>Ga0105054_10001504_pt1 | contig 38394 bp, 40 predicted proteins | sample BON02_FD_78091 | JGI IMG/M metagenome (GOLD analysis project Ga0105054, IMG submission 78091) | Freshwater microbial communities from Lake Bonney liftoff mats and glacier meltwater in Antarctica - BON-02 (megahit assembly) | ecosystem: Environmental > Aquatic > Freshwater > Ice > Glacier...
GGTGCCCTGCGCGATGGGCTGGACCTGTCGCCGGGCATGGCGGTCGGCCTGTTCGGGGGTTCGTTCAATCCGGCCCATGATGGCCACGCCCATGTGGCCGAGACGGCGATGCGACGGCTGGGGCTGGACCGGGTGGTCTGGCTGGTGTCGCCGCAGAACCCGCTGAAGGACAGCCTCGACACCGCCCCCCTGGCGGATCGCATGGCCTCGGCCCGCGCCGCCGCCGCCCTCGCAGCGTCAGGACGGGCGATGGTCGTATCGGATTTCGAGACCCGCGCCGGGACGCAACGGACCATCGATACCCTGCGCACCCTGACCGCGCGTCACCCCGACGTGCGTTTCGTCTGGGTGATGGGATCGGACAATCTGGCGACCTTCCATCGCTGGCGGGGCTGGACTGACATCATGCGGATGATGCCGGTGGCCGTGATCGCCCGGCCGGGCTCCCTGCACCACAGCCTCACCGCGCCGGCTGCCGCTCGTTTCGCGACCGCGCGGGTTTCGGCGTCGCGTGCGCGCCTGTTGCCGGACCTCGAAGCCCCGGCCTGGACATGGCTGACGGCCCCGCTGAATCCCCGGTCCTCGACCGCGCTGCGGGCCGCGCGTGACGCCGCCGCGCATTTGTGATAAGCTGCTCCTTTAGTAATCTCCCCGGAGCCTTCCGCTGACCCCCTCGCCCGCGCACGATGCGCAAGACGCCGCCGTTTCCTCCACGGCGCACGAGATGGATGAATTCGAACCCATCCGCTCGGAAAACGGGTCACCGTTTGATGGGCCGCAGGCTCCCCTTCCCGTCGGCTCAACGGCTCTGGAAACGGCCATTCTGTCGCGTCTCGACGATGACAAGGCCCAGGACATCGTCCTCATCGACCTGAAGGGCAAAAGCCCGATGGCCGACACCATGATCATCGCCTCCGGGCGGTCCCACCGTCACGTCGGGGCCTTGGCCGACCATCTTCAGCGTGCGCTGAAGGAGCAGGGTCTGGGCAAGGTCAAGGTCTCGGGCCTGCCGCACTGCGACTGGGTGCTGCTGGATGCAGGGGATGTGATCATTCATCTGTTCCGTCCCGAGGTCCGCGCCTTCTACAACATCGAGAAGATCTGGTCGGTCGAGAGCGGCCACCGCATCGACGCGCGCGCCTGATCTGGTAATCCTGTGAAACTGGCCGTCATCGCCATCGGCAAGCCGGGGCGGGGACCCGAGGCCTTGCTCGCAGCTGACTATGCCGAGCGCGCCACCCTGGCCGGACGCGTGCTGGGCCTCGGGCCGATGGAACTGGTCGATCTGGAGCCGCGTAAATCCGGCAAGGCCCCCGAGGCGGAACTGATCCTGAAAGCCGCCGAGGGCGCGCACCTGATCGCCTGCGACGAGCGCGGCAGGACCTTCTCCAGCCGGGCCTTCGCTGACCATATCGCCATGCTCCGCGACCGGGGCGAGCGGCGGCTGGTGTTCGCCATCGGTGGGGCGGACGGACTGGATGAAAGCGTCCGCACCGCCGCCGGTTCGACCCTGGCTTTCGGCCCCCAGACCTGGCCGCACGCCCTGGCCCGGGCGATGCTGGCCGAACAGTTGTATCGGGCCGTAACCATCCTGGCCGGATCACCCTATCATCGCGACTGATGCGTGCGCCGATACTGATCCTTTGTCTGAGCCTGATCGCCCTGCCGGTGGCGGCGATCGCGCGTCAGACGCCCCAGACGACCGAGGTCAGCCGGTTGCAGGCCGAATTCCGGGACGAACGCGCCCGGGCCCGGCGGCTTCGCGAGGAGGCGGCCGAGGCCAGCCGGGAGATCATGGGTCTGGAGCGACAGCTGGCCGAATTGCGGACCGCGGTGGGCGAGGACGCCGCCGTCATCTCTGACCAGAGGGCGCGGCTGCGTGAGCTGAGCGCGCGCGAGGCCGCGCTGGTGGCGCAGCTGTCTCAGGCACGCGGGCTGCAGGGTCGGCTGTTGTCTGCCTTGCAGATAATGGGCCGTCGCCCACCACCACCCTTGCTGGTACCCGCTGAAAAGACGGTGGACACGGTACGGGCCGCCATACTGATGCGGGCCATGGTCCCGACCCTGCAGGCGCGGGCGCAGGGGCTCATCGACCGTCAGGCCGAAGTCATCCGCGTGCGCCGGATCAGCGCCCTGAACAGCGAAGCCCTGTTTACCACCGAAAGCGCCCAGGGCGACCGCCGCGCCGGGATCGAGGCCCTGACCGCGCGCAGGGCCGCGCTTCAGGCCGTGTTGCGGGCGGAGGCCGGGGCCGCCGAACGGGCCACGAACGTGCTGGAAGCCCGGCTGCGCTCGCTGGGGGCCACAGTCCCGCCCATCGGGATCGAGACCGAGCCAAAAGCGGCACGCCTGCCCGCCGGACGCAGCCGCCTGACGGCGCCGGTCGGGGGCGTGCCGTCGCGACGGTTCGGCCCCGGGTCCAGCGGCTGGGGATGGCGGGCCGGCGCGACAGAGGTCCGCGCCCCGGCGGCTGGTCGGGTGGCCTTTGCCGGGCCGCTGAGCGGCTGGGGACAGGTTGTGATCCTCGACCTTGGCCCCGGCTGGCGCGCTGTGATCTCGGGACTGGATGAGGTTTCCGTCGAGCCCGGTGCCCGTGTCACCGATGGCCAGAGTCTGGGCCGCACCGGCGAGGACGACGAGGCCGCCTTCGAACTGCGCCGGGATGAACGACCGATCGATCCGGGACCATGGCTGCGGTGAGGGGCGAGGGGCGAAACCGCTTCCCATCCGGCGATGACGCTGATTTTATCCGGGAATCATCGATCGGCCACGATTTTGTCGCCGGTCGACCCGTATCTGTCCTGACCTAGAGCCGCCTCCCCTTTCGCCGAAAGAGACCCGATGCGTAAATTGTTGCTGGTTGGTGCCGCTGCCGTGAGCCTGATAGGCCTCGGTGCCGCGACCGCCACGGGTCAGACGCCGCGTAACGAGGCGTTCCGGATGCTGGCCCTGTTCGGCGACGTGCTGGGGATCGTCGAACAGGCCTATGTGGTGCCGGTCGATGACAAGAAGCTGATCGAAGCGGCGTTGCAGGGCATGATGACGGCCCTCGACCCGCACTCCAACTATCTGCCGCCCGCCGGCTACGGCGAACTGCAGGAACGGACCTCGGGGGCCTATTCGGGGGTCGGCCTGACCATCCAGGCCGAGGGTGGAATGGTGAAGGTGATCTCGCCGATGGACGGGGGGCCCGCCGCCCGCGCGGGCGTCAACGCCGGGGATGTGATCTCCTCCATCGAGGGCCAGAGCGCTGCGGGTCTGACCGTCAGCCAGGTCTCCGAAAAACTGCGCGGTGCCGTCGGAACCTCGGTTCGGGTCACCTTCCTGCGCGACGGCGAGGAACCGCGCGAGGTCACCCTGACCCGCGAAGTGATCAAGATCGACTCCGTCACCGGCCGGATTGAAGGTGATTTCGCCTATCTGCGCGTCTCGACCTTCAATGAGAATACCGGCCGCGAACTGGGCGAGACCATCGCCCGGCTCAAGTTCGAAAACCCCGGTATCAAGGGCTATGTGCTGGACCTGCGCAACAACGGCGGCGGTCTGCTGGACGCGGCCATTGCCGTGTCGGACGCCTTTCTGGAGCGCGGTGAAATCGTCAGCCAGCGCGGGCGCAGGGCCGAGCAGATTCAGCGCTACGGCGCGCGACCGGGCGATCTGACCGGCGGCCTGCCGCTGGTGGTACTGATCAACTACGGTTCGGCCTCGGCCTCGGAGATCGTCGCCGGTGCCCTCAAGGATCACCAGCGGGCCACGATCGTCGGCCTGACCAGTTTCGGCAAGGGTTCGGTCCAGACCGTCATTCCGCTGCGCAATGGCGCTGACGGGGCCCTGTCGATCACCACGGCCCGCTATTTCACACCCTCGGGCGCCTCGATCCAGAAGATCGGCATCGAGCCCGATCTGGAAGTCTCCCGGTCGATGGCCGAGGCGCGGATCGTGTCGCGGTCCAACTTCATCTATTCCGAGGCCGCCTATTCGACGGCTCTGGATGCCTCCATCGGGGCCGAGCGCAAGGGGCCGCATACGCCGCAGGAGGCGCCCGGCGAGGGCTGGCCCGAAGACAAGGACTATCAGCTGGAACGGGCCTTCGACGTGCTGCGCGCTGGTGGCAACCTGGCCCAACTGGCCGCCGCGCCTGAAGGTATCGTGGTGACCGAGACCCCGGTCATCCGGGCGGAACAGCCGCCGACCGAGAGCCTGCCCCGACCCGCATTCCCGCCGGAAATCCGGCCGGGCACCGAACCAAGGCAATAGAAGCTCAAGCCTAACGGCGCGTTAGGCTTTCTTAACCGACGCCCGCCACTGTGCGCCTTGAAGGAGTCCGTTTCGCGGACCCCCCGTTCGAGCGTCCAGTCCTGCCCATGTTCGCCAAGCGCCAGTCCGTCCTCGCCACCAACGCCGGAGCGCCCCCGGCGCGCCGGTCCTTGCGCCAGAATTTCGCACCCGTCGGACGCATCCTGAGGAAGCCGCCCGTGGCCGTGGCCGGAGCGGGACTGCTGTTGCTGGGTGCCGCCGCCCTGTTCATCACCGTGCTCGGCGACCCCCGCGCCGGGGCCCCCTCGGCCCGCGCTGTGCTGAAGCGCGAGGCCGTCGTCGCCGCGCCCGCCTCTGCGCCGACCGGTCTGGAGGCCTTTTCGGTCGGGGCCTATGGCTCATGGCAGGATCTGGCCGGCGAAGGCGGAGCCATCGATCCGGCCTTGGGTGGCGAAGCCGTCATCACCCTGCCCAACGGGGCCACCGTGTCCGGCAACGGCGCGCCGGTGACCGCGCCGCGCGTCGCCGCCAGCCCCCTGCCCGCCGCGCCCATTGCCGGTCTCAGCCAGCCGGGTCCCAACGGCCCCCTGCCCGCCATCGCCTCAGACGGGCGGGTTCCGGCCCAGGCCTATGCCCGTCCTTTCCGCTCCAACGGGCGGCCGCGGGTGGCCCTGATCGTCGGCGGGCTCGGTCTCAACGCCGTGACCACCCGCGCCGCCATCGAACGCCTGCCTGCCGAGGTCACCCTCAGCTTCGTGCCCTATGCCGAGGGCCTGCAGGGCTGGATCGACCTGGCCCGCGCCCAAGGTCATGAGGTCATGCTGGAAATGCCGATGGAGCCCTCGGGATATCCCGACAACGACCCCGGCCCGCACACCCTGCTGGCCTCGGGCGAGGCGACCGACATTCAGGCCCGGATGAACTGGCTGCTGGGACGGGCGACCGGCTATTTCGGCGTCACCAACTATATGGGCGACCGGTTCGCGACCTCGGACAGCGGCATGACCGCCTTCATGACCATTCTGCGCCAGCGCGGCGTGGCCTTCCTCGACGACGGTTCGATGAGCCGCCGCCCCGGCGCCTGGGCCCGGGCCAGCGCCAACCGGATCATCGACGAGGAACAGAGCCCCACCGCCATCGTCGCCCAGCTCAACGCCCTGGAGGCTCTCGCCAAGGGTCAGGGTCAGGCCCTGGGCACGGGCTTCAGCTATCCGGTCACGGTCGAGGCCGTGGCCCGCTGGACCGCCGACATGGACGCACGCGGGCTGCAACTGGCCCCGGCGAGCGCGATGACGCAGAGACCGGGGCGTTGATTAGGTGAAAAGTGCTAGTGAGCGAGGGGTGAGCTGACCGGCGCTCACGTCTTCGCTCACCTCTCGCTCACTCTTCACCCCGCATCCCCATGACCGACCTCTCCCGTTACCGCCCCAATGTCGGCGTCGTGCTGTTCCACCGGGACGGGCGGGTATGGTTCGGGCGTCGGGCCGGGACCGAGGGGCCGCATAACTGGCAGTTCCCGCAGGGCGGCGTCGACGATGGCGAGGACCTGGAAACCGCCGCCCGGCGCGAACTGGCCGAGGAGACCGGCGTCGTCTCGGTCGAGCTAATTGCCGTCACGGAAGACTGGATCGCCTACGACTTCCCTCCCGACTACGGCGGCTCGAAACAGGCGCGCGGCTGGGCCGGTCAGAAGCAGCAGTGGTTCGCCTTCCGCTTCACCGGTGACGAGTCCGAGATCGATCTCGCGGCCCATGGCGAGATCGAGTTCGACGCTTGGCGCTGGGGCGCACTCTCCGACGCGCCGGACCTGATCGTGCCGTTCAAACGGGCCTGCTACGCACAGGTCGTGGCGACGTTTGCGCCGCTGGTGGTCTGAAGGGCCTGCCCTACTGCGCCGGCGCCAGACGCATCAGCACAATGCCGCCGACGATCAGCAGCGCCGCCAGCACCCGCATCAGACTGAGGTGTTCCTGCAGAAAGACCACGCCGACCACGAAGGCCCCGACGGCGCCGATGCCGGTCCAGACCATATAGGCCGAGCCCATCGGCAGCGACTTCATGGCCAGGGCCAGCAGGCCGAAACTGGCCCCCATGAAGGCGAGGGTCGCCACGCTGGGCCACAGGCGGGTGAAGCCGTCCGACTGTTTCATGAAATAGGCCCACACGATCTCGAGCAGGCCGGCGATGATCAGATAGGTCCAGGCCATGGTCACGGCCCTCCTTGCAAAGGGCCGGGCCGTCCCGGACTTTGCCCGCGATCTAAAAGATCGCCGGGGCGAGGACGTGGCCTCGTCTGAAGCTGCTATCTGGGGCCTTCGCCCGGGCGGTCAAGGGCGCGCTGCCTTGTCATCCCGGCCGACGCGAAGCGGAGAGCCGGGACGGAACAGGTCTCCAAATGAAAAATCCCGGGCAGCTCGCAGAGCTGAACCGGAATACGGGTGGCTTCATCCCTGCTCCCGGACAGGCGCGCTGCGCCTTCCGGGCGGGATGATCAGGGGATATCGGCGTCCCGGATCGCGGCTTCGCCGCGTCCGGGATGACAAGCGCCTAGACCGCCGCCACTTCCGAGGCCTTTTCGGCGAGGATGGTCAGGCCGGCCGGGGTCACGTTGGCGAAGCCGCCGTGGACCTCGAACTGGCGACGCGAGCCGCCGTCGATGACCGTGACCACGCCTTCGCGCAGGGCGGTCATGAAGGGGGCGTGGTCGGCGAGGACGCCGAAATCGCCCTCGACGCCGGGCGCGTCGACCTGATCGACGAGGCCCGAAAAGACCTCGCGCTCAGGCGAGACGAGGGAGAAGGAGAGCTTAGCGGCCATTTTCAACAATCTCCGGGGCGTCCGCCCGCGCGACATAAGCGACGACAGTGATGCCCCCACCCATATTCTTATACTGTAGGACTTCCACCTCCATGTCCCGCTCGGGAAAGAGGAAGCTTTGGGTGATCCGGTCTTCCTCTCGGAGCGCTTCAGCTACCGGAGAGGCTGACGCCGGCGGTGCCGCCAACCGGTGCCTAAAATTCTCTCCAAACGTGTCGCCGTCCTCGCCTCCTGCTCCGAAAACCATGCAAGAGCTGTGCTCCGGGTCAGTGACGATTCTTACATTGTGGATTGGTCGCCAGTCCGCCATTACCCTCAAAATCTGTCTATCATCGATGGTTTCCTCGAGATCCGGCGAAAGTTGGTTCGCCAGAAGGGGCGTCCCACTCACTCGTTCGAAACACCACCCCAGCACCGCTTGGTCAAAGAGTTGCTCCGGCGAGAGTCGCGGCCCCCTTTCGGCGGCGCAGGACGCGGCGGTCAGCGACAATGCCGCGACCGCCAGCGCCCCGATCCTCATCAGGCCGCCTCGGCGGCGAGCTTCTGGGCCTTCTCGACGGCTTCCTCGATGGCACCGACCATATAGAAGGCGGCCTCCGGCAGGTGGTCGTATTCACCGGCGACGATGCCCTTGAACGAGCGGATCGTGTCTTCCAGCGAGACGAATTTGCCCGGCGAGTTGGTGAACTGCTCGGCCACGAAGAAGGGCTGCGACAGGAAGCGGCTGATCTTGCGCGCACGCGAGACGATCAGCTTGTCCTCTTCCGACAGCTCATCCATGCCGAGGATGGCGATAATGTCCTTCAGCGACTTATACTGCTGCAGCACTTCCTGGACCGAACGGGCGACGCGGTAGTGTTCCTCGCCGATGACCAGCGGGTCCATGATCCGGCTGGTCGAGTCCAGCGGGTCCACGGCCGGGAAAATGGCCTGGGCGGCGATGTCGCGGTTCAGCACCGTGGTCGCATCGAGGTGGGCGAACGAGGCGGCGGGGGCCGGGTCGGTCAGGTCGTCGGCGGGGACGTAGATGGCCTGGACCGAGGTGATCGAGCCCTTCTTGGTCGAGGTGATCCGCTCCTGCAGATTGCCCATCTCGGTGGCCAGCGTCGGCTGATAGCCCACGGCCGAGGGGATGCGGCCCAGCAGCGCCGACACTTCCGAACCGGCCTGGGTGAAGCGGAAGATGTTGTCGACGAACAGCAGGACGTCCTTGCCCTCTTCGTCGCGGAAATATTCGGCCTGGGCCAGACCGGTCAGGGCCACGCGGGCGCGGGCGCCGGGAGGTTCGTTCATCTGGCCGTAGACGAGGGCGCATTTGGAGCCCTCGGTCGAGCCGCCGTTCTTGGCCGGGTCAACGTTGACGTTGGACTCGATCATCTCGTGATAGAGGTCGTTGCCCTCACGGGTGCGCTCACCCACGCCGGCCAGCACCGAATAGCCGCCGTAGGCCTTGGCGATGTTGTTGATCAGCTCCTGCATGGTCACGGTCTTGCCCACGCCGGCGCCGCCGAACAGGCCGACCTTGCCGCCCTTGGTATAGGGGCACATCAGGTCGATGACCTTGATGCCGGTGACGAGGATTTCCGACGACGTCGACTGCTCCTCGAAGCTCGGGGCCTCGCGGTGGATCGGACGGTACATGGTCGTCTTGATCGGGCCCTGTTCGTCGATCGGCGCGCCGACGACGTTCATGATCCGGCCGAGGGTGCCCGGACCGACCGGGGCCATGATCGAGGTGCCCGTGTCGATCACCGGCTGGCCGCGGGTCAGGCCTTCCGAGGTGTCCATGGCGATGGTGCGGACCACGTTCTCACCCAGATGCTGGGCGACTTCCAGAACCAAGGTGAAGGGCAGGCCGGTCTTCTGATCGACGTTCTGGGTTTCCAGAGCGTTCAGGATCGCCGGCAGCTGGCCGGTGAACTCAACGTCGACGACGGCACCGATGACCTGGGCGATCTTGCCCACGCCAGTGCCGGCGGTGACGACGGCATTGCCGGTCTTGGCAGAGGCGGCCTTGGGAGCCTTCGGAGCAGCCGGCTTCTTGGCGGCGGGTTTCTTGGCGGTGGTGTCGATCATCGGTTCGTTCCGTTCGGAAGGTCGTGCGTGGCGAGTCTGGGCGTATTCGGGCGGGGATCAGATCAGAGGGCTTCGGCGCCGGCGATGATCTCGATCAATTCAGTGGTGATCTGGGCCTGGCGTTTGCGGTTGTAGCTGAGCGTCAGGGCGTTGATCAGGTCGCCCGCATTGCGGGTGGCGTTGTCCATGGCACCCATCTGGGCCCCGAAGAAACTGGCCTGGTTCTCGTACAGGGCGGCCAGCACCTGGGTGGTGATGTTGCGCGGCAGCAGCGTCTCGAGGATTTCCTCTTCCGACGGCTCATACTCATAGGTCGCGCCATTCAGATCGATCGGCGCGGCGTCACCATCGACGACGGCGGGGATCAGCTGTTTGGGCGTCGGCACCTGGGCGATGACCGACTGGAACCGGCTGTAGAACAGGGTCACGACGTCGGCGTTTCCGACCTCGAACTCCTCGGCGACCAGGGCCGCGATCGGCTCGGCAGCGGCCATGCCGACGACCTTATGGTCGCTCATTTCGAAGGTCTTGATCAGTTTGCCGCCATAGAGGCGGGTCAGGCCCTCACGGGATTTGCGGCCCACAGCGATGATGCGGACGTCCTTGCCCGATTTGATCAGGCTGTTGATCCGCTCGCGTGCGGCCCGGATCACGTTGGTGTTGAAACCGCCCGCCAGACCCTTGTCACCGGTGGCGACGACGACCAGATGCTTCTGGTCCGAGCCCGTGCCGGCCAGCAGTTTGGGAGCGCCGTCGCCCGAGACGCCGGCGGCCAGATTGGCGATCACCGCCGCCATCTTCCTGGCATAGGGGCGCGCGCTTTCGGCCTGGTCCTGGGCGCGCTTCAGCTTGGCCGCAGCGACCATGTTGAGGGCCTTCGTGATCTTCTGCGTGGACTTCACGCTTCCGATCCGATTGCGCATTTCCTTGAGGCTGGCCATCCGGGGCTACTTTCTCGCTATCCGGTCCGGTCTCAGGCGAACGTCTTGACGAAGGCTTCCAGCACCGACTTCAGCTCGGCTTCGAGCTCGGCGGTGAGGTCCTTCTTGGCGCGGATGCCGTCCAGCAGGCCGGCGTTCGACGACTTGATGCGGGCCAGCAGTTCGGTTTCGAATCGGCCGATGTCACCGACTGCGATGCCGTCCAGATAGCCGCGCGTACCGGCGTAGACCGAGACGACCTGCTCTTCCATGGTCAGCGGGCTGTATTGCGGCTGCTTCAGCAGCTCGGTCAGGCGCGCGCCCCGGGCTAGCAGCTTCTGGGTCGAGACGTCGAGGTCCGAACCGAATTTCGCGAAGGCGGCCATTTCGCGATACTGGGCCAGCTCGCCCTTGATCGAGCCGGCGACCTTCTTCATCGCCTTGGTCTGGGCCGAGGAGCCCACGCGCGACACCGAGATGCCGACGTTCACGGCCGGGCGAATGCCCTGGTAGAACAGGTCGGATTCGAGGAAGATCTGGCCGTCGGTGATGGAGATGACGTTGGTCGGGATATAGGCCGAGACGTCATTGGCCTGGGTCTCGATCAGCGGCAGGGCGGTCATCGAGCCCGAGCCGTAGTCGGCGTTCAGCTTGGCCGAACGCTCCAGCAGTCGGCTGTGCAGATAGAAGACGTCGCCCGGATAGGCTTCGCGGCCCGGCGGACGGCGCAGCAGCAGCGACATCTGGCGATAGGCCACGGCCTGTTTGGACAGATCGTCGTAGACGATCAGGGCGTGCATGCCGTTGTCGCGGAAGAACTCGCCCATGGCCGTGCCCGAGAACGGGGCCAGGAATTGCAGCGGGGCCGGCTCGGAGGCCGTGGCGGCCACTACGATGGTGTAATCCAGCGCGCCGCGCTCCTCGAGCGTCTTGACGATCTGGGCCACGGTCGAGCGCTTCTGACCAATGGCGACATAGATGCAGTACAGTTTGTCGCCCTCGCTCTTGGCGGCGGCGTTGGTGCTCTTCTGGTTCAGGATAGTGTCGATGGCGACGGCGGTCTTGCCGACCTGACGGTCGCCGATGATCAGCTCGCGCTGGCCACGGCCGATCGGGATCAGGGTGTCGATGGCCTTGAGGCCGGTCTGCATCGGCTCATGCACCGATTTGCGCGGGATGATGCCGGGTGCCTTGACGTCGACGCGGCGGCGCTCGGTGAACTGGATCGGGCCCTTGCCGTCGATCGGCTCGCCCAGCGGGTTGACGACGCGGCCCAGCAGACCCTTGCCGACTGGCACGTCCACGATCTCGCCCAGACGACGGACCTCGTCGCCTTCGGCGATCTGGTTGTCCTGACCGAAGATCACGGCGCCGACGTTGTCGCGCTCGAGGTTCAGGGCCATGCCCTTCACGCCGGCCTTGGGGAATTCGATCATCTCGCCGGCCTGGACATTGTCCAGACCGTGGATGCGGGCGATGCCGTCGCCGACCGACAGCACCTGGCCGACGTCAGACACGTCGGCCTCAACGCCGAAGGAGGCGATCTGCGACTTGAGGATGGCCGAGATTTCGGCGGCGCGGATGTCCATGACAGGCTCTCTGTTATCGTCTTGTCGGCGCGCTGTTTGGGCGCGCTGCATTCTTGTTGGTCAGCGCGCTTACGCGTGCTTCAGGGCGAATTTCATCTGGTCGAGTTTGGTCTTCAGCGAGGCATCGAACAGTTTCGAGCCTACCTTGACCTTGAGCCCGCCCAGGATCGACGGATCGACGCGGGCGGTCATTTCCGGATCCTTGCCCAGCGAGGTGCGGAGCGCGGTCTGGATGGATTTCATCTGGGCGGCGGTCAGGGTCTGGGCCGTAACCACCTCGGCAGCGACCACGCCCGTCTTCTTCGCATAAAGCAGGTCGAAACCCGCGATCACGGCGGTCAGTTCGCGAGACCGGCCGTTCTGGGCCAGGAGGCCGAGAAAATTCCGGGTGACGCCGTTGAATTTCGCCTTGTCGGCAATGGCCACGAGACCCTTCTGCTGGTCCTCGGCGGCGATGACCGGCGACTGAGCCAGCCGGCGCAGGTCAGCGCTCTCGTTCCAGGCCGCGCGCAGCGAGGCCAGGTCGGCGCGCACGGCGTCCAGAACGCCTGTTTCATCAGCGAGATCGAACAGCGCCTGTGCGTAGCGCTCGCCGACTTCCGTAGTCCTGTAGTCGTCAGCCACTTGTCATGTCCGCGCGGTTGGCGTTCGGGTTGGCGACCGGCGGCGTGTCCGCGCCAGTCAAATGTCTGAAATGCTTTGAGAAAGCACTTTTGGGACACGTCTTGCAACGCGCCCTTCGGCTCAGCCGGGCGCCTGATAGCATCGTAACCCCCGAACCGCAACCGAGGTGGTCGGAACGATAACGCCGCACCCACGCTGTTGGGCCAGGGCCGCATCGACCTCGAAAAACGTCATCTATGCTGCTCTCGCTGGCAATCTGGCCATCGCCATCACCAAGCTGGGGGCTGCCCTGGTTACCGGGTCAGCGGCCATGATGAGCGAAGCCATCCATTCGGCGGTTGATACCGGCAAACAGCTGCTTCTGCTGATCGGCCTGAAACGGGCGGCGCGGCCCGCCAGCGAAAGCCATCCGTTCGGCCACGGCCTTCAGCTCTATTTCTACACCTTCGTCGTGGCGGTGCTGATCTTCGGCGTCGGCGCGGTAATCTCGATCCTTCATGGGGTCGAACGCATCCGTAATCCGGGCGAGATCGAGAACCCGTGGGTCAACTATGTGGTTCTGGGCCTGTCGGTCATGTTCGAGGGCGCGTCGTGGCTGGTGGCGTACAAGGCCTTTAACAAGGAACGTGCGGGCCGGCCGTTCTTCTCTGTCATTCGCTCGTCGAAGGACCGACCGTCTTCACAGTCCTGTTCGAGGATAGTGCCGCGCTCGCGGGCCTTGTCGTGGCCCTGATCGGGGTCGTGGCCACCGACGCCTTTGCCCTGCCGGTACTGGACGGCGTCGCCTCGGTGCTGATCGGCGTCATCCTGGCCGTGACCGCCGGATTCTCGCCTTCGAGAGCCAGAGCCTGCTGACGGGCGAGGCCGCCGAGCCCGCCACGCGCGAGGGCATCGCTGCCCTGGCGCGTGCGGAGCCGGGGATCGACGGCCTGAACGACTGCCGCACCATGCATTTCGGACCGAATGAAATCCTCGTCGCGCTGAGCCTCGATTTCCGCAACGACCTCAGCGCCCGGGATGTCGAGGACGCGGTGGCACGGCTGGAGCACTGGATTCGCGCCGCCTACCCCCAAGCCGGCCGCATCTATGTCGTGGCCCAGAGCCTGAGCCGCTATACGGCGGGACTTAAAGCCGTCGTCGCCGGTGAGAGGGCGGCTCTTTCCGTCAGGCAGGCACTGAACCCGACCGGGCGAGGCTGACCCGCTCATTTGAGCGATCGCCAGTAGTGAAACCGCGCCGGGCTGCGCGCCATTGCCGCACCCGTCACCGTGACGCTACAAACGCTGGCATCGCCAGCGATCTGGACCACGCCACCCATGTTCAACAGCACCGGCGGAGACCGCCGAGCCCGGCGTCTGACCATGCGGATCGCGGCGCTCCTGTTCGCCCTGCTGCTGGTGCCCCTCCCGGCACCGGCGCAGACGACGGTTGCCACCGCGACAGAAACCGCGTCCCGGCCTGCGCCCGTCCAGGTCTATGGCTTCGAGGTCGTCCGCACCTATCCGCACGACCCGACCGCCTTCACCCAGGGGCTGGTGTTCCGCGACGGCGAACTGCTGGAGAGTACCGGTCGCTACCCCTCAACGGTGCGCCGGGTCCGGCTGGAGGACGGCGTCGTCCTGCAGCGGCGCGAACTGGACGAACAGTATTTCGGCGAGGGTCTGACCGCGATCGGAGACAGGGTCCTGACCCTGACCTGGAAGGGCGGCAAGGGGTTCATCTGGGACCCCGATACCCTCGAGCCCAAGGGCGAGTTCGCCTATGCCGGTGAAGGCTGGGGCCTGACGCATGACGGCGAACAGCTGATCCTGTCCGACGGTCGCCCCGCCTTGCGTTTCCTCGATCCCGTGACCCTGACCGAGACCGGGCTCGTGCCGGTGACCCTGCAAGGGCGGCCACTGGGTCAGTTGAACGAACTGGAATGGATCGAGGGCGAGGTTTTCGCCAATGTCTGGCAGACCGACTTCATCGTCCGCATCGATCCGACTACGGGCCGTGTCACGGGCGTCATCGACCTGACCGAGCTGATGCCCGACCGCTCGGGACTGGACCCGACCGACGCCGTCCTCAACGGCATCGCCTGGGACGTGGAGGGCCGCCGCCTGTTCGTCACCGGCAAGAACTGGCCGACACTGTTCGAGATTCGCCTGACGGTTCGGGGCCCGATGTGAGCCGGATCACGCCATTTGAGGGCGCGGCAGTGAAGGACGGCAGGCCGGCCGGGCCGGTCAGTTATCCTGGTCGGCGACAGCGGCTCGTTCGACCGCGCGCAGGCTCGAGACGAAATGATCGCGCCAGATGCCCACATCCGTGTCGCGCACCACCTGCATCAGGCACGCCCATTTCCGCTTTCGCTCCTCCAGCGGCATGGTCAGGGCGCGCTGGATGGCGTCGGACAGTTCCTCGCGGCTGAACGGATTGACCAGCAGGGCCTCGTTCATCTGTTCGGCGGCACCGGCGAAGCGTGAGAGCACCAGCACGCCGGGGTTGTCGGGATTCTGGGCTGCCACATATTCCTTGGCCACCAGGTTCATGCCGTCGCGCAGCGGCGTGACCAGACAGACCCGCGCGGCACGATAGATGCCAGCTAGCTGGTCGCGACGATAGGTGCGGTTGAGATAGCGGATCGGCTGCCAGTCCATCTCGGCATAAACACCGTTGATGCGGCCGGCCAGGGCGTTCAGCCGCCCCCGGATGTCCTGGTAGGAATCGACCTCATCCCGCGAAATAGGTGTGACCTGCAAGAGCAGAACCTTGGAGCGCAGGTCGGGATGGGTCTCAAGAAACTGCTCATAGCCCAGCAGCCGTTGCTCAAGCCCCTTGGAATAGTCGAGCCGGTCAACGCCAACGATCAGTGATCGGAACGCCGCCGAAGCCGCCATCCGGTCATAGGCCCGGTTGCCAGACGGAGAATTCCGCGCCGCAATGAATCCGTCGACATCAATGCCGATCGGAAAGACGCCGGTCTGCACCGTCTTGCCGAAGGCCTTGACCTCGTCACCGGGCAGCAGCCTGCCATTCACACTGGGCTCTGACGCCACATAATCGAGGAACAGATCCAGCCATTCGCGGGTCTGGAAGCCGATCAGATCATAGTCGAACATCGTCTCGACCAGCCGCCGGTGATGCGGCAGGGTCACCAACAGCTGGCGCACCGGCCAGGGCGTGTGCAGGAAAAAGCCGATACGGTTGCGGACACCCAGCCGCCGCAGGTCCCGGGCCAGAGGGATCATATGGTAATCGTGGATCCAGATGATGTCGTCAGGCTGGATCAGCGGTGCCAGAACCTCGGCGAACCGGGCGTTGGTCCTCTCATATCCTTCACCGTAGGACCGTTCATAGGCCGTCAGATCAACCCGGTGGTGGAACAAGGGCCACAGCGTCCTGTTGGCATAGCCGTTGTAATATTCATCGACGTCCTGGGCCTCGAGATCGACGAGGGCGACGGTGACGCCCGCGCGGTCCTCAATCTTCAGTTCGCCTGTAAAATGCTCGACCGTCTCGCCGGACCAGCCGAACCACAGCCCGTCATATTTACGCAGCGCGGCGGACAGCGCCATGGCCAGACCGCCGGCTGAACCCGCGGCGGGGTCTTTGGGCGCAGACACGCGGTTGGAGACGACGATCAGGCGGCTCATCGCGCGTCAGTCCACGAGCGACTCAGCAGCACGGCGCAGTTGATGATACCGACCAGCGAATAGGTCTGCGGATAGTTGCCCCACAGCTCCTTGTCCTCCAGCGACAGGTCTTCAGACAGCAGGCCGGCGTGGGTGCGGCGGCTCAGCATCTCCTCGAAGATCTCTCGCGCCTCGGCGTCGCGGCCGTTCTGGTGCAGGGCCTCGATGAACCAGAAGGTGCAGAAATTGAACGCCGTCTCCGGCTCACCGAAATCGTCCGGCTCGACATACCGGAACAGATAGGGGCCCTTTTTCAGGTCCCGTTCAATGGCGTCGAAGGTCGCAACCTGACGCGGATCACGGGCGTCGAGGAAACCCAGGTCGGTCAGTTGCAGAAGGGAGGCGTCCAGTTCGCGATTGCCAAAGCTGGCGGCGAACCGGCCTTCATCGGGCAGGAAGGTTTCGTGTTCAATTCGTTCACGGATGATCGTCGCCCGTTCATTCCAGAATACGGCCCGGTCGGTCAGCCCGATGTGATCCGCCGCCTTGGCCAGCCGATCACAGGCAGCCCAGCACATCACTGCGGAATAGGTGTGGACCCGGGCGATGGTGCGGAACTCCCACGGGCCCGCGTCGACCTGGTCGTGCATGGCGAAGGCGCGGTCGCCGACCGTCTCCAGCGCGTGGAAATCCTCGATCGTGCCGGGCCTCAGCAGCCGCTGGTCATAGAAGGCCTGGACCAATGGCAGAACAATTTGTCCGTACACGTCGTTTTGTAGATGCTCGCGCGCCTGGTTGCCGATACGCACCGGCTTCATGCCGCGATAGCCCGCCACCGTCTCGGTAATGCGCTCGTCGATGTCCTCTTCCAGCCCGACGCCATAGACTGGCTGGACGTGTCCGCCGCCGGACGCATCGACCAGATTTCGCAGATAGCCGAGGTAGTTTTCCAGCAGATCGACCGCGCCAAGCCGGTTCAGGGCCCGCACCACATAATAGGCGTCTCGGATCCAGCAGTAGCGATAGTCCCAGTTGCGCCCGCTCTCGGGAAACTCGGGCACCGAGGTGGTCATGGCCGCGACGATCGCGCCCGTTTCCTCATAGGCACAGAGTTTCAGGGTGATGGCGGCGCGGATCACCGCTTCCTGCCAGTCGAGCGGCAGATAGAGTTTGCGCACCCAGTCCTGCCAATAGGCAATGGTGCGATCCAGTTCTGCGGCAACGCCGGGCCCGACATCCTGATCATAGCCCTCGTCCGGGCCGAAGAAGAAGGCGTGGACCTGCTCCAGCCGGAAAGTCCGCTCATTGAGGACATGGGACACCGGACAGTCGGTGGTCAGTCGAAAGGTGACATCCGTGCACAGATAGCGGATGTGGTGCGAGCCGTTGGTCGCTTCGGCCCGGCGCGCGCCCCAGTCGGCTGAGGGCCGAAGGCGGACCCGGATGCGCGGCGCTCCGTGCAGCGGTCGCACGATCCGTCCAAACGCCAGCGGGCGGTAGGTGCGACTGTGTTTCGGATGCCGGGGCGCAAAGTCGATGATCTCGACTGCGGCACCGTCCTCTGCCTTCAGGACCGTGCGGAGAACGGGTGTGTTGCGGATATAGGCCTGGTCGACCGTCTTCTGGCCCTCCAGTTCGATATCCCAGAATCCGTGCTCCGGATCGAAGCCGTCCATCAGGGCCGAGAACACCGGATCCCCGTCCACGCGCGGCGCGCAGGCCCAGACATAGCGGCCGTTACGGTCGATCAGGGCGCTGATGGAGCAGTTGCCGACGGGGGCGAGGTCGAGGTTCGGGTTCACAGCGTCTCCTCGACAGCGTTCAGCCAGGCCAGGACAGCCTCGACGTCCGGCAGACCATAGCGTGCCGCCGTTGCGCGCCCTGGACCGACCAGGACGCCGAACCCGCCGAATGCAGTGGCTGCACGGAACCCGTCCTCATCTGTCAGATCGTCCCCGACCATGACCGGGATAGAGCCCTTGAAGGGTGTCTCGGCCATGAAGGCGGTCAGGGCAGTGCCCTTGTTCGTGCCGGGCGTTTTCAACTCCACCACCAGATTGCCGGACTGAAGTGACAGACCGGTCTCATCGGCCAGACGCGCAGCCAGCGCCGCGACCGCCTCGGCTTCCTGCTCGGCCTGACGAAAGTGAAGGCCGGCGGACAGGGCCTTGTCCTCGACGATAATGCCGGGGCGGGTCTCGGCGAAGACGCGAAAGGCCGCCACAGCCTTCTGCACCGCCGGGTCCGCCTCGCTATAGTCGAGAGAACCGTCCGCCCGGCGGCGCTCAAGCCCGTGAATGCCCGAGGCGGCGGCCGCAGCGCGCTCGGCAATACGGTCGATTTCGGCGATCGTGCGACCACTGATGATGGCGACCCGACCGCTCAGCCGTTGGGCCATGTTGCGGATGACGGCCGTCCGCCCTGGCTCCGGCACGACGGCGTCCGGGGTCGCCGCCAGCGGGGCCAGAACGCCGTCCATGTCGAGGAACAGCGCCGGGCGTGGCAGGCGGGCGGGCGGCGTGGGCAGGCAGGCGGTGGCGTCGGCGACCGTTGTCACGGCGTCGGTGATCAGATCTGACGTCCCCATGGCTAGGCAAACGCACCGGCGCGCCCATGGTTGCCGCCGCCGCCCGTCCTGTTTCGCATTGCAGCATAACGGGCGAACCGGGGGCGTTGTGAAACCGCCCACGATAGGCCAATTCCTATCCATGACAGACGCCGCCCTTCCCGCCGATTCCGCCGCCATGACCGCCCGTGCCCGGGCGGTGATCCAGCTCAACATCGCCGCCCTTCAGGCACTGGAAGCCGGTCTCGACGACAGCATCGCCCGCGCCTGCGACATCATCCTGTCCCGACCCGGCTATCTGGTTGTCACCGGCATGGGCAAGTCGGGCCATATCGGCGGCAAGATAGCCGCCACCCTCGCCTCGACCGGCACCAACGCCTTCTTCGTCCACCCGGCCGAGATGAGCCACGGTGACCTCGGCATGCTGCGCAAGGATGTGACCCTGCTGGCCATCTCCAGTTCGGGCGAGAGCCGCGAGTTGCGCGACCCGCTGATCTACTGTCAGCGCGAGGGCATCCCCGTCATCGGTCTGACGCAGCGGCCCAACAGCTTCCTCGGACGCTCATCCGCGGTCTGTCTGGCCATGCCCCAGGTGGCCGAGGCCTGCCCCAACGGCCTGGCCCCGACAACCTCGACCCTGATGACCCTGGCCCTGGGCGACGCCCTGGCCATGGTGCTGATGGACCGCCGCGGTTTCACCGCCGAGGCCTTTGGCCTGCATCACCCCGGCGGCAGGCTGGGCATGCGCCTGCAGAGTGTGCGTGACTGGATGGGCGACCGCCCACCCGCACCGGCGACAGTGCCCCTGACGGCCACCTTCGCGGAAGTGGTTTCGGCCATCACCGAGGGTCGCAAAGGGGCCGCTGCGGTGCTGAATGAGGATGGAAGCCTGGCCGGGATCGTCACCGACGGCGACGTGCGCCGGGCCTTTTCACGAGACCTGACCGGCCTGACCGCCGCCGGGGTCATGAGCGCACGGCCCAAGGTCATCGCCCCGGACGCCCGCATGAGCGACGCCGTGGACCTGATGACCCAGAACAGGATCGCCACCCTGCTGGTGGTCGAGGCCGACCGACCGGTCGCCATAATCCACATCGCCGAATTGATGCAGGCGGGATACGTCGGCTAGAGCCATCGCCACCCAGGTTGACACGCCTTCTGCGCCCTTGCCCCGGCGAAAACAGGTTCATCACAACGGACACAACGAACTCACGAAAGGCACAACGGGTTCTGAGAGGCTGACCAGAGCCGACCCCGCGATCAATGTGCCGCGAGAAGCCTCTGGATCGACGCCAGAGCGTCAAACGGACCAAGGCGGCGAATGCCGCGATCTCACAAAGCGCGAAAGAAGCGACCGACCTCGACACAGCTTCGGTCTCGTCGTGTCCGTTGTGACTTCGTTGTGTCCGTTGTGATGAACCTCCCGACCCCCGGACGCGGCCCAAAAAAGCATAACGCCAGCCAGAGTAAACCCAGCGGACGAAGGTTTTAACAGTTCGAGCAGAGCGTCTTGTCGACAGTGCGGGGCCGCAAATAATAGATGTGCGAGAACCGGGTGATCCCCGGCATGAAATAGTCGACCGGTGAATCGTAGTCATAGGTCGCTTCTGACACGATGATGCTCTCGCCGTTGGCGATCAGATCCGCCGGCAGGGTGATGATGGAATTGTCCGCCCGGGCGGCCATGCCGTCGCCGCGGCTCCAGTCCACCCGCGCGACCCCTGCGGTGCGGGTCACGCTGCTGACCCGCTGCTGCAAGGCGACCGTCGAGAACGGTGCCATGATCAGGCCGCCGATGTCGAAGAAGTCGCTCAGGTTGGCGGTCGAGACCGACTCCTCCTGGGCCACCAGATCGGCGACCATGGACGAGACATGGCCCATCCGCTTCTGGGCCATAAAGCCCTGGCAGAACTCGGCCATGCCGAAATAAAAGGCGATCAGCACGGGCGCCAGCATGGCGAATTCGACCGCCGAGACGCCGCGCTCATCACGACTAAGCCGCGAGAAGAGACCGCGCCGCATCATGCCGGTTCGTTCCGGAAGGCGGTGGTTGCGATCAGCATGGAGGCCCCGTCGTTCATGCGCGACAGGCCCTGCGCCAGAAAGGTCGTCAGCAGAGGCTGGCGGTACCAGACCCGCACCAGAACGAGGTCGCCCGGAGCCCCATTGCTGTAGGTCAGGACGCCGTTGTTGAATGTGCCCGTGGACATGGGGTCCGGCGGGATGGTGGCGAACTGCGGAATGACCCGGACATCGACGGTGGCACGGGTGGCGCAATCGGAGGCGAAAATGCTCATGCGTCCGCACAACGCGGTCTTGAAGCTGGTCGCGGTCATCGACTGGGCGCTGGCCTGGCCGGTGCGTACCATACGACCGGTTTCAATGGTGGCGTTCTCCAGGACGGAATCGGTCACAAAGACGATGCCGATCTCAAGGATGGAGAAGACCATCAGAAGGAAGGGCAGGGCGACCATGCCGAACTCAACCGCAGCCGAGCCGTCGGTCGAGCGCAACAGGCGGCGTCCAAGACGCGAACGGACCCGCCTTCCGGGCTGACGATGGAGGGGAGGCAACACCGTTCAGGTCCCTACGGCGTCGGGGCGTTGCCGCTGGTCCCGCGCAGCGAGGGCGAGCAGGACGAGGCGCAGGCCATTTCAGTAGACTGGCCACCGCGCCAGACACGGACCCGCCCCGCGCCGGCACCGTCCGTGACGACGATCTGACTCTGGAACACGGTTCGGCCGATGGTATCGACTGCCACGATCTCGGTGACGCCATAGCCCTTGCCGGTGATGTAGAGGGTGTTGGAATCCACGACCGTCACATCGGCAATGGCGGGATTGCCGACGATGACCGATCCGGCGGGACCGCGAAGCTGGACGCGCTGGGCCTGATCGATCTCGACATTCAGGCTGGCGGACTGGGCGGTCCCGAGGGTCGGGGCCAGCAGCACAGCGGCCGAGGCCAGGACGGCGAGAAGACAGGCGGGAGAGGCGGGTCGGGTCATGGCGTCGACTTCCAGTGAACAGCGCGCGCGTGGGCTTCCCTGACAGTGACCCGCAAACCTCAACAAAGTCTGAAATCATGCAACCGACGAACCGATCATAGTAAACATGGCGTCAATAAAGAAATCGATAGATCGCTTTGCCGCTTTACTCGACTTTAATCCGCGACCGTCATGATGATCGTGCAAGAGGGGTTCAGGCGGGCAGAAGCCGATGACCCTGATGGTGTCAACGATCGCTCGCTTAAACAAACAAGGATTTCAACCATGACCAAGTTCGTTTCCAAATTCATGTCCGATGAGTCGGGCGCCACGGCCATCGAATACGGCCTGATCGCGGCCCTCATCGCCGTCGTCATCATCTCGGCCGTGACGGCCTTGGGTTCGACCATCAAGACCAAGTTCAACGCCGTCGTCACCGGCATGGGCGGCACCGCCGGCGCCTAAACGCCGACGACAGTCTGAAACCGGCGAGGGGCCGGGGCGGAAACGCCCCGGCCCCTTTTCCTTGGGTCGATGCGCTCGCGCCTCCGCTGAGGTCGCCGGGTCAGAGCACCAGGTCAGGGCCCGGGACATGAAAACTTTTTAGAGTAAATGCGTAAGTAACCACGACGGGCCATTCGACCTTAACAGATATGGGCGAAAACGGTTCTGCGTTTGGGGGTCAGGCGGGCTACCGGCTCCCCCCGTTTAAATAGCTCGCTTCACTCCGTTCAAAGGAAAATCCAATGACCAAATTCGTTTCTAACTTCATGTCCGACGAGTCCGGTGCCACGGCCATTGAATACGGCCTGATCGCGGCCCTCATCGCCGTCGTCATCATCTCGGCCGTGACGGCCCTGGGTTCGACCATCAAGACCAAGTTCAACGCCGTCGTCACCGGCATGGGCGGCACCGCCGGCGCCTAAACGCCGACGACAGTCTGAAACCGGCGAGGGGCCGGAGCGGCAACGCTCCGGCCCTTCTGCTTTTTTCGACGGTTCCCGGCCCGGCCTTATGGTGAAGCCTGCGCTAAGGATGCTTGTGCGCGAGGGCTTAACCCGGATGCCGCATGGTGGAGTCGTTCAGGGGGTCAGGCGGTTGACCGGCTCCCACCGCCAGTCACCTGCAACCCCCTCGGTAGGAAATACCAATGACCAAATTCGTCTCTAACTTCATGTCCGACGAGTCGGGCGCCACGGCCATCGAATACGGCCTGATCGCGGCCCTCATCGCCGTCGTCATCATCTCGGCCGTGACGGCCCTGGGTTCGACCATCAAGACCAAGTTCAACGATGTCGTCACCGGCATGGGCGGCACCGCCGGCGCCTAAACGCCGACAATCGTCCTGAAACCGACGGGAGGCCGGAGCGGAAACGCTCCGGCCTCTTTCGCATTCAACCAAGGCCCTCTTGGCAACCCGGTTTTAACCGTCGATGCGCCACAAGAAGGAATGGACAACGTCACCCTGATCCTTCTCGGCGTCATGCCGGCACTCGCCATCGTCGCAGGCCTCAAGGACCTGACCTCGATGAAGATCCCCAACTGGATCTCCGGACTGCTGGTGCTCAGCTTTTTTCCTGCGGCCCTGGCCGTCGGGCTCGACCCCCTGGCCGTGGCTACCGGCATCGGTGTCGCGGCCCTGGCCCTGGTAGTTGGGGCCGGCATGTTCGCTCTGCGCTGGATCGGCGGCGGCGACGCCAAGCTGATGGCCGCGACCTGTCTCTGGCTGGGTGCGGCCGGCTCGGGCATGTTCCTGTTGTGGACGGGTGTGATGGGTGGGGTGTTCTGCCTGGCCCTGCTGTTCGCCCGCTTTCATTCGCGGCCTTATCTTCTGGGAGCCCCCGGCTGGGTGGTGCAGCTGATGGAGCCGCGCGGTGACATCCCCTATGGCGTCGCGATCGCCGCCGGCGCCCTGATGGCCTATCCGGCCTCACCCCTGCTCGCCGCCTTCATCGCCGGTTAGGGCACCATCGCAGACTCGCGAGGTTTCGTCGCCACTTAGGCCCGCGTTAACCCGCGCCCGGCATGGTCGTTAACGGTAGGGGGCCAAAGGACCGATTCAGGGGTCCGGCCCGGCCTTCCGGAGACCTTCGATGAAGCCCGCCCGTATCATCGTGATCTGCGTCGCCGCCGTGGCCGCCATTGGTTTGGCCCTGGTCGTGCGCGCCATGGGATCGACCTCGCAGTCACCGACCGCCGCCGCCGCCGCCGCCGTTCCGGCGCGGCCCATGGCCAAGGTGCTGGTCGCCGCCAAGGACCTGCAACCCGGTCAGCGACTGACCGAAGCGGACCTGGCCTGGAAAGACTGGCCGGTCGACGAGGTCAATCCCGCCTTCATCACCGACGGCACAACGCCCCTGCCCTCGGCCGAGGCTGCCGCAGGCGCGCCGCCCGCCGCCGCAGCCGTCGCTCCCCCCGAGGGCGCAGTGGCCTCGGTCACCCGCGCCGCCAACAATCTGACGACCGGCGGTGCCAAGGCCGACTACATCGGCTCGGTGGTCCGCGAACCGATCCTGGCCGGCGAACCCATCGTCAGTCGCAAGATCGTCCGCGCCGGCGACAGCGGCTATATGGCCGCATACCTTGAGCCCGGCATGCGCGCCATGGCCATCCGGGTCACGGTCGAGACCGCCGCCGGCGGCTTCATCCTGCCCGGTGACCGGGTCGATGTGCTGCTGACCCGCGAGACCAATCTCAGCAACGTCGGTGCCCAGGAAGGCGATCGATCCAAATTCGCGTCCTCGACCGTGATGCAGAACATCAAGGTCCTCGCCATCGACCAGTCGACTCGCGCCGGTGACGACGAACAGGCCGTGGTCGGCGCGACCGCCACCCTGGAGGTCGGCCCCCGCGATGCCGAGGCCCTGGCCCTGGCCAAGTCCGAGGGCGAACTGAGCCTGGTCCTGCGCTCCTATGCCGACACCGGTGGCCCGTCCGGACGGGTCGCGCCGGCCGTGCGCCAATCCTCCGCCGTTCGCATCTATCGCGGCGGCGCGCCCGAAGTGGTGGTGGTTCAATGAAACGCCTGATTGCCATTGCCTGTGCCGGTCTCACCCTCGCCGCCTTCGCACCTGCCGGGCCGATTGAGGCGCAGGCCCAGTCCCGTGCCGCCTTGCCCATGGGTACCGGTGCCCAGCTGATCAATCTGCCGCGCGGCTCGTCGATGGCCATCGACCTGCCGTCCGACGCCCGCGACGTCATAGTACCCAATCCGATGGTGGCCGAGGCCATGCTGCATTCGCCGCGCCGCATCACCATCATCGGCCTCCAGCCGGGCGAGACCGACGCTGTGGTTCTGGACGCATCGGGCCGCACCATCCTGTCGCTTCGCGTCCGGGTCGATGCCGGAGTGTCCGCACTTCAGGACACCCTGGGTCGGGTTATGCCGGGCTCTCAGGTCCGGGCCGAAGCGGTCAACGACAGCATCATCCTGACCGGACCGGTCAACAGCCCCGGTGAGGCCGACCGCGCCGCCCAGGTCGCCCGCGCCTTCGTTTCAAGCCCCGAGAAGGTCATCAACATGATGACCATCGCCGGCTCGGACCAGGTCATGGTCAAGGCCCGGGTCATCGAGGTCCAGCGGACGGCCATCAAACAGCTCGGTCTGGATGTCAGTGGCGTGCTCAGCAATGTCGGCGACGGCCTGACCTTTACCCAAGGGGCCACCTTCGGCGTCTCGGGCAGCCAACTGGGCGGTGGTATCCTCAACTATCTTGATCAGGCCGGCGACGGCAGCCAGCTGAACACCAGCCTGCGCGCCTTTGAACGTGCCGGACTGGTCCGCATCCTCGCCGAGCCGAACCTGACCTCCGTCAATGGCGAGAACGCCGAGTTCCTCGCCGGCGGTGAATTCCCGGTTCCCACCGGACGCAGCGTCGATGCCACCACCGGCCAGGTCACCATCGGCGTCGAGTTCAAGCCGTTCGGAGTGCGTCTCGCCTTCCGCCCGATCGTGCTGTCGGAAGGCCGCATCTCGCTGCAGCTGTCGACCGAGGTGTCAGAGCTGACCACTGCCGGCTCCTTCACCCTCGGCGGTACCGGGGCCGACGCCCTGGTCATTCCGGCCCTGAACGTGCGCCGCGCCTCCTCGACCGTCGAACTGCCCTCCGGCGGCTCGATGATGATCGCCGGCCTGCTGCGCGAGGATACCCGCCAGAACATCGACCAGTTGCCGGGTATCGGCAGTCTGCCAGTGCTGGGAGCCCTGTTTCGCTCGCGTGACTATCTGTCGGGCGAGACCGAACTGGTCATCATCATCGAGGCCTATATCGTCTCACCGACCTCGCCCGGCCGGATGCAGACGCCCGCAGATGGCCTGGTCATTGCCAACGATGCCCAAACCCTGTTGTTCGGCCAGCTGAACCAGCAGTTCCGCCGCCCCGGCAACTCCGCCGCCGCCGACAGCGGCTGGAGCGGCCCCGTGGGCTATGTCATCGAATGAGGAACCCCTTGAAGCGCGCCCTCGCATCCGCCGTCTTCGTCCTCGCCGCCGGGATCGCCGTCTCGGGCTGTACGTCCATGTCCGGCGACATCGACGCTCCGATCACCCCGCTGTCGCGCTATGCCCTCCAGGTCGAACCGGGCCTCGACCGCATCGCCCTGGCGGTCCACGATCAGGGCCTGTCGTCGAACCAGCACGCCGCCCTGCGTGCTCTGGCCGCGCGCTACGCCTCCTCGGGAGCCGGCCATGTCCGTATTGAATCGCCCGCCGGTGACGATCCGGTAGCGGTCGAACAGGCCTATGCCGTCCGGGCCTTCCTGCAGGCGTCCGGCATACCCCAGGACCGTATCCAGATGGCCGCCTATGCAGCGCAGGATCCCCGGGCACCCGTACTGGCCGGATTCGAGACCCTCCGCGTTGCCATCCCCGACTGTGCAATCGAGACCCGCAACATGGCCGGGCGTACGTCCAACCAGAGTTCCGGTGGCTTCGGTTGCGCCATCACCGCCAATATGGCGGCGCAGATCGCCGATCCGCGTGACATCCTCGGAGCCCGGGCGATGACGCCGGCAGACTCCGGCCGCGCCGCCGTGGTGTTCGACAACTACCGTCGGGGCCAGATCAGTTCGACGCCGCAGGAACCCCTGGTGAACGGTCGTATCTCCGGGGCCGTGGAATAGCGTGACATGAGCAACGCCTTCGCCCCCAGTCCGTTTGAAGCGCTCGACGACGAATTCGATCTTGAGGCCGGCTATACCGCGCCCGGCGCAACCGACGCGGCGCATGACAACGCCGGATTCGGGGCACCCGAGGAGGTCGTCTTCGATCAGCGGCCGGCCTTGCAATTTACCGCCCCGGCCATCGCGCCGCCGGTTGCAGACCAATCGACGGATCAGCCTGTCGCGGTCGCCGGGTTCAACCCGGTGGCGGAATTGGTCGCCGGGGCCAGCGCCGCCTTCTCGCCGCCGATCGTCAGCGGTGGCCACGCCGCCGAGGTTTCCGTTCCGCGCATCGCCATCCATGTTTTCGCCGAGCGCCAGGACACCCTGGCCGCCGCCGAACGCGCGGGTCAGGACCGCCGCCTGTCGCGAGCGACCACCCAGATCCGTATCGGCGGCGTCGCCGCGGCGGTCGAGGCCTATCAGCACGAGCCGACCCCGCCCCTGATCGTGGTCGAGTGTATGAGCGACCCGCAAACCCTGCTGTCGGAAGTCGATCAGCTTGCGGAAGTCTGCGATTCCGGCACCAAGGTGGTCGTCATCGGTGCCGCCAATGACATCCTTCTGTTCCGCGAGCTGATGCGGCGAGGGGTCAGCGAATATCTGGTCGCGCCGCTCCAGCCCTTGCAACTGATCGCCGCCATCGGCGGCCTGTTCGCCGATCCGGCCCAACCCTTCGTCGGCCGTTCGATCGCCTTTGTCGGCGCGCGCGGCGGCACGGGTTCGAGTTCGATCGCCCACAACACCGCCTATGCAATGAGTGAGCGGATCGGGGCCAACACCGTCATTGTCGATTACGATCTGCCGTTCGGAACCGCAGGACTGGATTTCAACCAGGACCCGCTGAGCGGTGTCGCCGACGCCCTGAGCCAGCCAGATCGACTGGATGCGACCCTGCTGGACCGGATGATGGTCCGCTGCACCGACAAGCTCAGCCTGTTCGCCGCCCCGGCGACGCTGGACGTCGATTGGGACATCTCTCCGGAAGCCTTCGAAGAGGTCACGACCCAGATCCGCTCGACCGCGCCGTTTGTCGTGCTGGACCTGCCACACCTGTGGTCCGGCTGGATGCGCCGCACCCTGATCGCCGCAGATGAGGTAGTGATCGTGGCGACGCCCGACCTGGCCAGTCTGCGCAATGCCAAGAACATGATCGACCTGATCCGTCAGGGCCGGCCCAATGACGCCCCGCCACGCCTGGTGCTCAATCAGGTCGGCGTGCCCGGACGTCCGGAGATTCCCGCCAAGGATTTCGGCGCGGCCCTGGGTGTGCATCCCAGCCTGATCATCCCGTTCGAGCCCAAAATCTTCGGGGCCGCCGCCAACAACGGCCAGATGATTCTGGACGCCGGCGGCAAGTCAAAATCCGCCGAGGCTTTCCAGACCCTCGCCCAGATTGTCTCGCGCCGCGAAATGCCGCTGGTCGCCGGCCCCCGGGGCAAACCCGGCAAGGGCGGGGGCAAGTCCTTGTTCTCGGGCCTGTTCAAGAAGAAGTCCTGACGGGTGTTCGGAAAACGCACAGGTCAGTCCGGCCCTGCCCCCGCCGCGCCGCGGTCGGCACCCACGCCTGCGCCGGTCGATCAGCCCACGCCGGGCATCCAGGTCGAGGCCTTCGCCTTTGGCAGCGAGCCTGAGGCGGGGCAGGTCCAGGCGGCCGCGCGCAAGGCTGAATCCTACGCCGCCAAGCCCGCCTCACCGGCGGCGGACCGTCTGGACGCCCTGGCGTCGAGGCCCCGGCCGGAGGCTGAACCGGTCGTCCCCAGAAATGCGCCTGGCCCCAAGGCCACGCCCGGCTTCGAACAGCTCAAGAAGGCCCAGGCCGTCGCCGAGATCGTCCGCGAACAATCGGACTACTACCACGCCACCAAGACCACGATCTTCAACGCCCTGATGAACACCATCGACCTGGCCCAGCTAGCCCAGCTCGATACCAAGGCCGCGTCCGAGGAGATCCGCGACATCGTCGCCGAGCTGGTAGCGATCAAGAACGTTTCCATGTCGGTGGCCGAGCAGGAACATCTGGTCCAGGACATCGTCAACGACGTCCTCGGCTACGGCCCGCTCGAACCTTTACTGGCGCGTGACGACATCGCCGACATCATGGTCAACGGGGCCGGCCGGGTCTTCATCGAGGTGAACGGCAAGGTCCAGCTGACCAATGTTCGCTTCCGCGACAACACCCAGTTGATGAACATCTGCCAGCGGATCGTCAGCCAGGTCGGCCGCCGCGTCGACGAGAGTTCCCCGATCTGCGACGCCCGCCTGCCCGACGGCTCCCGGGTCAACGTCATCGCCCCGCCTCTGGCGCTCGATGGCCCGACCCTGACGATCCGGAAGTTCAAGAAAGACAAGCTGACGATGAAGAATCTGGTTGAGTATGCCTCCATCAGTCCCGAGGGCGCGCGCGTTCTGGGCGTCATCGGCGCGTCGCGCTGCAACCTGGTCATCTCGGGCGGCACAGGCTCCGGCAAGACCACCCTGCTGAACACACTGACCGCCTTCATCGACCCGACCGAGCGCGTCATCACCTGCGAGGATGCGGCCGAACTTCAGTTGCAGCAACCACACGTCGTCCGTCTGGAAACCCGCCCGCCCCACCTTGAGGGTCAGGGCATGATCACCATGCGTGACCTGGTGAAGAACTGCCTGCGGATGCGTCCCGAGCGGATCATTGTCGGCGAGGTGCGCGGCCCGGAAGCCTTCGACCTGCTCCAGGCCATGAACACCGGCCACGACGGCTCCATGGGCACGCTGCACGCCAACAGCCCGCGTGAAGCCATCAGCCGCATGGAGTCGATGATCACCATGGGCGGCTACGGCCTGCCGTCCAAGACCATCCGCGAAATGATCGTCGGCTCGGTCGATGTGATTATCCAGGCGGCGCGCCTGCGCGACGGCTCACGTCGCATCACCCACATCACCGAGGTTGTCGGGCTGGAGGGTGACGTCATCGTCACCCAGGATCTGTTCGTCTACGAAATCACCGGTGAGGACGAGCACGGCAAGATCATCGGCCGTCACCGCTCGACCGGCATCGCCCGTCCCCGCTTCTGGGACCGCGCCCGCTACTATGGGCTGGAGCGCGAGTTGGCCGAAGCCCTGGACGCGGCGGAGTAGCCGACATGCTTCCCATACTCGCGGCGGTTCTGGCCTTAATCACCATCGGCGGACTGGGCTGGGCCTTCGTCGGCGGTGGCGATTCCAGCGAGGCGGCGGTCAAACGCGCCCAGTCCTTCAGCAGCCCCAAGCAGAATAATGCGGCGGCCAGGAAGGCGGCGGCGGCCAATACACCCGAGGCCCGCCGCAAACAGATCATGCAGCAGCTTCAGGAATCCGAGCGCGCCGAACGCAAGGCGCGGATCAGCCTGTCCGCCAAGCTGAAACAGGCCGGTCTGGCGACCACGGTCTCGACCTTCTGGATCATCAGCGCCGTGCTGGGCGTCGTCGCCTTCCTCTTCCCTCTGCTGTTCGGGCTGAATCCGCTGGTCGGTCTCGGTGCGGGCGTCGTCTTCGGTCTCGGCCTGCCGCGCTGGGTGGTCGGCTTCCTCGGCAACGGACGCCGGAAGAAATTCTCGAGCCATTTTGCGGACGCCGTCGATGTCATCGTACGCGGCATCAAATCCGGCCTGCCCGTCCAAGAGTGTTTCAAGATCATCGCCCGCGAGAGCCCGCAGCCACTTGGCGCAGAGTTCCAGAAGCTGGTCGAGGGCATCGGTGTGGGCCTGACGCTCGCCCAGTCTCTGGACAAGATGTATGAGCGGATGCCGACGCCGGAGCTGAAATTCTTCTCCATTGTGATCGCCATCCAGCAAAAGACGGGCGGCAACCTGGCCGAGGCGCTGAACAACCTTTCTGTGGTGCTGCGCGCCCGCAAGATGATGGGCGAAAAGATCAAGGCCCTGTCGTCCGAGGCTACGGCTTCGGCTGGTATTATCGGCTCGCTGCCACCGGCGGTGATGATCCTCGTCAGCGTGACGACGCCCGCCTACATGGCCCGGCTGTTCACCGATCCGAGGGGCCAGTTCATGCTGCTGATCGCCGTGGCGATGATGGCCTTCGGTGTCTTCGTGATGAAGAAAATGATCGCGTTCAAATTCTAGGGAACCGCTGGGTCCAATGGTCGACTTCTTCACCAACGTCCAGAACCTGCTGAGCCTCGGCGTAGGCCTGCTGGTGTTCGCCACCTTGGTGACCCTGCTCGGTTCGTTCAGCGGCGGCCCCAAACTGGAGAGTCGGCTCAAGGCCGTGGCGGTGCGCCGCGAGGAGCTGAAGCGACGTTCGCGTCAGGCCATTGCGGCCCAGAACGGCGGCTCTCAGCATCTCAGGCACGCCGACGATGGCTTCAAGAAACATGTCGTCGAGCGGCTGAACCTGATCAAATTGCTGGAAGACCCCAAGGTCGCCGAGAAAATGGCCCAGGCCGGCTATCGCGGCCCCCGGCCGCTGACGACCTTCTATTTCTTCCGCTTCTCGATGCCTTTCGTCTTCCTTGGCATCGCGGTCTTCTACCTGTTCATCTTCAACGATTTCGGCCTGCCGGTGATGACCCGGCTGACAGCCGTCATGGTGGCGGCGGTGATCGGCTTCTATGCGCCGAACATCTTTCTGGCCAACCGCATTTCAAAGCGCCGGACCTCGATCATGCAGGCGTTTCCGGACGCGCTGGACCTGCTGCTGATCTGTGTCGAGGCCGGTATGTCGATTGAGGCGGCGATCCAGAAGGTCAGTCAGGAAATCGGTGGTTCGTCCATCGATCTGGCCGAGGAGCTGACCCTTTTGTCGGCCGAACTGAGCTATCTGCCCGACCGCCGCATGGCCTATGAAGGGCTGGCAAAACGCACCAATCATCCAGGGGTCAAGTCCGTCGCCACGGCCATGACCCAGGCCGAAACCTACGGCACCCCGCTGGGGTCTGCGCTGCGCACCATGGCCAAGGAAAACCGCGAGATGCGCCTGTCAGCGGCCGAGAAAAAGGCCGCGGCCCTGCCCGCCAAACTGACCGTGCCGATGATCCTGTTCTTCCTGCCGGTGCTGTTCATCGTCATCCTGACCCCGGCCATCATCAGCATCCAGGACACGATGGCTGCCGGCGCGGGCGGCTGACGCATCCGATCCGTCACGGGCATTTCGATCAGTGCGCTGAGCGGGCCCGAAAGCGATCAAGCCTCGGCCGCAGCCTTCCAGGCGTCTGCGACCGCATCGACGGCATGACGCAGATGTTTGCGGTTCCGGTCAAAGAACATCTCCCCGCGCAGGCCGGAGAAGATGAAGCCGTTGGCAACGACGCAGCTGCCCTCCTGCTCCAGCGGCTGGATCTCGAAATAGCGTAGCGAACGGAACCACAGGCCCCGGTTCTCGGCCCAGACCAGCTGGGAATAGGGCTGCCAGTCACCGACGCGGGTCACGACACGGCGCTCGGGCAGGCCCGCGATCTGTTCGGTCAGGGCGACGTCGGCGCCAAAGGCGATGGTCCCCTCAAGCCCGGTCTCGACCGGATTCCAGCGATTCCAGCCGGGCAGGTCAGCGATAAGGGCCCAGATCTGGTCGGGGGTGGCGCGCACGCCGATGCGGCGCTCGATACGGGCGGTTTCCATGACCCCGATCTGCCACGGCTTTTGGACGGAGGAAAGGCCGCCGTCAGCGGTTGCCTTCGGGGCCGGGCTGCGAGGCGGGCGGGGTTTCGGCTGATGGCGTTTCATCGCGATCGGGCAGGTCCGGTGGACCAAGCCGCAGTCGCGTGTTGAGGAAACACAGAGCCGTCGCCACCGCCAGCATCAGGGCGTTGGCGATGAAGGGGGCGGGCTCGGACAGTTCGTACAGGGCCACGCCGATCACTGGCGGTGCCAGGAAGCTGAGGCCTGCCAGAGACATCATCAGCCCGGCGATGGCCCCCTGTTCATGCGCCCCGACCGAGAGCGAAGAACCGGCGGTGAAGCCCGGCCGGGCAAAGCCGATACCCATCGACACGACCGCATAGCCGACGACCACGCCATAATAGCCGGGCGAGGCGATGCTCATCAGATTACCGACCAGGGCGAGGCCCGCGCCCCAGCGCATCAGGTCTGCGGGTTGCAGCTTCAGCAGGGGGATCAGACCCCATTGGACCATCAGGGTCGCGGCGGCCCCGGCCAGCATGGCGATACCGATAAAGGGCTGGGCGTCGCGGGCGGCCACGCCGGTGGCGGCCATCTCGTCGATGATATGAAAACCCAGCACCGAGATATTGACCGCCTGGGCCCCGGTGATCAGCAGTCCATACACCAGATAGGCGCGGACCCGCGGGTCCTTCCACAACCCCTTGCCAGCCTCGCCGCGATGGCCGCTGGGCGAGGGGATGCGCACCACCTCGCCGCTGGGCAGCCTGCGCCAGACCACGAACAGCACCACCGCACCGAACAGTGCGAAGGCGTACATCGGTCCCGCCAGGCCCACGAGCGGCAGGACGAAGAAGGGGGCCAGCGCCGGGCCGATCACCGTACCCAACCCCTGGGCCGAGGCCAGCAGGGACATGGCCTGGGTCCGCTGATCCGGCGTGGTCCGGTCGGCGACATAGGCCTGGGAGGCAATGGGGGCCGCCGAACCGAACACGCCATAGACGGTGCGCGCCACCGCCATCAGGGTGAAGGCGAGACCGGCCCCCAGCCATTGCTCCAGTCCCGAGGTCGCGGCCAGACCAAAGCCGGTCATCGAGACCACGAAACCGGCCAAGCCGATCAATATGACCCGCTTGCGTCCCAGGGTATCGGACAGCCGCGCCCAGAAGGGTGAGGCGACCGTCCACATCAGGGCGGAAATGGCGAAGGCCCCGGCGACCAGGGTGTCCGAGAGCCGGAACTCCCGGCCGATGGCGGGCAAGACGGACTGCAGCGCCATATTGCCCGCCGCCGCGATCAGGCTGACGGAGAACAGGATGGCAAAGGTGGGTGAGCGCACGTTCACCGTCCCCTGTTAGGCCTCGCGCCCCGCCGCGTCACCTGACGGCGTGATGTACGCAGCCCCCTGGCCCTTGCATCCGCCCCCCGGGTCCGCGCACGGTAGCGGTCTCAGATTTCGGGGACCGCAACATGACTATCCGCCGCCTGCTCGCCGTCTCGACCCTGTCGCTGGCCCTGTCCGCCGAGCTGGCCCATGCCCAGTCCTCCGCAAACGGGGCCGCGCCTGTCGCCCTGGAGCGGATCGAGGCGGCGGTGGCGGCGGGGATGCCGAATGTCGTGGCCTGGCGCCGTGACCTGCACGCCCATCCGGAACTGGGCTTTGCCGAGACCCGAACCGCCGCCCTCGTGGCCGAACATCTGCGGGGGCTGCGGATGGAGGTCCGGACAGGGGTCGGCAGGACCGGCGTGGTCGGGGTGCTGCGCGGCGGACGTCCCGGCGGCGTGGTGGCGCTGAGGGCCGACATGGACGCCCTGCCGGTGCTGGAGGCCACGGGTCTTCCCTTCGCCTCGACCGCGACCGGAACCTATATGGGCAACACGGTACCGGTGGCCCACGCCTGCGGACACGACGCCCATGTCGCCATGCTGATGGGGGCCGCCGGGGTGCTGGCCGGGATGCGCGAGGATATTCCCGGCACCATCGTCTTCATCTTCCAGCCCGCCGAGGAAGGGGCCCCTCCGGGCGAGCCCAAGGGCGGAGCCCTGCTGATGATCGAGGAGGGGGCACTGGCGAACCCGCGCCCCGAGGCCATCTTCGGCCTGCACGTCGTGCCGGGCCGGCCGGGCACGCTGTTCTATCGCCCGCGCGGCTTCATGGCGGCCTCTGATCGGGTCGACATCACCCTGCACGGCCGCCAGACCCATGGGGCCTGGCCTTGGAAGGGCGTCGATGTCATCGCCACGGCGGCCCAGATCATCCAGACCATCAACACCCTGACGGCGCGGACCATTGACCCGACGACAACGCCGACGGTCTTCACCATCGCCACCCTTGATGCGGGCGTTCGCTACAATATCATTCCCGATCAGGCGGTGATGTCCGGCACCCTGCGCACCTTCGACATCGCCCAGCGCGACGACCTGGTGCGGCGCGCCGGCATCGCCATCGACAATGTCGCCGAGACCTTTGGGGCGACGGCGGAATTCTCGGTGCGCCAGAACGCGGCCCTGGTGTTCAACAACGAGGCACTGTCGACCTGGATCGCGCCGGTGCTGGAGGAGGCAGCTGGGGTGGGCAACGTCAATGCCGGCAGTCCGCCGACCACCGTGGCCGAGGACTTCAGCTATCTGTCGCAGGAGGTGCCGGGGGTCTTCTATCACCTCGGAGCCTCAAAGGACGGCGTCGACCCGAACACCTCACCGCCCAACCATTCGCCGGCCTTCGACGTCAATGAGGCCGTCCTGCCGGTCGGCGTCCGCGCCCATGTGCTGAGCGCCATCCGGTTTCTGGAACGCGACTAGACCATGTCCGACAGCGAACTGGAGCGGCTGAAGGCACGCCGGGTGACGGCCCTGTATCGCCTCGACCTGATCGGCAAGGGCGCGCAGATCACCTTTGACGACGGCACGCCGGTCGACATGAAATCGGAACAGACGCGGCTCGAGGAAATGGTCGCTGACCTCGACCGGAGGATCGCGCGAATGGAGACGACGCTTCACTGACGGCCAGTTTCACAACCGACGCTTTCGTGTGCCCGGGAACTGGGAATCTTGTCGTCCCGGATCGCCGCTTCGCGGTGTCCGGGATGACAAGGGACCAGAGTTACATCTGGTCGAAATACGTCCGGATCACCGTTCGATAGACCTCAGCCAGGGCCTCGATCTCGGCCACCGGCGCACGTTCGTCGATCTGGTGCATGGTCTGGCCGACGAGACCCAGCTCCAGCACGGGGCACAGGACGCGGATGAAGCGGGCATCCGAGGTGCCGCCGGTGGTCGAGGCCTCGGGGCGGCGGCCGGTGGCGGCCTCCACCGCATCCTGAACGGCGGTGACGAACGGCCCCGGCTCGGTGAGGAAGGCGTTGCCCGAACACAGGTGATCCAGCGAGATCTGCAGGCCCGAAGCGGCCTGGACTTCGCCGGCCATGGTGTTCAGCCAGGCGATCAGTTCGTCGCCGGTGTGGATCGGGTTGAAACGGATGTTGAGCCGCGCCTTCGCCTCGGCGGGAATGACGTTTGTGGCCGGATTGCCGATGTCGATGGTGGTGATCTCGAGGTTCGACGGCGGGAATTCGGGGTAACCCTCATCCAGGATGTGGGCGTCGAGCCGGGCCAGCAGCCTGGCCAGTACCGGGGCCGGATTGGCGGCGCGGTCGGGATAGGCGACATGGCCCTGTTTACCCTGGACGGTGATCCAGCTGTTCAGCGAACCGCGCCGCCCGACCTTGATCGTATCACCGAGGTGGGTCGAGGACGACGGCTCGCCGACGACGCAGGCGTCAATGGTCTCGCCCTCGGCCATCAGGGTCTCGACCACCCGTTTGGTGCCGTGCAGGGCCGGCCCCTCCTCGTCGCCGGTGATCAGGAAGGACAGGCTGCCAGGGACCTCGCCCTCGGCCAGGATGCGCGAGACCGCCGCCACCCAGGCGGCGATGCCGCCCTTCATGTCGACCGCGCCACGACCGTAGAGGATACCGTCCCTCACCTCGGCCTCGAACGGCCCGGACGACCAGGCCGTTTCCGCACCGGTCGGCACCACATCGGTATGACCCGCAAAACAGAGGTTGGGCGAGGCCGTCCCGCGCCGGGCATAAAGGTTCTCGATATCCTCAAAACGCATCCGGCGGCAGTGGAAGCCGAGCCCCGTCAGGGCGCGTTCCAGCACGTCCATCGCCCCCTCGTCGGCCGGGGTGACCGAGGGTCTGCGGATCAAGTCGCGGGTCAGGGCGACAGGATCGATAACCGGAGTTGATGCGGCGCTCATAGGGCTGTGCTTTACGGGGTTCGGACGACCGCGAGAAGGCTTCTTCCCCTGCCAAAGATCGACCTGGACGCCGCACCCACCGGCCACGGCACCGGCTGCCCCGAGGAATTCGCCGGCCCGTGCAAGCCACGCCGCCGCTGGCGGCTGGGCGATGCGGTCGGGCTGGACCAGTTCGGGGTCAATCTGCTGCGCCTGCCCGCCGGGGCCTGGTCAAGCCAGAGACACTGGCACGAGGGTGAGGACGAGTTCGTCTGGGTGCTGGAAGGCGAGGTCGTGCTGGTCGAGGACGACAGCGAGACGGTCCTCACAGCCGGGGACTGCGCGGGCTGGAAGGCGGGCGTGCCCAACGGCCACAAGATCGAGAACCGTTCGGACGCCGAGGCCGTTCTGCTGGAGGTCGGGACCCGTACGCCGGGTGGCGATTCCGGTGACTATCCCGATATCGACATGGTCTTCCGGCAGGGGGATTATTTCCACCGCGACAGGACCCCCTGGCCGAAACAAGCTCGGCGCTCGTGAGCGAAACCATCGAGTCTACCACCCCGGTCCAGCCACCGCCGCCCGGCGAGCCGACCAGCCCCTGGGCCATCCGCGACTTCCGCCTGCTGTGGGTCGGGCGGCTGGCGGCGGTGCTGGGTATCCAGATCCAGTCCTCGGCCCTGTTGTGGCAGGTCTATGAGATCGCACGCCGCGACCATCCCATTGCCGAGGCCAGCCTTTATCTGGGGCTGGTCGGCCTGTGCCAGTTCCTGCCGCTGTTGGCCCTGACCCTGCCCGCCGGGGCCCTGGCCGACCGCCGCGACCGCAAGAACACCGTGACCATTTCGGTGATCGTCGAGGCGGGCTGCGCGGTGGCTTTCCTGCTCATGGCGATTCATGGCGATCCACCGCTGTGGGGGCTGCTGGCAGTGGCCGCCGTATTCGGAGCCGCGCGCGCCTTTCTCGCCCCGGCCAGCCAGGCCTTTCTGCCGATGGTGGTGGGTCGCCGCGCCCTGCCGCCGGCGATCGCGGCCCAGTCCATCGCCTTCCAGACGGGAGCCATCGCCGGCCCGGCGCTGGGCGGGGTGATTGTTGGCTTCTCCGTGCCCGGCGCCTATGCCGCCGCCATGATCATGTTCGCGGTCGCCATCGGCAGCCTGCTGCTGATCCGTACCAGCGGCAAACCGGCCCCTTCCCCGACCCATGTCTCGCCCGTCGATCAGGTCAAGGAAGGTCTGGCCTATGTCTGGAACACCAGGATCGTCCTGGGAGCGATTTCGCTGGACCTGATCGTGGTGTTGCTGGCGGGCGTCGCCCTGCTGACGCCGATCTTCGCCGCCGACATCCTGCACGTCGGGGCGGTCGGTTTCGGCCTGCTTCGGGCCTCGTTCGGGGCTGGTGCGCTTCTGGTGGCCCTGTATCTGAGCCGTTTTCCGATCGTGCGGCACGCGGGCAAATGGATGTTCGCCTCGGTGGCGGTGTTCGGCCTGTGCACCCTGACCTTCGGCCTGTCGACCAGCGTCTGGTTGTCAGGGGCGGTGCTGTTCCTCGGCGGAGGGGCCGACATGATCAGCGTCAATATCCGCCAGACCCTGATCCAGCTGGCCACGCCCGATCACATGCGCGGACGGGTGTCGTCGGTGTCCATGCTGTTCATCGGTGCCTCCAACGAACTGGGCGAGGCCTATTCGGGCGTGGCGGTGCGTTTCCTCGGCCCCATCGGCGCGGCGGTGTACGGCGGCCTCGGGGCTCTGGCGGCGACCGGGGTCTGGGCCAGGCTGTTTCCGGGACTGCGGAAGGCGGACCGGCTGGAATAGAGGTGGTTATACCAGCGGTGGGTTTTTCTGACTCGCGGGGGATTCCCGTAGAGGGCGGTCTGTGATTCGCTGGTTCGGCATGATTCGCGGAGCAGACGACATGGCGACGGCGGTAGCGATCACACGGA
>Ga0105054_10001506_pt1 | contig 38341 bp, 32 predicted proteins | sample BON02_FD_78091 | JGI IMG/M metagenome (GOLD analysis project Ga0105054, IMG submission 78091) | Freshwater microbial communities from Lake Bonney liftoff mats and glacier meltwater in Antarctica - BON-02 (megahit assembly) | ecosystem: Environmental > Aquatic > Freshwater > Ice > Glacier...
CCATTGCCTGCCAGAATATAGGCACCGGGGCGGGCCTGCAGCATATAGGCAAAATCTTCACCCGCCATAATCATTGGCGTATCTGTAACCACTCCCGGCGAAATCCCTTCAGCCACCCGCACAGCAAATTCTGTCTGCTCCGGGCTGTTTGCCATCACCGGATAGCCGCGCCGATAGTCAACCTCGGCTGACCCGCCCAGCGCTTCGGCGGTTAGCTTAACAACGGCCTTTATCCGCTGTTCTGCCATGGTGCGCACCTCCGCATCCAAACTGCGCACCGTGCCTTTCATGTGCACCTTTTCAGGGATCACGTTATAGGCGTTGCTTTCCGTTTCAAAGCTGGTCACCGACACAACCAATGACTTTACCGGATCCATATTTCGGCTCACAATGCTTTGTAAGGCCACAACAATCTGGCTGGCAATCAGCGTTGTATCAACGCCGTCATGCGGTTTGGCAGCATGCGCGCCCTTGCCCGTTACATAAAAGTCAAACAAATCCGTCGCCGCGAAAAATGCCCCCGGCCGAATGGCGAATTGCCCAAGCGGAATGCCGGGCCAATTATGCATGCCGTAAATTTCCTGAATACCAAACCGCTCCATCATCCCATCTTCAACCATAGCGCGGCCCCCGGCCCCGCCTTCTTCGGCAGGCTGAAATACCACCACAGCCGCGCCGTTAAAATTCCGCGTTTCCGCCAAGTATTTTGCCGCCCCCAGCAACATGGCCGTATGCCCGTCATGCCCACAAGCATGCATCGCGCCGGGGTTTTGTGAGGCATAGGGCAGCCCGGTCGCCTCAGTCATCGGCAGCGCATCCATATCGGCGCGCAGCCCAATCACCCGGCCCGAGCTGACCGTATTGCCATGGATCACTACCACCACCCCGGTACGGCCAATCTCCTCAACCACCTCATCACAGCCAAATGCACGCAGCTTGTCAGCAACCAGCTTAGCGGTGCGATGCACCTCATACATAATTTCAGGATTCTCATGCAGGTCACGGCGCCACACCGTCATCTCATCATGAAATTCGGCGATACGGTTGATTACGGGCATGTTTAGTCCTTGCAAAACCTGCCGACATTCGCGGGCGGCATTTGGTGTATGCTTTGCTAAACGCGGCCTCGGGTCAACCCGCCATATGCTTGGTTTATTTTGAAAAACCCTGCGGCGACCATTACAAAAATGGCTTTAATTCAACACCATAGCCGCCAAAATCGGGCCCGTGCCGTCTTGCTGCACAATCACCACCCAAGGATCAATGCCCAAATCGCTGGGCGTCAGGCTAATGGTTTGCAGGCCATCCCAATCAGCCGCAACCATCCAGTCGCGCACGATGTTTATATATTCAATTTCGCGCCCGGCATTTTCACCGCGCTCAATGCTCACCGTCGCCCTTGGGATGTAGCGCACCATATAAATTTTGCTCGGCGCGGCCCCGGCCAGCGGACGGATCGTAATCACGGCACGCGTGCCCTGCCGGGTTGCTTCAATTTCGGCCCCAGCCGGGCGTGCCTGCGCCTGTGCTATTTCACGCATGACACTAGCGCGCTGATTCCCGGCCATATACTCGCCGCCATGAATAACCATTTGCGGCGTATAAACCGTGCGTTGGCGCCATGTATGGGCATATAGGCTTTGGCGATGCGAAAAGGCCGGATGCGCAAATTCATCCTTCCAGCCCAAATAATCCCAATAATCCACATGCAGCGCCAGCGCGATCACGTCACGCTGCTCGGACAATTCTTGCAACAACGCATCGGCAGGCGGGCATGATGAACAGCCTTGACTGGTATAAAGTTCAACCACAACCGGGTTTTGGGCCTGCACCGGGGCAGCAAACAGCGCAGCCCAACAGGCCGCAATTATTAGTGGGTTACGCATGGACACATCCGTTTTGGCTTTCCTCATTCATAAGCCAATTGCAGCGCCCATACCAGTCAACCCTTTGCGAGCGGTCGTGATAGCCGCTGTCGGCGCCGCACTTCGATCATCACGCCATTGACCGCGCTATTGGAATCAAGCCAAACATATGCGCGGCACTTCTACCACTGATTGATTATCTGAATGTGATGAAATCTTCCGGTCGCTGTCATCCCAAAAAAACACGCCTACGGGTTCAACCTATTTACGGTCCGTTAACGTTTACAGTTTGTTAATAATGGTGCAGCGGTCAGTGGCAAATCTGGGTTTTACCCGCCCGACCCGCCAACCAAAAATCCGCCCAAAACACCCCCTGTTTTTACAATAAAACGCCCCTAAAACGCAAAAAACCGGCCCTTTTAGGCCGGTTTTGCGGTTATATTATTACTTGAAGGGCCGATATTGCCCTTTAAGTTACAGTGTAACCTTAGCTTTTCGCTAGGTCGCGCAGCACGTAATGCAGCACGCCGCCATGCTTGACGTAGTCAATCTCAATCTCGGTATCAATCCGACATTTGAGCGTGATATTCACCACGCTACCATCAGTGCGCGTAATGGTGCAGGGCACCTCGGCCAGTGGTTTCAAATCACCGGAAAGCCCAGTAATATCAACGGCTTCGTCACCCGTTAAGCCAAGCGATTTGCGGCTGTCACCATTCATAAACTCAAACGGAATAACCCCCATGCCAACTAGGTTGGAGCGGTGGATACGCTCAAAGCTTTCGGCAATAACCGCCTTGACGCCCAGCAGGCTGGTGCCTTTGGCCGCCCAGTCACGGCTGGAGCCCGCGCCATATTCAATGCCGCCAAAAATCACCAGCGGAGTCCCCGCCTCAACATAGGCCATCGCGGCATCAAAAATGGCCGCCTGCTTGCCATCGGGGCCGGTTGTATAACCACCCTCAACACCGTCTAACATCTCGTTTTTAATACGAATATTGGCGAATGTGCCGCGCATCATTACCTCATGGTTGCCACGTCGGCTGCCATAAGAATTGAACTCACGCACCGGCACCTGACGGTCCACCAAATACTGCCCAGCGGGCGAGGATTGGGCAAAGGAACCAGCGGGCGAAATATGGTCGGTTGTGACCATATCTCCGAGTATTGCCAAGGGCTTAGCGCCCACAATATCTGTAATCACACCCGGTTCTTTGGACATGTTCTGGAAGTAGGGCGGGTTTTGCACATAGGTGGACGATGCGGGCCAATCATAGGTTAGGCTATCCGGGGTTTCCACCCCCTGCCATTTCTCATCACCCTTGAAAACATTGGCGTATTTCGACAAGAACGCCTCGCGCGTCACGGTGCGCTCCACCAGTTCTGCAATTTCAGCATTCGTTGGCCAGATGTCTTTTAGGTAGACCGGATTCCCATCTTGGTCATTGCCGAGGCTGGCTGTCGTGATATCGACGTTCATGTCACCAACCAGCGCATAGGCGACGACCAGCGGCGGCGACGCAAGGTAGTTTGCACGCACATCCGGGCTAATCCGACCTTCAAAGTTGCGGTTACCCGACAGAACAGACGTTGCGATCAGGTCATAATCGTTGATCGCCTTGGAAATTTCTGGTTCCAGCGGGCCAGAGTTGCCGATGCAGGTTGTGCAACCATAACCAACAAGGTTGAAACCTAACGCATCAAGATCTTTCTGCAGATCGGCAGCCTCCAGATACTCGCTAACAACCTGAGAACCGGGGGCAAGCGAGGTTTTCACCCAAGGCTTGCGGGTTAGACCTTTGGCATGCGCTTTGCGCGCCACCAAACCAGCCCCAATCATGACATAGGGGTTAGAGGTGTTGGTGCAGGAGGTGATAGACGCGATGACAATAGAGCCGTCATGCAACTGGTAATGACCATCCTTGGCCTGCACATAGCCGCGTTTGTGATCGCCATTATCGCCGGGGATGTCGCTCGGTTCGGGCTGACCGCCCTCGCCTTCCCAGCGGCGCAGTTGTTTTTCATTGACGTTCTTCTCGGCCCGCTGTCCGGTAACATATTTACCAAAGGTGGCAGCCGCGACGTCAAGTGCTACATAGTCCTGCGGGCGTTTTGGCCCCGAGATTGCAGGCACAACCGTGCCCATATCTAGCCCCAAGGTCGAGGTATAAATCGGGTTGTAATCCGCCCCGCGCCACATACCATTGGCTTTGGCATAGGCCTCGACCAATGCGATCCGCGCTTCATCACGGCCAGTATTGCGTAAGTAGCGCAGGGTTTCATTATCAATTGGGAAGAAGCCACAGGTCGCGCCATATTCGGGTGCCATATTGGCGATGGTTGCGCGGTCCGCCAGCGGCAAACGATCTAGCCCGTCGCCGTAAAATTCGACAAATTTGCTTACAACGCCGTGCTTACGCAGCATTTCCACAACCTTCAGCACAAGGTCGGTTGCGGTCGTGCCTTCGACCATTTCGCCGGTGAGTTGAAAGCCAACAACCTCGGGGATCAGCATCGAAATCGGCTGGCCAAGCATCGCGGCCTCAGCCTCAATACCACCAACGCCCCAACCGAGAACGGCCAAGCCGTTGACCATTGTGGTGTGGCTATCGGTGCCAACCAGCGTGTCAGGATAGGCGACCTCGGTGCCGCTTTGGTCCTTATCGGTCCAAACAGTTTGGGACAGATATTCAAGGTTCACCTGATGACAAATGCCGGTGCCCGGTGGCACAACACGGAAATTGTTAAACGCGCTTTGGCCCCATTTTAGGAACTGATAACGCTCCATATTCCGCTCATATTCGCGGTCCACATTCATTTGGAAGGCACGCGGATTGCCGAATTCATCAATCATCACCGAATGGTCAATGACCAAATCAACCGGGTTAAGCGGGTTGATTTTTTCAGGGTCGCCGCCAAGGCCGATTATGCCGTCACGCATTGCTGCAAGGTCAACCACCGCAGGCACGCCGGTAAAATCTTGCATCAGCACGCGCGCCGGGCGATAGGCAATTTCACGCGGGTTTTTGCCGCCATTTACGGCCCATTGCGCAAAGGCGCGAATGTCATCTTGGGTAACGGTTTTGCCATCTTCAAAGCGCAGCATGTTTTCCAACACCACTTTCAGCGCGGCGCGAAGGCGGGTAAAATCACCCAATCCGGCCTCTTGCGCGGCGGGAATTGAATAATAGGCAACTTCAGCCCCACCGGCCTTAAGGCTGCGGCGGGTCTTGGCGCTGTCGGTTCCAACGGTCACGGTCATTGAAGGCTCCTGATGGATGAATGTGGATGTCACTACCTCATGCCTGAGTTTCACTTAGGCTTCAAGGGCGGCGATGATTAACTGTGTGCAATTGTATACACTCACAAGCGGCCCGCGTCAAGACGGGGCCAAGCTGTGGCCCTTCCCCCGATTGCGCAAATCCGCTAAGCCCATCATATGGAGCTAAAGGTTACCAATTTATCATGCAATCGTGGTGGGCGCGCTGTGCTGGGCGGGCTTAGCTTTTCGCTGGCGGCTGGGCAGGTGATGTTGCTGCGCGGGCCAAACGGTGTTGGCAAGTCAACCTTACTGCGGGCCTTGGCGGGGCTGGTGCCCTGCACGGGTCAGATCGCCTTGGATGCGCGACAATTGGGGGCCGAGGATTGGGCGGACCAGATCGCCTATGCCGGGCATTTGGACGCCATCAAACCGCAGCTCAGCTTGGCTGAAAACCTTGAATTTTGGGCCGGGGCCTATGGTGGCAATGCGCAAAAAGCTTTGGTAGCGTTTGATCTGATGCCGCTGGCAAACCGGCTGGCCGGGGCCTGTTCGGCGGGGCAAAAACGGCGGCTTGGCTTGGCGCGGTTGGCGCTTTCTGCCCGAACCCTATGGCTGCTCGATGAGCCGAGCACCGCATTAGACAGCGCGGCAACAGCGCTGCTGGCCGCCCAAATTATCGCCCATAGCCAAGCCGGCGGCATGGCGCTTATCGCCACACATACCGACCTGCCGCTTGCAGCCGACACCCTAACGCTGAGCGCGCCAACCCAACCTGTGGATGACCCTTTTCTTGATGGGGCATTTTCATGAGGGCGCTCCTAAGGCGCGATTTACGGCTTGCTTTGCGCACAGGCGGCGGGGCTGGGTTGGGCTTAGCGTTTTTCCTGATCGTGGTCATGCTTATCCCGTTTGGGATTGGGCCTGATACCGCCCTGCTGGCACGCGTTGCCCCCGGCGTATTATGGGTGGCAGCCCTTTTGGCCTGCCTGTTATCTCTCGATCGGTTGTTTCAGGCCGATGCCGAAGACGGCAGCCTAGATATTCTGGCGCTATCGCCCTTGCCGCTGGAAGGCGTCGTGCTGATAAAGGCGCTGGCGCATTGGCTAACAACTGGCCTGCCGCTGGTACTCGCTGCGCCGGTTTTGGCCATCGCGCTAAACCTGCCTGAAAGCGGATATTTGTGGCTGATCGCCTCGCTTGCGGCGGGCACGCCGGCGCTTTCAGCGCTTGGTGCCTTTGCGGCCAGCCTAACGGTGGGGTTGCGGCGCGGCGGGTTGCTGTTGTCGCTGCTCGTTCTACCGCTTTATATTCCAACACTTATTTTCGGGGCGCGCTGTGCCAGCCTTGCGGCCAATGGCAATGACGCCCTGCCCGCCTTTCTCATCCTCGCAGGGCTTTCGCTTGGCACTTTAGCTGTTACGCCTTTTGCCGCCGCAGCCGCGCTGCGTAGCCAGTTGCGCTGAGTCTTTAGCCACCCACATGTGACCGTTTGGCAATTGCGCCGCCAAGCAAGCTCGGCTAGGAATTCCACATGTCTTTTTGGGAATTTGCTAATCCAGCCCGTTTCATGCGCCTTTCGGGGCGGGTTTTGCCATGGGTCGCGGGCGCTACAATACTGTGCCTAAGCGCGGGCCTTGTCTGGGGGTTTTTCCTAACCCCTGACGCGGCGCAATTCGGCTCAACCGTGAAAATCATCTATATCCATGTGCCAAGCGCGTTTTTGGCGATCAACATTTACTTCATGATGTTCGTCACCTCGCTGATTTGGCTGATCCGCCGGCACCATGTATCTGCGCTTGCCGCCAAGGCCGCAGCCCCAATTGGTGCGGCGATGACATTGGTGGCGCTGATTACCGGCGCACTATGGGGCCAGCCGATGTGGGGCACATGGTGGGTGTGGGATCCGCGGCTCACCTCATTTCTGATCATGTTTGTGTTTTATCTGGGTTATCTGGCGCTTTGGGCTGCCATTGAAGAACCTGATAAAGCGGCAAACCTAACGTCAATTTTGGCGCTTGTCGGTTCATTATTCGCGGTTTTATCGCGCTATGCGGTCAACTTTTGGAACCAGGGGCTACATCAAGGGGCCAGCCTGTCGATGGACCGTGAGGAAAACGTTTCTGACATATTCTGGCAGCCTTTGGTGCTGTCTATTATCGGCTTCTTTGCACTGTTCATTTTGCTGTTACTTATTGGCACGCGCACCGAAATCCGGTCACGCCGCCTACGCGCTTTGCAAATGCAGGAGGCTGTGTAATGTGGCCTGACCTTGGAAAATACACCGATACAATCCTTGGCGCTTATGGCGCGGCAATTGTTGTTTTGGCCGCGCTGATTATTGTTTACCTGCGCCGCAATGCCCGCATTCGCCGTGCCTTGGCTGCGGCTGAAGCCCGCAAGGCGGCGCGCTAATGGCAAAGTTTTCGCCGCTTGTTGTGATTCCGCCACTGGCCTTTGCCGGGCTGGCAGCCGTGTTCTATTTCGGCTTAACCCGAGAAGACGCCAGCCAATTGCCAAGCATGTTCATCGGCCAGCCAGCGCCAGCAATGCAGGTAACCAGCCTGCGTGGAGACCTGCCCCCAACCGCAGAAGACCTTGGCGCGCCCGGCGTTAAGCTGGTGAATTTTTGGGCAAGTTGGTGTGGCCCCTGCCGGGCAGAACACCCAAGACTTGAAGAATTAGCCGCTGAAGGCATTGCGATTATCGGGATCAATTACAAAGACCAGCCCGAACAGGCGCTTGGTTTTTTGACTGAACTTGGTGACCCGTTTGCGCTGATCGGGGCTGATAGCAGCGGGCGCACCGGTATTGATTGGGGTATTTACGGCGTGCCGGAAACCTTCGTGATTGATAGTGAGGGCCGAGTTGTGGCCCGCCATGCCGGGCCATTAACGCACGAAATTATTGCACGCATCATCCGCCCAGCCATGGAAAGCGCTGAATAGTTACTCGGGCTTTTCCTCAACAGCATATTTGCTGAACAGGCCCATCTGGCTGAAAATAAACGCAAAACTGGCCAATGGCAGGCCGAAGGTTTTGAAATTCACCCATGTATCGGTATCAAAGCTGCGCCAAATACCTTCATTCGCGATGGCCAGCACCAAAAAGAATAGCGCAAAGCGTTTGGTAAATATCATCCAGCCTTCGGATTGCAGGGGCAGGTTGTCGCCCATCAGATATTCCAAATAGGACTGCCCACGCAGCAGGCCAAAACCCAGCATGCCCGCAAAGGCCAAATACAGGATTGTCGGCTTCATTTTAATGAAGGTAGCGTCTTGGAGCCACAGGGTTAGCCCACCGAAAATGACCACGATCACCGCCGTAATGACGGCCATTTTTGGCAAGTGGCGCGCCACGACCCAGCTATAGGCCAAAGCGGCGAGCGTGACCGGCACAAAGACGGCGGTTGAGAATAGGATTTGCGAAAGCTGGCGCGCCTCGTCGGTTAGGCCCTCCGCAACCGGGGCCATTCGATAGGCAATGAAAAACACAATGATCGGACCGAGTTCGACCGCAAGTTTGCGCCAACCCTTAAGTTCCTGCTTCGCCATTTTAGCCCCCAAATTCTACAATAATTGCGCCCAGTGCAATGGTTGCCATAAGCACGGCACGCACCCAGCCCACAGTTTCTTTCAATACCAGCCAGCCGATAATCGCGGCAATCACGGTTGAGGTTTCGCGCAGCACAGCCGCCTCGCCCACCTTATCCAGCCGTGTCGCCATCATGACCGAGCCGAAAGAGATATAGGCGATTAGCCCGCCAATGAAACCCCGTTTTAATAATCCGCCCAACGGAGGCGGACTGGGCATCGCACGGTAGCGCATGATGCCAAGCACCGGAAATACCAAACCATCAAGGAAGAAAAACCATGCCAAAAAGGTAAACGGGTTGGCCGTAGCGCGGATGCCATACGCATCATAAGTTGTATAAAGCGCTACAAAAAGCCCGGTGATAAAGGCCAGCCCAAGGGCGGCGCGCAGGCGGGGGGCGTCAATATTCACCCGTGTTAGGTTAAACGCTGCAAGTCCAAAAATACCACCAGACAGCGCCAAAACCCCTGCCCATTGCACAGGGGTGAAGGTTTCAGAGAACACGAACCCTGCAGCAATAACCGTAACAAGCGGGCCCGTGCCGCGCACCACCGGGTAAACAACCGTATAGGCACCCCGCGAATAGGCCATGGCCTGAAACCATTTATAGCCGATATGGATAACCATCATGCCCGCGAAAATTGGCCACATATGGGGTTCGGGCCAAGGCACGACGAACAGCGCAAAGGGTGCGGCCATGAGCGCATAATTGGCATCAATCGCGCCGCGCGTTAGCCACGGGTCATACCGGCCCTTTTGCAGCGCGCCAAAGACCGCATGTGAAAACGCCGCCAGCAGGGCCAAGCCCATGGCAACTTGGCGGCCAAGCTCGGTGCCCTCAATGGAGATCAGCCAATCGCTCATTTATGTTTGATACTCGGCGTCTTCACGCCCCGGCCCCAGTTAACGCGCGGGCAAATTCATTGGCGTCAAACGGCGCAAGGTCATCTATCGTTTCACCAACGCCGATCGCGTGGATAGGCAGACCAGTTTGGTCGGCAAGGGCAACCAGAACGCCGCCTTTAGCGGTGCCGTCTAGCTTGGTCATCACAAGGCCGGAAACATTGGCGATTTTGGTGAATTCGCGCACTTGGTTGATAGCATTTTGCCCGGTGCTCGCATCCAACACCAACAGCGTGTTATGCGGCGCATCGGGGTCAATTTTGCGCAAAACGCGCACGATTTTGGCAAGTTCTTCCATCAGATCAGCGCGGTTTTGCAGGCGGCCAGCGGTGTCGATCATAAGTAAATCAGCGCCATCTGCTTTGGCGCGCTGGAAGGCTTCATAGGCAAGGCTGGCCGGGTCGGATCCTTCGGGTGCTGTCATCACTGGCACCCCGGCGCGCTGGCCCCAAACTTGCAATTGCTCAACGGCGGCGGCGCGGAATGTGTCGGCTGCAGCAATGACAACCGTTTTGCCTGCCGCCTTAAACTGGCTTGCAAGCTTACCAATCGTTGTGGTTTTGCCTGAGCCATTGACCCCAACCACCAGCACAACTTGCGGCCGCTTGGGATAAATCGGCATGGGGCGGGCGACGGGGGCCAGGATTTTGGCAACTTCTGCGGCGAGCAGTGACTTAATTTCTTCAGCCCCCAGTTTTTTGCCAAACCGCCCTTCGGCCAATGCGGCGGCGACCTTAAGCGCCGTTTCAACGCCCATATCGGATTGGATCAACAGCTCCTCAAGGCTTTCAAGCATGGCATCATCAAGAACGCGGGCCGTGGTATCGCGCCCCAAAGCGCGGGCCAAGAAGCCGGGTTTTTGCGCGGATATATCTGGCTGGGCAGGCGCTACACCCGTGGTTTCAGCCGGGGCCTCGGCGATGATAGCATCAAGCCCTTCATCAAATTTGGACGAAGACTTGAACAACCGGTCTTTGAGCTTGTTGAAAAATGACATCGAGGGCTCCTACGCTTGGCATTCACCTAATACGCATTGCGACCAGATGGAAGTAGTAGGCTAGACGAGATTGCCCAAACCCACCGCCAAAACCAGAATGCAGACTGTTCTTAGCCGTTGGCGGCGCCCGGATGCTGGGGCATGCGCGTTAGGGGTTAATTACGCACCACTGATCATCGCAGCCGAGGCTGTGATGATCAGCGGTAGGGTTTCATCCATCAGATCTCATCACCAAAATGCTTCATGGTTAGGCGAATGGGGTTTGGGGCTGCCTGCCCAAGCCCGCAAATACTGGCATCGGCCATTGCGACGCAAATTTCTTCGAGCAGCGGTTGGTCCCACTTATCGGCCTGCATCAGCCTTACAGCCTTGCCACAGCCTACGCGGCAGGGCGTACACTGGCCGCAGCTTTCATCCTCAAAAAACCGCAACATATTCAGCGCGGCGGCCCTGGCGGAGTCTTTGTCTGACAAAACAACAACGGCAGCGGAGCCGATGAAGGTGCCATGTGGCTGCAACGTATCGAAATCCAGCGGGATATCGGCCATTGAGGCCGGTAGCAGACCGGAAGACGGCCCGCCAGGCTGGTAGGCCTTAAACGCATGACCATCAAGCATACCGCCGGCGGCTTCAATAATATCGGTGATGGTGGAACCCGCAGCCAGCTGATGCACGCCGGGTTTATTTACGCGGCCCGACACGGAATAGCTGCGCAAACCTTTGCGGCCATTCTTTTCGGTTGTGTTCAGCACGCTTGCGCCTTCACGGCAAATGCGGGCCACCCAATGCAGGGTTTCAACGTTATGCACCAAGGTGGGGCGGTTAAAAATACCGACCTGCGCCACATAGGGCGGGCGGTGGCGGGGCATGCCGCGCTTGCCTTCGATGCTTTCAATCATCGCGGATTCTTCACCGCAAATATAGGCGCCGGCACCGCGACGCAGATCAATATAGCCCGGTTTCACAAGGCCATTAGCCTCAAGTGCGGCAATTTCACGCCGCAGAATTTCCAGCACGGCGGGGTATTCGTCGCGCATATAGATGAATACTTTTTCAGCATCCACCGCCCAAGCCGCGATCAGCATGCCTTCAAGGAATAAATGCGGTTGGCGTTCAAGGAAATAACGGTCTTTGAAGGTGCCGGGTTCGCCCTCATCACCATTCACGGCCATATAGCGAGGGCCTTGGGCGGCGCGCACAAAGCTCCACTTTTTACCGGATGGAAAGCCTGCCCCACCTAACCCGCGCAGGCCAGCGTCAGCCAAGGATTGCTGCACGGTATCGACATTACCTGTGGCGCGCAGATCGCGCAGCACGGCATAGCCGCCTTGGTTGGCATAGTCAGCGAAGGTTTGATAATCAGGGATATGCGCGTGGGTATCATGGGCTGCAATCGCAGCGGCCACTTTTTCAGGGGTCGCATGGTCAATATGGTTATGGCCGATTTCCAGCGTGGGGGCTGTATCGCAGCGGCCCATACAAGGCGCGCGCAGCACGCGGACTTGGCTGGCATCAAGCCCAGATTCGAGCGCCGATTTCAGCGCCTGTGCGCCTGCGAGTTCGCAAGACAGCGAATCACACACACGGATTGTTAGCGCGGGCGGCGGGGTTTCGCCCTCCTTCACCACATCAAAATGGGCGTAAAACGTGGCGACTTCGTAAATTTCGGCTTGGCCTGTGCGCATTTCATCAGCCAAGGCGCGCAAATGTGCGGCAGATAAATGGCCGTATTCATCTTGGATCAGGTGCAAAAACTCGATGAGTAAATCGCGGTCGCGCGGGCGGTCACCCAACAAGGCCCGCACATCTGCCAATGCTCCATCATCTAGCTGGCGGCCCTTTGGCGTGTGCCGCCCCTTGCCCGGTGCTTTTTTCCAAACACCCTTGCGCTCATCCAATGCCATGCCCGTCTCCAGCTATTAATTTTGGGCACCATAACAGCCATGCGCATGGGGCAAAGCCAAAATGCGACGAATCTAGGCGTAAAGCGCCTGCATTGTTTTTATTGGTGAAGGCATTAGATTCAGCCCTAAGATGTGATTCCATTTTGAAAGTGATTTGATGATCAAAGCCATTTTAGCCGCAGTTCTATTAACCTGCCCCGCAATTGCATTTGCCCAAAGCCAAGATGTGTGGGCTGACCGCTTTGAAAAGGGCATTCCGATATTGCCCGATGTGTTTGGCGCGATGACTGAAGGCCGCTCGATGACCTATTCTGACGGGTTTGCAGATGTTTACCGCGAATATTACCCGCCGGGGACCAGTGCCGTAATCCTGCGCTATATTGGAGCGGCGGATAATGAATGCCAAACCGGCACATGGCGGGCTGAAGGGGATTTGGTGTGTTTTGATTGGGATATGGGCGCGACAGTCTGTTCCGGCTGGGTCAAGCATGACGGCGTGGTCATTTCGCAACTTTTTACCGACGGGCAGCCCGACGGCGATTTTGAGCCGATTTCCCAATTTGATGAAACCCCGATTACCTGCATGTTGGGTATGGTGGGTTTTGAGGTGGCGGAATGAAGCTGGCTTTAGCACTTTGCCTTGCTGCCACGGGTGTAGTTGCTGAAGATTGGAGCAATCTGGAGGCGTTACACAGCCGCGTATCCGCCGCACCGCAGCTCAGCGAGGCCGAATGGCGCGATATGGTTGAGGGTAAAACCGTTACCTATACCATTGCGGATGAGTTTTTTGCCCGTGAGTTTTATGAGACCGGCACCAATCGTGTGGTGATTTCAGTCACTGGCGGGCTGTGCCTGAATGGGCAGTGGTATATGGAAGGCCCGGCCTTTTGTTTTGTATGGGAGAACGAGCTGCCAAGCTGTTTTACCCATCACCGCTTGGATGAAGGTGTTTTTATCAACGGGGTTGACCCTGGTGATGACATTGAAGTGCAATTCGTGGCCGATATCCGCCGCGCCACGGTGCAATGCGGTGATGAATTGCTGAGCAGCCTGCCACAAAGCCGGGGGGCACTATGATTCGGATTTTCGCCTTCATTCTTATGTGCCTCCCAAGCCTTGCGCTGGCACAAGATGAACTGCTGGACCCGATGGAATTTGGGGCCGATGCGGTGGGCCAAACCTATTGGTTTAGTGAAAACGGGTTTCACTATGGTGCCGAGCAATATTTCGACGACCAAACAACCATTTGGCAAGACCGTGAGGGCAATTGCAAAAAGGGCCGCTGGTGGGCTGAGGGCAATAATATGTGCTTTGCCTATGAAAATGACCCCGCGCCCGATTGTTGGGTCATGTCGGAAACCGATGATGGCCGTATTCTGGTTGAAAGCCTGCGCCCGCTGGAAGGTGCTGAGGATAGCCCCCTGATCCTCGAACTCATCCGCCGCACGCCGCTGCCGATTTCTTGCACGGGGCCGTTATTGGGGGTGTGAGGGTGTGCTCAGGCTCACCCCATCTTCTGTGCAATCATAAACAGCGCCTTGCCCTTGCCCGGTTGCCAGTGGGTTTTGATCTCAAACCCTGCATTCACAACATCGGCGCGCAGGATGTCGGGGTTGAAAAACCGCACGAGCGGGGCTTTGCCGATGAGGCGCATTAGCGGTAGCACGGCGCGAATTGGTAGGTTCCATTTACTGATACACACGGTGGAGGAGACAAAATAGCCACCGGGTTTCAGCATGGTATGAATGCGCGCCAACGCGGCGTTATGCTCGGGCAGTAGGTGTAGCAGGCTCATCGCCAGCACGACATCAGCGCTGTTGGGCGCTATATCTGCGGTTTCAATCTCGGCACATTCAAGCGTGATGTTTTTTATACCCGCCGCAGCAATTTTATCAGCGGCAATGTCGAGCATTGATTGCGATAGGTCCACCGCCTGAATATGGGCCACATGCGGTGCATGGGCGATGGCAGTGCTGCCAGTGCCACAGCCAAATTCGACCATGTGCATATCAGCGCGCAAAACCGCCTGCGTTTCGGTTAGTTTGCGGGCATAGGATTGGGGATCGGATATTGCCAATTTCGCATAACGTTTAGCTAATTTATTCCAGAATTGCGTGCGATCCATAAACCGCCCCTTTTGTGTGATTACCCAAAGAGTTAGGGGTACAGGCCGGGCAACACAACCACCCAGCGCCTAAAGCCGCACCGATTTACGCAATGGATGCGCCGGGTAGCTGCCCAAAACTGACAGAGACGAGGTGAAATAACCCAATTCCTCTAGCGCGCGGGCCACGGGGGCGTCGCTTGGATGGCCCTCAATATCGGCATAAAACTGGGTCGCGGTAAAGCTGCCGCCGAGCATATAGCTTTCCAGCTTGACCATGTTTACGCCATTGGTGGCAAACCCGCCCATGGCCTTATACAAAGCGGCTGGAATGTTGCGGACCTGAAAGACGATGGTTGTCATAATATCAGGGCCGGGCGATGCGGGCTGTGGGTTGGGCGACATGACCAAAAACCGGGTGGTGTTATTCGCCTGATCCTCAATATGTTCGGCCAGCGCCGTAAGCTCATAAATTTTACCCGCCAGTGGTGAAGCAAGCGCGGCCATGGCCGGGTTGGCCATATCGGCCACATATTTTGCAGAACCGGCTGTATCCGCCCCAATAACCGGGCGGATATTATGCTCGGCCAAAAAGCCACGCACTTGGCCAAGCAGCACGGTATGGCTCATCGCTTCGCGCACATCCGTTAGCTTGGCACCGGGCACGCCAAGCAGGTTAATATGCACCCGCACAAAATGCTCGCCAATGATATGCAACCCACTTTCGGGCAGCAAATGATGAATATCGGCCACGCGCCCATAGGTCGAATTTTCGACGGGCAGCATGGCCAATTCGGCCCGGCCCTCGGTTACGGCAGCAATTGCGCCCTCAAACGAATGGCAGGCAATGACTTCGGCATCGGGAAACACTTCGACACAAGCCTGATGTGAATAGGCGCCCGGTTCGCCTTGAAATGAAATTTTCATACCTTACCCCCAAATGAATGCGGTCGATTGGTCGCGCCTAGAGTGACTTGCGCACCTCTATGGGATGCGGCTAGAAGAAGCCAGAGTTTTGAGTGGGCCATGCGCCCGTACTGACCCCGTATTGACCCCGTACTGACCCCGTACTGACATAGAGTGAGGCCACCATGGACACAATGAAGGTAACCAAAATCGTCGGGGGCGTCTGCGGATCGCTTCTGGTGTTTCTGCTGATTAAAACGGGCGCAGAGGCTATTTATAGCGGTGGCGGCGACCATGGCGAAGCCGGCGCACAGGCTTATGCAATTGCTGTGCCTGAAACTGGCGGCACTACAGACGTAGCCGATGCCGCGCCTGAAGTGCCGTTTGCAGACCTGTATGCCGTTGCAGATGCCGCCTTAGGCGAACGCGCGTATGCCAAATGCAAATCCTGCCATGCAGTTGAAGCTGGCGTGAATCGCGTAGGCCCGTCATTGCACGGCGTTGTTGGGCGCGTGCCGGGCGCCGAGGCTGGTTTTGGTGGCTACTCAGATGGCATGATCGCCTTGGGCGGAGAATGGAGCCCTGAGCTGCTCAACCAGTTCTTGACTCGCCCTGCCGATTATCTCGAAGGCACGACGATGCGTTTCCCCGGCTTGCCCAAGCCTGAAGACCGCGCCAATGTGATTGCCTATTTGGCAGCGCAACAATAATTTGCGCCTATCGCGCCTAAAAACCGCCCTTCTGGGCGGTTTTTTTGTTTTTACACGCCGCCTTCACATATTCGCGTATTGCACCTTGCCCCACTGGCCCGCTAGCATTGCGGGCAATGGGCCATGTTAGTGCCCGATGAATTTGGAGGTCTGCCCATGTCCCGCCCGCAAGCCGCAACACGCGCAAAAACACAGACAAATCTGCTGAAGTGGCTGCTGCTGCCGCTGATGGTTAGCCTACTGGTTTTGGTTGGGCAGGCCCGCGCGCAAGATACAATAACCGCACATGCCCTGTCGAAGTTTGGCGACGTGCGCTACGCGCCAGACTTTACGCATTTGGACTATGTGAACCCTGATGCGCCGCGTGGTGGCACCTATTCAACCTGGGCTTATGGCAGCTTTGATTCGCTGAACCCTTATTCGGTAAACGGTGTTGCGGCTGCGGGCGCGAGTATCATGATTGAGCGGTTAATGACCGGCACCATGGATGAAACCGACACGGTTTATGGGCTATTGGCCGAATCAGTGGAATACCCGACCGACCATAGCTGGGCGATTTTCACCCTGCGTGAGGGGATTACTTTTTCAGATGGCACACCGGTAACCGCCGAAGACGTAGTGTTTTCGCATAATCTATTCGTCACGCAAGGCATTCCGGATTTTGCCGAATCTGTGCGCGCGGGCATTCCCAATGTTGAGGCGCTGGATGCGCGGCGGGTGAAATTTTACTTTGCCGAACCATCAGAATCACTTGATTGGGTAATGCAGGCTGCGGCGACCGCAGTGCTAAAATCCAGCCAGTTTGAAAATCGCGAATTGATGGATTCCACCGTTGAGCCCTATATCGGCACGGGTGCCTATATGTTTGAAGATATGGATGTGGGCCGCTGGATTCAGTATCGTCGCAACCCGGATTACTGGGGTGCGGCACTGCCGATTAACATTGGGCAGAATAATTTTGATGTGATCCGCTACCAATATTACGCCGACCCTACGGCAGGGTTTGAAGGGTTTAAGGCGGGTGAATATCTGTTCCGGTCCGAAAACTCTTCGGCGGCTTGGGCCAATGATTATGATTTTCCGGCCATGGATAATCGCTGGGTTGTGCGCGCTGAACTGGCTGATGGTAATATCGGCTCGGCACAGGGGTTCTTTTTCAACCTGAACCGCCCGCAATTTGCCGACCCGCGCGTGCGTCAAGCGATTGGTATGGCGTTTAACTTTGAATGGTCAAACCGCACTCTGTTTTATGGGCTTTATACGCGGGTTGATTCCTTCTTTGAGAATTCGCGGCTTGAAGCGCAGGGGATGATTCCCGATGATGAGCGGGCGATTTTGGAACCTTTGGCCGCTGACCTGCCGCCTGAAGTGTTTACCGAGCCCGCCTATTCACCGCCAGTATCCAGTGACAACCAGCAAGACCGCTCCGTGTTGCGTTCAGCCGGGCAGTTGTTGGATGAAGCCGGCTGGCCCGTGGGCGATGATGGCAAGCGGCGCAATGCCGATGGGCAGTTGTTGCAGATGGAATTCCTAAACTATTCGCCGCTGTTTGACCGGATCATCAACCCCTATTTGGAAAACCTAGAGCGGCTTGGCGTGAGCGCCACGATGACACGGGTTGATTCGGCGCAATTTGTGCAGCGCAGTCGCACCCGTGAATTTGATATTGTTGTCGACACCTATGCCAACACCCTGACACCGGGTTTGGGCACGGCACAGACCTATCATTCAGACAATGCGGTAGGCGAAACCCGTAACACGGCCGCCTTGGCCAATCCGGCGATTGATGCCTTGGTCGATATGCTGCCCAACGCCAAAACGCGTGATGAGCTGGAGCTGATGACCCGCGCGCTCGACCGCGCATTGCGGGCCATGCATATTTGGGTGCCGCAATGGTTCAAAGATGTGCATACCGTCGCCTATTGGGACACATATGGCCTGCCTGACCCTGCCCTTGCGCCTTATGGGTTAGACCCCACAACCACGTGGTGGTGGGATGCGGAAAAAGCGGCGGCTTTGCAGGCTGCTGGCGCGCTTTAATTCATGGGCGCCTATATTGTCCGCCGCTTATTGCTCATGATTCCGACTTTGGTCGGGATCATGATCCTGAACTTTGCGCTTATCCAATTTGTGCCCGGTGGCCCGATTGAACAGCTGATCGCCCGGCTTGAAGGCCATGGCGATGTGTTTGCACAAATCGCCGGCACAGGCGGTGATGCAGGCATAAACGAGCAGGTTGAAGGCGGCGAAAGTATTCTGAAAAATGGCGGGCTGCCGCCAGAGTTTTTGGCAAAGTTGCGTGCCGAATACGGGTTCGACAAGCCGTTTTTTACCCGCTTTGCCGATATGATGTGGAAATACGTTCAGTTTGATTTTGGCGAAAGCTATTTCAGATCGGTCCGGGTGGTGGACCTAATACTTGAAAAAATGCCGGTCTCAATTACGCTTGGGCTGTGGGCAACCCTGTTGGCGACAATCATTTCCATTCCGCTCGGCATTGCCAAAGCGGTGCGCGATGGGTCGCGGTTTGATACGGTCACCTCAACCATCATCATCGTCGCTTATGCCATCCCAACATTCCTATTCGCGGTGATGTTGATGATATTTTTCGCGGGCGGCTCCTATTGGCGGATATTCCCGCTAACTGGCCTCACATCAGACAATTGGGAAGAGCTGAGCATGCTGGGTAAGGTGGCCGATTATTTTTGGCACATCACCCTGCCGGTTATCGCCAGCACAATAGGTGGATTTGCCACGCTAACCTTGCTGACCAAAAACAGCTTCCTCGATGAAATCCGCAAGCAATATGTGGTGACTGCCCGTGCCAAGGGCCTAACCGAACGGCGAGTTCTATACGGCCATGTGTTTCGCAATGCGATGCTGATTGTGATTGCAGGCTTTCCCAGCATGCTGATCGGCGTGTTGTTTGGTGGCTCGGTCATTATTGAAACCATATTCTCGCTTGATGGATTGGGCCGATTGGGGTTTGAGGCGGCGATTAGCCGGGACTACCCTATTATGTTCGGCACGCTGTTTTTCTTCACGCTTATGGGCCTGATCATCGGCCTGATATCAGACCTGACTTATGCTTGGGTGGACCCGCGGATTGATTTTGAGGCCCGGCGCGTATGAAACTTAGCCCCATCGCCCGGCGCCGCTGGCAAAACTTTCGCGCCAATCGCCGCGCCTTTTACAGCCTATGGATCATGTCATTTCTGCTGGTTGTGTCGCTGTTTGCCGAATTTGTGGCGAATGATAAGCCGCTTCTTGTGTCGTATCGTGGGGCCTGGCATGTGCCGGTGCTGAACTTCTATTCGGAGCGCGATTTTGGCGGCGAATTTGCGACCGAGGCTGAATATACCGCGCCAGAAGTCAAATGCCTGATCCGCACAGGTGGGCTGGAAGCCTGTTTTGATGACCCAAGCGGTGTGTTTGAAGATGCCGCCGATGGCGTGGTTGCAGGCCAGGAAATAGAGCGCGGCTGGGTGGTTTGGCCACTGATCCCCTACCACTACACCACTGTAAACTATGATGTGCTTACCGCGCCGGGCGACCCGGATTGGAACCATTGGCTGGGCACTGATGATGAAACCCGCGATATTGGCGCGCGCATCATTTATGGGTTCCGCATATCCATGATGTTTGCGCTCACCGTGACGCTCATCACCTCGATATTTGGCATTGCAGCGGGGGCCATACAGGGCTTTTTCGGCGGCTGGGTTGACCTGACATTTCAGCGCTTCATCGAAGTTTGGTCCTCCATGCCGACGCTGTATGTCCTCATCATTCTCGGTGCAATATTCCAAATGAACTTCATATTGCTGACACTCATCATCATGGCATTCGGCTGGACCGGGCTGGTTGGTGTGGTGCGGGCTGAATTTTTCCGCGCGCGGAATTTTGAATATGTGCGGGCGGCCAAAGCGCTGGGGGTAAGTGATAGCAAGGTCATGTTCCGCCATATCCTACCGAATGCATTGGTGGCCACGGTAACGCTGCTGCCGTTCTTGATTGTTGGGGCGATTGCGACGCTGACATCGTTGGATTTTCTGGGCTTTGGCTTGCCGTCAAACTACCCCTCACTTGGCGAATTGGCCAAGCAGGCGAAACGGCATATCTTATCGCCGCATCTGGGCATTTCAGCATTCTTAACGATGACGATTATGCTGTCGCTGCTGGTGTTTATTTTTGAGGGTGTGCGCGATGCTTTTGACCCCCGGAAGATTTACGTATGAGCGCGCCACTATTACAAATATCGGGTCTGAATGTGCGCTTTGGCAGCAACCATGTGGTCAAAGACTTGGCCTTAACGCTGGAACCGGGCCAAACGCTGGCGGTGGTTGGTGAAAGCGGATCGGGTAAATCTGTTTCCGCACTGGCCTCTGTTGGGTTGCTACCTGATAGCGCGAAGGTCAGTGGGTCTATCAAGTTTCGGGGCGAAGAAATGGTGGATGCCAGCCCATCCGCCTTGCGCAAAATTCGTGGCAAAGACATTAGCTTTATTTTTCAAGAGCCGATGACCAGCCTCAACCCGCTGCACACCATTGAAAAGCAGCTGCGCGAAACGCTAAACCTGCACCAATCAATGGGTGGCGATGCCGCGCGTAGCCGGATTATTGAACTGCTGGAACGCGTGGGCATTGATGCGCCGGAAACGCGGCTTGCCGCCTATCCGCACCAACTTTCTGGTGGGCAGCGCCAGCGTGTGATGATTGCGATGGCACTTGCCAACCGCCCGGCCTTGCTTATCGCCGATGAGCCGACAACCGCGCTGGATGTAACCATTCAAGCGCAAATTCTAACCCTACTGGCCGAGCTTCAGCGTGAATCTGGTATGGCGATGTTGTTCATTAGCCATGATCTTGGCGTTGTAGAACGTGTGGCCGACTATGTTGTGGTGATGCAAGACGGCGCGATTATTGAGCACGGGCCGAAGGCCGAGATTATGCACCATGCCAAGCACCCGTATACCAAGGCGCTGCTGGCCGCCGGTGCCGTTGGCAGCCCACCACCAGTGCCCCCACAAGCGCCGGTGTTGATGTCGACCGAAGGATTGCGCATTTGGTTCCCCATCAAGCGGGGCATTCTGATGCGCACGGTTGGGTATATCAAAGCAGTGAACCACATAGATTTGCAGCTGCGTGCCGGTGAAACGCTGGCGATTGTGGGCGAAAGCGGTTCGGGAAAATCAACCGTTGCGCTGGCCCTGATGCGTTTGATCCGGTCTACCGGCGGTATCACCTTTGGCCACCACAGCTTGCAAGGCATGCCCGCCCGCGAAATGCGCCCGCTGCGCCGCGATTTGCAGATCGTGTTTCAAGACCCGTTCGGCTCACTTTCACCGCGCATGACGGTGGGTGCAATTATTGCTGAAGGGTTGGGCGTGCATAAGATCACCGCTGACCCGGATGCGGCTGTGGCCGACATTATGAAAGAGGTTGGGCTTGATCCGGCCATGGTTGATCGGTATCCGCATGAATTTTCGGGTGGCCAGCGCCAGCGCATTGCGATTGCCCGTGCCATGATTTTGCGGCCGAAATTGCTGATATTGGATGAACCAACTTCGGCGCTGGACCGCACCGTGCAAGTGCAAATCGTCAACCTATTGCGTGACCTTCAGGCCAAGCACAAGCTGGCCTATATTTTCATTAGCCATGATTTGCGGGTTGTGCGGGCCATGGCGCATAAGGTGATTGTGATGCAGCGCGGCGATGTGGTTGAACATGGCTCGGCTGATGCCATATTTGATGCGCCACAAACCGAATATACCCGCGCACTGATGCAAGCTGCGCTTGCAGTCACATCCCAGCCAGCGACCCAACCCTAACGAGGTTGGGTGGGTTGCAAAACCTAACCGCGCGCGAATTCTGCTTGGCTAAGCCTTACCACAGCCGCCACCGCCGGGGGTTTCCAGCACCCATGTATCACCGGCTTTAAGCTCAGTCTTATCGGCTGAACGCAGCACATCCTCGCGCCCATCAGCGCGAATGATGCGTGATCGGCCAAGCCCGCCGGGTGCGCCACCATCAAGCCCCGGTGGTGGCACAACGCGGTGGCCTGATAGTATGGCCAGCGTCATCGGCTCTAAAAACCGGATGCGACGGGTGGTGCCATCGCCCCCTGCAAACCGCCCTGCCCCGCCAGACCCAGCCCGAATTGAAAATTCGTCCAGCACGACCGGATAGCGCCATTCTAACACTTCAGGGTCAGTTAGCCGCGAATTGGTCATATGGGTATGCACGCCTGATGTGCCGGGATGCCCAGTGCCATCCACCGCCCAACCTGCGCCAGAACCGCCGCAAACAGTTTCATAATACTGGTATTTCGCATCACCCCATGTGGTGTTGTTCATGGTTGATTGCGCTGCCGCCTGCACGCCGAGTGCCAGTAACAAGGCCGATGTGACGGCTTGGCTTGTTTCCACATTCCCGGCAATTACGGCGGCTGGGTATTGCGGGCTGAGCATGGTGCCAATTGGTAAAATAACCTCCAGCGGCTTCATAACCCCTTCATTCATCGGGATATTATCGGCCACCAAAAGGCGAAACACATACAACACGGCGGCGCGGGTAACCGGCTCGGGCGCGTTATAGTTTGTGGCCAACTGGCCAGTCGTGCCGGTAAAATCAATCACGGCTGACCGCGCAGCCTGATTTACCCGGATTTTTACCGAAATCTGGCGCGGGTTGCCGTCAAAATCGGGGTCCATCTTATAAACGTAATCGGCGTCTTTCAGGGTTTCAATTGCCCGGCGCACGCATTCTTCGGCGTTATCTTGCACATGTCGCATATAGGCCTGCACCACATCCAGCCCGAATTGACCAACCATTTTGCGCAATTCCTGCGCGCCTTTTTCACATGACGCCACCTGCGCACGCAAATCGGCCATGTTGATATCCACCGCGCGCACAGGATATTTGGCCCCTAAAAGCAGCGCACGCGTATCTTCATCGCGAAAATCGCCTTCATCGACCAATTTCCAATTGTCGATATAGGCACCTTCATCATGGATATTGCGGCTATCGGGTGGCATGGAACCGGGGGTAAGGCCGCCCACATCGGTATGATGGCCGCGCGCGGAGGTGTAAAATAGCACCTTCGCCTCAGCATCATCCCAAACCGGCGTTACCACGGTAATATCGGGCAAATGTGTGCCGCCATTGTAAGGCGCGTTCAGCACATACACATCGCCCGGCTTCATGCTTGGGTTTTGGGCGATAATGGTTTTGACCGAGGCACCCATACTGCCCAAATGCACCGGCATATGCGGCGCGTTGGCGATAAGGTCGCCAGCCGCATCAAACACTGCGCAGGAAAAATCAAGCCGTTCTTTGATGGTGACGGATGCGGCGGTATTTTCCAACACCGCGCCCATTTGTTCGGCAATCGACATATAAAGGTTGTTGAACACTTCAAGCATCACCGGGTCAGCCTGCGTGCCCATGGCGTGGTCACGGGTTAGCACGGCCACCCTGTCAAGCGCGACATGGTCATGCGCGGTTATACGGGCACGCCAGCCGGGTTCAATAACAATGGCAGTATGGCGTTCAACCAGCACAGCGGGGCCGGTGAGCGTATCGCCGGGCTGTAGGTTTTCACGCCTCACAAAGCGCGCGTCTTGCCACTGGCCACCCATATAAATGGGCGCGGTTTTGGCGGTTGGATAGGCATTTTCGGCGCGGTCTGAAACGGGCTGGCTGGCTTCAGCCAGATCGGCAGCTTGGCCGATGGATTCAACGCTGACAGCCTCAATAATCAGCGGCTTAGCACCGGGGGCAAAGCCGAACCTTGTGCGGTGCGCGGTATCAAATTCGGCGCGCATGGCGGCCAGTTCGCCAAAGGCAATGGGCAGCGCTGTATCGGTGCCTTGCACCTTAAGGTGCAGGCGCATGACCTCGGAAATATCCGCTTCAGGCACGCCTTGGTCGCGCACCTCTTGCCAAGTTGCCATGCTGAGCCCGTCAAGCGTGGCGGCGGCGGCAAGGCGGTTGTGGTCGTTCAGTTCCGCCTCGACCGCTTGGGCGCGGCTGGCACGGATATCGGCCAAACCCATTCCGTAAGCCGACAGCAAGCTGGCCATGGGGTGGATGAGCGCGCGCTTCATGCCCAGAGTGTCGGCAATGGCGCAGGCAAATTGCGCACCCGCCCCGCCAAACACGGTGAGCGCATAGGATGACACATCATAGCCGCGCTGGACCGAGATTTTCTTGATCGCATTGGCCATGTTTTCCACCGCGATACGCAGAAATCCTTCTGCGACCTCTTCGGCGGGTTTGCCAATGTCAGCGGCAAGCGCCGCGAATTTTGCCTGTGTGGCGGGTAAATCCAGCGGTTTATTGCCTTCAGGGCCAAAAATGGCCGGGAAGAATTCAGGCCGTAACCGCCCAGTTAGGACATTGGCATCGGTCACCGCCAATGGGCCACCACGGCCATAGGCCGTCGGACCGGGATTGGCGCCCGCACTCTCTGGCCCAACGCGCATCCGGCTACCATCATAAGACAGGATTGAGCCGCCACCAGCTGCCACGGTATGGATATTCATCATCGGGGCGGTAATACGCACGCCGGCGACATTGGTGTTCAACACACGCTCAAACTCGCCAGCGTAATGGCACACATCAGTGCTAGTGCCGCCCATATCAAAGCCGATAATGCGGTGTTCACCAGCAATTTCGGAAATCCGCACCGCGCCCACAACACCGCCCGCTGGGCCAGACAGAATGGCATCTTTACCCTGAAAACGATGTGCATCGGTTAGCCCGCCAGAGGATTGCATAAACATCAGTTTGCCCGCCATTTCGCCTTCAAAAGCGGCGGCGACACGGTCAATATAGCGGCGCAAAATGGGGGTTAAATAGGCATCCACCACGGTTGTATCGCCCCGGCTCACCATTTTCATTAAGGGGCTCACGCGGTGGCTAACTGAAACTTGGGTAAAGCCCGCCGCGCGGGCTAGTTCTTCGGCCTGTGCCTCATGGTCATGGTAACGATAGCCGTGCACAAATACGATGGCGCAAGCAGATAGCCCGGTGGCACGGGCAGCGGTGAGTTGTGCTGCAAGGTCATCACCATCCAAGGCGCGCTCCACATGGCCATCGGCGCGCACGCGTTCATCAGCCTCAATTACCGTTGAATATAGCATTTCCGGCAAAATGATGTGCCGATCAAACAGGTTGGGGCGGTTTTGATAGGCAAGGCGCAATTGTTGGCCAAGGCCGCGCGTAGTGATGAGGACAAGTGGTTCGCCTTTACGTTCCAACAGCGCATTTGTCGCAACGGTCGTGCCCATTTTAACACTGGCCACACGGTTGGCGGGAATGGGGGCATCGGGTGCTAGGCTGAGGAATTGGCGAATGCCATGCAGCGCCGCATCGGCATAAATTTCGGGATTTTCTGACAGCAGCTTGGCCGTGTGAAGTTGTCCCTCAGGGTCTCGCGCTACGATATCGGTAAAGGTGCCACCCCGATCGACCCAAAAATCCCACATTGCCCAGACTCCTTTGTTACGGCATGGATAAACACACCCGCCACCCGGTGCAATTGGAGATGCGCTTTTGTCCGGTATCCGCCCTGCCCGCGCAGATGATAGCGACGAGATTTGTGCGCTTTGGAACCTGCAAATCAATACGTGGCTCACCACGTTTAACAATGCGCCAAAACCTACGCAAATAATTGCCAGCCTTTTGGCTTAGCTTACGGCCACCGGGCATGGCATGTGGCTGGCCAAACAGGGTGCTGAACTGCTTGGTTTTGCCTATTACAGCCAGTTTCGCGCCGGGGTTGGTTATGCCCATTCCATGGAACATACAATTTACGTGGCCGATGCGGCTGCCGGGCGCGGGCTGGGGCAGCAATTTCTGGCTCAGGTGGAAACCCATGCCCACGCAACTGGCGCGCATGTGATGATTGCGGGCGTTTTGGCGGCGAATGCGGCGGGATTCGCTTTTCATATACGCTGTGGTTATGCCGAGGTGGCGCGGCGACCTGAGGTTGGGTTTAAATTTGGCCAATGGTTTGATTTGGTTTTGATGCAAAAGTTTTTGTGAAGCGACTGGCGCCGGGCCGCCAAGCTGATACTCTGCAACCATGTCTATTTGGACCCGCATATCTGAGGCCCTGCGCGCGCTAACCAGCGGTGAATCGTTGGCGAGCCTGTTTGACTTTGGCCGCACTCCACCCGAAAAGTCGGTTGCATTTACGATTGCGGTTATTGCGCTTGGGGCAAAAATGGCCAAGGCCGACGGGCAAGTGACGCGCGATGAGGTTGTCGCCTTTCGTGAGGTGTTTCAGATATCATCAGATGATGAGGCCCAAGCCGCAAAAGTATTCAACCTTGCGCGCCAAGATGTAGCCGGGTTTGACATTTATGCCCAAAAAATTGCCCGGATGTTTGGCCCCGGCGCAGATTTGCTAACCACATTGGTGGAGGGCCTGTTCCATATGGCCGTGGCCGATGGCGATTATCACCCGGCCGAGGATGAATTTATTGCCGAGGTTGCCCGGATATTTGGGTTGAGCGACAAAATTTTCATCTGTCTGCGGTCGCGCTATGTGCCGGGTGCCGCGCCCAACCCCTATTCTGTGCTTGGTGTGCCCGAAGGCGCGAATTTGGCCGAAATCCGCGCGATTTACCGCCGCTTGGTGCGCGAAAACCACCCCGATAAGATGATTGCAAAGGGTTTGCCGGAAGAGGCGATTGCACTGGCCAATACGCGGCTTGCAACCATTAACCGCGCGTGGGACGACATTCGCACGGCGTCGGAAGCCGCATGAATTTGCGCATCGCGACATGGAATATTGAATGGTTTGCGAACCTGTTTGACGGGCATTCAGCGCTGAAGCTAGATGGGGGTTGGTCTGCCCGGCACAATGTAACCCGCGCGGAACAAGGCGCAGCCATTGCGGCGGTGTTGCGCAATATGGATGCCGATTTGGTGATGGTGGTTGAGGCCCCCAATACCGGAAGGCGACAATCTACCGTGCGCGCCCTTAAGGATTTTGCCGCGCATTTTAACCTGCGCCAAAGCGCTGCTGCCATTGGCTTTGCTAATGATACGCACCAAGAACTGGCCGTAATGTATGACCCTGATATTCTATCGGTCCGCCATGACCCAAGGGGCATGGTTGGCGATGGCGTTAAACCGGTGCATGCGCCACGATTTGATAGCGCGTTCAAGCTCGATGTAGATGTGGATGGGCAGCCAGATATTCATGTATTTTCTAAACCGCCAATCGAGATGGCATTGACACTGGCCCATGGCGACAAACCCCTGCGCCTGATTGGCGTGCACACAAAATCAAAGGCGCCGCATGGGGCAAGCTCGGCCGCCGAAGAATTGGCGATTTCCATTGCCAATCGCCGCAAACAATTGGCGCAATGTGTATGGATCCGGCAACGCGTAGAGGGCCATTTGCGCGATGGCGATGATTTGATTGTGCTGGGTGATTTCAACGATGGACCTGGGTTGGATGGTTATGAGAGTCTATTGGGCCGATCTGGGGTTGAGGTTGTTTTGGGGCTAGATGCCACCACCGATCGGCAATTAATAGAACCCCATGCCCGCATTTGGCTGGACCCAAGACAGGGATGGTCACTTTCAACCTCGCGGTTTTATTCCAAACATTACAATCGGTATTTAAACGCTTTGTTGGATTATGTGATGCTATCGGCTGATTTGGCCACGCGCAGCCATGCCAAATGGCGGATTTTGCACCCGTTTGATGACCCGGATTGTTTTGACGATGATGAAATGCGCGCGGCGTTACTGACCGCTTCGGACCATTTCCCGGTTTATGTAGATATGAAATTGCCCTGACGGGCCCCGGCTGGGGGCTTCACACCCCCAGACCCCCGTGGGATATTTATGAACAAAAGATGGGGTTGGATTTTATGGGCATGCTGTTCATAGTCTGGCCAAACGGAAAGATGAGGATTTATGCGTTATTTTGATGCTGCTGATGCGACCGCCGCCCCCGATAATTTGGGTAACTTGCCAGAATGGGATTTGAGTGATCTTTACCCCGGGGCTGACAGCCCGGAATTGAAGGCGGATTTAGATTTTATTGACCGTGAATCAGCTGATTTTGCGGCTGTGTATGAAGGTAAACTGGCAGACCTAGATGCAGCCGGTTTTGCGGCCTGTATTGCGCGCAATGAGCTGTTGAGCGGTAAAATTGGGCGCGTCATGTCCTTTGCGGGCCTATCTTATTACCAAAAAACCACCGATGCGGGCCGGGCGAAGTTTATATCTGACTGTCAGGCCCGGATCACTGACGCGACGACCGCGCTGGTGTTTTTTGACCTTGAGTTGAACCGGTTGGATGATGCCGTGCTTGAGGGCTGGTATGCGGCCAGCGCGGAGGTCGCACGCTTTCGGCCTGTGCTAACGCGGCTGCGGGCGATGCGGCCCTATCAACTGAGCGATGAATTGGAAAAATTTATCCACGATACATCGGTTACCGGGGCGGCGGCGTGGAACCGGTTGTTTGACGAGACCATGGCCGGGTTGGAGTTTGAAGTGGATGGGGAGCGGCTTTCGCTTGAGGCTACTTTGAACCTGCTAACCGATACTGACCGAGCCAAACGTGAAGCCGGTGCACGCGCTTTAGCCACAGTCTTTACGGCGAAAATTGGGCTGTTTTCAAGAATTACCAATACACTGGCCAAGGAAAAGGCCGTGCATGAAAAATGGCGCAAGATGCCTACGCCGCAAACTGGGCGGCATTTGTCCAATGATGTGGAGCCAGAGGTTGTTGAGGCGTTACGCAATGCAGTTGTGGCCGCCTACCCTAGGCTTAGCCATCGGTATTATACGTTAAAGGCCAAATGGTTAGGGCTGGAGACGTTGCAGATTTGGGACCGCAATGCACCGCTTCCGCGCGAAGATGACCGCCCGATTGGCTGGAACGAGGCGCGCGATACCGTGCTGGAAGCCTATGGTGATTTTGACCCGCGTTTGGCTGAACTTGGTGCGAAGTTTTTTGGCAACGGTTGGATTGATGCGGGCGTGAAGCCCGGCAAATCTCCCGGGGCATTTGCGCATCCAACGGTGACTGACGCGCACCCGTATTTGCTGTTAAACTACCTTGGCAAGCAACGCGATGTGATGACACTGGCCCATGAATTGGGCCATGGGGTGCATCAGGTTCTGGCCGCGCCGCAGGGGGAAATGCTGTCCAACACGCCATTAACATTGGCCGAAACCGCCAGTGTGTTTGGCGAGATGCTGACATTTCAAAAGCTACTGCGCCAGACCACCGATAAGGCGGCCAAAAAACGGCTATTGGCGGGCAAGGTCGAAGACATGATCAACACGGTCGTGCGCCAGATTGCGTTTTATGATTTTGAGTGCAAGTTGCACACCGCGCGCGCGGATGGTGAGTTGACACCTGATGATATTAACGCGCTGTGGATGTCCGTTCAGGGTGAAAGCCTTGGGCCGGTATTTGAGTTTATGGAGGGGTATGAAACCTTCTGGGCCTATATTCCGCATTTCATCCATTCACCGTTTTATGTCTATGCCTATGCCTTTGGTGACGGGCTGGTGAACGCGCTCTATGCCGCCTATGCCGAAGGGGTTGAGGGGTTTGAGGAGAAGTATTTTGACATGCTGAAGGCCGGGGGTAGCAAGCACCATAGCGAATTGCTGGCGCCGTTCGGGCTAAATGCAGCAGACCCGGCGTTTTGGGATAAGGGCTTGTCAATGATTGAGGGATTTATTGATGAGCTGGAGGCGATGGAGGATTAGGGCCACGGTTTTGTGCTGGGGGCTTTAGCCCCCAGACCCGCCGTTCCAAGCTGGGGGTTTCACACCCCCAGACCCCTGTGGGATATTTATGAACAAAAGATGGTTTAGGCGCGAAATTCTGGCGTGAGGCGGATTAGCGTTGGGGTGTTGGCGGCGAAGGCTGCGGCCAGTGCTTTCGTTAGTTCGGCTGGGGTTTCGGGCTGGGTAGCGGCAGCACCATAGGCGCGTGCCAAAGCGAGAAAATCGGGGTTGCGGGCGATGACAGCGTTGGGGGCGATTTGGTTTTGGACCATGTAATCTTCAATTTCTTGAAGCTTACCATTATCCCACAGAATGATTGGCAGGTTGAGGCCAAGTTCGACTGCTGTGGCCAATTCTTGCACCGTGTATTGAAAGCCGTAATCACCTGCCATAGCGATGACCGGAGCGTCGCGACCCAAGGCGACTTTGCCGCCAATGGCTGCGGGCAAGGCATAACCAAGGCAGCCAAAGCCTGACGGGTGAAACCAACGATTTGGGGCAGACATGGGCCAAGTAACCTTGGCCTGATAGGCGATTTGGGTCATGTCAGAAAAGACGGTGGTATTTTCGGGCAAAGCGAGGCGCAAAGCATCAATTATGGGTTGCAGGCCGGGGTAAAACGCCCCTGCCGCCTGCCCTGCCGCGCGGCGTTTGGCGATGTTGGCCAGTGTCCATTCCGTCGTTCTGGTTTCGGCAAATTCAAGGTTAAGCGCGACGAGGAAGCTTTGTGCATCAGCTAGGATGGCAAGGTCGGCACGCTGCCTGTCGGCAAGCACATGCGGGGCAATATCCACCCGGATGAGCGGCGCATTGCGCCCAAGCTGGGCGCGGCCAAAATCCGTTTCACCAAGCTCGGTGCCGATGGCGATCACAAGGTCAGCTTCAGCGATAAGCGTTTCACTTCCCGCACCGTAAGCCATGGCACCAAAGCTGAGCGCATGGTCATCAGGGAGGATGCCGCGACCTGCATAGGTTGGTAAAACCGGGATTTGAAGCCGCTCAACAAATTCACGCAGGGCCGGTGCCGCACTGCGCGCGCCACCGCCTAAAACCAGCAGTGGTTTGCGGGCATTACGGATGAGCTTGGCCGCCTGAGCGATTGTCGCTGCCGCCGCTTGAGGGCGGGCTGGGTGGCGCAAGGGTGCTGGTGCGGCTGGGGCTGGCGCGCCCAACACATCAATCGGCACCTGCACTAAGGCAGGGCGCGGGCGCATACTGGCGAAGCTTGCAAGGGCGCGGTCTATCAGCTCATAGGTTGAGGCGCTGTCCATGCCCGTGCCTGCCAGCGCGACAACCGATTGTGCCGCACCGAGTTGGCTGACCATATCATGCAAACGGCCGCGGCCTTGGTCAAGATCGGCGGTATCAAGGCATGAGGCAATGGCCAAGACGGGCACGGAATCTGAATAGGCTTGGCCAAGCGGGGTGAGCGCATTGGTAACCCCCGGCCCGGTAATGATATAAAGCACGCCGGGCTTGCCGGAGGCGCGGGCATAACCATCGGCCATAAACCCGGCCCCGCCCTCATGCCGGGCCAGGATATGGGTGATACCCGATTCGATAATACCGCGATACATTTCGACGTTATGCACGCCGGGAATACCGAAAATAACATCCACACCGCGCGCGGCCAATGCGCGGGAAATTTCAACACCAAGTGGCTGCATCAACGTCTCCAGAATACAAATGTGAACAGAACGTAAACCGACATCAGCTCCAGCCGACCGATCAGCATACCCGCAGAAAGTAGCCATTTTGCGCCATCAGGTAAGCCTGCAAAATTGCCTGCCGGGCCAATTTCCGGCCCAAGGCCGGGGCCGATATTGGCCAAAGCGGTGGCCGCCCCGGAAATGGCTGTAATGGGTGAAAGACCCATTGCCCCTAGCATTGCGGCCAATACGCCAAGTGTCAGCATAAACATGGTGAAAAACGCCATCACCGAAGACAGTGCATCAGCAGAAATTGGACGCCCGTCAAAACGCGGTGCAAAAATGCCTGACGGGTTATTGATCCGCCGAATTTGAGTGCCAATCGCAGAAAACAGAATTTGGAAGCGGAAGATTTTGATAGCACAGCAGGTTGACCCGGCACAGCCACCGATCAGCCCCATCATGAAAAACAAAACCGAGGGGAAGGCGCCCCATGTTTGGTAATCGCTGCTGGCATAACCGGTGCCTGTGATGATGGAGGTGACGTTGAACACGCTTTCGCGAAAGGATTCTTCCAGATGGTCGCCGGTTTGCAACATCCGATAACCAGCGGTGAGGATGACCAAAAGCGCGATCAGCCCAAAAAAGGCGCGCACCTGCGTATCGCGAAACAGCGGCTGGGCGGTGCCGGCGATGATTTGCACATAGCGCACGAATGGCAGACTGGCAAGAATCATGAACACCGAAGCCACATATTCAGGCGTACCTTGCAGGGCACCAAAGCTGGCATCATAGTTTGAAAAGCCCCCGGTTGAGAGCGTAGTGAGTGAATGGATGAGCGCATCAAATGAGCTGAGCCCAACAATGATGTAACTGGTGAAACATGCGATTGTAAGTACGATGTAAATCATCCCGATCCGCGTGGCGATGACCGCGGCATGGGGTAAGATTTTGCCAAATGTTTCAAACCCTTCAGAGCGGAAAACCTGCATGCCGCCAACCCGCAATGTAGGCAGGAACGCCATCGCCACAACAATGATGCCAACGCCGCCAAACCATTGCAGCATGGCGCGCCATAGCAATGTGCCAACGGGCATAAAATCAAGGCCAGAAAAGACGGTTGAGCCGGTCGTGGTCATGCCCGACATGGCTTCAAAAAACGCATCAGTATAGCTAACTGCGGGTGCGCCAAGCCAGAAAGGTAAGGCACCAAAAATCGGCAAAACCAGCCAAGCCAGAACCGTAAGCAGAAAGGTTTGCTGCACCGAAAGGCCGTAGGTGCGCGAATTGGCGCAGGCCATGGCCACAATGCCACCCGATAGCGTGGTGATCAATGCCATCAGGCCAAAGGTGCTTTCTTGGCCGTTGCCAGCGAGCCAATCTGCCGCCATAGGAATAAGCATTGTAATGCCCAATGCTGTTACCAGCAGGCCAATTACATATCCGACGGGGCGCATCGCAAACATGCCGCAAGCCTTGGCTGTCGGCAGCCAAACTGTCAAGCCAGTGGGCTAGCCAACGTGATAAAGCGTGGCGAATAAATTTGGATCAATGCTGCCTTGTGCAAATGTTTCGCCGCGCGACAGAACCGAAATGGCATCATGCGAATGCAGGCTTTCTTGGTGGCTGGCGACGATGCGAAAATCACCAATCCGGGGATCATCTTGTAAGGCTTCACAAAACAATCGTGCCGCATCTTCAACAAATATCGGGTTGGCGGCATTAAGCTCGGCAAAGGCCTGTTCATCCACACGCTTCACCATGACTTGGGTTTCAGTTGGAACGGCGGCCTTGCACATATCAATGAGGTCTTCAAACCACAGCTGATCACCGGGCAAAATCTCAACCGAAATACGCGCGACTGAGCGTTGCGAATGCGGGGTTGCGAGTTGCGCCCGTGTTTCGCGGGCATGCTCTGACAGTTCAAGCGAGCAGGGGCAGGTGGACGAATACACATAATCCAGATGCAAAATTTTGCGTCGTTGGCCAGCTTGGCACAGCATTTCCAACGCTATTTTGTAATACTGATAGCCCGACAAGCCCGACCGCAGCGAAGGGCGCTGTAGCGGGTAGGACAGGCGCATCTGAATGCGGGCATCAAAGCTTTCGAGATCGGATTTATAGTCATCCAATGCCGCGGCAATAACCTCAAAGCTGAACGTTTCCTCGGCATATTTATAAAATGAGCGCATGATGCGGCTCATATTGATGCCCTTTTTCTCAGCCTCAAGCGACACCGTGCCGGTCACTGCGGTTTCAAGCGAAATGGTGCCTTGTGCGCGGGTTTGAAAGCGGATGGGCAGGCGGAAATTGGAAATGCCAACATGCTGGATCGCGGCTTTTGAGCCCCGGATCAGGCTGGAGGGGCCATTCTGCAAATCTGGCAAGGTTTCAATATAGGCCACATCAGCCGCAAAATCGGTTGGATATCTGCGTGACAGCACGGGCGCGCGTTTAGCTTGTGGTTCAGCCAATCGCTTTGCTGCGGCCACGGGTTCGATATCCGCAAAAGCGGTGGAGTCGCTACGTGAAGCCCATTGGCGTAGCAGGCGCAGCGCGGCCTTCGCTTCAGCGTCTGTCGGCACGCTTTTAGGCGCATCAAATTCTTCTTGATGGTCGATTTCCGGGTGGAACTTGTTCATATCTATCTCCAATTGCCCGGCGTAATGTGCTTTTTGTGTGGATTACGGACGCGATACCCTAATTACTGCAACCGATTGCAATCTTAACGCAAAACTAACAAAACCCCAACCAATGATGAATATCCAAACGCTTAATAAAACATTAACTTACAACATTTTAAGTGATATGGGCCGCAGTTAACGCATTTTCAATGTCATTTTCCAAATCATCGGCATCTTCCAGCCCGATTGAAAGCCGCACAAGCCCATCGCTAATGCCCAAACCGGCGCGAATTTCCGGTGATAGGCGCTGATGCGTTGTGGTGGCCGGATGGGTGACCAAGGATTTAGAATCGCCCAGATTATTTGAAATCAGCACAATGTTAAGCGCATTCAAAAACGCAAAAGCTGCGGCTTTTCCGCCCCTAAGTTCAAGGCTTAACACCGTGCCGCCCGCCTGCATTTGCTGCATAGCCAAAGCATATTGCGGGTGGCTGGCATGTCCGGGGAACAACAGGCGCGACAATGCCGGATGATCGGCCAAAGTATTGGCCAAACGCGTTGCCGTTGCTGCCTGCGCGCGCACCCGCAGATCAAGCGTTTCTAACCCCTTGAGCATAACCCAAGCGTTGAACGGCGATAGCGCCCCGCCAGTATGTTTGAGGTAGGTTTCCAGCGGTCCGCGCACAAAATCGCGTCGCCCCAGCACAACACCGCCCAAACAACGGCCCTGCCCGTCAATATGTTTGGTCGCGGAATAAACAACGATATCGGCCCCTAATTGCAGGCTGCGTTGTAGAATGGGCGTTACAAAAACGTTATCAACAACCAGTTGCACACCCGCCGCATGGGCAATTTCAGCAACACCGGCAATGTCAATAATTTCCAAAGTTGGGTTTGAAAGCGCCTCAAGAAAACACAGTTTGGTATTGGGGCGCATCGCCGCGCGCCATGCATTAAGATCGGTGCCATCAACCAGCGTCACCTCAATCCCGAATTTCGGCAAAACGGTTTCGACAATGTAAAGACATGACCCGAACAAAGCCCGCGCCGAAACGATATGATCTCCGGCTTTAAGCAAGGCAAACAGCGCGCCATTAACAGCGGCCATGCCACTGGCTGTGGCAAAGGCGGCTTCGGCCCCTTCTAGCGCGGCAATCCGGTCTTCAAACATGGCCACAGTTGGGTTGCCATAACGCGCATAGATGAATTCATCAGGGCCGGCTTCAATGAATCGCGCCTCGGCGGCCTCAGCGCTTGGGTATACAAACCCTTGGGTTAGGAAGATGGCCTCGCTGGTTTCCGCATATTGACTGCGCCTTGTGCCTGCATGAACAGCTTGCGTGCGCGGGTTCCAAGTATCGCTCATAATAAATATCCGGGGTCTGCCCCCGACCTTTGATCTGGCCCAAATGGGCGCAATCGGGGCCTGTCGGGGCCTCAACCTCTTTAGCGGTAAGTTTAACGTGGCCCGCAATTCAGTCCGACAAATCGCCACATGACCTGCATACGAAACAGCTTGTTGATGGTCAAGCCCCGGTGCGGGGGTTGACCTTGGGGGCAATATCCCCAGTTGTAGTGTGAAAAGGAGCCGCTATGACCCTGCCGATTGATTTATATTACTGGCCCACGCCCAATGGATGGAAAATTTCTATCGCACTGGAGGAGATGGGCCTGCCCTATGCGTTGCACCTGATTGATATTGGGAAGGGCGAACAGCATACCGAGGCGTTCCTAACGCTTAGCCCGAATGGCCGAATGCCCGCAATTGTTGACCATGACGGCCCCGATGGCGCACCGATTTCGATTTTTGAAAGCGGGGCAATATTGCAGTATTTGGCGCGCAAAACCGGGCTGTTTTATGGTGCGGATGAACGGGCGCGGATTGAGATTGACCAATGGCTCATGTGGCAAATGGGCGGGGTTGGCCCTATGGCGGGCCAAGCGCATCATTTCTTGAAATACGCCCCGCAGCTTACCCCATCACAAGACTTGCCCTATGCCAAGAACCGCTACCGCGACGAGGTGACGCGACTGTATACCGTTCTCGATAAGCGCTTGGCGGACCGCGATTATGTGGCGGGTGATTACTCTATTGCCGATATCGCCCTGTGGCCCTGGGTGAGCCTTTGGGAAGGCCAAGAGCAAACCATTGATGACAAACCTCATTTAGCAGCTTGGCTTGAACGGGTTGGCGCGCGGCCCGCAGTGCAAAAAGGCCGGGCGGTTTCTGCCGATAACCGCCGCGAATTGGTGGATAAAGCAGCCCAAAAGGCGATGTTTAATGCGAAGGCGGGTTAGGGTTCTGCGCCATGGCTTGGGCTGGTATTGTGCCACGAATCAAGTTGTAGGTAGACCATGACGCAAACTCTAACGCTTCGCCGCCCGGATGACTGGCATTTGCACCTGCGTGATGGTGCGATGATGCAGGGCGTATTGCCACATTCGGCTGCGCATTTCGGGCGCGCCATTATTATGCCCAATCTTGTGCCACCTGTGCGCACGGGTGCCGATGCTGCCGCCTACCGCGCCCGCATACTGGCTGCCCTACCCCAAGGTGCCGATTTCACCCCGCTGATGACGCTCTACTTAACCGAGACGACCGACCCCAATGATGTGGCCACTGCCGCCGCTGATGGGCTGATTACGGCTGTAAAACTGTATCCGGCTGGCGCGACCACCAATTCACAATCGGGCGTTAGCAATTTTGACGCTGTTTTGCCGGTGCTAGAGCGGATGGCCGAGATTGGTCTACCCCTTTGCGTACATGGCGAAGTAACGGACCCAGCGGTAGATATTTTTGACCGGGAAGCGGTGTTTTTAGACCGTGTACTTGACCCGTTGCGCCGTCGCCTGCCCGAATTGAGGGTCGTGTTGGAACATGTCACTACGCATGAAGGCGTGGAATACGTAAAATCGGCACCCGTGGGGTTGGGGGCAACGATCACCACGCATCATCTGATGATCAATCGCAACCATATGCTGGTCGGCGGCATCCGCCCGCATTATTATTGCCTGCCAATCGTGAAGCGCGAAGAACATCGCCAAGCATTGCGCGCTGCGGCGATATCGGGCGATGCGCGGTTTTTTCTTGGGACAGATAGCGCGCCGCATGTGGACCCGACCAAAGAATGTGGTTGCGGCTGTGCCGGTGTGTTTTCAGCGCTCAATACAATGGCCTGCCTCGCACATGTGTTTGAGGAAATGGGCGCGTTGGACAGGCTTGAAGCATTCGCCAGCCTGAATGGCCCGGCATTTTATGGTCTGGCACCGAATGAGGCGGTGATAACACTGGTGAAACAGCCCAGCCCAGTTGCTTATCCGGCTAAAATTGAAACCGGTGCCGGCCCGGTAACCGTATTTGACCCCGGCCACCCAATTTACTGGCAGGTGCAACCAACCCGCTAACCGGCTGAAAAGCAAACGGCTTGGCATTGCCGAACTCACCTTATTTGCTATGAAGGCGCGATAGGCCTTTTAGGAGCCCGCTGATGTTTGCCAATACCTTCCCTGACCGCGCCGAAATGGCCCGCATGACCGCCCGTATGCTGCTGGAGATCAAGGCGGTTAATTTCCGCCCCGATCAGCCCTATACGCTGGCTTCGGGCATGGTTTCGCCAAGCTATATTGATTGCCGGGAGCTGATTTCTTATCCGCGCATCCGCTCGGCGCTTGTCGATTTCATGGTTGCATCGGTTTACCGTGATGTTGGGTTTGAGGCGTTTGATTCTGTTGCCGGTGGTGAAACCGGCGGCATTCCTTATGGCGCATGGATGGCCGACCGGATGGGCCTGCCCATGCAATATGTGCGCAAAAAGCCCAAAGGCTATGGCAAAAATTCGCAGGTTGAAGGCGTGTTGCACGTAGGCCAGCGCGTTCTACTGGCCGAAGATATGACGACCGATGGTGGCTCCAAGGTCAAATTTGTTGAGGCAATTCGCGCCGCTGGTGGCCAGTGCAATCACACGTCATTGGTGTTTTTCTACGATATTTTTCCCGGCACCCGCGAACGGTTGGCCGAACATAACATCACGTTACACTACCTTGCCACTTGGCATGA
>Ga0105054_10001509_pt1 | contig 38320 bp, 31 predicted proteins | sample BON02_FD_78091 | JGI IMG/M metagenome (GOLD analysis project Ga0105054, IMG submission 78091) | Freshwater microbial communities from Lake Bonney liftoff mats and glacier meltwater in Antarctica - BON-02 (megahit assembly) | ecosystem: Environmental > Aquatic > Freshwater > Ice > Glacier...
GAAAGGAGAATAAAAAGTTAGCAAATAGATGAAAGGTTCCTTCCAAGGATTTTTGGAAGGATGGAATACCTATGCTCATATTACAGTTTATTCCATTAATTTATTTTTAAGCTGAATTCCTGAGCAAGACAACACAAATAGGTAACTTAGTGGAGGACATTTTTAATGTTTACTTTAAGGTTGATTAATAATAATGAAATTTTAAATATAGAACAAACCTGATGTGGAGCTGATTAAATAGAAACTTGGCTTTAAGGTGAAAACCTCCTTGAGTTTCTTGCGGTTGCATCCCATCCTATTGTGAGCCTTGTAAGCCGGCTGTTTTTTTAATAAATTGATTGCTGGGGAGTAAAACTAAGGAAAGTTTATTTTCAACATTCTAAAGTACAATTCTGACTATTGTGCGATCCCTTGAAAAAATGTAGATTTACTACTGTTACCCCATGATCAACTATAGATTGGAAATAAGTGAGAAGATTGAATTATGAAAAACCATAATAAATATTTCGTTCTAGTATTGTTCTTATACTTCATTCAGTTTTGTTTGATGGCACAAGGGTTTGAAAAAATTTCCAGTCGAAAATCCGGAGTAAAGTTTCAAAACAAATTGATAGAAAGTCAGCAGACCAATATTTTGACCTATGAATATTTTTATAATGGTGGAGGGGTTGCCATAGGTGATATTAATAATGATGGCCTTGATGACCTTTTTTTTACTGGGAACATGACTCCCAATAGACTTTATTTGAACCAGGGAGAATTTAAGTTCAAGGATATTGGGAAGGCCTCAGGAGTGGAAGGGAAAAATGCATGGACCACTGGTACTACCATGGTGGATGTCAACGGAGATGGTTACCTGGATATTTACGTTTGTTATTCGGGAAAAGGGGATGCAGCATCCAGAAAAAACGAATTGTTGATCAATCAACAAGACAATACTTTCATAGATGAGGCAGAGAGATATGGATTGGCGGACCCGGCCAATAGTATACAGGCTGCTTTTTTTGATTTTGATTTGGACGGTGATCTTGACATGTATTTGCTCAATCACAATACGCAAGTAATCAATGAAATAGATTTTGATGCCAAAAGAAAGGACAGGAACCCGCTGGCGGGGGACAAACTTTTTAGAAATGACAATGGGGTCTATATTGATATAAGTGAGGAGGCTGGTATTATTGGGAATTCTATGGGCTTTGGCTTAGGAATAGCGATTGCAGATATCACAGGGGATGGTTTTCCTGACATGCACATTTCAAATGATTATATAGAGCCAGATTATTTGTATATAAACAACGGTGATGGGACCTTTTCTGAAAAGTTGACGGAATATTTACAACACATATCCTATTACTCTATGGGCTCTGATATTAGTGATGTAAACAATGACGGGCTAGCAGATATTTTTACCCTGGACATGCTTCCTGAGGACAATGAAAGACAAAAATTACTTTATGGACCGGAGAATTATGAGCAATATGCCTTGATGGTAATGAAGGGGTTTTACCATCAAAACATGAGGAACATGTTGCATATCAATCAAGGGACAGGTTTGTTTAGTGAGGTGGGACAGCTTGCAGGAGTGTCAAATACCGATTGGAGTTGGGCAGCCTTTTTCACGGATTTTGACAATGATGGTTGGAAAGATCTCTTTGTGAGCAATGGCTATTTTCGAGATTATACCAACAGGGATTTTTTGAAGTATAAAGGGGACTATTATTTTAGCAAGGCGCGGGCAAAGGAAAAAGCCGACACACTTCATTTAGTGACCAGCATGAGTTCTACCCCTATTCATGATTATATGTATAGAAATAAGAATGGGGTCATTTTTGAAGACGTGTCCGAAAATTGGGGTTTTTCTGAACCAAATTTCTCCAATGGAGCGGCCTATTCCGACCTTAACAACGATGGGGCACTGGATTTGGTCGTTAACCATTTGAATGATTTTGCAGGTATTTATGCCAATGTTCTAAATCTGGAAAAAAACGCAGGAAACTTCCTTAAAATAAAGTTAAAGGGTGAAGGCTTCAATACTAGTGGTGTAGGGGCCAAAGTGAACGTGTATACAGGTGGTAACCAGCAATATTTTGAACAGCAACCTACGCGGGGGTTCCAATCCTCTGTCAGTCATGTTTTACATATAGGTTTAGGTACAGCTGTGAATGTTGATTCCTTGAAAATTTCCTGGCCTAGAGGCAAAGAACAATGGATAAGGAATATTGCAAGTAACCAATTACTTGTTCTCGAGGAGAGAAATGCAAGGGCCAAACAGTCTGATCCAGTTAAAATAAAATCACCCATTTTCACCAAAATTGTTTCACCCATTCCTTATACACACACCGAAGCAGGGTTCAATGATTTTAAGCGGCAACCACTTTTATCACATATGTTGTCTCCAAGTGGGCCAGTGATAGCAGTGGGAGATGTAAATAGGAATGGTCTTTCAGATGTATTTGTAGGAGGGACTACTGAAAAGCCAGGAAAATTATATTTCCAGGTTTCTACAGGACAATTCTTGGAGTCGCAAGGCTTGGATTTGTCAGATGATATTGGAAGTGCTACTACCGATGCTATTTTTTTTGATGCAAATGGTGATGGTTTGCAGGACTTGTATATTGTAAAAGGGGGATACCATGACTTCGAAAGAGATTCTCCGGAATTAAAGGACCGATTATATATCAACCAAGGTGGTGGAAACTTTAAACGCCAAGAGGATGCGTTACCAGATGTTTTGAGCAGTGGTAGTGTGGTGAAGCCTATAGACCTTGACAATGACGGAGATTTGGATCTTTTTATTGGAGGAAGAGCTATTCCTGGACAATATCCAATACCTGCCTCGTCTTTTATTTTTATCAACGATGGAAAAGGTAAGTTTGAAGACCAGACCAAGCTTCTTTTTCGTGATTTATCAGCCTTAGGCATGGTTACAGATGCTTCGTGGTTGGACATTGACCAGGATGGTTGGCAGGATTTAATAGTTGTAGGAGATTGGATGCCTATAAGTGTGTTTTTGAACAAGGAAGGAAAGTCTTTCATTAATCAGACCTCCCAGTATTTTGACACCCCTTTAGTAGGGAAGTGGTCAAAATTGGCTCCAGCCGACTTTGATGAGGATGGAGATTTGGATTTTGTTGTGGGAAATTTTGGTACCAATAGTCAGTTGAAGGTCACTGATAAGGGGCCATTGACGCTGGTATATGCTGATTTTGATGGCAATGGTTCAGTGGATCCAATTTTAAATTATTATTTTGAGGGAGAACTTGTTCCTTTTATGAGCAGGGACGAGTTGTTGGATCAAATGTATGGCATGCGAAGTAAATTTACCGATTATGCTTCCTTTTCAAAAGCCAAACTTGAGGATTTGTTTAGCAAGGAAGCCCTAAGTAAAGCTCAAAAGTTAGAAGTTAATGAACTAAAAACGATTTATTTGGAAAATAAAGGCAATAAATTCGAAAGACATGAATTGCCGGTAGAAGCTCAATATGCGCCTGTTTTTGCGATTAGTTCTATGGATCTTGATGAGGATGGGGACCTTGATTTTATCCTTGGTGGAAACCAGAATACTGCCAGGCTCAGGTTGGGAATGATAGATGCCAATTTCGGTCAAATTTATCTCGGGGACGGTAAGGGGCAGTTCTCTCTGGTGTCCCCATCAGATGCTGGTTTAACCTTTCTCGGGGATATAAAAAATATGCAAATTATAGATTTATCGTACCTTAAAATATTGTTAGTTGGAATAAACAACCAAGGAGTGGAGGCCTATGTCCTTAACAGGACTTTAACGAAAAAACCTTTGAAAAACTTGTCAAGTAAAAATCAGTAAACCTTTTATTAATTCAATAAATGAAAAACAGAAAAATAATCTTAGAAGAAAGGGAAATACCAGAAAACTGGTACAATATCGTTGCAGATATGCCTAACAAGCCATTGCCGCCATTAAACCCGGGAACCTTAGAGCCTATTGGTCCTGAAGCTTTGGCACCTTTGTTTCCTGAGGCTTTGATTAAACAGGAGATGACAACCGATAAGTGGGTGACCATCCCCGATGAGGTTCGGAATATGTATTCTATATGGAGACCTACCCCTATGTATAGGGCTTATGGCTTGGAGAAAGCTTTAGACACTCCGGCGAAAATTTATTATAAATATGAAGGTGTAAGTCCTTCTGGGTCTCATAAGCCTAATACAGCTATCCCACAAGCCTATTATAACAAACAGGAGGGCGTAAAAAGGATTACCACAGAAACTGGAGCTGGGCAATGGGGAAGTGCGCTGAGCTTTGCCTGTCAGCATTTTGGTATTGAGTGCGATGTTTACATGGTCAGGCTTTCTTACAACGACAAGCCGTACAGGAAAATGATGATGAACACCTGGGGTGCCAATGTGTACCCCTCTCCTTCAGATAGAACTGCCGCAGGTAGAAAGATCCTTGCTGAACATCCTGATTCTCCAGGAAGTCTTGGGATCGCTATCTCCGAGGCAGTAGAAATGGCCGCCACCCGAGAGGACACTAAGTATGCCCTAGGAAGTGTGCTCAACCATGTTAAATTACACCAAACTGTTATCGGTTTGGAGGCCATCAAGCAGATGGAAAAGGCGGGTAGTGATATACCAGATATTGTAATTGCACCATTTGGTGGAGGATCAAATTTTGCCGGAATATCTTTTCCATTTTTGAGATTGAATCTAGAAGGTGGTAAAAAAATTCGATGTATAGCCAGCGAGCCGTCCTCCTGTCCGAAACTTACCCGTGGTGTTTTTAGATACGACTTCGGGGATACTGCAGGAATGACACCATTATTGCCCATGTATACACTTGGACATGATTTTATTCCAGCGCCTATCCATGCTGGAGGTCTTCGTTACCATGGAGCAGGCGTGATCGTCAGCCAATTGCTAAAGGATAATCTCATTGAAGCTCAATCACACGATAACCTTGAAATATTTGAGGCAGGAGTGCTTTTTGCCAGAGCAGAGGGGATTATACCTGCTCCTGAAGCCAACCATGGTATCGCTACAGTCATCAAAGAAGCTAAAATATGCAAGGAGGAAGGCGTTTCCAAGACCATCTTGTTTAATCTGTGTGGACATGGTAATTTTGATATGAAGGCTTATGATGATTATTTTTCTGGAAAAATAAAAAGCCATGAACTTAGCCAGGAAGAGATTGATAGATCTATTGCAAAATTAAATACGCCTACGATCCCTGCATAAGGGATGCGCTGATTCAATTTATGGATAGAAGAGGTTTTATAAAAAAAGGAGGGTTAGCCTGTGGTGCATTGGCACTACCGGATGGATCTCCTTTTTTTATCAACGAGCACAATGATAAGGACAAGGAAATTCCCTTGATTGATACCCATCTCCACTTATGGGATTTAAATCACTTGGATTATCCATGGCTTCAAGATCCTGAAAACCTCCTTTCCCGAAATTTCTTATTGGCAGACTATCAGGAAGCGACTGCCGGATTGCCGATTGAGAAAATGGTTTTCGTAGAATGTGCCCGTGACCCAGCTCAATACCTTCAGGAGGTAGATTGGGTGAGAGGGATTCAAGAAAAGGACAGGCGGATTTCTGGAATGGTGGCTTATTTTCCATTAGAAAAAGGAATTTCCGGGACCAGGGAAATGGAAGTAATGGCTGAAAGGAAAATTGTAAAAGGTATTCGTAAAGCTTTTATGCCTGGTCACCAAGGTTTTTTAGCCGGCATCAAAATGCTTGGTCAATTTAAATGGTCTTATGATCTCAATATTCGACCTGTGGATCTTCCGGTTGCTTTTGAATTTGCCAAAGCAAACCCCGATCTGGTGATAGTTTTGGATCATATAGCCAATCCTTATATTGGTAATAATGATTGGGAGGTCTGGGAAAAAGCCATTTCACCCTTTTCTTCCTTGCAAAATGTATCCTGTAAAATCTCAGGGATGCTGACCAAAACAGATCCAACCGCTGGAAGTATTGATCAAATGAGCCCCTATTTTAATACTGTTTTAGAGGTGTTCGGTATTGACAGGGTGCTTTTCGGTGGGGATTGGCCAGTTTTGTTAAGGGCTGCGAGTTATAAGGATTGGGTAAAAGATTTCTATACAATGACCGAGAATTTAACATTGAATGAAAAGAAAAAATTGTACCACAATAATGCAGCTTTAATATATAGGCTATAAAATAGCCCAAAATGTTAGTTTAAGATAGAAATGGAATATTATAAGGGAGAATATCGATAGTTTTTTTATATTTATTTAAACAAAATATTTGACAATGCTTGAAAAACCAAATAAAAATAAAACTCCTGACTCTAGGAGGGATTTCATTAAAACCTCTTCTTTAAGTGCTGCAGGGTTTTTTATTGTACCAAGATTTGTCCTCGGGGGGAAAGGGCATGTTGCGCCAAGCGACAAGGTAAATGTAGGGATGGTAGGAGTAGGGGGCAAAGGTCGACAAAATGCCCTGGATTTGATGAAGCTTGACGATGTGCAAATCACTGCAATAGCCGACCCCGCTGAATATTGGGATCTCGCCAATTTTTATTATAAATCTATTGCAGGAAGAAATCCTGTAAAAAGAATGGTGGAAGATCATTATGAGGATATAAAGGACAACTTTAAGGTTAATGAATACCTTGATTTTCGGGAAATGCTTGAGAAGGAGAAGGGCTTGGATGCGATTTGTTGTTCTACACCTGACAATACACATGCCGTCGTCACCTATGCTTCAATGAAGTCAGGGAAGCATGTTTATTGCGAAAAACCGCTTACCCATAATTTATGGGAAGCCAGAATGATCAAGGATTTGACTGAGGAAACTGGTTTGGCTACTCAGATGGGGAATGTAGGTCATAGTACGGATGGCATTCGCCAGACAGTAGAGTACCTAAGGGCTGGTGTCATAGGAAATGTAAAGGAAACTCACTCCTGGGTGCCTGCTTCCCGATGGATAAATGAAATGCAGGCCGTGCCAACCACAAGCACGCAAAAACCACATGACTTTGACTGGGATCTCTGGTTGGGCCCCTCTGCCAATAGGCCTTTCCATAAATGGTACACTCCTGTTACCTGGAGAGACTTTTGGGATTTTGGGTGTGGTGCATTGGGGGATTTTGGCTGTCATGACATGGATGCGGCGACTTGGGCCTTCGAACTTGGTCATCCGGATACCATAGAGGTTTTTCCTGCGGGCTTCAGCAATGAAAATATCACACCCTATGGAGAAATTGGATACTATAATTTCCCAGACAACAATACTGGGAAGCCTATTCAATTGACCTGGTATTCGGGAGGGCTTAAGCCGCCGTTACACCAGTCATTGCCACAAGGCTACCAATGGCCGTCTAGAGGCACCTTGTTTGTGGGTGATAAGGGAGTGATTGTAAATGGGGGAGATCGTGTGCCTCACGTTTTTCCAGAGAGCCTGGCGGCAAATTTAAAAAAGCCTAAAGAGGTAATTCCACGTTCCAAAGGGCACTTTAGAGATTGGGTGAACGCAATAAAAGGGGGTCCGGCAGCAAGCGCAAACTTCGAATATGGCGCTCACTTGACAGAAATTACATTATTGGGTGTGCTTTCCTTAAGAATGAAAGGGCAAAAAATAAATTGGGATGCTAAAAATCTAAAAGCCACTGGCTTAGAAGAAGCCGACCAATATATAAAGGAACCCGTAAGAAGCGGATGGGAAATGGGCTGAGGGTATGTTTCTTACCACTAAAAAAAACCGGCTTAAAGGATAAGTCGGTTTTTTTTATCCTATAAGGTAAAAATATTAGTAAAGTAACGGCGTGAAACATACCTATGGCGAAGGCAAGCAATGGTTTACCAGTAATCTACCTTAAGACTTCTAATCCAATAGGAAGTTGTTGAAGAAAGTGCTTTTTAAAGCCATCCAAACAAAGAAAAAAAGTATCCCCCAAATGAGGTAAGGTCTGTAATAGTCCATAGTTTCTTTGTACCTGGATTCTATAATTTCAGCCTTTTCTAATTCATCTATTTTCGTGAATATATTTTCCAATGCTTTATCATCTGAAGCCCTAAAGAATTCAGCTTTTGTGATTCTCGCAATATCTCTTAATGTTTCTTCATTGAGGTAACTTTCTATCATCTGTGGCCTGCCAAAAAAGTCAGTACCATAGGGAACCATCCCATCTTTCCCTACCGCAATGGTGTAAATTTTAACATCCATTGCTTCAGCTAACTGGGCTGCAAAAACAGGGTCAACATTCCCCGCGTTATTGTCACCGTCGCTAAGTAAGACCATCACTTTGGATTTGGCCTCAGATTCCCTCATGCGGTTGATACCTGTGGATACAGCACTGCCAATGGCCGTACCTTTGGCGTCCATCATATTGAAGGTAATGCTATTGACCAAATCTGTCAAAAGTTCGTAATCTGTAGTAAGTGGAGCTAGGGAAAAAGCTTCACCTGAGAATATAACCATGCCTATTCTGTCGGCAACCCGCCCATTGATAAAATCAATAGCAGTCTCTTTTGCTGCCTCCAACCTATTGGGCGTGAAATCTTGCAAATCCATGGATTCAGAAATATCCAATACCAGCATGATATCAATCCCCTCGGTGTATTGCTCTACCTTTTCGTTGGTTCGTTGCGGTCTGGCGAGTGCAATTACAATCATCCATAATGCAAGCAAAAAGAAAAATGAGGGAATAAGGCGTAGGTAAGTCCAGGGGTTTTTGGAGGGGACAATTTTTGGAAGGGAGAGTTCTAAAACTGGCTTTTGCAGTAGTTTAATAAACTTCCTAACCAAAAGCACTATTGGAATGATCCAAATTAGATGAAGTAAGGGAAAGTTTTCCCACTCAAAACTGCGGAGGGTTTCCGGTGAAAACCAGCTCCAAGAGAAAAAGGAAGAGACATCAGTCATGATTGTAAATTTTATCTATTTTTTCTTCCAATTGACCTTCTGATATTTTTAACAGATTATCACAGGCTTCCCGAATATTATCATCTACCCGATTGGCATAAATAATGAGTTCGATTTTTCTAAAATCTTTAATTATCTCTGGTTTATTTAAGTGGACGGAAATCTCGGTAGCTGTCCACTCCTTGTAGGGTAGTCCTGTTAAATTCTCCAAATAATTTTTCCACAATCCCAATAACTCATCAGCTTCCTGAATACTGGGATGCTGCACCAGAGCACTCATCGAACCCTCCCAATTGGAGATGAAAGTACGCCATTTTTTTCTTTCCCTATAAGCCTTCCAACGTTTAAAGAGCCCTTTTCCAAATATCACGAAGGCGAGCACTATTAAGGTTATCAGAACGGAAATACCAATAATTAAATAAGGGTAATTGAAAGCTATGGGTATGTTGAGGTAGCTGTTATTTTCTTCAAAAGCCAACTCCTCAGGTATTTCATCAATGGTAAGGGTAAGTGCAAGAGAAGCAGGTGGAGGAAAGTGGCTGATACTGTCGTATTTTAACACTTCAAACACTGGCATGCGGAAGGCTTGCACAGAATCCAGGGAGAAGTTTGAAATCCAGTAAACAGCACTATCTAGAGTAACACTGTCCTCAGAAAATGAAGAAAATATTTGTTTGTCCAAATATTCAAAGTTGCCAAAATCAAAGGTTGAGTCTGGGAATATTATAGGCAAATCACTTGGATAGCTTGATTTCAATACATAGCCAACTCTTTCACCTAATTTTGCAGAGTCCTGCAAAAAATATCCCTCTACAACAACATCCTGACCTTGAGCAAAGGGAATAGATGAGATAAGAATGATAACTAAATAACTTAGTTTTACTATTCTATCCACGTTTCATGGTTTTATTTCTCAACTTAAATAATTCCATCAAAGGTAGGACGATGTCTTGATCTGTGGCTATCTGGAGGTAATTGATCTGATTTTTTTTGCAAAAATCTTTGAGGTGGGCCCTGTCTGTAGTAAATGAAGTAGCGATTTTCTTCGAAAACCCACCGAAAGCGGTATTTACCCAAGTGGTTTTATCTTCTTCTTTATCAAAAACAGGAATTATACCTAATGATGGTAAAGCTGATTCTATTGGATCAGTCATTTGTAAAACCACCAAATCATGTTTGAATGCCAATGCTTTTAATGGTCTTTCATATTCTTCATCTATAAAATCTGAAATGACGAAAAGAATAGATCTTTTCTTAATGAGGTTGAGACAAAATGTAAACAACCCATTAAGGTCTGTTTTTTTTGACTTGGTCTCCTGACTAAATATTCCTTTTATAACCTTAACCGCTTGGCGAGTTCCTTTTCCTGGGAGTATAATTTTTTCTTTTTGATCAGAGTAACTTATTAGTCCCACCTGTGAACCATCATGAATAGAAGCCAGCGTCAATATGCCTGCAATTTCCTTCCCTAGATCAATTTTTTTACGCACTTTGCTTCCAATATCCTGAGATCCGCTGACATCCAAAAGGAAATATACGCTTTGGTCTTTGTCTTCTTTAAAAGTTTTGACAAAAGTACCATGCCCTTTTGCGGAAACCTTCCATTCGATAGTTCGGACATCATCACCGTACTGATAGGGACGAAGATCGTCAAACTCCAGCCCGGCACCCTTGAAAATAGACAGATGATCCCCTTGAAGATGGCTATTCGCCACTTTTCTAAGAAGAATTTCATATTTTCTAAGCTTTTTTATTAGTTGGTTCATTTTTATTTTTGAATCAGAGGCCTAATTTAGCAGTCTCATTCGAATAATAAAACGACTTAGCCTTTACTTATTGTCAATTTTAAAAGGAATTAGGTAATTTTGAAATGTGAAACACCTATATATAGCTTTTGCTTTTCTTTTCGGGACGATTTCTTGTCGTGATAATAATGGTTCAGATGATATTTTGTCAGAGGATACCATGGTCAATATTCTTGTGGAAATACATCTGACAGAGGGCTTTGTGCAGTCTCTCTCCATTCCCTACGATTCCTCTAAGATCCTTTATCCTATTTTGGAAAGGCGTATTTTTGAAAAGTACGGTATCCCTGATACTGTTTACGTTAAAAGTTTGGAGTATTATCTGAGGGATGCCGCCAAAATGGAATATTTATATGAACGGGCAATTGATTCATTGTCAGTCAAAGAGAAAGAGGCACAGCAAAACCAACAGCCATAAATGAAATTATATCCTGATAATTTAGAGGAAAAAATAGACTTTGATAAGATCAAAGATTTAATTAGACAAGAATGCACTGGTATTTTGGGCGCTGATTTTGTTAAAAAAATAGCTTTTTCCAAGGACCGTCGATTGCTCAGCAGGCTTTTGTCACAAACTGAGGAATTCAGACAAATATTGGTTTCTGGAGATCCATTCCCCGGTAATAACTATATTAATATCTATCCTTACCTGAACAAGGCGAAAATTGAGGGTACTTTTCTTTTTGAAGAGGACTTTCATGAAATTCGGCTTGGTCTAAAAACCCTTGCCGGATGTGTTCTTTTTTTTAAGAAAAATGCGGTACAATATCCTCAATTGTATCAGCTTCTGGGGATGGTGGAGGACAATATTCCTTTAGAATTCAGTATAGACAAAGTACTGGACGAGAAGGGCAAAATGAAGGACAATGCTTCCAAGGAATTAAACCTTGTCCGTATCCAGCTCTCTTACGAGGAAAATAGAATACGAAAAGTACTGGATACCATCTATAGGGCTGCAAAAGCTCAAGGGTTTACTCCTGAAGATGCATCTGTAACTATCCGGGGAGGTAGAATGGTCATTCCTGTCTTAGCTGAATTTAAAAGGCGTATCAAAGGGTTTATCCATGATGAATCGGCCACAGGACAGACGGTGTACCTTGAGCCAGCAGAAGTTTTGGACATCAATAATGACATCAAAGATCTTCTTTACATGGAGCGGAGGGAAGTTCAGAAAATCCTTATGAGGCTTACTGACGAACTCAGGGAATATATTCCAACCTTGAGAAGGGCCTTTTATTTTCTAGGGATGATTGATTTCATTAGAGCCAAGGCAAAATTTGCTGTTAAGATTAATGGCATAAACCCGGAAATGGTTAAAGAAAGAGAAATGTCTTGGCTAAAAGCCAGGCATCCACTTCTGGAAATGTCGCTCAAGCAGCAGAAAAAAGAAATGGTGCCCGTCACCATCAACCTGGACCCTAACCATCGGTTATTGGTTATCTCAGGTCCCAATGCAGGGGGTAAGTCCGTTACACTCAAAACAGTCGCCCTTGTACAGTATATGTTCCAGTGCGGTATACTCGTTCCGATGGAGCTGAGATCTAAATGCGCCATCTTCGATCAATTTTTTATAGACATAGGAGATGAGCAAAATATAGAGAACGATTTGAGTACTTACAGTTCACACTTGATGAACATGAAGCACTTCACCTTTTATGCCAATAAGAAGACCCTATTTTTTATTGACGAATTTGGTACAGGAACAGAGCCTCAGTTTGGTGGAGCGATAGCAGAAGCCCTATTGGTCGCTTTGAATAAGTCCGGCGCTTTCGGCTTGGTTACCACCCACTATGGTAACTTAAAACAACTGGCTTCCAAAAGTCAGGGAATGGTAAATGGAGCTATGAGGTTTGATGTAGATAGGCTTGAGCCCCTTTATGAGCTCGAAATAGGAAAGCCAGGAAGCTCATTTGCCTTTGAAATTGCTGGTAAAATAGGAATACCCGAAGAAATCGTTCTTCAAGCGAAAGCGCAGATTGGAGAAACTAGAGTACGGTATGATAAGTTGCTCCTAAAGGTTGAAAGCGAAAAAAGTAAATACGAAAATCTGATGGCTGAAGTGGAACGCAAAGACAGGCTGCTTGCCGTTAAACTAAGAGAATACAATTCTTTAAAAGCAACTCTGGATGATCAAAAAAAGGTCATTTTAAATGAAGCCAAAGCACAAGCCAAGCTACTGCTAGATGATACCAATCGGAAAATAGAGAACACCATTCGCTCGATTAAAGAGTCTCAAGCCAATAAGGAAGCGACCAAACAAATAAGAAAAGAACTTGATGCGCATAAAGCGGCAATAAAGCCAGAGAAAAAACCTGTTGAACACAAGGAAACCATCAAGGTGGAAAGCGGGACCATTGGTATAGGTGATCAAGTGAGAATTAAAGACAATGGAGCTTTAGCAGAAGTGCTAGGGATTAAAGGAAAGCAGGTTTCTGTCACCATTGGTGACCTTAAATCTACAGTGAAGCTAAATCGATTGGAAAAAATATCAAACACTTCACTGAAAAAGGAAAAGAGAGCTATAGAAAAAAGAATTAGCTATGATACCTCTTCTAAAATGGCGAATTTCTCACCGAACCTTGATATCAGAGGTAAAAGAGGCGAGGAAGTTTTTGTGTTGATTCAAAATTTCATTGATGACGCATTCATGCTGGGTATCAATGATATTAAAGTAATCCACGGAAAAGGGGATGGTATTCTTAGGGAGCTAACAAGGAATCTTCTCAGAAGTACATCCTCGGTAGCAGGGTTTTCGGATGAACATGCAGATAGAGGAGGCTCAGGGGTAACATTGGTGCAATTTAAAGATTAAAAAACACTGTTACTTGTCACCCCACTCCATCTAATTATCTTTTGTATGCCTGACGAGCCAGTAAAATCCAGGACTTTCCTTTTTTGTGCCAAACAGTCAAAACGCCAAGATTTACAGGTTCTGGAGCACTTCCTTTATTGAGCGTTTTTCCAATTAAAAAATGCCTAACCAGCGCAATTTTTCCTGTAATATTTACCGTTTGATTTTCAATATTAATTTCGGTAAAATTGGAGTTTCCTGAACTTAGTGCCTCAATAAATTCACTTTGGTTTTCTAATAATCCACTGGAGTGTCCATAGGTTAAATCCGAATCCGTGATCTTTTCAAGGCGCGAAGCATCACTTGCCACCATGGCATTCACCAATTCAGAGACGGCATTTTCTACTGCCACTACTTGTTTTTCCTGAGCCATTAATGCTGAAGAACAAAGGAAACAAAGGGTAAAGAAATATTTAAACATATTTAATTGGGTTTGTTTGTTTAATTAATAATTGTCAAGTCAAAAACATAAAAGCCTGCCAATGCATTTACTCGGGCATTTTGAGGTGCAGGAACCACAAATTCCAAACGTAATTTATCTTGATTTTTCGTAAAGGAAATCTCTTTGTTTGAAGCTGGTTGAATACCCGAAAGTATAATTTTATCAAAGTTAGCACCTGAAAATGCCCAGTTACCATTGGTGTCGAAAAGCAGGTTGCTGTTTATAGAAGTATATGTTTTGCCTGCATTGTTTGCTATAAAGCGAATTTCATAGCCACTAAAATCATTGGTAACTGTAGTTCCATCTTTAGATACCGATCCTCCATTATCTATGGCCCAGGTTTGGCTACCACTTGCACCTGTCAATAGTTCTGTTGCGATTTCTTCGGGTGTTTTTTTTGGGTCTTCGGGCTCATTTCCCGTACAAGCTGTAAAGACGAACAAAATAAAAATAAAATAATTTTTTACTAGCGTTCTCATATCCATATCCTTAAAAAGTAAAATTAATCATTTCCAAATTTTATCAAAGTATTCGCTTTAGTTTATAATCTTCAATAGAAATAATTTTTTCGCAAAAGTCATATTCTCTTTTATCGTTTGAGGCAATAAGTAGGCACTTTTCGCTTCCGTATTCATGGATTAAATCCCTGTACCAGCTAATTCCTCGCTCATCGAGATTTGAGGTAGGTTCGTCTAAGAGCAACAATGGTGCGTCAGAGAAAAAGCAAATCCCCAATTTTAGCCGTTGCTTCATACCAGATGAAAAATAATTTAGTGGCTTATTAACAGCCTTTTCAAGATACATTAATTCTATTAATTGAGGAATATCCACCCCTTTTATCAGTTTTTTGAACTTGAAATGAAAACTTAAAAACTCTTTTAGAGAAAACTCTTCTGGAAAATCCAGGTATGGAGCGCTAATGGTCAGGTGTTTATAAATATCCTCTTCTAAGATCACCTTTTTATGCAGTGTAAAACTCAATTTGCCTTCAGTAAGTGGCATTTGGGAGGATAAACATTTGATTAATGTGGATTTCCCAGAGCCATTGCTTCCTACGATAGCTGATTTTGTACCTACGGTGAAGTCAAGATCAAGGTTTCTGAATATCCACTCGCGCTGAAATTTTTTTCCTCCTCCTTCCAGATTGACAGATAACATACTACTGAATATATCCTTTCATCACACCTCTTTCAGATGACCGAATGAAGTTTACTATTTCATCACGTTCCTTTGTAGCAGGAAGATTAATTTCTATTTCTTCCAATGCTCTGCTATTGTTCCAACTGTTCAAAAATAGGAACCGATAAACATCTTGAATCTCACTTATGGTTTTGCTTTCAAAGCCTCTTCTTCTCAATCCGAGCGAATTAACCCCCGCATAACTCAATGGCTCTCTTGCAGCTTTGGTAAATGGAGGCACATCTTTCCTTACAAGGGATCCACCTGAAATCATGCTATGCATCCCTATTTTTACAAATTGATGGATGGCGCTACTTCCTCCTACGAAAGCCCAGTCATCGATTGTTACATGTCCTGCCACCTGCACCGAATTCGCAATAATTACACGATTTTGAATCAGGCAGTCATGTGCGATGTGGACATAGGCCATCAGTAGGCAATCATGGCCAATTTTGGTGGTTTGTTTATCAGCCGTTCCTCTGTTAATTGTTACAAATTCACGGATTGTAGTATTGTCTCCAATTTCTACAAGAGATGATTCACCACTGAATTTCAAATCCTGAGGAATAGCAGATATCACTGCACCAGGGAAAATCCTACAATTTTTACCTATTCTGGCTCCAGGGTAGATAGTTACATTAGAGCCTACCCAAGTACCATCTCCAATTTCAACATCGGGATGTATGGACGAGAAAGCTTCTATTGAAACATTTTCTCCCAAACGGGCCTTTTTACTTATTTCGGATAGTTTACTGATCATGCGTCTTTTCTTACAATGCTGGCAGTCATTATGGCTTCACAAACCAAGGCATTTCCTACAAATGCCTCCCCCTTCATTTTCGCTATACCCCTTCGGATAGGATTCAGCAATTCACACTTAAAAATCAATGTGTCACCAGGTATAACCATTTTTCTAAACTTGCAGTTTTCAATGCTAAGGAAATAGGTCCAATAATTCTCAGGATCCTCAACAGTACTCAAAACGAGAATACCTCCTGTTTGAGCCATGGCCTCCACTTGTAGAACGCCTGGCATGACAGGATTATTAGGGAAGTGCCCCATAAAAAAAGGTTCATTGATGGTGACGTTTTTCACGCCTGCCACCACTTTATCATCCAGATAAATGACCTTGTCTAATAATTGGAAGGGATACCTATGAGGTAGTATATTACTTATTTGATTGATATCCAACACCGGTGGAGATTTTGGATCGTAGTATGGGATATGCATAGGCCCTGCTTTTTCCATTGCCCGCTTTATTTTTTTCGCAAAAGCGACATTGGCAGCATGTCCGGGCCTTGCGGCTAAAATTTGTGCTTTTAGTGGACGTCCAACTAAGGCAAGGTCACCGATCACATCCAAAAGTTTATGTCTGGCTGGTTCGTTTTTATACCTTAACTCTACATTATTTAGGATGCCTTCCTTCTTCACTTCCACCTTTTGCTTGTTAAACATTTTTGCTAGATTGACTAGTTCAGCCTCTTCCACAACCCTGTCCACTACCACAATGGCATTATTTAGGTCTCCACCTTTTATCAGGTTGTTTTTGTATAACATCTCTAACTCGTGCAGGAAGCAAAATGTTCTACATGAAGCGATTTCACTACGAAATTGGCTGATGTCAGTTATAGAAGCATGCTGACTACCCAATACTGGAGAGTTATAATCCACCATTACAGTAACCCTAAAATCGTCTAGTGGCAATGCTGCCATCTCTACTTCTCTAGCACTGTCTTTGTAATGGATGCTCTCGGGGACTTCAAAAAATCTCCTTAGCGCATTTTGTTCTTCAAGACCTGCATCTTCAAGAATGTTTATAAACTGTATGCTACTTCCATCCAAAATTGGAGGCTCAGGCCCATTAAGCTGAATAAGCACATTGTCTATCTCCATCCCTACAAGTGCTGCAAGAACATGCTCGACTGTGAATACCCTTGCGCCGCTTTGTTCTAAGGTAGTGCCTCGAGAAACGTCTACAACATTGTCCACATCTGCATCAATAATAGGCTGACCTTCCAGATCCATTCTTTGGAATTTATATCCATGATTTGGGCTGGCTGGCAAAAAGGTCATTTTAGCTACGATTCCCGTGTGTAAACCTACCCCGTTTAGGGTAACTTGTTTTTTTATGGTATGCTGTTTTACTTTCATTAAAATAAATAACTATTTGCTAGAGGTGGACCAATTCAGTTTGCGAATTTATTGTTTTTTTTCCAGCTCTCTTAATTTGTCCTGAAGTAAAGGTAGTTTTTTGAATATTGAATAGGATTTTAAGAAAGCTTTTACGTCAAAACCTATAAAACCAAATAATGTTGTTCCCGGTTCAATAATAGATTTCATTACACCTGTATTGCCTCCTATGGTCGTATTATCGGCCACCTCAATATGCCCAACAATTGATGATTTTCCTGCCAAAACGCAGTTTTTCCCTATAATAGTGGAGCCAGCAACCCCTGCTTGGGCAGCTATGACTGTATTTTCACCGATAGTAACATTGTGAGCAATCTGAACATGGTTGTCTATTTTTGTTCCCTTTTTAATTAAGGTTGACCCTAAAGTAGCACAATCTATGGTGGAATTTGACCCAATGCTAATATGATCTTCTAAGATGACATTTCCTAACTGAGGTACATTATTGTAGGTACCGTCAGGCTGAGGCGTAAAACCAAAGCCATCTCCACCAATAATCGTTCCGCCGTGGATTTCGCAGTAGCTGCCAATTTTTGTATGAGCGTAAATTTTCACCCCTGGATGAAAAACGCAGTTGTTGCCTATGGTGACATTGTCCCCAATATATACTTGAGGATAAATTTTAACATTATTCCCAATTACACAATTTTTACCTATGTACGAAAATGCTCCACGGTAGAACCCCTCACCGATGGCACTACTTTTATCAAAAAAACTTGGGTCTTCTATGCCTAGTGGGTTCGGTTTGGTGAGCTCTGAATAACTTTCCAGCAACTTAGAAAAAGCAGTATAAGGATCCATTACCCTGACCAATGTCGTCCTATAAGACTTTTGTGGTACAAAGTCTGTTGAAACGATAATTGCAGAGCATCTGGTCTTGTAAAGGTGTTTTTCGTATTTTAAATTAGAAAGAAAACCTATGCTTCCCGGTTTTCCTTCCTGGATTTTTTCCAGATTATTGATCACCTGCGAACCATCACCTTCTACAGTTCCATCCAAAAGTTGAGCAATTTGATCGATGGTAAATTCCATTAGGTATCAGTTAATTATTAACGTAAAGTTATATTTTTAGCATGACAAGCATAGTATTTTTTAACAATTTTACTCATGGCTTTAATATTTGGCAAATCTGCAGCCGTTGCTACGTCCAATACTTCGCCTTTTTTTGTTAAAATTAAAATTTTATTTTCTCTCAGATAGCCGTAGTTGCTTATTTCCCCTTCTGAGAAAAAATAATTTAATTCCTCATCAGAAACCATTAGTTTTTTTTGAACTTTTGATCTCATATCAGAGATGTCGCTGACATTAAATGGCTGGTTGCTGAGATGAATTTTAAATAAATTTCTAGTCAAAAACATTTTTGAAATTTGGCTTAGTACCAAATCATCAAGATCCTTCCAAAGCTTAATGGCGCCCCAAATATCCAAATCATCGAGTTGTGCAAAATCATCCAACCAATCTGGGATTCCTGTGTTTGTTTCTTTGGGTAAGGCTTTTTTCAAAAACCCTATAAATTCAATAGATCCTGGAAGTTGAAAACCTGAACGGCCAAGGTACTTTGCCCTTAAAATCAGGTTAATCAGCATTTTTTCAGCACAAACGGTCGTTTTATGTAGGTAGACTTGCCAGTACATAAGTCTTCTCGCGTTCAAGAAATTTTCAATGCTGTATATTCCTTTCTCTTCGATCACCACCTCATCATTTACGATGGTCATCATTTTGATTATTCTGTCAGCACCTATGGTACCTTCAGATACCCCGGTAAAAAAGCAATCTCTTTGTAAATAATCCAGCCGGTCAATATCCAATTGGCTGGAGACAAGTTGGTGAAAGAATTTTCTTTCGTAACTTCCGTCAAAAATTTTTCTTGCCAGTGAAAGCTGGCCATTAAATTGCTTGTTTAATTCGTCGAAAAAGAGGAGTGATAAAGTTTCATGATGCTGGCCTTCTAGCAATATCGATTCCAATGCGTGGGAAAAAGGTCCGTGACCGATATCATGGAGCAAGATGGCAAGTAAAGCAGCTTCATACTCGGTGTCAGTAATCTCTATTCCCTTATTTCGAAGCTGGTCCAAAGTGATGCTCATAAGGTGCATCGCTCCAATGGCATGATGGAACCGGGTATGCAAAGCACCCGGGTATACCATATCAGTCAAACCAAGCTGCTTGATTCTACGTAACCTTTGGAAGTAAGGATGGTCAATGACCGCAAAAATCAGCTCACTTGGAATGTTGATAAACCCGTATACTGGGTCATTTATGATTTTATAACTTTTCAATGTCCTTTAGATAGAGGTAACTTGCCAAAAGTAATTAAACTAAAAAAGAATTAAACCAATTGATATGCAAAATTTCAAAATATTATGGGCGGATGATGAGATCGATCTCCTAAAACCACATATATTATTTTTACAACAAAAAGGCTATGACATTGTTACGGTGAATAGTGGGTTGGATGCGGTTGAAAAAGTAGAGGAAGATAATTTTGATGTAATATTTTTGGATGAAATGATGCCGGGAATGACAGGTTTAGAAACCTTACAGCAAATCAAAACCATAAAACCACAAATTCCAGTGGTGATGATCACTAAGAGTGAGGAGGAACATATAATGGATGATGCTATTGGTGGTAAAATTGCAGATTACCTTATCAAACCCATCAACCCGAATCAGATTTTACTTTCAGTAAAGAAAATACTTCAAAACAAGCAGTTGATCAGTGAAAAGACCAACCTTTCCTACCAGCAGGATTTTAGGAATATAAGTATGGCTTACAATGATGCTATTGACCACGAAGAATGGGCGGACATCTACAAAAAGCTTACCTACTGGGAGCTGGAAATTGATGAAACGGAAAACAAAAGTATGCAGGAAGTGCTCGAAACCCAGAAAGTGGAGGCCAATGCGAACTTTGCACGTTTTATCAAGGAAAATTATTTGGATTGGCTAAATGTTCCTAACATCAGTAAACCTGTTTTATCCCACCAGGTGATGAAGAAGCATGTTTTCCCAAAAATCAAAGAAGACAAGCCTTTGTTTTTTATCGTGATTGACAATTTAAGATTGGATCAGTGGGAAATGATAGAAACCCAATTGAGGGATTACTTTTTGGTTAAGGAAAATGGTACCTATTACAGTATATTGCCTACGACTACAGCCTTTTCAAGAAATGCATTATTTAGTGGCATGATGCCTCTTGAAATGTCCAAATCTCATCCCGATTTGTGGGAGGGTGAAGATACCGATGAAGGTAAGAACAACAATGAGGCGGAGTTTTTGAAAGTAAATCTAAAAAAGAACCGACTTTCGATACGCTCTAGCTACAATAAAATTTTGCAAACGAACCAGGGGAAAGCAGTATTGGATCAGTTTCCTAACCTGATGAAAAATGAGTTGAATGTCTTGGTGTATAATTTCGTGGACATGATGTCGCATGCCAGGACTGATATGAAAATGATCAGAGAATTAGCCCCGGACGAATCTGCGTATCGCTCTTTGACTATAAGCTGGTTTCTACATAGCTCTTTATTTGAGCTTTTCAAGAAAATAAGCGCTGCAGGGGCAGAAGTGATTGTCACAACCGATCATGGCACCAAACGGGTGAATAAACCTTATAAAATCATAGGAGACCGAAATGTTACTACTAACTTGAGGTATAAACAAGGAAAAAATCTTAATTTTGAATCGGGAAAAGTCTTTGAAATCGACAATCCGGATGAAGCCAATCTTCCTCGTTTGAATATTTCTTCCAGTTACGTATTTGCTGTAGAGGATTATTTCTTTGCCTATCCCAATAACTACAATTATTACGTAAATTATTATAGGGATACTTTTCAACATGGGGGTGTTTCTTTGGAAGAAATGATCATTCCTATCGTACATTTGCAGCCAAAATAATTTTCATTTGAAGCGAATACATTGTGATAATATTAGTGAAATTTCTATTGCTGCTGAGATAATCATAGATTTATGCAGGGATTTAAAGATTTGGGTTTTTCAGGGGACAATGGGAGCGGGTAAAACCACGTTGATTAAGGCTATCTGTGAAAAACTCAATATCTCAGGCCCTGTAAGTAGTCCTACATTCTCTATAGTCAATGAGTACACAGATGAACAAGGAGACCCTGTGTATCATTTTGATTTTTATAGGATAGAAGATCCAGTAGAAGCCCTAGAGCTCGGTATAGAAGAATATTTCTCTAGTGGTAACTATTGTTTTGTAGAATGGGCAGAAAAAATCCCCATGTTTTTGCCAGATAAATTTGCATTAATTACAATTGAGAGTGATCACGTTGAGAAAAGAAATATTGCTATTAAAACCATCAATCAATGATAGGTAAAACAGGTTTTACCGAAATAGCCGAAGAACCTTTAGTATACACGCAGGAATCTTTGGACCGGTTAAAAAGAAAAGGTCCTCCAATTTTGATTGGGATACCCAAAGAAACGGCTGAACAAGAGAAACGTGTCGTTCTTACGCCCGAAGCAGTAACTTTGCTAGTAAACAATGGGCAGCAGGTAGTTGTGGAAGCCAATGCTGGTAAATTATCAAAATTTTCTAACAAGGATTATTCGGATGCAGGAGCAAGGGTTGTATATACCAGTGAGGAGGCCTTTGATACGGAAGTAGTTTTAAAGGTTGAACCTCCCTCTGCAGAAGAAATTAGTTATATGCGACCAGGCTCATGTTTGATTTCGGCACTCCAGTTGGGCAAACAAAAAGCCACTTTTATTCAGCAATTGAATAAGAAGAAAATTACCGCAGTAGCTTTTGAAAACCTGGAAGACAAGGTAGGAGGTATGCCTGTGGTAAGGGCCATGAGTGAAATAGCTGGTAGCACGGCGATGCTGGTCGCTGCAGAATACCTTAATAGTGTGAATGATGGGAAAGGGTTGATTCTAGGAGGGATTACTGGTGTTCCTCCAACCCAGGTTGTAATAATTGGGGCTGGAACTGTGGCGGAATATGCAGCCAGAACAGCCTTAGGCCTTGGGGCTAACATTAAAATTTTTGACAACCAAATTTATAAATTAAGAAGGATCAAGCAAGTTCTTGGGCAACAAGTATTTACATCAACAATTGATAATTACGTTTTAGGTCAGGCATTAAAAGAATCTGATGTGGTCATTGGAGCACTTAGGGCAGAGAAAGGGAGATCAAAAATAGTCGTGTTTGAGGAGATGGTTTCCCAAATGATGGAAGGAAGCGTTATCATAGATGTAAGTATTGATCAAGGAGGATGTATAGAAACAGCAGAAATGACCAGCCATAACCAGCCAGTGTTTAAAAAACATGGCGTTATCCATTACTGTGTACCAAACATTGCCTCAAGGGTGTCAAGAACGGCCTCCTATTCTCTAAGTAATATCTTTACGCCTATATTGCTTCAAATGGCGGATATAGGAGGCCCAGAGGAAATGGTATTTAACTATAAATGGTTTATGAAAGGAGTCTATACTTACCGAGGCAGTCTCACAAGCGCACATTTAGGCCGAAAATTTCAAATGACCCACAAGGAATTACAATTACTATTAGCAGCAAGATATTAAAAAGCATTATCAGTAAACCTAGGAAAGGAGATTCTGTCTCAGGAGAAACTCCAATTGATCATTTGCCTTAAGCAAACTGTCTGTTAGTTGCTTATTTTCTTTCCTTAGCGAATAAATCTCATAAGCATTTTTCAATACCGTTCTTAGATAGTCCTCTTCCCAAGGTTTCGTAAGGTAGTGATATACTTTTCCTTTGTTAATAGCGTCAATAACTGCTTGAATATCAGTATATCCCGTTAAAAGAATACGCATAGGATCAGGATGCATTGAAATAATTGATTCTAAAAATTCAACACCGTTTTCCTTGGGCATTCTCTGATCAGTAATAATTATATCAAGCTCTTCTTGGAGCAATATATCTCTGGCAATATCCGCAGATTCTGCTAAAAAAATTTTATAATCCCTTCTGAAAGTAGCCTTAAATGCTTTCAAGTTATTAACCTCATCATCCACGTAAAGGATTCTAATCTTATCTTTTTCCATACCTTAAATTTCGAAATACCCCAATAAATTGCAAAGGATAAGAAATTGAATTTTAATTTTAAACAAAAAATTACTCTTTTTCAAATATATTTCACTAGATTAATTCTAATATATTTATATTCAAAAGTTATTTCTATAAATTAAGTAATTAAACCTAAACTACAAAAAATATTAAAATAATTCTAAACACTTGATTATTTATAGCGACAAAAATATAACTTTACCAACATTAAAACCTTTTTTAGTCATTAATATTTATGGAAAACTCTATTAAAACTAATGAGTTTAAGAATTTCTTCAAGCCTGTTCTGTTATCCCCTAAAAATGAGGAGGATAAGAAAGAGCTCAAAAAGCTTAAAGAAATGGGTAATGTAATGTTTTTTGATTCTTTTGAATTACAACTTTCGGAACTGATTAAAACGCAAAACCCTAAAAGAAAGTTAACTCAGGAAGAGACGACAGAAAAAAAAATTGAATTTTATTCTAATTCGGGTATGCCCGAGTCTGAAAATGGAGTTTGGGTATATTACCCTTGGCGCAATACGATTGTCAGAATTTTAGAGGAAGAAGATTTTGTATGGTTACGTACCATACGGAATCGTTACAAAATCACAGACGAAGAGCAGGAGTTGCTTCAGAATAAAATTATTGGAATCATAGGTTTATCGGTTGGTCAGAGTGTTGCTTTAAGTCTGGCGATGGAAAGGTGTTTCGGGGAGATAAGAATTGCGGATTTTGATACCCTGGACTTAAGTAACATGAACCGAATTAGGACAGGTGTTTACAATATCGGGTTAAAGAAGTCATGGATTGTCGCAAGAGAAATTGCTGAAATAGACCCTTATTTAAAAGTTACATTATATAATGAGGGGATTATTGAGGATAATATCAATGATTTTTTTAACTTAAATGGAAAAATGGATTTATTCATTGAAGAATGTGATAGTTTGCCAATTAAAATTCTGAGTAGAATAAAAGCAAAGGCCCTTAAAATACCTGTAATGATGGATACAAGTGACCGTGGAATGATGGATATTGAGCGATTTGACCTCGAGCCTCAGAGATCGATTTTTCATGGTTTGCTGACCGAATTTGGTTCTGAAGAGGAATTGATGACAAAATTACCAGAAAGGGGCAAAGAGATAATGATGTCATTGTTGCAATTTGAAAATCTTTCTCCACGGGTGAAATTTAGTTTTTCTGAGTTAGGAAAAACGATAACATCCTGGCCCCAGCTCGCTTCTTCAGTATTTCTGGGAGGGGCAGCTTGTTGTCATTATGCAAGATTATTGCTTTTGAATCAAAAAGTAGATTCAGGAAGATTTTATATTGATTTAGACACGATAATCAATTTTAATGAAAGTTAAAGTTAGGATAGTTAGGGCCATTGATGATGTCGATGCTACTGAGAAATATATTTTTGGTCACCATAAGGTATTAGAATCCTATGGAATTACTAAAGTGACATCCGCGGATAGGTCTTGGGCTTTGAACCCTCATGTATACCTGATCCTTTTTGAATCAGTGGGGGATCAACGAATATTAGGAGGTGGTAGGATTCAACTTAGAACGCAGAATTTCCCGTTGCCGTTTGAATTGGCGGTCAGGGAAATTGATCCCAAAATTGAGGAATATCTTTCGGAGTTTAAAGATTTGGAAGTGGCTGAATACTGCGGTTTATGGAACAGCCGTGAGGTTGCCGGGTATGGAATTGGGAGTATCTATTTGGTTAGGGTTGGAATAGCTATTCTTCCTCAGTTGAATTTGAAAAAACTTTTTGGTTTGAGCTCCCCGGTGACATTAAGTATTTCCAAAAGCGTAGGGTATGAAGTGATTTCTATTTTAGGAGATAATGGGTCTTTCTATTATCCCAAGGAAGGCTTGGTTGCAACAGCTTTGGAGATCAATGATATTAATGAGTTATCCCATGCTCAGGATACTGAAAGAGGGTATATTTTTGAGCTGAGGAATAAAATAAATTTTAACACTACAGAAAGTGGTCCCAAAGGTGAAATGGAACTACAGTTTGAACTTCAAATCCCAAAGCCTGAAAATGAAAAACTTTAATTCCTACTTTAAAAATACCATTCTGGTATTTTTATTATTATTAGTACTTATACTGCCCTCCGTTTATTTTTTGGGGATGTTAAATAGAGAGGATGATTTAGGTTTTAAAAATTATTCATATTATTTGGGGGGTGACGAAATTATTGACAATCAGAATAGTCAGCAATTAATCAATTCTAGTGTTTCAGGTGGTATTGACCTGGGAGTACTTGATGAAGATGTTTATGTTAAACTTGATTTAAATGATCCTGGAAAATTAATAAAAGACAGTTTATATGTTTTAGAAATCAGTAATCCTTCTTTTAGAGAAGTTGAACTTTATAGATTCACAAAGGATGGAAGGTTGGCCTTCAGCCAAATACAAGGCACTTCAGATATAATTACCAAATTGTTAACAACCCCAAATCCTTTTTTTGAAGTTAAAAATGAGGCGGGATTAGGTTCGGAGATACTATTAAGAATTAATTCCAAGGTGCCTATACAGTTTGAAGCTACCATATCCCGCTACTCCTCTTTTATTAAAAATTATAGTTTGCGTCTCATTATCATAAGCGTCTATTTTGGGATAATGATGGCATTGTTTTTATACAACCTCATACTTTATTTTTCAGTAAAAGACAGGGTTTATCTATTTTATTGTTTCTATATATTATTTATAGCATTAGCCCAGCTTTCTCTTTCAGGATATTCTTACTTTCTGCTTCAAAAAAACGTATTTCTGTATGAGGTAAGTATCATAGGGTTTACAACTTTATCCAGTATTTTTGTGATTCCCTTTATTCAGTTGTTCTTAAAGACGGATGTGTATGTTCCAAAATACGAGAAATACCTTTATCTTATTCCCGTATTATATGTGATCGCATTGATTTTTAGGATATTGGGGATGGTAGAGATAAGCTATTCCATGACAGATTTAAATGGATTGATACTTGCCATCTGTTTTTTCACTATTGGTATTATTGCAGCGAAGAAAGGCTACAGGTCTGCCTATTTCTTTTTATTGGCCTGGAGTTTTCTTTTAATAGGCCTTATTCTCTATGTTCTTCATAATCAGATGGTCATTGATTTGGGACCCTATGCTAATGCCCCACTTTTAGCAGGCACGGCTATAGAGGCCTTATTGCTTTCTTTTGCTTTGGCTGACAAAATAAATATATTGAAAAGTGAGAAGGAAACAGAGCAGCACGATAAACTCGAAGCGGTCAAAGAAAATGAAAGGCTGGTAAAGGAGCAAAACATATATTTGGAGGACATGGTGAAATCAAGGACGGAGGAATTAGAACTAACCTTGAAAAATCTTCAAAACACCCAAACACAGCTTGTCAACCAAGAAAAAATGGCCTCTTTGGGTCAATTGACAGCAGGGATTGCACATGAGATCAATAACCCTATAAACTTCGTAAGCTCAAACATTTCTCCCTTAAAACGTGACCTGAAAGATATTTTGGAATTGATGGATGTTTATAGGGAAAAAGGAAAATTGGAATTTTCGAAGGAAAGTAAAGAAGAGATTGATGAGATGGAAGAAGAGATTGAGTTCGATTACCTATTAGAGGAGGTGGAGCAATTGCTCAATGGAATGGAAGATGGGGCTAAAAGGACTGTTGAAATAGTTCGTGGGCTGAAAATATTTTCAAGAGTTGATGAACAAGATGTAAAGGAAGTTGATCTTCGTGAAGGGTTAGATAGTACATTAATTTTACTCAATAGTACGATGACAGGGATAATTAAATTAACCAAGAATTATGAAGATATCCCAATGGTAGAATGTCTGGCCGGAAAGATAAATCAAGTTTTCATGAATATAATTAGCAATGCTATTCAGGCACTTCTTGATTATCCTATTGAAGGAAGAGAGCCTGAGCTTACGATAAATACTAGCTTTAAAGAGGAGATGGTCTTAATTGAAATCAAAGACAATGGAGTTGGTATGCCAAGTAAAGTGAAGGAGAAGATATTTGAGCCATTTTTTACTACTAAAGCAGTTGGTAAAGGTACTGGTCTAGGGCTTTCCATAGTTTATACAATCATTGTTGAGAATCATAAAGGGACCATTAAGGTGGATTCTGAGCCGGGTGTAGGGACTGTTTTTTATATCGCATTGCCAGTTAACCAAAAAGGATAACAGATGACGAAGAGGATTGATGTGCTGTACATTGATGATGAAGATAATAATCTAAATTCATTCAAGGCAGCGTTGAGGAAAGAGTTTAAGGTGCAAACAGCCATAGATGCTGAAGATGGGTTGATTCTTGCTAAGAACTATGAATTTCAAGTGGTTATAGCTGATCAAAGGATGCCTGGAATGACAGGGGTTGAATTTTTTGAAAAACTAGTCGAAATTAATCCTGATCCTATTCGAATTCTTTTAACCGGATATTCCGACATCACAAGTGTCATTGACGCTATCAATAGAGGTGAAGTTTATCGCTTTATAGATAAACCTTGGAATCTCGAACAAATTAAAAATGCTATTCTAAATGCTGCAGAGATCTTTAATGCAAGAAAGGAGTTAAAAGAAAAAAACAATCGATTGCAGAAGCTCCATTCCGAGATGAACCAGTTTGTATACAGTTTGTCACATGAGTTACGTGGCCCATTGATGAGTATCTCAGGAATATCCAAACTTGCAAAAATGGAAGTGAAGGATCCAGGTATAATTGAGTACTTTGAGATGATAGATTCTGCGACTTTAAAACTAGATGATTTTATTTATAAAATGCTAGATTTTTATAGGTCAACAAAAATTGAAAATAAAGTTGTCACCATAAAATTCGAAGATATACTTAGGCAATTGTTGGATGAATACAAGTTGAAATGGAACCTAGATGGAATAGAAATATTCTTATCAATTGATCAGGCAAATGTGTTTCATTCCGATGAATCAAAGATCAGGGTGATTCTTAATAACTTATTTAGTAATGCCTTCAAATTTCAGAAAGATGATCCTGGCAAGTGGATTAAGATCAATATTGAAGTTAATTCTGTAGGTGCAATAATTGAGGTATCCGACAATGGAATAGGTATTGAGGACAAACATATAGATGATGTTTTTAATTTATTTCACAGAGCCACTCAAAGAAATGTGGGGTCGGGCCTTGGATTATACATGGTGAAAGAATCAATTGAACAGTTGAAAGGCCATGTTATTCTTAAATCTGTACCTAAAATTGGGACTAAAGTCCATGTTCATCTGCCTGACTTGTTAGAGGTTTGATTTTATGAGAATAACAAGGACCTTATTGAAGTAAAAACTGTTTAGGTTTAAAACAAGTAGAAACTCGCAATTTTATATTGTATGGCACGTCTGAATATCCTAAAATCCTATTAATATTCTCCAAAACTCTTTGTTGAGATATAAAATGTAGGTAATTTGCAACATTAGTTTTATTAAATAAAATGTTTTTTTATGATTAATCCTTGGCATGATGTGAGTATTGGGCCAGACTCACCAGATTACGTAATGGGAGTAATAGAAATACCCAAAGGAAGTAAAGGTAAGTACGAACTTGATAAAAAATCAGGTATGCTACTTTTGGATCGTGTACTTTTTTCAGCGGTGCACTATCCTGCCAATTACGGTTTTATTCCCCAGACATTTTGTGAGGATCATGATCCTCTCGATATATTGATTATATCCCAAATAGACATCCCTTCAATGACGCTTGTTAAAGCAAAAGTTATTGGAGTTATGCGAATGATTGATGGCGGGGAAGCGGATGATAAAATCATTGCTGTGGCCGCTGATGACCAGTCTGTAAATTATTATGAGGACATTTCTGAACTTCCTCCCCACCTTATGAAAGAAACACATCGCTTTTTTGAGGATTATAAAAAACTCGAAAATAAGGAAGTGAAAGTGGAGGATTTTCTCGGAAAAGAGGATGCTAAGCGCATTATAAATGAATCCATAGAACTCTACAATAGAACCTTTAGGACGGTTAAATTGAGGGATTAAACCCTGTATTTATTGAATTGACTTGTTTAGCCAAGATTGTGTAATAATTCATTTATTTCATAATCCTGGCTATAATAGTTTTACCCTTTTTTATCTTTTAGGGCTGCTTCGAAAATCATATTTTTAAAGGCTTTAGGGCACCTTTTTTACTATTCTTAAATTTAGCCTAGTTTTTTAATGTTATCTTCCAATGCTTTGACCTTAGATATGGCATCCTCCATTTTTTTCTTTTCTCTTGCGACTACTGCTTCTGGCGCATGGTTTACAAACTTATCATTTTCTAATTTTTTGGACACAGTACTTAAGAATCCTAAAGTGTAATCTAGTTCCTTTTGAAGATTCTCTCGTTCTTGCTCAAGATCGATTTTCTCATTCAAAGGAATAAAAAACTCATCGGATTTTACTACGAAACTCACGGCGTTGGCTACATTTTCCCCAAATTGGATTGCGCTGATATTGGCAAGTTTAGAGATTATTGCTTCATACTTGGTGTATAATTCGGGATCGCTTGTATGGATAGTGAGTTCGAAAGCTTCCTTAGGAGAAATTCCTTTTGAAGCCCTTACGTTTCGTATTTGCGACACTATTTCAAAGATTTTTGATGCCTCCTCTATGGTTTTGATGTCAAATGAGCTGGATTGAGGCCATTCGGATAGCATCAGCGCTTCTCCATCCTTCCTTTTCCCTAATAGTTGCCAAAGCTCTTCTGTTATAAAGGGCATAAATGGGTGCAAAACCTTCATTAGGTTTTCAAAAAGTGCAATGGTTTTATCTTTCGTTTTCTTGTCAATAGGCGCTTGATATTCAGGCTTTACCATTTCCAGGTACCAAGAGCAAAAGTCATCCCAGATCAACTTGTAAACGGCCATTAATGCGTCTGAAATCCGGAACTTATCAAAATGATCAGCGATTTCTGTCAGCGATTGGTTGAAACGGTTTTCAAACCAGTCAATCGCTGTCTGATTGGTGGTTTCTTCTTTTTCAATTACCTCCCATCCATCGATTAATCGATAGGCATTCCAGATTTTATTGGAGAAGTTACGGCCCTGCTCTACTAATTTTTCATCATATGGGAGATCATTACCAGCAGGACTACTAAAAAGCATGCCTGTTCTAATCCCATCGGCACCATATTTTTCTATCAACTCTAACGGGTCGGGAGAATTGCCAAGTGATTTGGACATTTTTCTGCCCAATTTGTCCCTAACTATGCCCGTTAGATAAACATTTTGAAATGGTTTCTCACCAGTGTATTCGTAACCTGCTATAATCATTCTGGCTACCCAGAAAAACAATATCTCAGGCGCAGTAACCAAATCATTTGTTGGATAGTAATAGGCAAGGTCTTCGTTCTTTTTACCCGTTTTAAAGAAATTAGGATCAAAAACTGAGATCGGCCATAACCAGGAAGAAAACCAGGTGTCCAAAACATCTTCGTCTTGTCTTAAGTCAGTCGCAGTAAAATTACCCTTATGATTTTGGTTGGCCATTATTACAGCTTCTTCCATAGATGCGGCAACTACGTATTCGCCATTTGGAAGGTAAAATGCAGGTATCCGATGGCCCCACCAGAGCTGACGGGAAATGCACCAATCTCTTACATTTTCCATCCAACTCTTGTACATGTTTTTGAATTTCGGTGGGAAGAGCTTCACACTGTCATCCATAACAGCTTTTAGTGCGGGTTGGGTTATTTGCTCCATTGCCATAAACCATTGCATAGAGAGTTTTGGCTCAATCACTGCATCAGTCCGTTCTGAATGTCCCACGTTGGAAGTATAGGCTTCTTCTTTCTCTAGTTGTTCTGCCTCTTTTAATAATTTAGCAATCTTTTTTCTGGCTATAAATCTATCTTCTCCGACAAGTAATTGAGCTTTTTCATTTAATGTACCGTCCTCGCTAAGAATATCGATTACTTCCAATTGATGCCTTATACCTATTTCGTAATCATTAATGTCGTGTGCAGGAGTGATTTTCAAACAACCAGTTCCAAATTCCATGTCCACATAGTCATCCTCAATGATAGGTATGGCTTTATTGATCAATGGAATCACTGCCTTTTTTCCTTTCAAATGAGAAAAACGAATATCCTCTGGATGAATACAAATTGCCACATCAGCCATTATGGTTTCAGGCCTGGTGGTGGCAATTGTTAGGTATTCATTCTCGCCTTCTATTTTGTATTTGATATAATAAAGTTTTGAAGGAATTTCCTTAAATATAACTTCGTCGTCAGATAAAGCTGTACGGCCTTTTGGATCCCAGTTTACCATCCGGATTCCCCTGTATATTTTACCTTTTTTGTGTAAGTCGACAAAAACATTGACCACTGCTTCACTAAGGTCCTTGTCCATGGTGAAGCGTGTCCTATCCCAATCACAAGAAGCGCCTAGTTTTTTTAGTTGCTCAAGAATTATACCTCCATATTTTTCTTTCCATTCCCAGGCGTGGGTTAGAAATGATTCTCTTGTGAGTGATTTTTTTTCAATTCCTTGTTCCTTTAGCATGGCCACTACTTTTGCTTCAGTGGCTATAGATGCATGGTCAGTGCCGGGTACCCAGCAAGCATTTTTACCTTCCATTCTCGCTTTCCGGATTAGGATATCCTGAATGGTATTGTTGAGCATATGCCCCATGTGGAGTACACCAGTCACATTGGGGGGGGGGATTACTATAGCGTAAGGTTCTTTATTGGCGTCAGGTTCAGAATGAAACATTCCGTGGTCCATCCAATATTGATACCATTTTGATTCAATGCTTGAGGGAGTATATTTGGTAGGTAGTGCCATTATCTAATCAATTTGAGGTGCAAAAATAATACAATTATACTTTTTGGAGCACCTTTATGCGAAGGAATACCAAAAGTTATATTTTTTGCATGGGGAAAGTGAACGAAAAGGTGGAAGTATTATTAATTGCCAATGCGAACTTTCACCATTACGGGAAAATGATCCGAAGGGTATTTTTTCCCGTAATTGTCTGATATTGTACCCTGATGAGTGACGCTTACACCATCGTTTACAAAAATGTAATCTATTCTTTTTTCAGGGAGCATGTCCCATTTGAAACCTGTAAAAGTGCCCAAGGGTCCGTATGGAGGAAATTTAGATTCACTCTTACTGTCCTTCATACTGCCACCCTTTATAATTTCGTAGTACGCTGGATTGTCATCTTCAACATTAAAATCTCCGGTTAGAATGCAGGGAAGATTTTGTGTATTTATCGTTTGAATCTTCTGGATTATTAATTTGCTGCTTTCTTCTCTAGCCTTTTGACCTCTATGGTCATAATGCACATTGAATACATAAAATTCTTGACCCTCTTGTGTTTTGAATTTACCCCATGAACAAATTCTATTTAAGGAGGCATCCCAGCCTTTGGATGGTTTTTCAGGAGTGGGAGAAAGCCAAAAGCTATTTTGCTCCAGAAGTGTGAATTTTTCAGGGTTGTAAAAAACAGCACTAAATTCGCCTTCCTTCTTTCCTGTATCTCTTCCCACGCCAATATATGGAAAGTTTAAACCTTCCTTGATCATCTCAAGTTGGTTGAATAGCCCTTCCTGAGTTCCTATGATATCCATTTCATGAAAACGGATTAGATTGATTAAATGTGGCGCACGATCTTCCCATAAATTCCCCTCGTCATTTGGATTGGCGTAGCGAATATTATAAGTAGCTATATTATAGGTTTCTTGAGCCAATGATGCCTCGGCCTGAAGAAAAGTAAACAATAAAAGAATCACCGGAAAATTGAAACGGAAAAGATTGAAATTTGGCACTTTAAATAATGAAGAAGTAAAAATATTCATTGTTAGGACTAATTATTTGATTTCTGATTGAAAAGGTAATAGGACCATTCTTCCTTGAAGTTTTTCGAGTTTTTCAATGGTGTTAAAAATCTCATATGAATAACCCATTTTGATGCGTTGATAGGTACTTTGTACATCACTACCCAAATCCTCCATTAACTGTTCTATTATGCTCTTTTGCTTAGGATAAATAGCAAGTCTGTAATCATCCTCAATACCGGCTTTTTTAGCGGCAATTTCTATGGCATCGTTAAAATCGCCAAGAACATCTACCAAGCCAATTTCTTTGGCTTTTTTTCCTGACCAAACCCTGCCTCCAGCGATGGCCAAAACCTGCTCCCGACTCATATTTCTTCCTTCCGAAACCCTAGTGATAAAGGTATCGTATCCCTCCTCTACCTTTTTCTGCATGATGGCTTTTTCTGCTTCAGAAATGGCTTTGGAAGGGTCAAGCAGGTTAGAGTAAGTCCCAGTACTGACTTCATCAGTAGTGATGCCTAGTTTGTTGTTTAATAGTCCTTTGACATTAAACCAAAGTCCGAAAATACCAATAGATCCAGTAATGGTATTGGGGTAAGCGACTATGGTGTCTGCAGGAGCAGCTATGTAGTACCCTCCCGATGCGGCGTAGTTGGACATGGAAGCGATTAATGGCTTTTCTTTTTGAGCCTCAGAAAGTGCTCTCCAGATCACCTCAGAAGCCACTATAGACCCACCTGGGGAATTTATCCTTATTACAATTGCTTTTACGTCCTCATTTTTATGTGCCTTCCTGATTTCTTTTAGAAAGAGATCAGAGCTAATTTGACCTTGGGCTTCACCACCTACAATCTCACCATCTGCAATTATCAAGGCAATGGTGTTTTCAGAAAGCCTGTTCTTCGATTTGGCCGACTGATTAATTCCTGAAATACCTATGCTATTAATATCTTTGTCTTCCTCTGAAATCCCCAGTTTCTCCTTTAATCGCGTTATTACCTGGTCATCATACCTAAGACCATCAATTAAATTGTAGTCCAAGGCATCCTGTGCGTTTCTTACCAACATGCCATCATTGATTTCCCTTACTTTTTCAATTTCCAGACTGCGGCTATTGGCTACATTCTCTACCATAACCGTATTCATATCATTTAAATAGGTCATGGTTTGAAGGCGGTTTTCTTCACTCATTTTGTCTAAAATGAATGGCTCAATTGCACTTTTAAACTCACCGACCCTAAAAATAACCGGTTCGATCTCCAACTTTTCGAATAAACCCTTAAAGAAAATGGGGGCACTGGAAAACCCGTTAAATTCAATATCACCAATAGGGTTGAGGTAAACTTCATCTGCTACAGAACAAAGAAAATAGCCTGGTTCGGAATAATATTCAGAATAAGAAACAATAAATTTTCCACTCTCTTTAAATGCAATCAATGCATGTCTGATTTCTAAAATGTGTGCCTGTCCAGCTGATAGCATACCGCTTTCAAGATAAATGCCTTTGATGTCGTCATTTTTAGCGGCAGTACGGATGGCTTTTACAATTTGATTAAGGCCTACAGTTGTCGTGTTTCCAAGATAAGGCAGAGGCGGCAAGCCAATATCATCATCTGGAGTGCTTTCTACAATTGGAATGCCATTAAGATTAATATGTAAAATTGAATTTTCTTCAATTTCCGCTTGGTTCCCACTGGAACTAATAGCTATTATTCCTGCTAGGATAAAAAAACCAACTACCCAGAAAATTAGCAATCCAACAATTACGGCCAATACATTGCTTAAAAATTTCATATCTTTATTCTCGTTTTATAATCTTCAAAATTAACTTATTTTTCACAAAACTGTTGGTTTTGATTTAATTAATTCTTTATGCATCAGGTGGTATTGGGCTTAGGAGGAAATATGGGAGATAGGCTTTCTTTGCTAAATAAAGCTATTAAACTTCTTAAACAACAGATGAAACTGGAAAGGGAATCAACAATATACCAATCAGCTGCTTGGGGAGGGAATTCGCAGGCAGCCTATCTCAATCAGGTTCTTGTTATGAATACGAGCCTAAGTGCTATAGATTGCCTGGATTTTATTCTTCAAATAGAAAATCAATTGGGCAGGGAACGGGTTTTGAAATGGGGGGATAGAACGATGGACATAGACATTCTGTATTTTGACAATGAAATAATTAATACCGAAAGACTGAAAGTACCACATCCTCATTTGGTTTCCAGAAACTTTGTTCTGGTGCCATTGGTAGAAGTTTTACCTGATTACTTACACCCTTTGATTAAAAAAACTTCCATTGAATTAATGAATGCGTGCGAGGATGTATTGATGGTGAAACCATTGGGTGATTTTGACTAAACTGCAGGCGAAGACCGAAGCGCTTCCCTAGCGTTTACCAAATTCTATTCGGCTTTTTTTACTGGAAGGAAAGCGGACATATAGCTAAATTTTTCTGAGGTGATTAGTTCATGTTCGACCTGAAAATATTTTTCTTCTTTTAACGTTAAATAGTGAGCATTAGAACTTATGAAAACGACCAAATATTTTATTATCCCAGGGCTTCTGATGTTTTTTGCCTGCAATGACCCCGAAATACCACAACCTCCCCCTCCTATCAATGAGAATCTGATTCGATTGAATGAAGTGTTCGAAGGACTTTTGGCTACACCGGAAGGTAAGTTAAAATCCGAATTTTTTTACTATGGTCCACTAACTCTTCAATTTAGGACGGATTTTTACTATGATGAAATCGAAAGAGAGTTACTCAAATTCAGGATTCTAGATTTGGATACTTTTGCTGTTTATTTAAATGAATACTTAGATAATGGAGAATTAAACCGGACGAGTGTATTTAGGTCAGGAGCTGAGGGGCTATTTTTCGATTTTGATTTTCAACGGTTTTATGAAGATGAAGGCCGCACCATACGAGTGGAGCATGGGAGAGATGGACAGTTTAAAGACTATGAACGCTTTGAGTACGATGATCTGGGGCGCAAGGTCACTTATCGGCGAGGGGATGATGAAGCCTTTGAATTTCGCGAATTTTTCTACAAAGATGAAAATGACCGGCAAATCAGAGAAGAGCATGTATATGAATCGGGAACGGTAGACCGTTTGTATCTTTATAGATATGAATATAATGAAAGAGACTTGTTGACTGCCAGACTCCTACATCTCCGCCCAGAAACTGAATACAAGTATGATTTGCTGGATAGATTGATAGAAGAAATCACGAATGACATATATTTCGGAATACAACCTATTGAGCTTAAAACTTTTGAATACTACTGAGATATACCAATGCATATAGATCAAAAATATAGCTACCCCCAATGATGAAAGTAGCCTTAATTTCTTTGCTTTTCTTGATGGTAGACCCCCGCCGGACGGCAGGGGTGATGACACCTAACTTATTTAATCCAACGGCTGGGTTTCTACTTCATTATTGATCTTTTTAACCAATCCCTGGAGCACTTTTCCAGGGCCACATTCTATAAATAGGGTAGCGCCATCCTTGATCATGTTTTGCACAGATTGGGTCCATTTTACTGGCGCAGTAAGTTGGTCGATTAGATTTTTTTTGATGGCCGTAACGTCGGTAATTGCAGCGGTACTTACGTTTTGATAAACCGGACAAACAGGGCTTTCAAAGGTGGTGGAATTAATGGCAGCTTCTAATTTAAGTTTGGCAGGCTCCATCAGTGGAGAGTGAAATGCCCCACCCACAGGCAATGGCAAGGCGCGTTTGGCACCAGCTTCTTTTAGTTTTTCGCAGGCTATTTGAATGCCCTCTAAGCTACCAGATATCACCAATTGTCCAGGACAGTTGTAGTTGGCAGGTACTACTATATGGCCTTCTATGGAAGCACAGATTTCTTCCACTTTCTCATCAGATAATCCGAGAATAGCAGCCATTGTGGATGGGTTGATTTCACAGGCTTCCTGCATGGCCAAAGCCCTTTGGTGGACCAACTTTAAAGCGTCCTCAAATTGCAGGGATTTGTTGGCTACTAAGGCAGAAAACTCTCCCAAAGAATGTCCAGCTACCATGTCCGGATGAAAATCGGGAGCAGTTAAGGCGGCTATTGCAGAATGAAGGAAAACTGCCGGCTGGGTTACATTGGTTTGCTTTAATGCTTCTTGCGTACCATCAAACATGATTTCTGTAATGCGAAAGCCAAGAATTTCATTGGCCTGATCAAAAAGCTTTTTGGCTTCTGAATTGCTTTCATAAAGTGACTTTCCCATACCTGGGAATTGGGCTCCTTGGCCCGGAAACATATAGGCTACCATTTTAATTGCTTCAAGTTTTAAATAAAGCCTCAAATATAAGTAAAAAATTGGGTAGGCTCAATTTTCAGCTGCACAGCCTATTTTTAGAAAAAGACCAATTATTTATCCTATGGATGGAATTTGATTCAATATGGATTTTGACCTAGAAGCCAATAGATGAAATATAAAATCTATTCTGTGTGGATAACACTTTAAATCCTCGCATAGATCCATCTAACTTATTTTAGGTTTGCAGGTTTTATTAGTTAAAAGCAACCGTTAAATAAGCTTTATAATGGCATAGTAACATTTTCACCTTATAACCTGTTGGATGCAGGACGAAGCAGTCTGCTTTAGTTAAGAGATTGCTTCGGGACTTTTACTCATCGAGAATAAGTAACGCGTACTCCTGTCCCTCGCAATGACGAGTGTAAGCCAATTGGCGGATTGCTTCTCGACTTTACGTCACTGCGAGGAGGAACGACGAAGCAGTCCTTCTTAGTTAAGAGATTGCTTCGGGACTTTTACTTATCGAGAATAAGTAACGCGTACTCCTGTCCCTCGCAATGACGAGTGTAAGCCAATTGGCGGATTGCTTCTCGACTATACGTCACTGAGAGGAGGAACGACGAAGCAGTCCTTTTGAGAAGATTGCTTCGGGACTTTTACTTATCGAGAATAAGTAACGCGTACTCCTGTCCCTCGCAATGACGATTGTAAACCAATTGGCGGATTTACGTCACTGCGAGGAGGCACGACGAAGCAGTCCCTTTGAGAAGGTTGCTTCGGGATTTTTACTTATCGAGAATAGTTAACTCGTACTCTTGTCCCTCGCAATGACGAGTGTAAGCCAATTGGC
>Ga0105054_10001511_pt1 | contig 38319 bp, 19 predicted proteins | sample BON02_FD_78091 | JGI IMG/M metagenome (GOLD analysis project Ga0105054, IMG submission 78091) | Freshwater microbial communities from Lake Bonney liftoff mats and glacier meltwater in Antarctica - BON-02 (megahit assembly) | ecosystem: Environmental > Aquatic > Freshwater > Ice > Glacier...
GACCGCGCAAGCAGCGACAGCGACAGCGGCCGCGACGGCGGCAGCGGGGGGCGTCGACGTGCTGCCGCCGCGGCCGCCGTTTCGCCGCCGCCGGCGCTGGGCGCGGACCAGCTGCTGGTGCTGCTGCTGCCGCTGCTGCCTGGCGGCAGGGGGCTCGTAGTTCACTATCAGTGATGTCGTCGCGGGCTCATGTGCCATTGGCTCCTCACAGTCGTCCGAAGCCGTCCGAAACCGGGTCTTTGGGTGTTTCAGCAGTAGGCGCGAGAGGGCGTCTTGGACGGACTTTGAGCCCTCGGCGTGCGGAAAGAGGGCGGGGAGGCCGCCCGGGTGGTCGGCAGCCGCTGCCACTGGCAGCGGCGGCGGCGGCCGGGGATTGCGGGGGGGAGGGGGGGCGGCGCCCCCGGGACGCGGGGGGGCCGCGGCCGAGGCCGCGCGAGCGCCGCGGCGGCGGCGGCCGCCGCACTGCACGCGCACTTGCGCGCGCCAACGCGATTGGCCCGAGTCACCCCAGCATCGACGGGTCATAACGAGGCTGCTGACAGTGCAACGATCTGCTCGCTCGGGACAGGCACACGATGATTTTGTTTAAAAGATGAAAGCGCCGCGGCGGCCGGCAAAAATTGCACGAAAAACGACAAAAAAAGAGACAAAAAAACTCCACGCGCGCGCGCATGCTCAGCACCGCGGCGCGCCGCTGCTCGCGCACCGCGTCCCACTTCGAGGTCGCCCACTTGCCGCTGACCGCCACGGGCTCGTCCTTGCCGTCCTTGCCCGGCCGCCGCCGCCCGCCCATCGCCGCTGACCAGCGCATCCGCGCCAACTCATCAGGCGCTCACGCCAGATGCGCACTCTCCCACACACCACACGATAACCTTTGCGTCGGATCGACACCTCTCATTACTCTAACAAATCGCGCGCCCTCTGCGCGGCGCGCGCCCCCGAGAGAGCGAGAAACAAACTTTCCATTCTCCTTCGTCTTCCGCCTGCGCCGATCACCGATCACGCAAGCCACCACAAACAACGCACCAAGCATGGGCGGCAACTCGGCCGCCACCGCGGCCGCCGAGCGCCTGCTCCCCCCGCCCCTGCCCCCGCAGCAGGCCGCCCTCGCGCTCGCCGCGCCGCCCGAGGAGCGCCGCTTACGCGCGCTCGCCGACGTCGCCGCCGCGCTCGTGCGCGAGTGCGCCGTCGGCGGACGGGACGTCGACCTCGCCGCGCTAAAGCTGGCGGCCGCCGCCCGCCACCGCCTCGCCCGCGCCCCGAAACTGGTCGAGATCCTCGCGGCCCTGCCCGAGGCGCACCGGGCCGCCCTCGTGCCGCTTCTCCGCGCGAAACCCGTGCGCACGGCGTCGGGCGTCGCCGTCGTCGCCGTCATGAGCAAGCCGCACCGCTGCCCGCACCTGGCCACCACGGGCGGCCGCGCCTGCGTCTACTGCCCCGGCGGCCCAGACTCCGACTTCGAGTACAGCGCCCAGTCCTACACGGGCTACGAGCCCACGTCCATGCGCGCGGTCCGCGCGCGCTACGACGCCTACGCCCAGGCGCGCGCGCGCGTGGAGCAGCTGCGGCGCCTGGGGCACGCGGCCGACAAGGTGGAGTACGTCTTGATGGGAGGGACCTTCATGTCTCTGCCCGCGTCCTACCGCGACGGCTTTATCCGCGCCCTGCACGACGCGCTGAGCGGCCGCGCGGGCTCCGGCAGCGCCTCCGAGGCCGCGCGCCACGGCGAGCACGCGCGCGCCAAGTGCGTCGGCATCACGATCGAGACGCGGCCGGACCACTGCCTGCCGCCGCACCTGTCCGACATGCTAGGGTACGGGTGCACGCGCCTCGAGCTGGGCGTCCAGAGCGTCTACGAGGACGTGGCGCGGGACACCAACCGCGGGCACACGGTCGCCGCCGTCCGGTCGTGCTTCGCCCTGGCCAAGGACGCCGGGTTCAAGGTGGTCGCGCACATGATGCCCGACCTGCCGCGCGTCGGGTGGGAGCGCGACGTCGAGGCCTTTCGCGAGTTCTTCGAGGCGCCGGCCTACCGCGCCGACGGGCTGAAGATTTATCCGACGCTGGTGATTCGGGGAACGGGGCTCTACGAGCTCTGGCGCAAGGGATTGTATCGCAACTACCACCCGGACCGGCTGGTGGATCTGGTGGCGCGGTGAGTTGTACGGACGGGATGATCATGAGTTGAGATGGAATGCATTTGGGGGTTTGGGTTCGGTGGCGCCGCGTTGTTTTTTCAAATGGGTCGCGCGCGCCCGGGGGCCTTTTTTCGTGCACACGCGTTGGGCCGGCGCCGTCGCCCGCGGCCTCCGGCGGTTGTCTCCCGCCTTTGTTTTGATCCGTGGGAGCCCCTTGTTTAGCCCCGGTCCCCTGTCGCCTCTCACCACCCGCTCACGCGCTATGCCCTCGTCCCTCATCCCATCGCTCGCACCACCCTCCGGAACCCAACAAACCAAAAACAACCCAACAAACCGACAAAACCCACAAGAAGCAAAAAAAACCAAACCCAAAATATAACCCAAAAAACGACAAAACATCAACAACCCAACAAAACAGCATCCTCGCGCTCGTGCCGCCCTGGTCGCGCGTCTACCGCGTCCAGCGCGACATCCCCATGCCCCTCGTCAGCAGCGGCGTCGAGCGCGGCAACCTGCGCGAGCTCGCCCTCGCGCGCATGGCCCGCCTCGGCCTGCGCTGCCGCGACGTGCGAACGCGCGAGGCGGGCATACAGGACCTGCACCACGGGGGGCGGCCCAGGGGGGTGGAGCTGGTCCGGCGGGACTACGCGGCCAACGGCGGGTGGGAGACCTTCTTGGCGTACGAGGACTGCTGGCAAGACATCCTGGTGGGCCTGCTGCGGCTCAGGCGGGTGGAGGGGCCGGACGCGGGCAGGCAGCCGCAGCTGCGGGGGTCCGCGTCCATCGTGCGGGAGCTGCACGTTTATGGGACGGCGGTGGCGGTGAGCGCGCGCGACAGCGCGAGGCTGCAGCACAGGGGGTTTGGCGCCGCGCTGATGCGGGCGGCGGAGCGGGTCGCGCGGGAGGAGCACCGGTCGGACCGGCTGGCGGTCATCAGCGGGGTGGGCACGCGCCAGTACTACAGGCGGCTCGGCTACGAGCTCGAGGGGCCCTACATGGTCAAGTGGCTGGTCGGTGGCGGCGGCGCAAAGGGCAAGGGCGGCGGCGGCGCATTGGGCGGCGGCAAAGAGGCGGCGGGGACGGCGGCGGGACGAGCGGTGGGGGCGGTGGGGGCGAATGCGGCGGCGGCGGCGCGGCCGCGCTCGCGGCGCGGGCGGCGAGCGATGGCGGGGACAGTAAGCTAGCTGTGCGCCCTGGCTCACTCATCGATCAACGCTCTGTCACGCCTCTAGACATCCACGATCAAGCGATCCGTTCGAAGGAAGAAGGAAGGAGGAAAGACACTCGACCCAAAGACACACAGTCCTTTCCGCTCTCCCCACGATCAGCACCATACCAACGACGGCAGCAGCAGCAGAAGCATCAGCGACGATGCTGCTCCTGATGCGGCGAGTGGCGGCCGCGTGCGCGCGCGACGCGACGGCGGCGACAGCGGCAACATCAGCAGCGGCAGCGGCGCGGCGAGCTCCGTCGATCGGCGCCGCCGTTGCCGCCGCCGCCCCTGCCGCGGTCGGTCGTTCGGCGACGGCGGCAAGGCACGCCGGCTGCCTCCTCCCGCTGCTGGCCCAGGGCAGCACCACCACCACAAGCAGCGCCTGGTTTTCCGGCCAGCAGCACCGCGCCCTGCACATACCCTCCCGTGCCCCCTCGGCCGACTCTGCCGCCGACGCCGTCCCCTCCCCGGCCGCCGCCGCCGGCGCCGCCCCCCCGCCGGCCCCCCGCCTCCTGCCCAAGGCCCTCGCGGGCCGGCGCGCCGCCGTCGCCTCCCGCAAGCCCGCCGTCAAGAAGCCGGCGCGCCACCAGTGGCACTACTGCGACCCGGCGTACGACCCGACGCTCGCCCCCGCGCCGCCGCCGGCAAACGTGCGCGCGCCGCCCTACGCGCCCCTGTGGGCGCAGGCCAAGGACTACCGGCGGGCGTTCCTGGACGCGAGCCCGGGCGGGGGGCGGGGCCGGGGCGCGCACCGGCGCGCGTGGCGCAAGGGCCTGCGGCTCGCGGGCGACCGGTGGAAGGGCGCGTGGCAGCGGAGGCTGGCGGCGGCCGACGCGCGCGCGGCGAGCGTGGCGCGCGCGGCCGACGGCGCGCAGCGGGCGGCGTCCTGGCGCGAGTGGCGGGGCGGGCGGCAGCAGGGCGGCTCTGTCCTCGGGGGGGTTGTTGTGGTCGCGCAGCGGGAGTAGGGCGTAGGGTCGTCGTGGCCAAGGTCGCCAACGTCCGACGCGCGCGTGGGGGATGAGATCGGCGATCGCCGACATAAACATGAAAAGAGAGATCGAGGATCGAAAAACAAAAGCGCCCGCCGCCGCCGCCAAACCCGCTTTTCCGCCGGAGAGGAGCGCGATTTCCTCTCGTTCGCCGACGCGCCGCGGACATCAACAAGAGGCGCGCGCCCGAATGCGCTATCTCCTCTCCACACATCAGTCCACCTCGTCTTCCTCCTCCTCCGCATCGACAGCCCCCCGTCACGTACAACCGGTCAAACTTGAACGTTCCCACGCATTCCCTCTTTGCCCCCTCTCTTCCTCTGTGTGACGCAAAAAGAGAAAGGAACAGCAACAAAGCTCCCCGCTTTCTCTCCTCTGCCTCCTGGAAGCGCCGGCAGGGGCCGAATGGCGGGCCCTGTGCGGCCGCCCGCGGTGGGCCTGGGCGCGGCGCCCTCTTGGCCCGCGCGCAGGCCGCCGCACGCGGTCGCGCACCACCAGCACCAGCAGGGGAGGAGCAGCAGAGCGGCAGGAGCAGCGAGAGGAGCAGCAGCGTCGCCCGCGCCCCCGTGCGCGCGCCGCTTCACCGCGCGGCGCAGCGGCAGGAGGCGGACGGTCGCGGCGCTCGCGACCATCCCCGTCCCGCCGCCCCGCCCCGATGGCGCGGCGCCGCGCCACCAGCAGCAGCAGCTCCACGCCCTCGAGGCGGACCCGCCCCTCCTGACCGGGGGCGCGCCCCCCTCCGGGGCCGTGGGCCCGGATCTAGGTGCGTCCGGGAACACGGAGCGGTATCGCGTGGCAGCGCGGCAAGCTCCCTCGCGCGCGCAGCAGCAAGCACGCCCCCCCAAAAGCACAAGAGAGAACAAAAAGGACGACGCCCGCCGACGCCGACGCGCCCAGTCGCCCGCCCGCGTGCTCGCGCTGACACCGCGCGCTCGCTCGCTCGCCCTCGCCACCACGCCCCACCGAAAAAAATACACAACAAAACCCAACAGGCTGGCGCCTCGACTTCAGCGAGTCCTACATCCGCGGCAAGCTCCTCGGACAGGGCTCCTTCGGCGCCGTCTACCTGGGCATCGACCTGCGCAACGGCCAGGAGGTGGCGATCAAAGCCATGCCGAAAGTGCGCGGAAAACTGACACGGCAGCGCACGTGCGAAAAACTGCTCAAAGAGGCGTCGATCCTGGCCGCCTTGCAGGACTGTCCCGGCGCCGTCCGCCTCCTGGGCTGCTACGAGCAGGGGGACGAGGTCATGGTCGTCACCGAGCTGTGCAGCGGAGGCGACCTGCAGCGCCTGTCGGACGAGGCTGGGGCGCTCGCCGAGCGCGGCGCCGCCTTGGTCATGTACGAAGCCTTAAAAGTCGTCAAGTGCTGCCACGACCGCGGCGTCCTGCACGGCGACGTCAAGCCCGCGAATTTCGTGCTCAAGCACGCCACGCGCAACCCCTTGCGCGCCCCGGGCGACCTCGACCTGCTGTTCACCCCTTGGCTGCGCGCGATCGACTTCGGGTGCTCGCAGTACGTCCGCGAGGAGCGGTTCGGCAAGCGGACGGGCACCCCCGTTTACATGGCGCCCGAGGTGTTCGCGCGCGACTACGGCCTCGAGGCGGACATCTGGAGCGCGGGGATCATGCTCTACCAGCTGTACGCGAGGCGGTTCCCCTACTGGGAGACGTACGAGGCGTGCAGGGCGGCGCGGCTCGAGGAGGTGGCGGCGCTGGTGGCCGCGGGGGCGGTGCCGCTCGACTACGGCCCCTGGCGCCGCATGACGCCCGAGGGCTTGGACTTTGTGCGCTCGTGCCTGTCGCACGACCATGTGGACCGCATGACGGTGGACGAGGCGCTGGACCACGCGTGGTTCGACGCGTGGCTGCCATCGGAGGGCGAGCTGGCGGCGGCGCGCGAGCAGCAGGCGGCGGCGGCGGCGGCCAACGGCGGCGGCGGCGGCGGTCCGCCGCCGCAGCAGCAACAGCAGCAGCAGCAGCAGCAGGTAGCGGCGGCGGCGTCTCTCTCGGCGCCGCTGACGCCGCAGCAGCGCCTGGCCGCGTCGCACGACGCCCAGGCGTCGATGCGGGCGAGGGAGCGCGAGCGCGCGTCGTCGTCGGTCGTGCTGCCGGCCTTCTCCTCGTCGGCAGCGCCTCCGCCGCGGTCGTCGTTTTCGTCGGGCCTCTTGGCGCCGGCGCCGCGCGTCTTTTCGTCGTCCGTGGAGACGCCCTTCCCTTCCCAGGCAGCCGTCCCGGTCCCTGCCCTTTCGGGCGCCGTCGCGCGCGCCTACGCCAACGGCACCAGCAGCCGCGCCGCCGCCAGCGCCGCCGCCAGCGCCGCGCCGCGCCCGCCGCCGCCGCCGCCGCCGCCGCGCGACCCGTCGACCCCCGCGCCGCCGCCGCCGGCCTCGCCCGAGCCCGCCTCGCCCATGGCGGCAGCGGCGCGGGCGGGCGTGGTCCTCGCCGGCGGCGGCGACGGGGGCCACGGCGGCGGCAGCGGGCCGCTGCAATCGTCCGGCGGCGTCGGCGCCGGAGGAGGAGCAGCGGGCGGGCCGCCGGCGTCGGCGGCCGCCGCCGCGCAGCAGGCACTCCGCGGCGCGCTGTCGTGGGGCGCCGCAGCGGTGGCGGGCGCGCGCCGCGCCGTCACCGCGCAGCTGGAGGCGTCCGCGGCCTTGGGCGGCGACGGCGCGACGAGCGAGGGCGACGGCGACTCGTCGCGGCAGCAGCAGCAGCAGCAGCAGCAGCAGTGAGAGAGAAACCAGGAAGAAAATTTTCCCCCGCTGCCGGAACACAACTCCCCGTCGAAATCTTTTGCTTTTTGTTTTGTGTTTTGTGCTTTGTTCCCGGCGGTGCTGCGGCCTCCTCCCCCCCCCCCTGGCAACAGCACCCCAGTTTTGTTGGTCGTCGACGTGGTGGTACGCCTGCGTCACCTTCATTTTTCAGAGCGCGAAATCCTCTTGTGTCGGTAGCGGGCAAGTTCTTTAAGCTTCTTTCCCCTTCGTCCGCCCGACAAAGAAAAGACAAAAAACCACTCGGGGGATGTCTCACACGCAAGCCTCGGCTTCGAGACTTCGACGACTAACAAAACCGATGCAGCCGCCACGTGCCTCTCCCGATCACCAGCCGACGACGGCAGGCGCCGCCCCGGCGCCCGTCGCGCCTTCGCCCGCCGCCGGCCCCCCGCCGCCGCCGCCGCCAAGCGCGCTGCCGCCGAGCATCATCAGCCCGCCGCCCGCCGACGCCGGCCCCACGGCCACGCCCGGAACCATGAGGCCCCTGCGCTGCGCCTTGCGCTGCAGCCTGACGCGCGCGTCCCGCAGCGCGTGCACCGCGTCCTGCGCCGCCGCCGCCTTCTCCAGGCGCCCGCCCACCACGTAGGCGTCGCGCCGGCCGCGCCGCCGCACGCCGACCGCGCTGCCCGGCGCCGGGCGGCGCGGCTCTATCAGGCCGCGGTGCTGCAGGGAGCGCAGGCGGTCGAGCGCCACGAGCGCGCAGGGCGTGACGCAACGCAGGCTGCCGGCCGCGGCCTCCTCGGCGTCCGGGGCCATGGGCGGCTCGGGCACGAAGCGGCGCTTGCCCAGGCGCGGCGGCAGCGTCGCGCGCTTCTCGGCGCGGTCGGCCGCCCGGCGGCCCGACAGCCGCGCTTTCTCGCGCTCGCCGTCCTCGATCTCGGCGCGTATGGCCGGCAGCGCGTCGAGCGCGCGGCGCTGGGCCTTAAGGTCGCGGCGGGCGGCGAGGTCAGCGTCGACGAGGCGGCGGCGCGCCTCGCGGTTGCGGTCCTTCTGCGTCTTGCTGCGGCGCTGCCGCTGCTGCCCGTCGCGGGCCGCCGCGCCGCCGCCGCCGCCGGCGTCGGGCGTCGCCGGCCCGCCCGCGCCGCCCGCCTCTTCCTCCTCCTCCTCCTCCGAGCCCGAGTCCGACCGCCCGCCGCCCCCACCCGACAGCAGCCGCGCCAGCTCGTCCTCTCGGACACCGGACGCGGATCCCCATCCCCCAACCTCGCCCTCGCCGCCCTCGCCGCCGCCGCCAAACCCGCCGCCGACCCCGCCGCCGGCCGCCGACGGCGGCAGCAGCAGCAGCGCGGCCGGCGGCGCCTTGCGCTCGAGCATCTTTGCAATCTCCTTGCGGCGCTCGGCGGCGACGACCGCGGCCACGGCGTCCTGGCGCGCCGGCTCGTCCGGGTTGACCGAGCAGCCGGGCGCGTCGACCATCACAGGGCGCACGGCCGAGGGCGTGTGAGGCGCGGGCCCCCGGCGGCGCTTGGGCGGCGGCGGCAGAGAGGCGCCGGCGAGCCACGCGCGCGCCTCCTGCCGGCCCTCGTCCTGCTCGGCCCGCGCCCGGTCGCGGTCCGCCTGCTCCCTCAGCTGCGCGGCGTCCCACGCGTCGCCGAAACCGTTGCCCTTGCGCTTCTTGTGCTGGACCTTGTGCCAGCGCTGCTTCTTCGCCGCCGCTTGCTGGGCGCCGCGGCCGGCCGACGCCTCTGCCGCCGCCGCCGCCTCTGCCGCCTCTGCCGCCGCCCCTGCCGCCGCTGCCTTGGCCTTGGACACCTGGCGCGGCTCCGGCAGGGGGTTGCGGCCCTTGGGGCGGGGCCCGGCCGGGTCGCGCGCGGGCTTGACCCCGCCCGTGAGCTCGCGCAGCACGAGCTCGCTGCGCAGCGGGCGCGCGATCGCGGCGGCGCGGGCGGCGCGCGGGCGGCGGCCAGCGCCGGCCGCTCGCGCGGCGAGCGCGGCGTCGCCCGCCGCGTCGACGACAAAAAGCCCTTCGTCCGGGAGGGAGGCCGCGGCGGGGGCGCTGCGGCGCGCCTCGTTGGCCTCGGAGGCGATGAAAGCTTCGACCTGTGCGTGGTTTGTGTGTTGAGGAGGGCGAAGGGGTGGACGGGGCGCGCGTGCGGGGAAGGCAGGCCGAGAGTGAGGAAGGCGGCGCGGGAAGCAGGGGGCGACTCTTTCGTCGACGAGCGGCTTCAGGGCTTGGGTCTCTCACGCACGTCCTGCGCGTCGATCGTCTTGCGCCACGCCTTCTTGCGCGACACCATGATTGCTTGTTGCGCGCGCGCGAGCGAGAGAGAGGGAGGAAAGTGCTCCGGTCTTCGTCGGTGTTTTGAGGGGTCTAGGCGTCTGCGTCGGGGGGTCAACTTGCGCCGTGGATGCTTGGGTACCGAGGAAAGAGATATGCGTGTGATTTGCAGTTGATTGGAGCGGTGCTCGTCGACAAATTTTCAAGTCGGCAGCGAAACGAGAGACGCTGCCGCCGCCATTGCGCCGCGCACTGCGGCGTCCTCGAGCCAAAAGCGACGGCACCGCCTCGCCTCGCCCGCTGCCGAGGCTACGGCTATCCGGGGTCTCAATTCAATGACAAGTACGACATCCCTTTGACCGCATCAAGCGAAGATGGAGCCGACACCACCGCTACGGCCCTCCCCACCGGCAGTCGCCCCAAACGGCGATCCTCCCGCCTCACCAATCGAGCCGACCAATGGCCAACCGTCGGTCACTGACCAGCATGAACTCATCCGGCGCCTCGTGTCGTGGGCCACCGAAAACGGCGCTTCCTTCCCCAAGCTGCGCTTCGACCACGAGGGCGGCAGTCCGCGGCGACTTTTGTTGACGGCGCCCGCGCAGGTCGGCGAGCCGCTGATCCGCGTGCCGCGCACCATGCTGCTGCACGGCGAGCTCGCGTACGAGGACGCGCAGTACGGCGCGGCCTTTCGCGAGCTGGAGAGGCGGTGCCGTCCGAGGGGGGGAGGCGAGGAGGGCGTCGCTGCCGGCGACGACGGGGCGAATGCCGACGCACACGCGGACGCACACGCAGACGCACACGCAGACGCAGATGACGCCGACGCCGATGATGACGCGGCGGCAGCGGCGCGCGGGGGCCCCCTGGACGCGCGCGCGGCCCTCGTGCTGCTCGTGGCGGTCGAGCGCTGCCGCGGCCCGACCTCGCGCTGGCGGCCCTACCTCGCCGCGCTCCCCGCCGCGTTTGACGACCCGGCCTGGTGGTCGCCGCGCGACCGCGCGCGGCTGCGCGGCACGCGCCTGGGGGCCGCCGCGGACCGGTACGACGGGGGGCTCGCGTGCACGGCCGCGCGCCTGCGCCTGCTCGAGCGCCTGTTTCCCGGGGGAACAAGAGACAACGGAGGCCGCGGAATCGGCGGCGACGGCAGAGGAGGCGGCGAGAAGGGCGACGAGGGATTTAGTCGCGGACCCCTTGCCGCGGGCGCCTCGGGGCCCGGCGGCTGGGGTTCTGTTTTTGACCCGGGCGAGGCGCTCAAGGCGGCGCGCTGGGCGCGCTCGGTGGTCTGGAGCCGGGCGTTTGGCGTCGCGCGGTTTTTTGCGGAGCAGCCGCAGCAGAGGCAGGGCGGCGACGGCGTCGCCGCCGGCCTCACCCCCGCGCCGCCGGCCGTGTGTCTGGTGCCCGTGCTGGACATGGCCGACCACAGCCCCGACGCGCGCGTGGCGTGGCACGCCGGCGGCCGCGCGGGCACGCTCGAGTTTGCGTCGCGCGTGCCTCTGCCCGCGGCAGCGGGCGGCGCAGCAGCAACAGCAGCGGCAGCAGAAGCAGCAGCGTCAGCGGCGGCAAGCGAGGACGGGACCGCCGCACCCGTCTCTTGCCCCCCCTTTCACCGGCCGCTGGAGCTGTACAACAACTACGGCGCGTCCAAGCCCACGGAAGAGCTCGTGCTGGCCTACGGATTCGACCTGGGCCCCGAGTACGCGCGGCGGCGCGACGGATTCCTGGTGAGCGTCGCGATCGGCGGCAAGGAGGGGCGGCAAGGTGGCGCCGGCGGTGTCGGGGAAGAGGGAGGGAACTCCGTGGCGTCGGCCGAGGGGTGGGACGAGCAGGCCGCGCTGCAGCTGCGCCGCGCGGCGGTCGGCGGCATGGCGCGCCACGTGCTGCTGCCGCCGCCGCTGCCTCGGCTGCCGCCGCCGCCTGCGGACCAGCCGCAGCAGCAGCAGGCGCAGCCGTCGCCGCGACCCCTCCTGCCCCGCGCCCTGCTCGACCTGCTGATGGCGGCCGCGGGCGCGCCCGAGTTTGCGCTGCTGCGCGACCCGCGGCCGCCCGCGTTCGCGGCCGCCCCGCCCGCCTGGCGGCTCGCGGCGCTCGCGGCGCTCGGGGCGCAGCTGCGCGCCAAGCGCCGGCCGCTCGCCTGGGCCGAGGCAGAAGAGGCAGAAGAGGGGGAGGAGGAGGATGAAGAGGGGCGAGCGGGAGCGCGTGCGGCGAGCAGCGTCCGCCACGCGCGCATGGCGCGGAGCTACGCGCTGGGGCAGCTCGCGCGGCTGGACGAGGCGCTCGGGGCGCTCGAGGGGGAGCGGGCGTCGGCGGCGGCCGACGCGTTGGCGGCCGGCGGGTGGGATCCTTCCTGCTCCTCGCCGTCGTCGCCTTTGCTCCCCCCGCCTCTCTCGGCCGACGACCTCGAGCGTGCCGGTCTATGCGCCGAGTGGGTGGCGGGCCCGGGCGTGACCTTTGTGCGCGAGCCGTGGAGCCTTTCTGCGCGCGCGCCCGGCTGCCCTCCGCTCGCGGTCGGGCTTTTCGTGGCGGGGCGAGAGGCCGCCGAGGCGGCCCCTTGCTCCTCCTCGCCGCTGCCGCCGCTGCCGCTGCTGCGCATGCCCCTGCGCTCGTGCCTGGCCGTGCCGCTGCCCACCGAGGGCAGCCAAGACGAGGCCGAGGCCCGGCTGATCCGACTGGCGGCCGAGTCGCTGCGGGAGCAGGCCACTGCCGCCGCCGCCACCGCCGACGCCGCCGCCCAGGGGCAACAGCGGCGGCAACGGCACCCGCGAGCTTGGCTCTTTGCGTCGGTCCGCGCGGACGCCGCCGACGGCCTCCCTTCGGCGGCGGCGCTGGTCGTCGCCGCCGCCTCGTCGCGCCCGAGCTGGGCTGCCGATGCCGCCGACGCCGCGTCCTTGCCCGATCTGATTGACCTGGCGCGCGGCGGGGAAGACGCCGACCCTGACGACGATTTCGCCCTCGAGACGAGGCGCCTCTGCGCGCGGGGCCTCGCCCCCCTGCGCCTGGGGGCCGACGCTGCCGGGGGCGGCGACGGCGACGGCGACAGCGCGGCCCTCAGCGCCGCCTGCCGCGCGCACGCGTCGCTGCTGGTGACCCGCGGCGGCGTGCTGGTTGCTCGAGACGGCAACCCGGAGGTGGCGGCGGGCGGCAGGCCCGGGCGGCGGTGGCTCGTCCTCGCGCCGGCCTTTTTCCGCGTCGCTGGGGCCGACGTGCTCGGCGCGGCGCCCGTCGAGGCGCGCGTCGCCGGCGGCGGCGCTGAGGGCGGCGGCAAGGGCGGCGAGGGCGGCGGAACGGAGGACGTGGAGGAGGAGGAGGAGCTCGTGCTGACCGTCTCCCTGCGCGGCGCAGTCCGAGGCCCCCTCCTATTTGCCACCCGCACGGGCGCCGCCGAGGGGCGCATGGCCCCCGCGGTGGCGGCCGAGGTCGGGCTGGCGGCCGCGTTTGCAGACGGAGGCGGTGGCGCGGGCGGTGGCGCGGACGGGGGGCGCATGGCCCCCGCGTGGCCGGCGCGCGCGGTGGCGGGCGCCGTCCCCTGGTCGCGCGCGGGGCCGGACGACGAGGCGGAGGACGGCGGCGCGGGCGACGGGAGCGGCCAACTCTTGCCGCCGCAGGCACAGCGCCGCCGCCGCGCGCGGCTGCTGCTGGCGGCGAGCTGCGTGGGCGCGGGCGAGCTGCTGCTGCCGCCGCCGCCGCCGCCGCCGCCGCCGCCGGATGGGGCCGGGCCCAGCGCCGCCGCCTCGTCGCGGGCCGAGCGGCTGGTCTTGGCCGAGATGCTCCTGGCGACGGCCGAGGGAGACGAGGCCGAGGGCGACGACGACGGCGACGAAACCGAGGCCTTGCTAAGGTCGCCGGAGGCTCGCGAGCTGCTGGCCGCGCGGGCCGCGGGCGCGCGCGCCTTTGGGGGCGGCGGCGGTGGCGGCACAGGTGGCAGCGGCGGCGGACGCGGAGCGCCCGGCTCGGCCTCTGGGCTCGTCGCAGGCGGCGGCGGCGAGGGCGAGGGCGAGGACGAGGGGGCAGACACCGCGGCTCAAGCCGCCGAGCGGCGCCTGGTGGCCGCGCGTCTCGCCTTTGCCGCACGCTGCCTGCGGCTGCGGGACCGCGCAAGGGAGGCGGCGCGCGGGCTCGAGCACGGGCTGCGGAGGGAGGCCGCAAGGGTCGGCGCGCTGCAGGCGCGGATCGGCGGCGGGCCTGTCGCGCCGCTGGCCGCGCTCGTGCGCGACGTTTGGCTGGGCTCGGACCGGCGGGCGTTCGGGGCGTGGGCGGACGAGGTCGCTCGCTGGCGGCGGCGGTCGGTCCTTGGAAAAAAGGAGAAGCAAAAGAAGCGGCGACGGGAGGACGAATGACAACGCAAAAAGAACCTGTCTCTTGGACGCGGAGGGACCGTAACACGATTTCTATTGAGGCAGTTTTTGATTCATAAGTGGATGCATAATGGTTCGTCCGTGGACAGGTAGATGTGACGAGGACAACCACGGGAAGGTTGCATCCCGCGAAACACACGCGCGCTGCAGCTCTTGTGCACGATACAAAAAAAAGTGTTCTTCTTCCGAATCGCAAGGATTTGCGCACAAAAAGACCGGGGCTCGGGAAATTTCTAAAAGTTTGAAAAAATAAGGGTGGTTTCGGCAGTGATGCGGTCGCGCGGACATAGCGGAAAGGATGGGTTGTCACGCAAGTCCAGGGCCAAGAGAGGGCAGGAAAGACGGGCCGGGGAAAACGGTTCAGCGTCCAACGAACAACGGTCTCTTTTTGGGATTGTATTTGTTCATCAGGAGAAAAAGGGAGGGAGGGGAAGAGGGGAGAGGTTTGGATAGAGAGCGGCAACGAGAGATCACGGTTTCGCGCGTCCAGGGGGGGGGGGAAATCAAGCGGCTGCCATCGGGTGGAAGGGGGGGCCGGGGGGGCGCGAACGTTCTCGCGGCATGGAAAGAAAAAACAAAAAAAACGCTACGTGCCTCTTCCATGCGTAGCGCCCGTCTTCGTCGCCTTTGGCCCGCCACCGCCGACGCCACCGGGCGCCATGGGTTTCAAATGCAGTGAGAGAAGGACGCCATGTCGTCGGCGGCTGACACGGGCAGAAACGAAGCCAGGGTAGAGATGTGAAAAAATTGAACAAAAAGAGGGAGAGGGCGGAAAGAAAGGGGGCGAGAAAGCACATTTCTTCGCTTCAGAAAATGGCGGCGGCGGCAAAGGCGGCAGCAGCAACGAGCGACGGCAGGCCCGCAACCTGGCGCCCGCCGCCGCCGTCATTTGCGCGCCCGACCGCCGGAGCGTCCTCCGCCGCCGCCGCGGGTCAGGCCGACCCCCCCGGCGCCGGGAAGACTTTCATCGCGTCGGCGGCGGCGGCGACGCCCGTGCCGAAGGCCCCGGGCGCCGTGGACGGCAGCGTGAGCGAGCAGTGCTCGCCAGCCCAAAACAGCAGGTTGCCCTGCGGGGCGCACAGCCGCGAGCGGACGGCGGGCGTGCCGCCGACGCCCATGTAGGAGTAGGCGCCCCCGGACCAGGGGTCGGCCTGCCACCGCGTGACGACGTAGTCGTTCAGCACGGCCGTCTTAGAGGGAAACAGCGAGCGGAAGAGCGCGTCTGCCTTGTCCGCCACGAGCTTGTCCTTGAGCTTGGTCGTCTTGCCGTCGCCGATCTTCTCCCACTTGATCGCGGTGTCGCCGCCTTGGTTGTTTGTGTTTTTCGGTTTTTTGGGTTATTTTTTTCGGGGGGGGCGGGCGGGGGCGGGTTGAGGAGGGGTGGGGATGAGCGGGCGGGTGGCCGGCCCTCGGCGAGAGGAGGATGGCCCGTTGGCGGGCCGGGGGGGGGGGGGGGGGGGAGGGGGGCCGATGGATAAAGCGCGCGCGCGCGCGGCGATCGCATTCGCCTCGTCCCTCGCGCATCGACGACGACCTGCAAAATAAAGAGCCCCCGAGAGCTCGTCGCGGAACCCAAAACAACAACGAGAATGCACGCACCCAGCAGCATCACCACGGCGTTGCTGCCCTTGAAGAACCGGTTGTGGTTCCAAAACTCAAACGCGTTGCCCTCGGCGGGCGCCTTTGGGTACGCGGGGACGAACCAGCTGCTGGCGCCCGGGCTCTCGGCGCCGCCCGCGCCGTCCTCCTCCCACCACGCGTCCTCGTACACCAGCGCCACCTTGTTCAGCAGTCCCATGCTGAGCCTGTCCATCGCGGCGCGCTTGGCGGCCGTCAGGTTGGGGTTGAAGTTGACGCCGCCCGCCTTGAGCACGCCGAGCGGCAGCGTGGTGACGGCAAACTTGGCCGACAGCACCGTGCCGTTGCCGACGCGCACGTGGACGCCGCGGCGCGCGGCGGGGGAGGGCGTCACCGTGATCTGCGTGACTTTTGCGCCGAGGCTGAACGCGTTCGCGCACGCCGGGCGGGCGCGGATGCGCCTCTCGAGGAGGGCGGTGATGCCGGAGTAGCCCTCGCCGGCGAGCAGCCGCTCCTCGCCGTCGCCCTGCTCCCCCTCGCCCGACCACTGGGCGTTGATCTTGGACATGGGCGCCCCGTACTCAAGGTCCCCGACGTCGCTCTGGAGGATCGCTTTCACGCCGGCGAGCTCGTCGCCCGCCAGCCTCTCCGCCGCGACCCAGGCGTTGAAATAATTGAGCAGCGGCTTGCTTGCCGGCCAGTTGTCCTCTGCGGCGGCGGCCAGGTCGCCGAACTCCTCCGCCTTGGCCTGCCAGGCGGCAGTCTTGGCCGGGTCCTGCTTGCCGACGGCCGGGGGGGGGCCGCCAATGAGCCACGCGAGCTCCTCGTCGTCGTCGACGAGCGTCGGCAGGCCGTTCTCGATCGCGAAATCCGCCAAGACGTTGCGCGCCGGGTCGGCGTCGTGCAGCCAGCCCGCGCCGACCTCGACCGGCGCGCCCGAGCCCGCCAGCTTGGCCGTGTAGGTGCGGCCGCCGATGCGCTGGCGGCCCTCGAGGACGGTCACGGAGAAGCCCTTGGCGCACAGCGCGTCGGCCGCGGCCAGGCCGGCCATGCCCGCGCCGATCACGATGGCCGAGTTGGCCTTGGGGTTGTTGGACTGCGCCGAGGCGGGGGCGGCGGCGCCGAGGAGGACGACGACGAGCGCGAGGGCGGCGGCGAGCGCCGGATGGGCGGCGGCGCGCACGGGCGGCGGCGCCATGGTGTTGTTGTTGCGGTTCGGGCTAGTGGCGCGCTCGTACGTGCCTTTCGCTGTGGTGGTCGGATGGCGCGGACGGCAGAAAGGGGGGGATCTCGGTTGACAAGCGGCGGCAAGAGAGGGAGGGGAGGGGTGGGGGAGGGGGGAACGATTGAGTGTGGGACAAGCTTGTGCGCATGCACTGGTGTGCCGCGGTGTGGTAGTGCCGGGACGCCGAGGGAGCGGCTCGCTTCTTGGGGAAGGAGGCGCCGACGAGATGACGAGATATAGGAAACCCGCTGGTCCTCCATTGGATGCGGGCCGGTCGCGCGCGCGCCCCACGGTGCGCCGCAAAGATGCAAGGCGCGCCGTGCGCGAGGGATCATATGCATCGACTGCCGACCGCCTCGCGGCGGGGGCAAGCGAGCGCGCGTGAGCAAGATGCAACCCAAGTGTTACTTGAGAGGGGCCGCATTGGTCACGCCCCACCCGCCCTCGCGCTCCTCGCTCCTCCTCGCCCTGGCCCCCGAATCGGCGGAGGCTCCTTCTCCACCGCCTCTTCCTTCTCCTCCTCTCCCGACAAACACGCGATGTTAGGAGAGGAGAGGGCGGAGACGGGCGAGATATGTAGCTGGAGAAAGACAGAGAGAGAATGAGAAAGAGAGGGCGGGAAAGGTTGGCAGCGCGACGAACAGTGCGACAAATGGCAGCGTGGTTACTTCTTGGAGAGTGCTACGAGCGTGAACAAAAAGCTGCAAAGCATAGGAGGGAAGACAATTTCAACTGGGCAAGCAGTGCCCCGGCGTCGCGACGACGAGGAACAAGAAAAGGAGAAAGGGAGGAAATGAAGTTGTTTTCCGTTTTTCCGGGACGTCGAGTTAATTTCGAAATGGATCTTGCGTCCGACAAACCAAAAAGGCAGGGCCGTCGTCGCGTCGTCCGGAGATAGAGCAAAAGAAAGGGACGCGTGTGCGCCCTTCCAGTTGAGGGGGCAGAGATGGGCGCAACGCCCCGGTGCAAAACGAAAAGGGGGAAAAAAAGAAAAGAAAGAGAGTGACAGAGAGGTCACAGACGAGGCTCAAGCGCAGAGAGCGGCCAGCGACACGTGCAACAGCAGCATCAGCAGTGGCAGGCAAACGGGGCCGGCCACCCCAGGCCACGACCGGCCGCCGCCGCCGCCGCCGCCGCCGCCGCCCCCGCCATTGCGCTCCTCGGCTGTGACACGCGGCGCCTCGTCCGCCCGAACAAGCGACCCCGACGGCGCCGGGAAGGCGTCCATTGCCGCGGTGGCCGCCTTGACACCCGAGTCAAAGGCCCCGTTTGCCGTCGACGGGTACGTCAGCGAGCAGTGCTCGCCGGCCCAGAACAGCAGCTCCGACTGCGGGGCGCACAACTCGGAGCGCCGGCCGGGCGCGCCGCCCACGCCGACGTGGCTGTACGACCCTAGGGACCAGCGGTCGGCTGCCCACCGCGTCACCAGCCACTCGCGCAGCACCGGCGCCGGCGACGACGACGACGACGACGACGACGAGGGAAACAGCTGGCAAAAGATCGCGTCTGCCCTCGCGGCGACCGCACGGTCGCGGTCGGCGAGCGGCTGCCCCTCGTAGAGCCCCTCCCACCGGGCCGCGGTGTGCGCGCCGATCAGCATGGTCACGGCGTTGCTCCCCGGGAAAAACTTGGCGTTGGACCAAAACTCGTAAGCGTCCCCTTCTTGGATGTTTGTGGTGTTTGCCGACGGCACGGGCACCAGCCAAGAGGCCTCGGCCGGCGCGTCGGCGCCGCCCGCGCCAGGTCTTGTGAAAAAGTCGCTGCGGTCGTACACGAGCGCGACCTTGTTCAGCAGGCCGTAGCCGAGCTCGGACATGGCCCGCTTTTTTTCGGACGAGAGCGGCGGCGAGAACGCGACCTTGCCGGCCTTGAGGACGCCGAGCGGCACGGTCGTGATTGCGAATTTTGCAGACACGCTCGTGCCGTTGGCGAGCTTGGCGTAAACGCCGCGGCTGGACGGGGGCGAGATCGTCACCGTGACGCCGACCACGTCGGCGCCGAGCGAGAACGCGCCCGCGCACGAGGGGTAAGTGCGGATGCGCGCCTCGAGCTCGCCGACGACCGCGCCGTAGCCGCCGGCGCCGGTAATGACGTGGTCGCCGCCGCCGCCGCCGCCCGCCTGCTCGCCGCGCTGCTCGCCCTCTCCGGCCCACCGGGCGGACAGCATCGTCATGTTTGCGCCGTACTCGAGGTCGGCCGCCCTCGACTGCACCACGCGCGTCACGCCTGCGCGCGCGTCGCCGATCAGGCCCCGCGACGCGAGCCAGGCGTCGAGGCGCGCCTGCAGCGGCTCGGCCGCCGGCCACTCCGGGGACTCGGCCGCCACCAGGTCCTCGAACGCCGCCGCCTCGGACGCCCAACCGTCGGCGCGCGCCTGGTCAAAAGTGGCGGCCGCGGGGGGCGGCCGACTCACCTGCCAGAGCAGCTCCTCGCCGTCGTCGGCCTCCGTGGCGATGCCGTTGTCGACGGCAAATTTGTGGAGCGAGTTGCGCGCCGGGTCGGCGTCGTGCAGCCAGCCCGCGCCGACCTCCACCCGCGCGCCCGTGACCGGGAGCCTGGCCGTGAAGGTGCGGCCGCCGGTGCGCTGGCGGCCCTCGAGGACGGTCACTGCAAAGCCCTTGGCGCACAGGGCGTCGGCCGCGGCCAGGCCGGCCATGCCCGCGCCGATCACGATGGCCGAGTCGGCCTTGGGGTTGTCGGAATGTTGGGCCGACGCGAGGGGGACGGCGGCCGCGCCGAGCAGGAGGACGAGCGCGAGGGCGAGGCCGGCGGCGAGCGCCGGGAGGGCGGCGGCGCGGACGGGCGGCGCCATTGTGTCAGTGCGGGGCGTCAGGCGAGCGCTGAGCAAGGAAGGCCGGGATGCGGGTTGACTTTGCGGTGAGGTTTATCTGTCGCTCGCTCGTGCCTGTCTGTTGGTTGGGGCTGGCGGGTGGCCAATGACTAAAGGGAAGAGTGATGCCGTCGCGTTGGGCGGGCGCGCGCGCGCGCGCAGAGGGAATGGGCTGTATAAGCAAGGAGCGCGTAGGGCTTCTGTCCGGATCGTGCGTTTGGTGCTGGTTCGGTTTGCCTATCCGGAGCGGGGGGCATCGTGAGGCGAAGGTGAAAGTGCCTCCCATCTTTTTTGCTGCGGCGGCCGCCGATCGATGGCGCCGCCCGTCAGCGCCCGCCCCCTCCCGGCAGTCTCCTGGAAGGGGCGAGGGGAACAAGAACAAAGCGTGAGCCCTCTCCTCCCCCCATTGTCGGCAAAAAGCAGCCAGCTGTAACCCGGGCCAGCAGCTCTCTCTCGTCATCATCATCAACCCGCGCGATCCTTGAGCTAGACAAACGAGAACCAAAAACAAGATAGAGAGGCAGCGCCTCGATTGGGCGAACGAGAGAGCGCGCGACGGCGACCGCTTTTTGTCGTCGCCGTCGCGAGAGAAGAGACAACCCACCATGGCGCACGCGGGCGACGACCGCGCGAGCGGCCCCCTGACCCTGCGCGTCTCCGGCCTCGACATCACAAGTGGGTTTCGTTTAAGTTTGCGTCGTTCTGAGCGCGAACAACAGAGAGAGAGAGAGAGAGAGTGCGCGTCTGCCGCCGCGCCCGCCGCCGCCCGACCCACTAACAACAACAAAAACCCACAAAAAAACCCACAAAAAAACAGACTTCAAGACGTTTGCCTCTGTTTCTTTGCGAGGCATGGACGCCGCGTCATTCGTGTGCGTGGTGGGACCCAACGGCCTGGGCAAGAGCGCGATCGGGGAGGCGGTGGCGTTCTGCCTGGCGGGCGCGGGCGGCGGCGGCGGCGGCGGCCCGGGCGACCTTTTGCGCGCGCGGCGCCTCGCCGACCTGGTGCACCGCGGCAGCAGCGGCAGCAGCGACAGCGGCAGCGGCAGCAACGGCGGCAGCGGCACCGGCAGCAGCGGCAGCAGCAGCGCCAGCGTGACACTCATCCTCAGCGTGGGGCGCCAGGCGGGAGGGGAGGCACTCCACTTTTTGTGGGTCCGGCGCGCGCTCACCGTCGGTGGCGGCGGCAACGGCAACGGTGGCACCGTTGGCGGCGGCGGCAATGTCGACGGCGGCAGCAGCAGCAGCAGCAGCACGACCGCCGTCACGGTCGCGCAGACGGCGAGCGCGTCGGCCAGCCCCGAGCCCGGGAGCTGGCGGCGCGTGACGCAGCGCGAGCTGGCGGGGCTGCTGCGGCCGCTGGGCCTGGAGATCGGCGGGGGAGGAGGAGGGGGCGCGGGCCGCGGCGCCCCGTCGCTCGACAGAGTTCTGATCTCGCAGGCGCGGTCGGGCGTCGCGCTAGACGCCGCCGACCCGCCGCGCCTCGCCTGCCGCATCGAGGCGCTCGCCGGCGCGGACGCCCTCGCGCGCGTGTCCGTCGAGCGCGCGGCGGCGGCGGCGGCGCTGTCGCGGGAGCTCGAGGCGGCCGACGGCCAGCTCGAGGCCGCGCGCGCCAGGGCCGCGCGCGCGGCGCCGCTGGCGGCCGCGGCGCGGGCGGCGCTGGGGGCACGCCTGGCGCTCCGGTGGCGCCGGGCGGCGCTGTTCGAGCGCCTGGGGGCGGTGGCCGAGGCGCGCTCGGGCGAGCGGCGGGCCGAGGCGGAGGCGCGGGAGCGGGAGGGCGGCGGGCGGCTGCAAGCGGCGGTTTCGAGCGCGGAGGCGCGGCGGGGCGAGGCGCTCGAGGCGTCTGAGGAGGCGAAGCGGGCGCACCGCTCGGCGCGCGCGGCCAGGGCGGCCGCGGTGCGGCGCGCGACCGAGGCGCGCGTTCGGGCCGAGGACGCCGCCGAGGCCGAGCGGGAGGCGCGGCTGCAACGCGAGCGCGACCTCGCCTTGCGTGAGGCTCTGGCGGCGCGCCTGCGCGAGCTGGACGAGGAGCAGGGCGCTGGCGGGGGCGAGGGCGGCGCTGGCTCTGCTTCCGCCGCTGCCGCTGCTCGAGCCTCGGCCGCCGCTGCCGCCGCCGCCGCTTCTTCTCTGGCGGCCGCAACCGAGGAGGCCGCAGCCGCACGCTCGGCAGACCTGGACGCTACGACCCGCGACTTGGCCGCCGCCGCCGCCGCTGAGACGGCAGCCTTTGAGGCCCTGCGGCGCGAGATCGGCTTGGCGGCCCGGGCGCCGGAGGACCTGGTCGCCGCCGAGGAGGAGGAGGCCGAGGCTGCCTCTGCGGCCGCTGCCGCTGCTGCTGCTGCGGCTGCTGTCGAGGCCGCCGCCGCCGGCGTTCGCGACGGCAGCGACTGCGTCCCTTGGACCCTGACCGCGCGCGACGCCCTGTTGCGCGACCTGCGCGACTCGCTCGGCCCCTCCGTCCTCCTGGGCCGCCTATGCGACCTGGTCGAGATCCGCGGGGACGAGCACGCGACGGGCGGCCGCTCGCCCAGCTCTGCCTCGGTCGCCGTCGCCGCCAACGCCGCGCTCGCCGCCTCGCTCTCGCTCGAGTCGTCGGTGGTCACGCGCGACCGCGACGCCGCGCACCGCGTCGTGCGGGCGTTCGCGGGCGCGTCCGCCGGGCGCGTCAGCTGCCGCATCCTTGCCGAGCAGCCGCCGCAGCAGCAAGGGGCGCAGGCGCCGGCCGCTGAGGCGGCCGCCGCGATCGGGCTCGGGCGCGGCGGCCGCTCGATGCTGACCCCGCTGCTGCCGCTCGTGCGCGTGCGGTCCGCCTGCCCCCCCGACGCCCTCTCCCGCGTCGAGGCGCTGCTGCGGTCGCTCCTCGGCGGGTGGGCGCTCGTCGCCGACCGCGACGCCGCGGCGGCCATGCGCTGCTCGACCGGGGGCGGCGGCGGCGGCGGCGGCGGCCGGCACGCTGCCTCGGAGGCGGCGGCGCGCGTGAGCCTGGTGACGCCCCTGGGCGAGCTGTTCTGCGCCGACGGGGAGGTGGTCGGTGGAGGGGGCGGTGCTGGCGGTGGGGTGGGGTCGGCTCCCGGGGGCCCTTACGGGCTGCGCGTCGCCGGGACCGGCGCCGTCGCCACCGCCGCAGCTGCAGCCGCAGCCCCAGCAGCAGCAGCAGCAGGCCCGGCCGTGGCCTCGGGCGAGTCGCTGCAGCGGCGTCTCGCACGCGCGGCCGAAGCGCTCGAGGCCGCCCAGCGCGCCGCGGCCGCGCACGAGGGCGAGGTCCGGCGGCTGACTCAGGCCTTGCGCGAGGCGAGCGCAGCGGCGCGCGCGGCCGCGCGGGCCCGCCAGCGCGCGGCGGCGGCTTTGTCGGCCGCAGCGGCCAAAGCAGCGGCCGCCCGCGGCGCCGCCGCTGTCTCTGCCGCCGCCGCCGCCGCCGCCACCCTATCGCCTCAAGCGGCGCAGGCCGCCCGGTGCGCGGCTCTCGAGAAGCTCGCCAAGCGCCGCGCCGCGCTCGAGCGCCAGATCGCCGCGCTGGGCGATGGCAACGGCAGCGGCGACAGCCGCGACGAGCAGCAGCAGCAGCGGCAGAGGGAGGCGACCGAGGTGGCCGAGGCCGCCTTCAGGGCCGCCGACATCGCGGTGACGGAGGCAGTCAAGACGGCGGGCTCGCTTCGCCCGGCCGTGCACCGCGCCACCGCCGCGCGGAGCCGCGCGGAGCAGGCCCTGCAAAAGGCGCGCGACGCCGCGGACGCCAACCGCCGCGAGGCCGAGCAGCTGCGCCGCCAGGCGAGCACGGCGGCCGAGAGCGCGCGGCGGCTGGCGGCGGCGGCCGAGGCCGAGCGGCGCGAGGCCGAGGCCGACAAGGCCATGGCCGCGCAGCAAGCGGCGGCGCTGGCGGCGGCCGAGGCCGCGCTGGCCAAGGCCGAGGCCGGCGAGGAGGAGGAGCAAGGCGGCGGCCAGGAGGACCTGGACCAGCAGCAGCAGCAGGAGGAGGAGGACGACGACGAGGACAACGACGACGACGAGGACGAGGGGGAGGAGGAGGATGAGGAGGGCGCCCGCAAAAAGCGCCGCCGGCCCGTCGACGCTTCGTCGTTTCCATCCCGGCCGCCTCCCGGGCCGCCGCCGGGACAAAACATCGTCGTCAACACGGCGGACGACAACGGCGACGCCTCCGTGCCCGCCGAGCGCATTGCCGAGCGCCTGGCCGCCGAGGACGCGCGCGTTCGCTCGCTCGAGGCCAGCGCCGACGCCTCCGCCCCGGCAGCCCGCGCCGCGGCGCTGTCGGCCGCCGCCCGCCTCCAGTGGCGCGTCCACGCGCTCGCCGCCTCGCTCGAGGCCGAGGCGGCCGCCGCCGAGGCCGCGGCGCAGCGCCGCTACTCTGCGCTGACGGCCGCGCTGCAAAAAGTGGGCGCGGCGCTCCCCGGCATTTACCGCGCGCTCACGGGCGGCGCGGGCGACGCCGCCCTGTCGTGGACGCCCGAGCGCACGCTGCTTATGTCGGAGGGTGTCGCCCTGCTGGTGCGCCCGCCCGCCTGCGCCGTGGCCTCGTCCGCCGCCGCCATGCCGCCTTCCTCCTCTGGCGCCTCGGGGCCGGCGGCGGCGGCGGCAGCAGCCCGCTGGCGCCCGTTCCGCGCGCTCAGCGGCGGGCAGCAGGCGCTCGCCGCCCTGTCGCTCGTGTTGGCGGTTCAGGCCGCCTATCCATCTTCCTTCTACTTTATCGACGAGGCCGACGCGGCGCTCGACGAGCAGAGCGCCGCGCGCCTGGGGGCGTTCCTGCGCGGGGCCGGGGCGAGTGCAGGGGCCGGCGTCGCCGTCGTGAGTGCCGCTGGCGCGGGCGCGCGCGGCGGCGGCGGCGGCGGCGGCGGCGGCAGCGCGTGCTGCCCTCCCGGCCAGTTCATCCTGGTCTCTCACCGCCCGCAGGTGTACATGTGCGCGGACGTGCTCGTCGGCGTGTTTGGCCTGGCCCCCGGGGTGAGCGGGGCTGCCGTCGCGCGGTTTGGTCCGGGCGCGTGAGGGGAGAGAGAGGCGAGGCGTAGGAGTCCGCGTCGGCGTTGGCGTCGATGCGAAAAGAAACCGACACGGCGCATTCGTCATCGGAACGCCCGGGGTTATTACACGCACCCAAAATCGCACACACACACGCGCACTTAACACAACCTGCGAGCATGACCCCCGCCCCCCCGTGAACCTCGCGCGGACAGAAACTTGAAAAACTGATCGAACTTTTTTTTGAAAAACATCGAAAGATGTCTTCCGCCATCGCGCTGTCGGCCACGCGCGCGCGGCAGCTGCAGTACCCGCCCGAGGGGCTGCGCGAGGACCTGCTGCTTCTGGAGGTGGACGAGCAGCTGCTCGCGGAGGTGTCCAAGCGCGGGTGAGGAATGGGGATGTCGTCGACGCCGTCCCCGCTCGCGCGCCGTCGTGCGCCTCGTCTCTTCCTTCGCTTTCTCTCGCTCACAAAACAAAAAACAACGCCCCCCCCGCGCCCTTCCACCAAACAAACGCGAAAACAATAGCGTCGTGATCAAGGGCGACCCCAACGACACGGCCGTTCTCTGCACCGCCGACCGCACCTACGCCATCAAGCGCGTCGAGACCACCAACACGCTGCTGCTCGTGCCGCCCGACGGCCACCGCCCGCAGTCAGCCTTCCCGCCGACGCAGCAGCAGCCGACGCCGCAGACGCAGACGCAGCAGCCGCGCCGTCCGCCGTCGTCCTCGCAACCGCAGCAGCAGCAAGGCACCCCGCCGGCCGCCGCGCGCCCGCCCGCGGCGACCGTCGCGGACGTGACCCCCGCGCGCGACGTCTCCGTCGCCGCCAGAGGAGCAGGAGCAGCGGGAGGAGGAGGAGGCGGAGGAGGAGCAGGAGGAGCCACGCACGGCCCCGCCGCCGCCGCCGCCGCCGCCGCCGCCGCCGCCGCGGGCACGCCGGGCCTCGGCCTGCAGACGCAGCTCGCGCGCGCCGAGGACGGCGCCGCGCGCTCGCTGCCCATCGTCGCGCGGGCGGTGGCGCGCGCGCACCTCGAGGTGGCCCCCGCGGCCCCGCGCCTGGGCGCGCTCGAGCGCCTGCTGGACGAGCGGCCGTACGGCTTGGCGGACGAGGACGAAGTGAACGGCGGCGGCGGCGGCGGCGGCAACGGTGACGACGACGACGACGGCGGCGGCGACGACGACGACGACGACGAGGAAGAGACGCAAGACGCCGAGGCCGGCCCGGTCGCCTTGCTGCACGACCCCTCGCCCCCGCCTCGCCCGGGGCTCTACAGCTTCGGCCGCCTGCTCGCGCGCGTCCAGGCCAGCCCCGCCGAGCTAAAGGTCGCGCTCAGGGAGCTCGGGGCCGTGCGCCTGGGGGGCGGCGGCGGCGGCAACGGCGGCGGGCGCGGCGCAGGGGCGGCGGCGGCGGGCGCGGCGGCGGCCAATGGCGGCGGCGGCGGCGGCGGCGGCGGCTGCTGGCGGCGCGTCGACCCGTCCTACTCGGCGGCCATGCTCGAGATGGCGCTGGCGACCGCCGCCTCCGAGGGCTGGCGCCTGGACGCCCTGCCATTGCGCGCCATGCAGCGCGAGCTGCGCGCGTCGGGCTATCGCCCGCGCCTCGTGCGCCACTGCCTCGCGCTGTTCGGCGACGAGGTGCCGGCGGCGGCGGCGGCGGCGGCGGCAGCCTCGGCGGCGGCCCCGGCGGCGGCGGCGACCCCGGCGGCGGCGGCGGCGGGGACGACATCGCCGCCAGCGACGGGGCCCGGGAAGGGCCGGGAGACGCGCTTCGCGCTCGACGCGCGGCGCGTGTGCCTCGTGTTCGCGCGGCGGCTGCTCGCCCCGTCCAGCGCCGGGGAGCTGGCGGCGGCGGCGGCGGCGGCGGCCGCCGTCTCTGGCGCCCCGGGCCCCGCGAGAGACATGGCTTCCTTTCTCTCGCGCTGGCGGGCCGACGTGCGCCGCGCGGCGGGCGGCGCCGCGCGCTCGGACGGCTCGTCGCTCCGGCCGCTGCGGGCGATGCTGCTGGGCGAGGCGCTGGCGGCGGGCGACGGCGGGTGGTGGTCCGAGGCGGCAGACGGGGACGACGACGACGATGACGACGAGGAAGAGGACGGGGGCGGGCGGGGGGCCGGGGTGCGGCAAGGGGGGGAGGACGGGGAGGACAGGCAGGCGGGCGGCGGCGGCGGCGGGGAGGAGGACGAGGAGGGGGCGCGGGGGGCCAAGCGCCGGCGCCGGGCGGCGGCGTCGCGCCCGCCCGACGGCGCCACGCTGCGCCTGTTCGCGGCCGCCGCCCTGCCCCCCGACGCCGAGGCGCGCTTCGCCGCCCTGTTCGCCGCGCGCGCGCGCTGGCTGCGCCGCGACCTCGAGCCCTATTTGGCGGGCCTCACGCGCGCTGCGGCGGCGGCGGGCGCGGGCGGCGCCGCGACGGCGGACGCGCTGCTGCTGCGGCACGCGCGTGCGGCGCAGCGCACGCCCGCGGAGCCCGTCACGTACAGCGCGCGGTGAGCGAGTCATCACGGACGACGATAACATATGGAGAGCCGCGTTGTATAAAATGGAGATGCCCGCGTGTGCGAGAAGTAGGGCGACGACGAAGAAGAAAGGGGGGGGAAAGAGACGACGACGACGACGAGAGAGCGGCGGTGAGAAGGCGCCGGGGGGGGCACATGGGGTGCCCCCTTTCCTTTGGGCGCAAACAAACACTCGACAGAACAAGAACGTAATGAGAGGGGGGAGGGAGCTCATCATGAGACCACGGTGTTTCGATTGGTTTGCGGGCGGGCGCGCGCGCGTGGCCAGGAGGCCTCGACATAGTCGCGCGTGCTCCGTGAGACAGGAGAGGAGAGCGGAGGGGGGCGGCGGCGAGACAGCGCGACAGCCCGGGGGGGGAGACGCGAGAGAAACGGAGTTCAGACGCGGCACGCCTGCGCGGCGGCGGCGGCGCCCGCGCGGCGCGCACCGTCGTCCTCGGCGTCGCTGGTCAGCTCCTCCACGGTCGCGACCACGACGACGCCGCTGCCGAGCTCGCTGCCGCTGCAGCTGAAGACGGCCATCGCGCCGTCGTCCTCGTCGCCGTCGTCGTCGTCGTCGTCGTCGCTGTCGTCGTCATGGTCGTCACCCTCGCCTGCGGCCCCGCCACGTCCAGCTGCGTTTTCTTCATCAGCACCGTGTCCCGCAGCGAGCGCTCGGCGGCGGCGGCGGCGGCGCAGCAGCAGCAGCTCACGTCCGCGCGCCTCGTCGCCGCCGCCGCCGCCGCCGTCGTCGCTGTCGACCGCCTCGCCGAAGAGGCGCCACTGCGGCGAGGCGGCGGCGGCGGCCGCGCGGCCGAGCGCGGCGGTCAGCGCGCGCACGAGCTCGGCGGCGCCGCGGCGCTCGAGGGCGTCGGCAGCGGCCGTGGGGCAGGTGGCGGCGGCGGCGGGGGTGGCGGTGGGGAGGGGCGGGGCGCATGGCGCGGGCGGCGGAAAGGGCGCATCGTGGCCGCCGCCGCCGTCGCCGTCGGCCTCGTTCTCCGCTCGCCTGCGCTTCGAGAGGCGCAGCGGCGCCTCTGCTTCCTGCTCCTCCGGGGAGGCTGCGGCGGCCTGCGGCACCGGCGACATGGGCTCGCGCCACGCGCCAAAGCTCAGCAGCGAGGGCGAGCAAGGGGTGCCGATGGGGCTGCGGCGGCGGCGCTGGGGCGGGGGCGGCACGGGCGCGGGGACGGCGGCGGAAGCAGCGGCGGCGGTTGCCGTCGTCGGCGGCGTCGCGGCCATCTTTTTCCGTGCTGCGGCCGGCGAGAATAAGGATGGCCTGTTGGGGTGGGATCAATTGGACGCGAGGTAATGGGGCAATAATGAGCGGGAGGGTTGCTGCGCGCCCGGCGAGGGGCTGAACGGGGCGCGCTGCGGCATCGGAAGATGGAGGCGGCGGAACTGCGAACCCTTTTGATTTCCTCTTTCGTTTGGGTCGATGAGAAACGCCCGCATCCGCGCTCCCGCCGCACGAACAAGCCGGGGGTCGGCGGCCGAGATAGATGCGACGTAGGCTCACCTGATCCGGGGCTCGGGCCGATTCGGCGCGCGTGGGATTCGGGGTGTTGGGTTCACAGAGAGAAGTGGCGTTTTTTTTTTCCGGGTGTGTGCGATACGAACGCCGGGCCCTCTTGCCCAATTGGAGGAAACCGGGAGGGAGCTGCCGGATCGGATTGATTGTGGATGATTTTGTGATGGTGTGCTGCGTGAGCTGCGGGTTGCTGATGAGGTCGCGTTGTCGAGGAGGGGGGGGAGAGAGAGGTCGAAAAAACGGTACCGTCCGTCTCAAAAAGGGAGTTATATTAGGCCCTTTTGCCGTAACCGAGATAGGAGAATCGTGGTCGCTCCGGCGGCGGAATGAATGTAACTGGTGTGAGACTGTGGTCTGTCGCGGGGAGAGGGCGATTGTAAGTCGATGAGACTTTTTGAATCCGATCTCACCACCCGCGCCTCAAACGCGCGGACCAAGCACGCGCGAGGCGGTCATACTACTATCCACCATCTCTAGCACCATTCGCTCATTGCAGCGTCGCGGGCCCGCGCGGGGCGGGAGGCCGCGACGCGCGGGGCGACCCCGTCGACGAGGACGGCCGCCCTCCCCCCGCCGCCGCCCTCGGCACCTGCGCCGGCGCCGGCGACGCCCCGCCGCCCGCCACGCGCCCTCCGCTCCGGGGCCCCGGCGGCGGCGGCGCCAGGGGCGGCGGCAGCAGCGCGCCGTGGCCCCCTCCCGGCGGCCGCCGCCCCGTGGGCGACGACGCCGCCGAGGACGGCCGCCGCGGCGCGTGCGGCGGCATCAGCGCGTGCGGAGGCGGCGGCGGCAGCGGCGGCAGCGCGGGCGCGACCTGCATGCGAGGGCCCGAGCGCCCCGCGGCGCCCAGCAGCGCCCACGCCAGCAACGCGCAGGCCCAGGACAGTCCGCCGCACACGAGCGCGCACAGCCACTGTCGCGCGAGCTCGCGCGACGTGTCGCAGCAGGCCACGGCGCGGGCGTCGGCCCACAGGGCCGCGACGGCGGGGCGGTCGGCGCGCGCGATGGCCGCGTCGAGCGCGGCGGCTGCGCCGAGCGCGCGCTCTCCGACCAGGTCGGCCGCGCGCACGAGCGCCGGCCGCGCGACCATCGGCGCGCCGCCGCCGCCGGCGCCGGCGCCGCCGTTCTTTTGCGCCCCCCCGCTCTCCTCCTCTTCCGCCACCGACGTCGTCGTCGTCCCGTTCTTCTCGCCTCCGCCGCCGCCACCACCACCGCCTCCAAACCCGTCCATCCCCCCTGGCCTGTCCATCCTGCCCACCGCCACGGGCCGCCCCAGGCCCACGCTCTCGAGCTGCCCGGGCGTCGGCGGCCACTCGAACGTTGCCGCCGCGCCCGAGAGCGCGCCGGAGGCGTCGGCCAGCTCGCGCCGCACCGCCGTGGCGTTGACGACGCCCGCGGCCGCCAGCAGGCCCTCGAGCGTCGCGGCAGACGCGCGCGACAGGGCGCGGGCCACCTCGGCCCCGCCCTCGTCGGGCGCCAGGGGCACGGGCACGGGCGCCTGCGCGGCGATCGGCGCGAGGTAGTACTGCGCGAGCTGGGGGCCCAGCGCGCCCGGGTCGGCGCGGCCGGCGGCGACGGCGGCCTCGAGCGCCAGCGGGCCCGACCAGGCGCAGCCGTCGCGCAGGAGGCTGAGCAGGGCGGCCAGGCCCGTGGGCAGGAGGGCCCAGAAGGCGACGGAGAAGAGGAGGAGGGCGAGGGTGGAGGCGGCGAGGGCGCGCTTGAGGTAGAGGCGCCAGCGGCGGCGGCGGCGGTGGCTGCTGCCTTCTTGGCGCTTGGCGGCCGGCGCGCGTTGGCGGCCGCCAGAGCCGCCGGCGCCGCCGCCGTCCTTGCTGCTGTTGCTGCTGCTGCCACCGCCCACCGACACCAGGGCCGAGCCGTCCGTGCGCCCGGCCATCGAGGGCAGCGGCGAGGGCGCCAACGTCACGCCCCGACCCTGCTGCTGCCGCCCGCCGCCCTCGTCGATGTGCGCCAAGGGGCCGCCACCGCCGCCGCCGCCGTTCCTCCCGCCGCCGCCGCCGCCGCCGCCGCCAAAACCGCTGCCTTGCTGCTGCTGCTCCTGCTGCAGCTCCTTTGTTGTTGGCAGCGGGTAGTCCGGGTCCTCCTGCGACGGCGCCGTGACCGTCGAGCCCGCCACGGCGACGCCCAGCGCGGCCGTCAGCAGGCCCAGGGTCGCGAGCGCGCCCATCAGGCCCATGTGCGCCGCGTAGGCGGCCGTCTGCGCCGCCGCCGAGGGCCGCGCCAGCGCCTCGCGCGCCGCCGCCACGCGCCGCGACGCGCGCTCGTCAATGGCGTCGGCCGCGCGCGCGCACTGACCCGCGGCGCCGTCGAGGCGCCGGACCGCGCGCCCGGCGGCGTCGGACGCGGCGCTCTCGGCGTGCGCGAGGGCGTCGGTCACGCCGTCCAGGGGGTTGCCGATCATGCGCGCCAGGGCGGTCGTGAAGGAGGCGGGGGCGACGCTGCCGGCGTCGCCGGTCCCGCTGCCGCTCGCACTGTGGCCGCTTGCCGCCGCCGCCGCTTCGCCTTGCTCCGGTGGCGGCAGCAGCGCCGCCGCCGTCACGGGCGGCCGGCCGGCCTCGCCGCCGACGGGCCCGGAGAAGAGCACCCCGGGCATCTCGAGCCACAGGTCCCGGCCGTCCGCAGAGGCGGCGGGCACGGCCTGCTGCGCCTGCCGCCGCTGACCGCCGGCGTCGGCGTCGGCGCCGGCGGCGTCGGTGGCGTTGGCGGCGTTGGCAGGCGGCGCCGGCGGCGGCAGCAGGGGCACCATCTCTGCGAGGGAGTCGAGCGTGGCGACGGCGCACACGGCGACCTGAGGGAGGGAGAAGTAGGCGAGGCTGCCCGCGGGAAAGGGGACGGGGGCGGCCGGCACGCGCGGCTCAAAGTCGTCCTCGGGGTCCTGGTGCAGGGGGGAGGCCGGGGGCCCGGGAGGCGGCGGCGGCGCGCTGCCAGATGCGGCGGCAGCAGCGGCGGCGGCGTCGGCGGCGGCGGCGGCGGCGTCGGCGGCGGCAGCGGCAGGGCTGGGGAAAGGAGGGGGGGGGGCCGCGAGCGTCGCGTTGGCGTCGGTGGCGTCGGTGGCGTTGGCGGCGGCTGCCGGCGATGGGGCAGCGGCCGCGGGTTGCTCTAACAGCGCGCGGCGGCGGTGGCCGGCCTTTGCCTCTGCCCCGTGCTTTTGCGCGCCGCCCTCCTCCTGTTCTGGCTTTGGCCACTTTTCGTCGGCGGGCTTGTCGTGCGGCCTCGCGGGAGCCGGCAAGGACGAGGCATTTGCCGGCGTGGGCGCCGGAGACGGCGACGCCTGAGCCGCCGCCGCGGTGGCGTTCTTGCCGCCGCCGACTGCTCGCGCCGCCTCGCCGCCCCCGGCCGCCTCGCTGGCAGACGGCGCCTTTGCTGCCGCCGCCGCCGTCACATTGGCTGGCGAGGGCGAGGACGTGGGCGGGAGCGAGGGCGAGGGCGAGGGCGAGGGCGAGGGCGAGGACGAGGGCGAGGGCGAGGGCGAGGGCGACGCCGCCGTCTCCGACAACGGCTCAAACCCGTAGCCGACCGCCCGCAGCGCCTCGATGGCATCCAGCACCGCCGCCCGCTGCGCCCGCACGGCGGGGAGCAGCCGTCCGACCCGCGTTAGCGCCTTGTCGACGGCGACGGCGCTGGCGTTGGCGCCCGCGGCGGCCTCGGCGCTGGCCCGCAGGCCCTCGTCGAGGCCAAACGCGGCCGCCTCGCCCGCGGCCGCGCGCGCGAGGACGTCGTGCGCGTGCCACGCGCCCGAGTAGAGCCCGCGGCGCGGGGAGGAGGAGGAGGAGGAGGAGGAGGGGGCGTCGGCGGCGGCGCCGTCCTCTTCTGTTTCCGCCCGCCGCTCGTTCCCCTCCGCCGCCTCGCCGCCGCGGCCGCCGCCCGACTTTGGCAGCAGGCCCGCCCAAATGCCTGGCCCGCCCGCGCGCGAGTGGCGCAGCAGGTCGGCGAGGGGCCCCTCGGGCCCGCGGTCCGCCGTGACACCCCCGGAGCTGGCGGCGGGGGCGGCGGCGGCGGCGGCCGCGTCGGCCGCTTTGACGGCCGCCGCCAGCCTCCTGCCGCTGCCGCTGCCGCCGCCGACGGGCCCCGCGGCCGCTGCCGCCCGAGCAGAATCCCCGCCGTCGCCGTCACCGCCGTCACCTCCGCCCTCGCCCACGATCGCCGCCACGAGCGCGGCGGCATCCTCCCCCTCGCCGCCGCCGCCGCCAGAGGAGACGCCGCCGTACCCGCCGCCGTACCCGCCCCCGCCATACTCCCCGGCGTCGCCGTAGGAGCCGTCGGCGCCATAGCCGCCGCCGTACCCGCCGCCGTCGCCGTACCCGCCGCCGCCGCCGCCGCCGAGCAGCATGCCGGCGCGAAGCGTCGCCCGCGCGCGCTCGGCGGCGGCGGCCTTCGCGGCGCGCTCGGCCTCGGCGGTCGCGTCCCCCTGCGCGAGGGCGCCGCGGACCGCCGCCTCGGCCGCGTCCATGGGCGGCAGGGAGGCCGCCAGCGTCGCCTCCAGCGCCGCCTGCGAGACGCCGAGCCGCGCGAGGGCGCTGGGCGGCGAAGACGACGTCGACGACGACGACGGCAACGACGACGACGACGACGACGACGAGGCGCCGCCGCCGCCGCAGCGCCTCCCGCCGCCGCCCATGCAGCGGCCGAGCGCCGCCACCGCCGCCGACGTGCTCCCGAGCTCGGCGATCAGCAGCGCCGACTCCACTGGGGCCGGGAACAGGCGCGCCGACAGGTCCGTGAGTCCGTCGGACATGCGCTGGAGGGCGGCGAGCACGGCGGCGGTGGTCAGGGCCGGGCGCTCGCGGCAGGGGGCGCCGCGGCCGCCGCCCGAGGGAGAAGCGGCGCCGTCGCGCGACGACGACGACGACGACGACGACGAGGACGCGGGATCAGCAGCATCAGCAGCAGCACCAGCAGCGCCGCTGTTGTCTCGGTCGCAGAACGGCAGCGAGGCCTCGTCGTCCTCGGAAGCCGTGGCGTTGGTGCTCTTGTCGGTGTTGTTGCCGGCCCCTCCTTGCCCCATTTCAAGGACCACGGCGGCCGAGGCGGCAGCGCCGCCGCTCGCCCGGCCTCCGCCGCCGCCGTCGGCCCGCGCCTCCGCCGCCCTCATCCAGGCGAGCCCCGACGCGTCCGTCTCAACAAGCGCCTCCATCGCGTCGAGCGCCCGCTGCGCCGCCTCCGCCACGGCCGTCAGCTCGGGCGGCAGCTCGACCACGTCGGTGCCGATGGCCTGCAGGCGCGCGGCCACCCCCCGCAGCCCTTCGACGGCGCCGGAGCCCGCAAGCGAGCCGGACAGCGCCGCCACGCCGGCCGAGACGCGAGGGGCGAGGTCGAGCGCGACGGCGCGCGAGGCGGCGGTCGCGGCCATGACGCCCGCCGACAGGGCCGCGAGCGAGGGGTGCCGCTGCTCTCCTTGAGTATCCAAGGCGACGGCCTCGGCGCCGGCGTCGGCGCCGGCGCCCAGGGCCTCCGCCGGGTCGGCCGCATCTGCCGCCGCGGCCGCCGTCGCCGCCAAGCCGGCGTCGCGCCGTTCGGCGCGCGCCGCGCCTTCGAGCTCGACGAGCGCCCGCCGGGCCTCCCGCGCCTCGCGCGACAGGGCGCCCAGGCCCATGCCCGCCTGCGCCCGCAGCAGGGCGCGCGCCGCCTCGACGTCCGGCGCCCCGTCGCCCGCGGCGCGCACGGCGCCCGCCGCCGCCAGGTAGGCGGGCGCGCCGTCGAGCGCCGCCGCGCGCGCGGCGGCCAGGTCGCCGCCCGCGAGCACGCGCAGCGCGCCGGCCGCGCGGTCGAGGCGCCGAAACGTGACGGGAGTGAGGGCGGCGGGGGCGGCGACGGACTCGTTTGCGCCCGGGGCGGCGGCAGCAGGGCCGGAGGGAGGAGCAGAGGCGAGAGCGTCGTCGGCGCCCTGCCGTCCGACGGGCCGCCCGATGCCCGACGCAGCGACACCCCAAAAGTCCGGGCCGCCGCCGCCGCTCGCGCCGGTGTCCGCGCCGGGCCCGGCCCCGGCGCCGCGGCCCCCTGCCGTCAGCTCTTCCGACGAGGAGGAGGTCCCGCCCCCAAAGTAGTAGCCGGGCGGAAAGTCGTAGAGCGCGCCGAGGGCGGCCAGCGCGGGCATGAGCTCGCCGCGCACCGAGGCGTCGGCCGCCGCCACGAGCGCCGCGAGCGACCCGGCGCCGCCGGCGGCCAGCGCGTCGCGGCGGCCCTTGTTTGCCGCGCCGACAAACGAGGACGACGGCGGGAAGCGGTCGACGAGCGAGGAGAAGGAAGAGGCACGGCCGCCGGCCCCGTCGCGGGTCGCATTGCCGCCTTGCCCTGGCGACGCGATCGACATCGGAACCCCCGCCCGGAGGTAGGCCTCGGCCGCGCTCAGGCCGGCGGCCGCCCGCCCGCCGAAGGCCGCGCTCCCGTTGGCGCCGTTAACGCCGCCGCCGCCGCCGCCGCCGCCGCCGAGCGCCAGCGGCGCGCCCGACAACCACGACGCCGCCGCCGCCGCCGCCGCCCCGTCCCGCCACCACCCGTCCGCGCTGGCGCCGTACTCCTCCCAGTCCCTCGGACCGCCGCCAAGCCCGTCCTGGCCGCCATCACCGCCGCCGCCGCCGCCGCCGCCGCCGCCCCCGCCGACGGCCGGGATCGTCCTGAGCAGCGCCGACGCCAGCAGCGACGCCGCCGCCGCGTCGCGCCTCAGCGCCGTGGCGTTGATCGTGCCCGCCACCAGGCCTCCCGCGTCCGCCACGGCCGCGCCCACGCCCGCCACCGCCTCGCCGACCCCCCGCACCGAGCGCTCCACCCCGAGCAGCAGGGCCTGCGCGTCCGAGACCACGCGCCAGGCGTCGTCGACCAGGCCGGGCGGCAGCGCCAGCATCCCCCACGCGGCGACGCCGGCCAGCGCCAGCGCGGCGGCGGCGGTGAGGCACGACAGCGCGGCCACGGCCACGGCGCGGCGGCGGCGGCGGCGCTCGGCCGCGGCGCGGAGCTCGTGGGCCGTGCGGCGGCCGGCGCGCCGCCTGGCGTCGTCGTCGTCGGCGGCGGCGGCGGCCTCGGCCCTGCGCCGCGCGGACGACGGCCGCTGCGGCGGCGGCGGCGACGAGGACGAGGCGCGGGCGGACCCGCCGCTGCGCGGCCTCGGGTGGTGGTGTTGCTGGCCGTGGCGGTGGTGTTGGTGGCGCCCAGGCGAGAGTGGCTCGGACCCGGCATCCCCCCCGCCGCCGCCACTACTGCCGCCCGAGGGGCCGCCGCCGGTGGTGCAGCACACGGGCACGGCGAGCCAGACGGAAAAAGCGAGCGTCGTCATCGCAAGGACCCCCAGGGCCGCCATCAGGCCGCCGCCGGCGGCCGTGCCGAAGAACGCGTCGCCCGCGTACTCCATGGACAGGGCGACGGTGGAGAAGGCGCCCGCGGGCGCGGCCGTGGGGTCGGCCCGGGGCAGGAGGGTCGCGCGCGCCAGGGGCAGGAACGAGGCGCTGGCGCGGCCCGGCGCGGAGAAGGGCGCGAGGCGGACGGCCGAGGCGGCGGCGGCGCCCGACAGGCCCGCCGGCGCGGGGCACTGCATCGTCGGGTGCGCGACGCTCACGACGACGACCGGGCTCATGCTGCTGCTGCTGTTTGATGGTGGGGGTGCAGGTGCCGGATGCGGCAGCCCGCCCGCCGCCATGTTGGTGCTGCTGTTCATACTGCTCTGTATCTTTTGAGTGGCGGCGGCGGCAGCTGCGCCGTGGGTCGCGGCGTCTGCGTCTGCGTCTGCGTCGTGTCTGCGGCGTCGCGCGCCGGCCTTTCCAATCAAGTCTCTCGTTTGTGTTTGGTCCGCCGCAGGCCCGCTACCTCCCAATCAGGCGGGCGACGATGCGGCAGCCATCGACTTTTGTGGGCGGCTTGTCGCCTCGGATGGCTTTGTGCCGTTTCCGGGCAAAAGAGGGTGGTCGCGAAAGTGTTCGTTGGGCTTCGATTTCTTTCCGTGTTAGTCAAGGAAGGGCTCTCCAAAAGAAAGAAGAAAGCGGGGGGCGCGCGTGTTATGAATGGTTTCGCGTAATGTGCGTCTCCAAGAGTCGTGCGCGTGCGCGCGTGGGATGGCGCGGGACCTCTGCTAAGAGCGCCGGCGATGGCGCTATTCCTGGAAACGACGACGCTGGTTTGGCGCCGCCTTGCCGACGACGCGACGCGACGCCGCGCTTCTCCGGATCAATTCAAAAAATGATCCGTCGTCGTCAACCGACCACACATCAGGAGTAAGCTCTGGATCAACCCTCACCAAAGGACGCGGTGGCGGCCCGTGAACGAACGAACGAACGCAGGAGAGGACCCTCGCCCCCTTAACAACGACAGCTCCCCCCCCAACGAGTCGATCCACCCGCCCTCGAAATGCTTCGCTGCTTCTTCCCCGAGGCTCCGCCGCGCGCCCCCGCGGAGCAAGACGCGGCGCTCCATCAGCAGCAGCAACACGAGCAACAACGGCTGCTGCAGGCGCTGCACAAGCGCCTGGCGGCGGCGACCGCCGACGCAGACGCGGCGCGCGAGCGAGCCGGCGACGCCGAGGCGCGCGAGGCCGCCGCGCTCCTGAAAGCGGGACAGGCCGAGGCGCGCGCGGCCGCGTCCGCGTCCGCGGCGCAGGCGGCCCGGGCGGCGCTCGAGGAGGAGCGGGACGCGCGGGCTTTGCTGGAGCAAGGCGAGTCGGTTTCTTTTTCCAAGCTGATCGATCGATTGGCGGTGGTCGGTTGCGCGGGGCGAGGGAAGGGAGCGTTGCCCGCCCGACCGCGCGTCGTCTGTCTCACCGCCGAAACCCCCCACTTCGCGGCCCCCGCTTCGACCCAAACAAAAACACCAAAAAAGAGATGTGTCATGCCGCCCAGGCCGCGCACGAGCTCGGCGACTCCCTGTGCATGTTCATCTCGATGCAGCAGCGCGGGGCCTCCTCCCGCGTGGCCTCGGCGCGGCGGCAGCCCGACGACGCGTGGGCGCTCGACGGCGCCCCCGACGCGGCGCTCGGCGGCGGCGGCGGCGGATGGGCAGCGGCGGCGGCCGAGATTGCGGCCGCCGGCGGGAACGTCGCGAGCGCCGAGGAGGGGATGGGGCCGGACGAGGAGGACGACGACGCCGAGCTGGCCGCGCAGCAGGAGCTCATGTCGCGGCTGAGCGTGCAGCTCAAGGACATGGCGGCGTCGTGGCTGGCGCGCGTGGAGGGCGCGGGGACGGCCGCTGCTGCGGCGGCGGTGGCGGCTGCAAATGCTGCTGCTGCTCCTGATTCTGGTTTGGGCGGCGGCGGCGACGGCGAGACGGAGAGCGGGCGGGAGGCGGAGGCGGCGGCGGCGGCGGCGAAAGTCCTCCTGCCCCCGCCGGCTCGGGCAGACAAGCCGCCGGTGTTTGACGACGAGGAGCGCCTGCTCGCCGAGGGAGGGCTGGACGACGAGGCGGCGCTCGCGGAGTTCTCCACGCCCCTTGCTCCGCCGAGCCGCGGCGGACGCGGCGGCGGCAGCAGCATCGGCAACGACGGCAACGACGGCAACGACGGCGACGACAGCAACGACGACGACGGCGGCGGCGGCGGCGGCCGCGCCCCCGCCAGCCTCGACGGCGACGCGGCCGCCGCCTTCTTCACCCCGCTCCCGGAGCAGCGCCCGTCGTGCGACGACCGGGAGACCGCCCGCGACGGCGCCGCCGCGGCGGCGGGACCCGTCGTTGGCGGCGGCGGCGACGCCCCCCCCCTTCCCTCTGCCTCTGCCTCTGCCTCTGCCTCTGCTCAAATCCACTCCCTCCGCCGCCGTAACCCCCCCGCCGCCGCCGCCGCCGCCGGAGCCGCCGCCGCCGCCGCCGCCGTGTTTGCCGACCACTCGCCCCTGTCCTCCCCCGCGCGCAAGCAGCGCCCGCAGCAGCAGCCCGGCTCGCCCGCCTCCCCGGCCTCGGTCTCGCTGCGCGGCCGCGGCGGCGCGGCCCGCTCCGGCGGCACCCCTTCGCTGAGCGCGCGCGGCGGCCCCGTCTGGCGGCGCTAGTCGTTCCGCGCTCCGTTCCGTTCTGCGCCCCCCCC
>Ga0105054_10001512_pt1 | contig 38303 bp, 34 predicted proteins | sample BON02_FD_78091 | JGI IMG/M metagenome (GOLD analysis project Ga0105054, IMG submission 78091) | Freshwater microbial communities from Lake Bonney liftoff mats and glacier meltwater in Antarctica - BON-02 (megahit assembly) | ecosystem: Environmental > Aquatic > Freshwater > Ice > Glacier...
AAGAGTACTTTTAGGAGTTGTTCGGGCATCAAATCAGCATATCAAAGTTCTGCAAATGAGGGCATCCGGACTTACCCCAAGCGAAGTCCCGCGCTCACCACATCCCATCCCGAACGGCCTCAGCCCGGCGTTGGCGTTTTCGGTGTGTAGTCGCACCACTGCGCCAGCGAGCATTCCCAGCACCTCGGTGTGCGGGCTACGCAGACATAGCGTCCATGCAATATCAGCCAGTGGTGTGCATCGACCAGGTACTCGGCGGGAATGCGTTTGAGCAGTTTCAGTTCAACCTCCAGCGGCGTTTTGCCCGTTGCCAGTCCCGTACGGTTGCCGATGCGAAAGATGTGCGTGTCGACCGCCATCGTGGCCTCGCCAAAAGCTGAATTCAAAACCACATTCGCCGTTTTGCGGCCCACACCGGGCAGCGCTTCAAGTGCCTCACGCGTGCGCGGCACCTGGCCGCCATGCAGGTCAACCAGCATCTCGCAGGTCTTCAGCAGGTGCTTGGCCTTGCTGTGAAAAAGCCCAATTGTTTTGATGTAACTCTCAACCCCATCCAGCCCCAGGTCAAGCATCGCCTGCGGTGAATTCGCCACGGGAAACAGCTTGCGCGTAGCCTTGTTCACGCTCACGTCTGTCGCCTGTGCCGACAACAACACGGCGCTCAGCAACTCGAACACGCTGGTGTATTCAAGCTCGGTCACCGGCATCGGGTTGGCGGCTTTCAGTGTGGCAAAAAACGGGGCAATGTGGGCAGTTTTCATGGCTTGAGAGTGTAGGCGACCGTCACTGCAAGGATTCAGTCCAAGTATTCGGAAGGCGGGCACAGCAACTTTTAGTTTTGGCGACAATAGTACATAGCTTGAAAGATTTTCTATGCCCCTGAAATTTGCCGACCGCCTTAAAAACTGCGAAACCTCCGCCATTCGCGAGCTCTTTAAACTGCTGGGCAGGCCCGGCATCGTCAGCTTTGCGGGTGGCTTTCCCGACCCTGCCATGTTTGATGTCGAAGGTATCCGTGAGGCCTCTGCCAAAGCGCTGGCAAACGAGGCCGGCGCTGCGCTGCAATATGGCGCAACGGAAGGCTACGGCCCGCTGCGCGAAGAGCTGGCAAAGTTCATGGCCAGCAAGGGCGTAGCGGTTGCACCTGAAGGCCTGATCGTCACCACCGGTAGCCAGCAGGCGCTTGATCTGCTTGGCAAAACCATGATTTCGCCGGGTGACAAAGTGATTGTTGAAGGGCCCACCTTTCTGGCCACCATACAGTGCTTTCGGTTGTATGGCGCAGAGCTCATCAGCGCACCGATTGATGCCAATGGTGTTGACACCGACGAGCTTGAAAAGCTCATCGCCCAGCACAAACCGAAGTTTGTTTATCTCATCCCCACCTTCGGTAACCCCAGCGGCGCGCTGCTCAGTCTGGAGCGCCGCAAAAAGGTGCTGGCGATGGCCGTCAAATACCAGACACTGATTGTTGAGGACGATCCCTATGGTGACCTGTACTTCAACGCGGTGCCACCACCATCGCTGCTGGCTTTGAGCGCCAGCGTGCCCGGAGCCAAGGAGTTGATTGCTTATTGCGGGTCGTTAAGCAAGGTGCTGTCGCCTGGCCTGCGTGTCGGCTGGATGATCGCGCCCACCGAGCTGCTGATCAACGCCGTGATGTGCAAGCAGTTCAGCGACGCACACACCAGCACCTTTGCGCAAGCCACCGCGTCCCAATATTTAAAAGCCGGTCGTATGCCCGCCACACTCGCCAATGTGCGCAAGGTTTACGCTGAACGCGCAGCAGCCATGGGCCAAGCGCTCAAGCGAGAGCTGGGCGACGCGATTGAATTTACCCAGCCGCAGGGAGGCCTGTTCTTTTGGGCACGCCTGACAGGTGCCAACGGCAAAATCAGCGATGCCAATGCGTTCGCCAAAAAAGCCATCGAGCAACTCGTCGCCTTTGTGCCCGGCGCGCCGTTTTACGCCAGCAACCCAGATGCATCAACCCTGCGCCTGAGCTTTGCCACGGCGGATGTGGCAAAGATAGAAGAGGGCGTTGCTAGGCTGGGCAAGGCGCTTTGATGCGTTCGAAGGCGACGTAGGTTCACAGAACCGTATCGGTGCGGATTTTCACGGCATAATTTGGCTTGATTCCGCCGAGTGGCAACACCCGGCGGTTTGCTTTTGGGTTATTGGGGTCAGACACCAATTTCGCTGCGGTGCATCGCACCGCGCCCTCCGGGCGAGCCGTAGGCTCGGCGAATTTGGGCTCTGACCCCAAAAACCCTCTGACAAAACCCCCTTCCAGAGATAAGCATGGCAACCATTCCCATCACCAAAGTCGGCGCAGAAAAACTCAAGGCCGAGTTGCACCGGCTTAAAACTGTTGACCGTCCCTGGGTCATCAACGCCATTTCCGAAGCACGGGCTCAGGGCGATCTGAGTGAAAACGCCGAGTACGAAGTGGCCAAAGACCGCCAGGGTTTTATCGAAGGTCGCATCCAGGAGGTAGAAGGCAAGCTCTCGGCTTCCCAGGTCATAGACCCTTCAGAGCTTGATGCTGGCGGTAAAGTGGTTTTTGGCTCGACCATCGAGTTGGAGGACGAAGACACGGGTGACAAGGTCAGGTATCAGATCGTTGGCGAAGACGAGGCCGATATCAAGTTCGGTCGGGTCAACATCAGCTCGCCGATTGCCCGTGCGCTGATTGGTAAGGATGAAGGCGACACGGCAGAAGTGCAGGCGCCTGGTGGCATCAAACGCTACGAGATCATTGCGGTGATGTATATTTAAAGTCGCTCCGCAGCCTCAAGCGTATTAACCAGCAGCATGGTGATGGTCATGGGGCCAACACCGCCTGGCACCGGGGTGATGTAGCTTGCTACTGCCTTCACACCCTCAAAATCCACATCGCCGCACAGCTTGCCTTCTTCATTGCGGTTCATGCCCACGTCGATCACTACTGCGCCAGGCTTGACCATATCTGCTGTGAGTACATTGCGTTTACCAACCGCCGCCACAATCACGTCGGCCTGTAGCGTCATGGCCTTGAGGTCTTTGGTGGCGCTGTGGCAGATGGTGACGGTGGCATTTTTTTGCAGCAGCATCAGCGCCATGGGTTTGCCGACGATGTTGCTGCGGCCAATGACAACGGCATGTTTGCCCTTCAGGTCATAGCCTATGCTTTCCAGCATCTTCATGCAGCCGTAAGGCGTGCAGGGCCAGAAGCCCGGCTGGCCGACCATCAGCGCACCGGCACTGGCGATGTGAAAACCGTCAACGTCTTTTGCGGGCGAGATGGCTTCAATGACTTTTTGCGCATCTATATGGGCGGGCAGGGGAAGCTGCACCAGAATGCCGTGAATGGCGGGGTTGTTGTTCAGTGCGTCAACGCGCCCCAATAGATCAACTTCGCTGAGCGTTGCCGGGTATTGTTCCAGCACTGAATACAGGCCGTTGTCGGTACAGGCCTTGACCTTGTTGCGCACATAGACCTGGCTCGCCGGGTTCTCGCCGACCAGCACCACGGCCAGCCCCGGCGTGATACCGCGCGCTTTCAAGACAGCAGTGCGCTTGGCAACGTCAAGACGCAGTTTTTTTGAAAGGGCATTGCCGTCTATCAGTTGTGCAGTCATTGAATCTCAAATCTACAAGTAAAAACGCCCGTTAAGTCAATGAAAACGGGCGTTAAAAGCTATAAAAAATATAGCAAATTTTTAAATCAAGCTTTCGATGCGGTCAATCCGAGGGCTACTTTCAGTAAGTCGGACACGGTCTTGGCACCGAGCTTTTCCATGATGTTGGCGCGGTGTGCCTCCACCGTCTTGATGCTGATGAGCAGGTCGTCGGCAATCTGCTTGTTCAGCCGGCCTGCCACGATGCGTTCGAGTACCTGCGCTTCACGCGAGGTCAGCTTGGCGAGCAGGGCAGCGCGGCTGGCAGATTGCTGCTGGCCTGCAAAGGCTTCCTTGGCCTGCTCCAGCATACGTTCGACCAGGTTGACGAGAGCTTCTTCCTGAAAGGGCTTCTGGATGAAGTCCATGGCACCTTTTTTCATGGTGTTCACCGCCATCGGAACGTCGCCGTGCCCGGTGATGAAAACAATCGGCAGTGGCGACTTGCGCTCGATCAGCCGGTCCTGTAGTTCCAGCCCGGTCATGCCGCCCATGCGAATATCCACAATCAGGCAGGCCACTTCGCATGCGTCGTAGCGGATCAAAAATTTTTCTGCCGAGTCATAGCAGCGTACCCGGTAGTCTTTGCCTTCAAGCAGCCATTGCAACGAGTCGCGCACGCCCTCGTCATCATCAACAACGTAGACAGTGCCTTTTTTTGGTACCAAGCTCATGCCAGACTTTCAGTGTGAAGTGTTACTGGGCTTTGACCCGAAAACACATTTTTTCTATGCTTAGGTGAGCGCTACGTTGTCTGTAGCAGGAGGTAGCGGTGAAAGCAGGGGCGTTACAGGAATCCAGAAGCTGAACCGGCACCCAACCACCTCGTCGCCATTGTAGAGGTTCTCGGTAATCATCCGCCCCTGGTGCGACTCGACAATGCTGCGGCACAGTTTGAGGCCTATGCCCATGCCTTCGGCCTTGGTGGAGTAAAACGCTTCAAATAGTCGGGCCATGACTTCGGGTGACAGACCGCGCCCTGAATCAATCACTGAAAACTCCACCACGCTCTGGTCTTCAATGTGTTTGGGCACCACCCGCAGTTCAACGCTGCGCCTGGCTGTGGGCAGCATCGCTTGCGTAATCGACTCGGCAGCGTTCTTCATCAGGTTAATCAGCACCTGCTCGATCAGGATGGGATCCACCCGGATGGCAGGCAGCCGCGCGGCAATGTAGTGGGAAAGGCGGACATGGTGGCGGCGCAGTTCGATGTCGGCCAGCTCCATGGCGTTGCTGACAATCGTGGCCACATCGCTTAATGTGCGGTTCGGCTCGCTGCGTTTTACAAAGGAGCGTATGCGCTGGATGATTTGCCCGGCACGGTGTGCCTGCCGGGCTGTTTTTTCCAGTGCAACCAGCAGGGCTTCGTTGCTGAGCTGTTTGCTTTTGATGCGCGAGACCATGCCGTTGCAGTAGTTGTTGATGGCGGTGAGCGGCTGGTTCAGCTCATGCGCCACGCTGGAGGCCATCTCTCCCATCGTGATAAGGTGGCTGGCGGTTTGCGCGCGTTCGTTTTGCTGTGCGGCCTGCTCTTCGGCATGACGCCGCGGCGTGATGTCGCTGGCAATCACCATTTGCGCTAGGCGGCCGTCCACCCAGGTCAGGTAGCGCGAGCGCACCTCCAACCACTTGCCGAGCTCAGGCACAAAAATTTCGGCATTTTCGGTCTGAGCCGCAGTCAGGGTGTCGGTCGGGAAACCGGCCATGCCATCGACCGCATCGAGGGTATCGTCGGTCGGCGCGACCGACGGCACGCCGGCCTGGGCAATCAGGTTCATGTGGCCGACGACTTCGCCGCCGAACCAGGCACGGTACAGCTTGTTGGCAAACAAGAGTTCTTCGCTGCCCAGCGGCGCGACCGACACCGCTGCGTCCAGGCTTTCGAGTACCGTGGTGAAGCGCTCATAGGACGCCGACAGCTCTTCGCGGATACGTTTCGGCTCGGTGATGTCGGTCATCGATGTCATCCAGCCAGTCTGCTGGCCGAGCGCATCGATCAGCGGCGAGACATACATGCGGCCGTCGAATAGGATGCCACTTTTGTGCTTGACCCGAACTTCGAATCCGCCCGGTGTAGAGCGGCCGTGCAACTCGTCATCCAGACGCGCCGCCAGAATTTCACGGTCCTGATCGGGCCAGTAGGGAAAGGGCGCGGTGCGGCCGACCAGCTCGCGCTCGCTCCAGCCCGTCATCTGGCAAAAGGCCGGGTTGACATAGGTGATGCGGCCCTGTAAATCGAGTGCGCGCATACCGGTGAGCATGGAGTTTTCCATAGCCCGACGAAAGTTGGTTTCTTTAATCAGCGCCTGCTGGGCCTGTACCCGTCGGTGCGTGTGGCGCCAGGTGCCAAGCAGCATCCATACCGTCAGCGCGCTCAAGGCACTGATCAGCCAGAAAAAACCGCTGCCAACTACGCCTAGCGACGTACGGTAACCCTGTGCGCGTATCAGCAGGCTATTGCCGACGGGCGATACCGGAATTTCATATTCAGCGGCGTTTTCAGGCCAGGGCAGCAGTCGGGCTGCGGGGTTGCGCGGCGGCGGCAGGTTGCCAGCCAGCACACGATTTTTATCGTCCACCAGCGTCACCGCGTACTTGGCCGTCACCTCGGTGGGCACGCCAAAGCGCAGCAACCCGTCAATTGCGTATTCGCCCATGATGACACCAGAAAACTTGCCATGGTCATCGAGCGGCACCATGATTTGCAGCGTCGGAGCGTTGTAGTTGCTGCTCTCTGTCGGGTTGAGCGGGCGTGAATAAACTGGCTGCCGCAGGTCACGCGCCAGATCGTAAGTACCATCGGTTTCACCAGCTTTGAGCACCTTACCAACACCACGCAGTTGCGCGGCGTTGGCGCTGGCCGACGCATAGGCCGCCTTGACGCGGCGTTTTGCATCCACCCAAGTCACGGCCAACAGCTCGGGATACTGGTTGACCAGAGATGTAGCCTGCGAGATGAACTTTTCCGCGTTCATGTCCTTGTTGGAAATATCGCGGCCAATGCGCATCAACTGCTCCTGCCGCTCCAGCAGGCGCAGGCGCAGGCGTTGCTGGGCGTATTCAACATCGCGCTTGACGGCCTGCTGCTCGCGGTCGATTTCCTCAATGCGCAGATAGCCGAAGGCGGCAATCACCGCCGCCAAAAACAATATCACCGCCAGCAGCGGCCCCAAAGTAATGAAACGGTCCTGCCGCGACGGGGACTGTTTGCGCCACCAGAGGCGCCACAACGCCAGTGACGCAAGCCTGGCAGAAACAACGGTGGAGGGCAGTAGTGGGGCGGACATAGGCAGATGCGTGCAGTTTAAGTGAGATGCCCCAGCCTGGTATTAAAAACAAAAACTTTAATATTTCTTAATATGAAATAAATAAGCATAATTTGAAATTTAATAATTTTTATGAGAAACTAGAAACTTGAATCTAAATTGCGTTACAACTCATTCATAAATAAGCAGGAGACAAAACATGGCCGCAAACCCCAGCAGCGTCGGCACCGACAAGCTCAGTGCTGCCGCCAACGATTCCCCGGGCGGCAATAATCTAGACAAAGACACTCAGGAAACCCGCGAGTGGATGGATGCACTTTCGGCAGTTATTGAAAGTGAAGGGCCGGAACGCGCGCACTTCCTGCTTGAACAGCTTCTTGAACATGCCCGCCAGAAGAGCATCGACATGCCTTTCTCGGCCAACACGGGTTATGTCAACACCATTGAGCCCGACCAGGAAGTACGCTCACCCGGCAACCTCGTCATTGAGCAGCGGCTGCGTGCCTACATGCGCTGGAACGCGATGGCCATGGTGGTCAAGGCTAACCGGCTGCACCCGGCCGATGGCGGTGATCTGGGCGGTCACATTGGCTCCTTTGCCTCGCTGGCCAGCCTGTTTGGCGCCGGCTTCAACCATTTCTGGCACGCTGAAAGTGAAAACCACGGCGGTGACTGCCTCTACATTCAGGGCCATGTGTCACCCGGCGTTTATGCGCGTGCCTACCTTGAAGGGCGTTTGACCGAAGAGCAACTGCTTAACTTCCGCCAAGAGGTCGATGGCAAGGGCCTGTCGAGCTACCCGCACCCCAAGCTCATGCCTTCGTTTTGGCAGTTCCCCACGGTGTCCATGGGACTTGGCCCATTGATGGCGATTTACCAAGCGCGTTTTCTCAAGTACCTGCACGCACGCGGCATCGCCAACACCGAAAACCGCAAGGTCTGGGTGTTCTGCGGCGACGGCGAAATGGACGAAATCGAATCGATGGGCGCCATCGGTCTGGCCGCACGCGAAAAGCTCGACAACCTGGTGTTCGTCATCAATTGCAACCTGCAGCGGCTAGACGGCCCGGTGCGCGGCAACGGCAAGATCATCCAGGAACTGGAGGGCGAGTTCCGTGGTGCTGGCTGGAACGTCATCAAGCTAATCTGGGGCAGCAACTGGGATCCGCTGCTGGCGCGCGACAAGGACGGTGCCCTGCGCAAGATCATGATGGAGTGCAACGACGGCGACTACCAGTCCTTCAAGGCCAACGACGGCGCCTATGTCCGCAAGAATTTCTTTGCCCGTGACCCGCGCACGCTGGAAATGGTCGCCAAAATGAGTGACGACGACATCTGGAATCTGCGCCGCGGCGGCCATGATTCGAAAAAGGTCTATGCCGCCTTCCATTCGGCCGTTAACCACACCGGCCAGCCGAGCGTGCTTCTCATCAAGACCGTCAAGGGGTTTGGAATGGGCAAGATTGGCGAAGGCAAAAACAACGTCCACCAGACCAAAAAACTGTCAGACGAAGACATCAAGGCCTTTCGTGACCGCTTCAATATTCCGATTCCCGACAGCCAGTTGGCCGACATTCCGTTCTACAAACCGGCTGACGACACACCCGAAATGCGCTACCTGCACGAGCGCCGCAAAGCGCTTGGTGGTTACCTGCCGCAGCGCCGCACCAAAGCCGATGAAAGCTTCACGGTGCCCGCACTGGACACCTTTAAATCGGTGATGGAGCCAACCCCTGAAGGCCGCGAGATTTCAACCACGCAAGCCTATGTGCGCTTCCTGACGCAACTGCTGCGCGACCAGGCGCTGGGCCCGCGCGTGGTGCCGATTTTGGTTGACGAAGCCCGCACCTTCGGCATGGAAGGCCTGTTCCGCCAGATCGGCATCTACAACCCCGAAGGGCAAAAATACACCCCGGTCGATAAAGACCAGGTGATGTACTACAAAGAAGACAAGCAAGGCCAGATCCTGCAAGAAGGCATCAATGAGGCTGGTGGCATGAGCAGCTGGATAGCAGCGGCCACCAGCTACAGCACCAACAACCGCATCATGGTGCCGTTTTATGTCTACTACTCGATGTTCGGCTTCCAGCGTATTGGCGACCTGGCCTGGGCGGCCGGCGACATGCAGGCACGCGGCTTTTTACTGGGCGGTACCTCGGGCCGCACCACGCTCAATGGCGAAGGCCTGCAGCACGAAGACGGCCACAGCCACATCATGGCGGGCACGATACCTAACTGCATCAGCTATGACCCCACCTTTGCGCATGAGGTCGGCGTGATCTTGCACCACGGCCTTAAACGCATGGTGGAAAAACAGGACAACGTGTATTTCTATATCACGTTGCTCAATGAAAACTACGCCATGCCAGGCCTCACGGCGGGTACCGAAGATCAAATCATCAAGGGCATGTATTTATGCAAAGAAGGTGCCAAGCTCACGCCTAGAGTTCAGCTTCTCGGCTCAGGCACCATCCTGCGTGAATCGATCGCCGCGCAAGAGTTGCTTGAAAAAGAGTGGGGCGTTGCTGCCAACGTTTGGAGCTGCCCGAGCTTTAACGAACTGGCGCGTGACGGCCAGGATGCCGAGCGCCACAACCTGCTGCATCCGTTAGAGGCGCCTAGAGTGTCTTTCGTTGGCCAGCAGCTTGAAAAGCACACCGGCCCGGTGGTCGCATCAACCGACTACATGAAGGCCTATGCCGAGCAGATCCGCTCGTTTATTCCTAAAGGCCGTACTTTTAAAGTACTTGGCACTGACGGTTTTGGTCGCAGCGACTTCCGCAGCAAGCTGCGCGAGCACTTTGAAATCAATCGTCACTACATCGTGGTCGCGGCGCTCAAGGCATTGAGCGAAGAGGGTACAGTGCCGGTTGCGAAAGTGGCTGAAGCGATTAAAAAGTACGCCATCCAGGCCGACAAGATCAACCCACTTTATGCCTAAGCTTTGATCGCTTGAGCATTAAGGAGATACACATGGCAATCGTAGAAATTTTAGTTCCAGACATTGGTGATTTTGATGAAGTCACCGTCATTGAGTTGCTGGTCAAACCCGGTGACACCATCAAGGCAGACCAGTCACTGTTGACAGTCGAGTCCGACAAGGCATCGATGGAAATTCCGTCAAGTCACGCGGGTGTAGTCAAGGCCGTCAAGGTTGCGTTGGGCGACAAGGTCAAGCAGGGCTCGGTGGTTTTGAGCCTTGAGACTGCTGAGGTGGCTGATTCAGCGCAATCCGCCAAAAAAGACGAAAAAACAGCTGTTTTGGAGCCAATTGCATCTTCAAATACGGCTACATCCCAATCAAATCAGGTGCAATCAGCTATTGATTTTGTAGCGGCATCGGCTCCTGCCAGCGGCTCCATAGCCGTGCATGTGCCTGACATTGGTGACTTCAAAGACGTCACGGTGATCGAGGTGCTGGTCAAGGTGGGCGACAGCATCAAGGTCGAGCAGTCTCTCGTCACCGTCGAGTCCGACAAGGCCTCGATGGAGATTCCATCGTCCAGCGCAGGCGTGCTCAAAGAGCTCAAGGTCAAGCTGGGCGACAAGATCAATATTGGGGATCTGCTGGCGGTGATTGAGGGCAGTGCGCCCGCAGCTGCTTCTGGTCCTGCCTCTACGCCCGCGCCTCAACCCGCAGCGCAATCGGCACCGATCGTCCCTGCTGCAAGTGCGCCAGCTGTTGCCGCACCTGCCCACAACCCCAGCGCAGCCCCTACGGGTGCATTGCCCCATGCCTCGCCCTCGGTGCGCAAGTTTGCGCGCGAGCTTGGTGTGCCGCTGGCTGAAGTCATGGGTAGCGGCCCGAAAGGCCGTATCACGCTGGACGACGTGCAGGCTTATACCAAATCCGTCATGTCAGGCGCAGTGCAAACGCAGGCTATTGCAGCCGCGGCACCCAAAGCGTCTAGCGGTGATGGTGCTGGCCTGGGCTTGCTGCCTTGGCCCAAAGTTGACTTTGCCAAGTTTGGGGCGATTGAAAGCAAGCCGCTGTCGCGCATCAAAAAAATTAGCGGCGCCAACTTGCACCGCAACTGGGTGATGATTCCGCACGTTACTAACCATGACGACGCCGACATCACCGAACTCGAAGCCTTCCGCGTCACGCTCAACAAAGAGTATGAAAAAGCGGGTGTTAAGGTCACCATGCTGGCGTTTGTCATCAAGGCTTGTGTGGCAGCCTTGAAGAAGTTTCCAGACTTCAACGCGTCTCTTGAGGGTGATGCGCTGGTTTATAAAAAGTACTTTCACATAGGCTTTGCGGCTGATACGCCCAACGGTTTAACCGTGCCGGTGATTCGTGATGCAGATCAAAAGTCCATCATGCAAATCTCGCAAGAGCTGGCTGAGTTGTCTAAAAAGGCGCGCGACGGCAAGCTCAGCCCGGCTGAAATGACGGGTGGCTGCTTCAGCATTTCGTCACTGGGAGGCATAGGCGGCAACTACTTTGCACCTATCATCAACGCACCCGAAGTGGCCATTATTGGCTTGGGTAAATCGGCTAACAAGCCGGTGTGGAACGGCAACGCTTTTGTGCCGCGCCTGATGATGCCCATGAGCCTGAGCTACGACCACCGCGTGATCGATGGTGCGTCTGCGGCACGCTTTAATGCGTATTTAGGTCAGCTGTTAGCCGACTTCCGTAGAGTACTTTTATAACTTTGCGGGACAGACCAAGAGTTACACGAAGTGAACTTTGCTCTGTCCCCAACTGATTGAGAACAAACATGACACTTATCGACATCAAAGTCCCCGACATTGGTGACTTCGACGAAGTCACCGTCATCGAGCTACTCGTCAAACCCGGCGACAGCGTCAAAGTGGACCAAAGCCTGCTGACCGTTGAGAGCGACAAAGCGTCGATGGAAATCCCATCGTCGCAAGCGGGCGTGGTTAAAGAGTTAAAGGTCAAGCTGGGCGATAAGGTCAAGCAAGGATCTCTCGTACTTGTGCTTGAAAGCACAAGCGCGAGCTCCTTGCTAGGTGAAAGTGGCTCTCCCCCGCCCTTCCCACAGGGGGAGGACTCAAAACCCCCGCAAGCAGCCGCGCCTGCTCCGGCCCCCGTTGCACCAGCGCCGATTGCCTCCACCTTCGCAGGCACGGCCGACCTTGATTGCGACCTGCTGGTTTTAGGCGCAGGCCCCGGCGGTTATTCAGCCGCCTTTCGCGCGGCAGACCTTGGCCTCAAGGTCATTCTGGTCGAGCGCTACGCATCCTTGGGCGGCGTCTGCCTCAACGTCGGCTGTATTCCGTCCAAAGCGCTGCTGCACGTTGCCGCCGTGATGGATGAAGTCAAACATTTTGAAAGCCTGGGCGTGACGTTTGCCGAGCCAAAGGTAGACCTCAACAAGCTGCGCACGCACAAAGAAAAAATCGTCGGCAAGCTGACCGGCGGGCTGAGCGCGATGGCCAAAATGCGCAAGGTCACGGTAGTACGTGGCCTGGGTAGCTTCGTCGGTACGCATCATCTGCAGGTTGAAGAAACCACGGGTAGCGCACAGAAAAAGTCCGGCAAAAAGCAGACCATTGGATTTAAAAACTGCATCATCGCCGCAGGCTCACAAGCGGTGCGTTTACCGTTCATGCAGAAGGATGGGCTTGATACTGACCCGCGCGTGGTTGACTCCACTGGTGCGCTGGCTTTGAAAGAAGTCCCCAAGCGCATGTTGATTTTGGGCGGCGGCATCATCGGCCTGGAGATGGGCAGCGTCTACAGCACACTGGGCGCGCGCCTGGACGTGGTTGAAATGATGGACGGCCTGATGCAGGGCGCGGACCGCGACCTGGTCAAAATCTGGCAAAAAATGAACGCGCCACGTTTTGACAACATCAAGCTTAAAACCAAAACGGTAGCTGCCAAAGCCACCAAGGCAGGCATTGAAGTCACGTTTGAAGCAGTCGAGCCAGGTAGCACAGCCCCCGTACCGCAAACCTACGACCTGGTGCTGCAAGCCGTAGGCCGTACACCCAACGGTAAAAAGCTCGCCGCAGATAAAGCCGGCATCACTGTTACAGAGCGTGGCTTTATTCCGGTAGACATTCAAATGCGCACCAACGTGCCGCATATCTTTGCCATAGGTGACATCGTCGGTCAGCCCATGCTCGCGCACAAGGCCGTGCATGAGGCGCATGTGGCGGCGCAAGTCATCGCAGGTGAGTTGCAGGGCAACAAAGAGCTGGCAGCCGCAGCATTCAACGCCCGCGTCATTCCCAGCGTGGCCTACACCGACCCCGAAGTGGCATGGGTCGGCCTGACCGAGACCGAAGCCAAGGCGCAAGGCATCAAGGTCAAAAAAGGTTTGTTCCCCTGGGCCGCATCAGGCCGCGCGATTGCCAATGGCCGCGACGAAGGCGTGACCAAACTGCTGTTTGACGACAGCGATGAGGCGCACGGCCACGGAAAAATCCTCGGTGGCGGCATGGTCGGCACGCATGCGGGCGACATGATCGGCGAGATAGTGCTGGCCATCGAGATGGGAGCAGATGCCATAGACATCAGCAAAACCATCCACGCCCACCCGACGCTGGGTGAGAGCATAGGCATGGCGGCTGAGGTGGCGCATGGGAGTTGTACGGATTTGCCGCCTGTGCGCAAGTAGACCCAAGTAGAAAGCTACTGCCTGGTCGTGGCTGGTTGCAACGCTGGTGTAGCGGCGATGCCTTCGTCTGACTTGGTGGCAACGCGCCGCGCACCATCAAAACGAGGCTCCCAGTAGGCGGTGGACATGCTTTCAACCCGCACCTGGGCCCCTGGCTTGGACGAGTGGATGAACTTGCCATTGCCGACGTAAATGCCAACGTGGCTACTTGAAGGAGTAGTCCTACGTCAATACTTACTATGCATCGACAACTATGCATCGGCATCCGTACTGCAAATGACGGCACAGTTATCATGGCTTGATGACTGAAACCACGCACGCAAAAACTCACGCCGAAACGGCTGAAGTGAGCCCGTGGGCGATTGTGGTCGTTGGCATGTTAGCGCTGGCAGTGGCCATGGGCATAGGCCGCTTCGCCTTCACGCCGCTGCTGCCCATGATGCTGAACGATGGCGTGATTGACCTGCTAGGCGCCAGCTGGCTGGCCAGTGCCAATTACCTGGGCTATCTGCTGGGTGCCTTGCTGTGTATGTTTCAGCCATTGATATGGCGGCGTTTTCCAGTGCTTCCATCTGTGGCAGCGTCGACGTGGGCGCGCTCTGGCTTGGTGGCGACCTGCATTTTTACCCTGGGCATGGCGCTGCACCTGCCGTGGTTGTGGCCCGTGCTGCGTTTTGCCGCCGGGGTTGCCAGCGCGTTTGTTTTTGTATTCACATCGAGCTGGTGCCTGGATCAACTGGCCGCGCGCAACGCCGGTGCGCTTGGTGCTGCAATTTACGCCGGGCCGGGTGCCGGCATTGTATTGAGCGGGCTGTTTGCCAGCGGCATGGTGGCTGTCGGCTGGTCGGCATCCAGCGGCTGGCTGACCTTTGGCGTACTGGCCATTATGTTGACGGCCATGGTCTGGCAGACTTTTCATCAACGGGCTGAAAAAAATGAATCGCCGCAAGCGAGCACTACGCAAGTTGTAGCCGCGTCTAAAATTTTCCGTCAGCAAGCCAGCCGGCAAGAAATGCTGGTGTTCGCGCTGGCCTATGGTCTGGCTGGTTTTGGCTACATCATCACCGCCACCTTTTTGCCCGTCATAGCCCGCCAGGCTTTGCTGCCCTCGGCCTTGCTCGACATGTTTTGGCCGCTGTTTGGCGTGGGTGTGGTGGTGGGGGCTTTGCTGTCGTCGCGCATCTCGCTGGCCGGTGATTTGCGCCACTGGCTGGCAGGCTGCTATGCGGTGCAGGCGCTAGCCATTGCCGTCTGTATCTTCATCCCAACGCTGACAGGCTTTGCCGTGAGCAGCCTGCTGCTCGGCCTGCCGTTTACCGTCATCACCTTTTTTGCGATGCAGGAGGCCCGCAGACTGCGCCCTCTGACTGCGCCCGCTTACATGGGCCTGCTGACGGCCATGTACGGCCTTGGGCAAATCGCAGGTCCACCCATGGTCGCCGTACTGCTGCGCCGTGCGCCATCGCTGGCCGCAGGCTTCACCCTGTCGCTGGAAATTGCCGCTGGCTCACTGCTGCTGGGCGTGCTGGTGTATCTAGGCATGGCACGTATCTGGCCGGTGCGGCTAATGGCACCTGCTACAGCGGTTTTATAGAGTTATTGGGGTCAGACCCCAATAACTCTCATCAAGCGCTGAAGAAATTTTTCAGTTTGTCTGCCCAACCTTCTTCGCTGGGTGAGTGCTTGGCCCCGCCTTTTTTCAAAGACTCATCAAACTCCTTGAGCAGTTTGCGTTGGTGTTCAGTCAGCTTGACGGGGGTTTCCACAGTGATGTGGCAATACAAATCGCCAGGGTAGCTGGAGCGCACGCCCTTGATGCCCTTACCGCGCAGGCGGAACTGTTTGCTGGCCTGCGTACCTTCGGGGATGTCAATGGCGGCTTTACCTGTCAGCGTGGGTACTTCAATTTCGCCGCCCAATGCAGCCGTGGTGAAACTGATGGGTACAGTGCAGTGCAGGTCGTCGCCGTCGCGCTCGAAGATGGCGTGCTTTTTGACGCGAATCTCGATGTACAAATCGCCTGGCGGTCCGCCATTGGTGCCAGGCTCACCGTTACCGGTTGAGCGGATGCGCATGCCATCGTCAATACCGCCGGGGATTTTGACTTCAAGCGTTTTGTTGTTTTTGGTTTTTCCCACGCCGTGGCAAGCCACGCAGGGCTCAGGGATCAGCTTGCCGCTGCCTTTGCATTGCGGGCAGTTTTGCTGCACGCTGAAAAACCCCTGACGCATTTGCACCACGCCGTGGCCGTGGCAGGTGGTGCAGGTGGCAACCTTGGTGCCGGGCTTGGCACCTGAGCCTTTGCAGGTGGTGCAGTCGTCCCAGTTGGGGATGCGGATTTGCGCTTCCTTGCCATTGGCGGCCTCTTCAAGCGTGATCTCCATCGCGTAGCTCAGGTCACCACCACGAAAAACCTGTCTGCCGCCGCGCTGCTGCGCAGCACCGCGCTGGCCACCGAACACATCACCAAAGATGTCACCAAAGGCCTCTGAAAAACCGCCAAAACCTTCAGCGCCGGGGCCACCGCGCATATTGGGATCTACGCCCGCGTGGCCGTATTGGTCGTAGGCGGCGCGCTTTTGCTCGTCGGAAAGCATCTCGTAGGCTTCTTTGCCCTCTTTGAATTTTTCTTCGGCAGCCTTGCTTGCATCACCTTGGTTGCGGTCAGGGTGGTGCTTCATCGCGAGTTTGCGATAGGCTTTTTTGATGTCTTCATCGCTGGCGTTTTTGGGTACGCCCAGCGTGTCGTAATAGTCTTTTTTGGCCATGTAGGGTCGGTCGAAAATCGTCGAAAGTTATCGAAAGTTGTTGTTAAGCGACTAGTCGGAAAACACAAAAGCGGAAATCCGGGATTGCTCCAGGTTTTCCGCTTCGGGTATGCGGTGATCGCACCACTTCAGGCTGCCAGGTCGGGTTCTCGTTAACCCTTCTTGACTTCCTTGACCTCGGCATCAACCACATTGTCGTCTGCCGGTTTGGCTTCTGGCTGAGATGCGTCACCTGCCGGGCCCGCTGCCGCTGCGGCTTTGGATGCTTCCATGTCAGCGTACATTTTTTCACCAAGCTTCTGGCTGGCCTCCATGAGCGCTGTGTTCTTCGCGTCGATGGTGGCCTTGTCTTCACCTTTGAGGGCTTCTTCCATGTCCTTGATGGCAACTTCGATTTTTTCTTTCTCGCCTGCCTCAAGCTTGTCGCCGTATTCAGCCAGCGATTTTTTCACGCTGTGAACCATGGCTTCGGCATTGTTCTTGGCCTGCACAAATTCGACTTTCTTCTTGTCGTCTTCGGCGTGCAGCTCGGCATCTTTCACCATCTGCTGGATCTCGGCTTCGGACAAACCGGAGTTGGCTTTGATGGTGATTTTGTTTTCTTTACCGGTGCCCTTGTCTTTCGCGCCTACGTGCAGGATGCCGTTGGCATCAATGTCGAAGGACACTTCAATCTGCGGCGTGCCGCGCGTTGACGGCGGGATGCCTTCAAGGTTGAACTCGCCCAGCGCCTTGTTGCCCGATGCAATCTCGCGCTCGCCCTGGAAGACCTTGATGGTCACGGCCGGCTGGTTGTCTTCAGCGGTCGAGAAGGTCTGTGCAAATTTAGTCGGGATGGTCGTGTTTTTCTTGATCATCTTGGTCATAACCCCGCCCATGGTTTCGATACCAAGGGACAGTGGGGTCACATCAAGCAGCAACACGTCGGTACGGTCGCCAGACAACACCTGGCCCTGAATCGCAGCGCCCACGGCAACCGCCTCATCGGGGTTCACATCCTTGCGCGGCTCCTTGCCGAAGAACTCCTTGACCTTCTCCTGCACCTTGGGCATACGGGTCTGGCCGCCGACCAGAATCACGTCATGGATATCTGACACGCTCAGGCCTGCGTCCTTCATAGCGGTGCGGCAAGGCGCAATCGTGCGCTCGATCAGTTCGTCAACCAGGCTCTCCAGCTTGGCGCGGGTCAGCTTGACCAGCAAATGCTTGGGGCCGGATGCCGGGTCGTGTGCAATGTAGGGAATGTTGACTTCGGTTGCAGCGCTGTTGGACAGCTCGATTTTTGCTTTTTCAGCCGAGTCTTTAAGGCGCTGCAAGGCGACCACGTCTTTCGACAGGTCGATGCCGCTTTCCTTTTTGAACTCGCCGACGATGTAGTCGATCACGCGCTGGTCAAAGTCTTCGCCGCCGAGGAAGGTGTCGCCATTAGTGGACAGCACTTCAAACTGTTTTTCGCCGTCAACGTCGGCGATCTCGATGATGGAGATATCAAACGTACCGCCGCCTAGGTCATAGACGGCAATTTTGCGGTCGCCTTTTTCTTGCTTGTCCAGGCCAAAGGCGAGGGCGGCAGCGGTAGGCTCGTTGATGATGCGCTTGACGTCGAGGCCGGCAATGCGGCCTGCGTCTTTGGTGGCCTGGCGCTGCGCGTCATTGAAGTAAGCGGGCACCGTGATGACGGCCTCGGTGACGGGCTCGCCGAGGTAGTCTTCGGCGGTTTTTTTCATTTTGCGCAAGATGTCGGCGCTGACCTGCTGAGCAGACAATTTTTTGCCACGCACTTCAACCCATGCGTCGCCGTTGTCGGCTGCCACGATGGTGTAAGGCATGAGAGCGATGTCCTTCTGGACTTCTTTCTCAGTGAATTTGCGACCAATCAGACGCTTGACGGCGTACAGCGTGTTCCTGGGATTGGTCACGGCCTGACGCTTGGCCGAGGTGCCGACCAGCACTTCGCCGTCTTCCTGGTAAGCCACGATGGACGGCGTGGTGCGCGTACCTTCGGAGTTTTCAATCACCCGTGGCGTGTTGCCTTCCATGATGGCTACGCAACTATTGGTCGTGCCTAGGTCGATGCCGATGATTCTTCCCATGATGTACTCCGTTCGATTCAAAAATAATGATGTTTAAGAGGTGTGGTTGTGTTGACGTATTTCAAGACGACATTTATAGAGGTGCCCTTATTTGGGTGCGCTCACCGTGACTAACGCCGGACGCAGCACACGCTCGGCTATCAGATAGCCTTTTTGCAGCACATCAACCACTGTATTGGCCTCTTGCTTCGATGGCACCATGCTGATGGCTTGGTGCTGGTGCGGGTCAAATTTAGTGCCGGCGGGTGGGTCTATGGCCATCACCTTGTTGCGCTCCAGTACGCTTTTCAGTTGCTTGAGTGTGGCTTCTCCGCCTTCGCGGATTTGCTGCGGCGTTGCATCCTTGATGGTGAGGCCCGCCTCCAGGCTGTCGGCTACCGGCAGCAGGCTTTCGGCAAAGCTCTCGACTGCAAACTTGCGGGCTTTGCTGATCTCATCATCGGCGCGGCGGCGGGCGTTTTCAGCCTCGGCCTTGGCACGCAGATAGCTGTCAGCCAGTTCGGTGTTTTTGGCTGTCAGCGTGGCGACCTCAGCCTGCGCTACGGATAGCGCATCAAACTCGTTGGCAGCCCGCGCTGCTTCAAACTCTTCGGGGCTGGGCGCACCTGTCAGGCCGGCGTTCATGTCGCTGGCGGATTGGTTTTTTTCGGGTTGTGGATTTTCAGACATGCTTCAACACAGGTAAAGACGATCAAGGAAAAAGTGGGTTTATTGGACCAATAACCCCACTTGAGGCTCGCAAAGGCCTTTTCAAGGGCAGGGGGTTTTTGGGGTCAGAGCCCAAATTCGCCGAGCCTTCGGCTCGCCCTCCGGGGGCGGTGCCTTGCACCGCTGCGAAATTGGTGTCTGACCCCAATAACCCGATGGCAGCTTATTTTTTCTTAATCAAGCTGGCGGACCACTTGCTTGCGAATGTCTGCATCTCGGCCAGACGTTTGAGCAAATCTGCGCCCAGCGTGGTGACGATATAACCAGCGCCGCCGTGCGTGAGCAGCCCGGCAGTACGCAGCGCCTTGATACGGGTGTTGAGTGTGTTCGGAGTGATGCTTCCGATGCTGTCTTGCAGCAGGCGAAATGTCTGGGGGTGGCCATCTTTGAGGGCCCACAAAACGCGCAGTGCATAGCGCGATTCAAGCAGTTCAAACAGCTGACTGACAGCGGCATTTTCCTTGGCACTCATAGGGGATATCTCCTGGTCATGTTTTTGTCATGGCGTTATTGGGGTCAGACACCAATTTCGCTGCGGTGCTTCGCACCGCGCTCTCCGGGCGAGCCGTAGGCTCGGCGAATTTGGGCTCTGACCCCAAAAACTCCAAGCTTGGAGTGAAATATAGCTCAAATTCCTGACTGCTACTAGTTTTGTAGCTGCCAAAGGAAAAACGCATCCTCTTGCTGTTGCTCGGCACGTTCATGGATCTGGCGCCGATGCTACTCATTTGCACACCGATCTTCATGCCGGTGATCCTCAAGCTGGGTATCGACCCGGTGCATTTCGGCATGATCATGATCCTCAATCTTGGCATGGGCCTGATCACGCCGCCGGTCGGGCCGACCCTGTTCGTTGGCTGCGCCATCGGCAAGGTGACGATGGAAGAGGTATCGAAGGAGCTATGGCCGTTCTACGGCGCGATGTGCGTGGCCCTGCTGCTCGTCACCTACGTCCCCGCGATCTCGCTCTGGCTGCCGGGTCTGATGAAATAAAATGAGCAGGGTGACACCCCATTTGATGGCGCCTCATGACGTGGCGTGAAGGGATGTGGCTCTGATGCAAGCGCTTGACCCGTCAAAATTTCAGGGCGACATCGACGGCCAGCCGATTGCGCTTTATGTGTTGCACAACACGCGCGGCATGGTGGCCTGCATCAGCAACTATGGCGCAAAAATTGAGCAGCTCATCGTGCCTGATAGCCAAGGCCTGCTGGCCGATGTGGTGCTGGGCTACGACAGCCTGCAAGCCGCTGTTGATGGCTCGCCCTCCATGGGCGCTTTTATAGGCCGCTATGCCGGGCGGATTGACGGTGCGGCCTTCACCCTGAACGGCACACGCTACCAGCTGAGTGCCAACAACGGCCCGCACTGCCTGCATGGTGGTGTCCGTGGTTCGCGCTTCAGGGTGTTTGATGCCGTGCAGCGCAACGCATTCAGCGTTGAGATGCGCTACGTATTTGCCGACGGTGAAGAAGGCTTTCCCGGCACGCTGGCCTTGCGCCTGATGTACAGCCTGACAGAGCAAAACGAGCTGGTGCTGGACTATGAAGCCACGGCGCTGGACAAACCCACCGTCGCCAGCTTCACGACGCACGCTTTTTTTAATCTCAATGGCGAGTTTGCGAATCAGCAAGCCCGTAGCGTACTCGGCCACGCAGTGATGATTTGTGCCGATAGCTACTTCACGATGACGGATGAGCTGCTGGCAACGGGCGCTATCGAATCGGTTGACAATACCGTGCTTGATTTCCGGCAGCCGACGGTTCTGGGCAGCCGCGTGGGCAAAGTGGCAGATGGTTATGACTGCTGCTACCTGGTTAAGCGGCCTGCTGGTCATGGTCTGGCACTGGCCGCCCGCGTCACTGCGCCAGCCCATGGCCGTGCGGTGGACGATGCGATAGGCCGCGTGATGGAGGTCTGGTCAACCGAGCCTGCCCTGCAGTTCTACACCGGGCTGCAAGCCGGTGAGCCGCTGGCTGGCGGCCTTGGCAAAGGCGGCGTGCGCTACCTGCAGCAGCAAAGTTTTTGCCTGGAGCCACAGGGCTACCCCAACGCACCCAATGGACCGGCGTTTACGTCAAGCATTTACCAGCCGGGGCAAAGCCGGGCAGGTAAAACCGTTTACCGATTCAGTCATCCGGTTTGAGATTTCTAGGTTAAAGGCAATCCCAACGCCACATAAACCCGCAGTGCGCCATAGGCATCATTGGCGGCGTAAATAATTTGCGCTTCGCTCAGGCGCTGATTCGCCCAGTTGGATGTGCTGGCTTTTTTGCTCTTGATAAAACGTTTTCTGAACATGACCGCCACTGCGCCACGTACGCCCATGTCCTTGCGATAGCCGCGCTCCCTGAAGACGAGGTTTAAATCCAGCACGCCCTGCAAATCAACCCCCAGCTTGTGGATGATCCGGCGGCGGTCATCACCCAAGCCAAAGCCTGCCTTGATGATGCTGGGTGACTCCAGCAGCAGGCCGACGGTGCGGCGGCAGTCGGCATCTGTTAGCTGGAAGATCCAGGCCTTTTGCGCCGTACACAGCTGCACGATGTGCGGGCCGTCGCTGGTTTCGTTTTTGGCGAAGGTGGGTTTTGATTCGGTGTCAAAGCCCAGCACGCTGATGCCTGAAAGCTCTTGCATGGCCTGCGCCGCCTGATCGGCAGTGGAGACGACCTGTATCTGGCTAAGTTCAAGGCGCTCAAACTGCGGGAGCAGGGCGATTTCTTCCTTGTCGGGCGTGCGGTGTAGTTCTGACATTGAGTGCTGGATGTGCTGGACAATAGGCCAATAGTGGCGGGCAGATGGTTGAGCTTACAGGGCTCGCATCAGCCGAGCATTTATTACCCTTGAGTTTGAAAATGGCGAAGAACAACAAGCAAACCGGCGGGCTGGTTTATTCAACCGATGCAGGCCGGATGTACCCGAATTGCCTGGAGTTATTGGGGTCAGACACCAATTTCGCTGTGGTGCCAAGCACCGCCCCCGAAGGGCGAGCCGTAGGCTCGGCGAATTTGGGCTCTGACCCCAAAAACCCAGCCGTAGGCTCGGCGAATTTGGGCTCTGACCCCAATAACTCCAGGCAATCAGTCACGCCGAAAGGCGATGCTGTGGTTCGGGTCAGTCACGAGACCAAGGGTCGTGGCGGCAAGAGCGTTACCCTCGTCAAGGGGCTTGCACTGGATGCACTGTCGCTGGCAACAATTGGTAAACAGTTACGCGTGGCGTGTGGCTCGGGGGGTACGGTAAAGGGCGGCGTGATTGAAATCCAGGGTGACCATCGCAAAGGGGTCATCGCTGCCTTGACCAAGCTTGGGCACAAGGTTAAAAGCGCTGGCGGCTAGACTGGTTCTGTCGCTGCAGTGCAAACCTAGAGGTTGCCACCGCGCACTTTTCGGCCTGCCATCTGAACCACCAACTTTGAACGGAGACCTGACATGACCAATGACACCTTGACGCAACTTAAGCAACCTTCTGCCGAGGTGATGCGCATGATCGAGCGCCTGATTGCTTTTCCCACTGTGTCGCGCGATTCCAATCTTGGCTTGATTGAATGGACCCGCGACTACCTGGCGGGCCTAGGCGTTCAATCGCGCCTGACGTACGACGCCACGGGAAAAAAGGCTAACCTGTTTGCGACGGTGGGCGGTGGTAGTCGTCCCGGCCTGGTGTTGTCAGGCCACACCGATGTGGTGCCGGTCGAGGGTCAGGCCTGGGACACCGACCCCTTCAAGGCGACAGTCGTCGGCGACAAGCTGTTTGGGCGTGGCGTGGCCGACATGAAAAGCTACATCGCCACCGCGCTGGTCATGGTGCCCAAGTACCTGGCGGCCAACGCCGATGCACCGCTGCACCTGGCGCTTTCGTACGATGAAGAAGTCGGCTGCATCGGGGTGCGCGGGCTGATCAAGGATTTGACCGAGATGGGCTTAACCACCGCCGGTTGCATTGTCGGTGAGCCGACCATGATGCAGCCCATCATCGCGCACAAGGGCGCAAACCGGTTTCGCTGCTGCATCACCGGGCGCGAGGCGCATTCGAGCTACACCACACAGGGCGTTAACGCCATTGAGTACGCAGCACGCATCATTGTCTATATCCGCCAGATGGCTGACCGCATGGCCGCACTGGAGGCCCGCGACTACGCTTTTACCGTGCCCTACACCACGATGCAAACCGGCACCATCAAGGGTGGACTGGCGTCCAACATCGTCCCCAAGGAGTGCGAGTTCCAGTTTGAAGCGCGCACCATGCCCGGTGCGTCGGCTGACCGCCTGTTTCAGGAAATCAAGGACTTTGCGGCCACCCTGTTGCCAGAAATGCAGCGGATTGAGCCGAACGCCAAAATTCAACTGGACGCGATAGCCTCGGCCCCGGGCATGAGCATGCAAGAGAGTGACGACATCGTGAAACTGGCGGTCGCGTTGTCACGCAACAAGGCCAACGGCGCAGTCTCGTACGGCACTGAGGGCGGCCTGTTCCAGCAAGCGGGCATTCCCACCGTGATTTGTGGCCCCGGCGACATTGAGCAGGCACACCGGCCGAATGAATTTGCCTCGCTGGCGCAACTGGCGCAGTGCGAAGCCTTCATGCTGCGGCTGATTGAGTCAGAATCGGGCAGCCCTACCCGGGGTACCACCGTCGCGCATCCATGACCTCTGGTGTGTCGCGAAAACGATAAATTCTTAATCTAGCGACAGAACCCAGACCACCGCCTCTGGTTCATGAACAGTGCGTTAGCGCCGAGATCAGGTCATCGATCAGGTCATCGGCGTTTTCAAGTCCGACAGAAACCCGTAGCAAACCTTGTGGCGTTTTGCTTGTCGGGCCCTCGATCGATGCGCGGTGTTCGATCAGGCTTTCGACGCCGCCTAGACTGGTGGCACGGGTGAAAATTTCCACATGGGCGGCCAGCGCCATCGCCGAGTCCTTGCCGCCCTTGACCTCGAACGAAAGCATGCCGCCAAAGCCCGACATCTGTCTGCTGGCAATGGCATGGAAAGGGTTGTCCGGCAAGCCAGGGTAATGCACAACGCTGACTTTTGCATGCTGCTGCAAAAATTCGGCTACCTTTTGCGCATTGGCGCAATGCGCCTGCATGCGGTAAGGCAGGGTTGGCAGGCTGCGCATGACCAGCCAGCAGTCGAACGGCGAAGGCACCGCGCCGCCAAAAAGCTGGGCGCAACGCAACTCGGCAAAATGCTCGTCATTCAGCCGCGACACGACGGCCCCGCCTAGCACGTCGCTGCGCCCGCCCAGGTACTTGGTGGTGGCATGCATCACCATGTCGCAACCCAGCGCCAGCGGTTGCTGAAGTACGGGGCTGGCAAAAGTGTTGTCGGCAATGGCACGCGCGCCGTGCTGGTGGGCAATCTCTGCGATGGCGGTGATGTCGACACATTGCAGTAGAGGATTTGACGGTGTTTCGATCCAGATGATTTTGGTCTGCGGGGTCCGGGCCTTGCGCACGCCGTCCAGATTCGTCATGTCGACAAACGAGGCCGTGATGCCCCATTTGGCGAAAAGATGCTTCAAGACATTGGCCGTGCCGTGGTAGATATCGACCGGTGCGATGACATGGTCGCCGGGCATCAAACCCTGGAAGATCGCGGTAACGGCCGCCAAACCAGAGCCGAAGGCAGCACTTGCAGCACCACCTTCCAGCGCCGCCAGTGCGGCTTCCAACCCATTGCGGTTCGGGTTGTGATTGCGCGAGTAGAGAAAACCACGCGAATAGCCCCCGTCCGCGTCACGCTCGAAGGTGGTTGAAAGGTGGATCGCCTCGGTCACAGCGCCGGTGCCGACATCGACGGAGTGTCCGGCATGCACCGCCAGTGTTTCAATTTTGTATTGTTTTCCGGGCTTCATGGTTTTTTCAGAATAGGGGGATCAAATGAATCAGGTTGGACGAGCGGAGGCACCTCGCAGGTCCAACTGTAAGCGTCAGGCGCCCGTCTCTCCTGAATGGCGAGTAGCCGCTCCCGCAGAACGCGCGCGCGTACATCAACCACAGTGGGCTGATACTCTCGGCCATTGGCGTCACCGATGACGCTGATCGGGCAAACGATGGCTGCTGTTCCGCAGGCAAACACCTCGCTACACTCGCCGCTCGATATTTGCCGCAGCAGCTCGGCGATCGGCATCGCTCTCTCGACGACCTGCCAGCCCGCATCACGCGCGAGCACCATCAGGGAGTCACGGGTAACTCCGGGTAGGATCGAGTCGTTGAGGATCGGCGTGTGCAATTCGTCGCCAATCACGGCAAACAAATTCATACCGGACAATTCTTCGATGTTCTGCCGAGTCGCCGGATCGAGCCACAGCGCAACCGTATAGCCGTTTTTCACTGCGCGAGTCGAGGCAAGGAGCGATGCTGCGTAATTCGCACCCGTCTTCACGCTCCCAAGTCCAGCGGTAGACGCTCTGACTTGCTCTCGCTCGATCAGAACCTTCATGCTGCCCAAGGTGTAGGCCTCGGACGGATTCGCGATGACCATGAACCGAGCGCTGCTCGAGGCGCGGATGGCGTATCCCGGTTCGGTGCCGAACAAGAAGGGCCGGACATACAGTGATTGGCCGGTCTTATCAGGTACGAACGGCGTGCACGCACCGACTACCGCCTGAACTCCTTCGAGAAATAAATGCTCTGGCACCGCGATCATCGCGATTCGTTCGGCGGATCGGCGAAAGCGCGCGTAATTCTCGCCAACTCGGAATAAATTCGCGGCCGAACGTCCAACCCGATAGGCCTTCATGCCTTCAAAAGCCTGTTCCGCGTAATGCAGTGCGCGGGCGCCGGGCAGTATCTCGATCGGCCCGTAGGGCAGCAGCTCCCCCGGGTTCCATTGTCCGTTATCGAAGGTTGCGCTGTACATCACGGGCGCAGGCACGAGGCCGAACCCAAGGGTGTCAGGTAGCCGAAAGTCGGCGACGCATTTCCAGACGTCATTGTGAATAATGTAATTAGCCATCGGTAGTCAGTCGCTCACTATCATGAATTGCCACATTAAATCGATTGCAGAAGGCCGCCATCGCAGGCGATTGCCTGAGCGGTGACATAGCCCGCCTGCTCCGATGCGAGAAACGCCGCCAGCGCGGCGAAGTTCTCAGAACGTCCCAACCTGCGAGTGGGGCTCAGGGCCCTGCCAGCCCGTCCACCGCCTGAAACATGGCCTGCCGTGCCTGCGCCACGATCTGCGTCCGCCATGCGTCTGTGTCGATATAAAACGCTTCCATCATTTGCCGTTTGATGGCCGCGTGTTGTGCGGCTGGTGCCTCGGGGTGTTGCTGCAGCCAGTTGTCGGCACGCAGCGCGGAGAGCATGTCCAAAATGGGGAGCGTGCCGTACTCCATCGCGATGCCGGTGTATTCGGCTTGCGGACACTCCTCGTAGATTGCACCCCACATCAGGCCTGTCAGGCGGGCGGAACTGGAGGAGCCATCGTACGTCGAGGTCACGGGGGTGGTGCCTTCGCTGCTCCACCAGGCGCGGGCGCGGGCCAGGGCATTCGGGTCGTCCCTGCAGGCAAAAATGCGCTCGCCGACGCCGCTGGGCCCCAGGCCGGTGTGCAGGTCTATCCAGGCGATGCGGCCCGCCCGTCGCCCATGGTTCTTCAGCACCTGGCGCAGGGTCAGGTTGTTCCAGCTCGGCGCGCTACCCCCGTAGAACAGGCCATCGGAAAATTCGTACTGTCCCTGCGACACGGCAGTCTGGTAGTGGGCGACGCCCTGAACGGCAATATAGTTTGCGATGGCTGTCTGGTTGTCGGCCGTGGGAGGCCATTTCTCGGGCAGTAGCAGGTGGTGGATATCGCGATACGCCTGGTTGACGGGCAGGGGCTGGTTGAAGTCCTGAAAATTGCGGTTGATGTCGATATTCTCGTGCGTAGTACGCTGCAAATACGAAAACCCATAGGGGTTGAGTGCGTGAATGTAGAGTACTGCCACGCCGCCAGCCCGGGCCTTTGCGCACCATTCGGCATCCTGTGCAGCGTGCACCTGCACACCTGATCCGCAATAGCCCTCGATGCCATGGCAGGCGCTGCTGACAATGAGGAGCCGCTCTGCGTCGGGTGAGCCGTCCAGCGCTACGTCCATGGCCAGGGTCTCGCCGTCACGGCCTTGCAAGGGGTGTTTAAAAGAATGCAGTGCCATGCCTGCGGCAGCTGCTGCCTCAAGAAATTTAGCGCGTGCCGATGTGTAGCTGGTCGAAAAGACCGCGTGTAAATTCATGGTGTTTTATTGAAAAGTAAGAGTTACTTCAAACCTTGGCAGGCATGCCCAGCCAGCGGGTTGCCAGCTCCACCCAATAGGTGCCGCCTAGCGGAATCAAGTCGTCGTTGAAGTCGTAGCTGGGGTTGTGCAGCATGCAGGGTCCGCCGCCATGCCCAATCTCGCGGTGCGCACCGTCGCCATTGGCGATAAAACAATAGGCCCCAGGCTTGGCCTGCAGCATGTAGGCGAAATCTTCGGCGCCCATGGTGGGCTCCTGGGCCAACACCTGATCGGCACCGACAATGCTCGTCATCACCTGGCGGGCAAAGTCAGCTTCGGCAGCGCTGTTGATGGTGGGTGGGTAGTTGCGCACAAACTTGAATTCACACTCTGCGCCAAAGGCCGCGCAGGTGTGTTCGGCAACTTCCTGCATACGCCTTTCGATCATGTCGAGTACGCCGATACTGAAGGTGCGCACCGTACCCTGCAATTCGCAGAAATCAGGCACCACGTTGGTAGCTTCACCGGCGTGGATCATGGTCACAGAGATGACGCCGGCATCGACCGGTTTCTTGTTGCGGCTGATGATGGTCTGGAAGCCCTGCACGATCTGGCAAGCCACGGGCACCGGGTCGATGCCGTTGTGCGGCAAGGCCGCATGGCTGCCTTTGCCGCGGATGACGATCTTGAATTCATTGCTTGAGGCCATGACCGGCCCGGCACTGACGGCAAAGGTGCCTACCGGCGCACCGGGCCAGTTGTGCATGCCGAACACCGCCTCCATCGGGAATTTCTCGAACAAGCCGTCCTTGATCATCTCGCGTGCGCCGCCGCCGCCTTCTTCTGCGGGCTGGAAAATCAGGTACACCGTGCCGTCAAAGTCGCGCTGTTTGGCCAGGTGCTGCCCGGCAGCGAGCAGCATCGCGGTGTGGCCGTCATGGCCGCAGGCGTGCATCTTGCCGGCGTGGACACTGGCGTGGGGGAACTGGTTGGACTCCTGCATCGGCAGTGCGTCCATGTCGGCGCGTAGACCCACGGCGCGGCCGCTTTTCCCGCCGTCGCGGCCATGCACGATGCCTACCACGCCGGTGGTGCCCATGCCGCGGTGGATCGGAATGCCCCATTCGGTGAGTTTTTGCGCCACCACGTCGGCGGTCCGCACCTCCTGGAAGCACAGCTCGGGGTGGGCGTGGATGTCACGCCGAACCGCCGCAATCTGGGCGGCCTCGGTCAGGATGGAGTCGATGATTTTCATGGGTTTGTTCCTTGTCAAAATGGGTTGCTTGGGGTGATGGTCTGTACGGTACTTCAAATACGGTTTTCCTGCACGGCATGGCAGGCGATTTTCACGCCCGCAATCGTCAGCAGCTCAGGCCGCTCGGCGCGGCAGCGGTCGTTGACATGCGGGCAGCGCGGATGAAAGGTGCAGCCGGTCGGCGGGTTCAGGGGGTTGGGCACTTCGCCCTGTACCGGGGTGCGGGCCTGACCGGTGTCGTGCATTTTCGGAATCGCATCGAGCAGCATGCGGGTGTAGGGGTGCTTCGGGCTGGCAAACAGGGTCTGCTTGTCGGCCAACTCGACCAGCCGCCCCAGGTACATCACGCCCACCTGGTCGCTGACATGGCGCACCACCGCCAGGTTGTGAGAAATAAACAGATAGGTCAGGCCGCGCTCGCGCTGCAGGTCTTTCATGATGTTGAGCACCTGCGCTTGCACGCTGACGTCGAGCGCCGAAGTGGGTTCGTCACAGACCAAAAACTCGGGCTCGGTGGCCAGCGCGCGGGCAATCGAAATGCGCTGGCGCTGGCCGCCGGAGAACTGGTGCGGGTACTTGGGCCCATCCAGCGGGGACAGGCCCACCGACTTGAGCAGCTCGCCTACGCGCACCTTGAGTTCCGCCTCGTCGGTGATCAGGCCGTGTTCTTTCAGGGGTTCACCCACAATGTCTTCGACAATCCAGCGCGGGTTCAGGCTGGCATACGGGTCCTGAAAAATCATCTGGATGCGGCGCCGCAGTTGACGGCCCTGCGGCGTCTTGAACGCGGCGTGCGCGTCCTGCCCATCGAAGGTAAAGTCGCCGCGGGTCGGTTCGTACAAACCCACCAGAAGGCGGGCCACTGTGCTTTTGCCACAGCCCGATTCGCCGACCAGCGCCAGCGTCTTGCCTTTCTCGATCTCGAAGCTCACGCCGTCGACCGCGTTCAGCAGCAGACGCGGCTTGCCTTCGATCACCCGGTTCAACCAGGGCGGCGACACATCGAAGGTCATGGCCAGATCATGCGCCTGAACAAGTACCCCCACGCTTGTTACTTTTTTCGCAGTCATCCGGCAACTCCCGCATGGGCATCGTGCAGCCAGCAGGCCGCGCGCGTGGCACCGGCGGGCATCAGGTCTGGGCGGTCCTGCGTGCATCGGTCAAAAACTTTAGGGCAGCGCGGATTGAAGGCGCAACCTGGCGGAATGGCGTTCAGGCGCGGCATGGCGCCATCAATCTGATTGAGCCGTTCGCGGTCTATTGTGATGTCGGGAATGGCAGCCATCAGGCCTTCGGTGTAAGGGTGCGCCGGGTGGTTGATGACCTCATGCACCGGGCCGATCTCGGCAATGCGCCCGGCGTACATCACGGCAACGCGGTCGCAGGTTTCGGCAATCACGCCCATGTCGTGGGTGATCAGCATCACGGCGGCGCCGCGCTTTTTGCAAATGCTTTTGAGTAGCATGATGATCTGCGCCTGAATCGACACATCGAGCGCCGTCGTAGGTTCGTCGGCGACGATCAGCCTGGGCTCGGCGGCCAGCGCCAGAGCAATCACCACGCGCTGGCGCATGCCGCCCGAAAACTGGTGCGGGTAGTGCTCGATGCGCTGCTCGGCCGCCGAAATGCCGGTATCCTCCAGCAAGGAGATGGCGCGTCGGCGCGCCTCTTTCGCGCTGACCGGCAGGTGCGTCAGTATCGTCTCGATCAGTTGCTGGCCCACCGTGTACAAGGGGTTGAGCGAGGTCAGCGGGTCCTGGAAAATGGCGCCAATCTTGCGGCCCCGAATGTGGCGCATCTGCTCGTAGGCCAGGTTGTCGATGCGCTCGCCTTCGAGCAAAATCTGCCCGCCGACTATGCGTCCCGGCGGCTCCAGCAGCCCGATGATGGCCGCGCCGGTCAGCGATTTTCCGGCGCCCGACTCCCCGACCACACCGAGGATTTCACCGGGCGCGATGTCAAACGAAATATCGTCCAGCGCCCGCAGCGTGCCGCGCCGGCCGGGAAACTCGACGATTAGGTTTTTGACTTGTAAAAGACTCATGTGCTTACCGCAAGCGCGGGTTGAGGGCATCGCGCAGCCAGTCGCCCAGCAAATTCACGCTCAGTGAAATTGTCACCAGCATCAGGCCGGGAAACACCGTGATCCACCACTCACCGGAAAACAGGTAGTCGTTGCCGATGCGGATCAGCGTGCCCAGCGATGGCGATGTGGGCGGCGCGCCCACGCCGAGGAAAGACAAAGTGGCTTCGGTGATGATGGCCGTGGCCACCTGGATGGTGGCCAGCACCAGCACCGGGCCCATCACGTTGGGCAGCACATGGCGGCGCATGATGCGCATCGGCGTGACGCCGGTCACGCGGGCCGCCTGCACATATTCCTTGTTGCGCTCGACCAGCGTCGAGCCGCGCACCGTTCTGGCGTATTGCACCCAGCCGGTTAGCGTGATCGAGATGATCAGCACCCCCAGCGCCAGCGAGTCCTGCGCATTGGGAAACAGCGCCCGACCTACCCCGGCAATCAGCAAGGCCACCAAAATGGCCGGGAAGGACAGCATGACATCGCACAGGCGCATCAGGGCCGAGTCAATCCAGCCGCCGTAAAACCCGGCCAGCAGACCCAGCCCCACGCCGAACACAACCGACAAAAGCACCGAGGCAAAACCCACGGCTAGCGAAACGCGGGCGCCATACATCAGAGCCGACAGGATGTCGCGGCCCTGGTCGTCGGTGCCCAGCAGGTATTTGGTCGAGCCCCCGGCCGACCAGGCCGGCGGCAGGCGCGCATCGCTGAGCTCCAGCGTGGTCAGGTCAAACGGGTTGTGCGGCGCCACAAAGCCCGCAAACACCGAACAGAAAATACAAATCAGGGCGACTACGGCTGCAGCCATCGCCACCGGAGAGGTGCGAAAGCTGTAGCCGATGTCGCTGTCCCACAATCGGGAAAGCGCGCTCTTCATCAGACCTTGTTAAATCTTGTTATTTGTTGACTTTGACAAATTTCCAGGGCATGCCGTTGTCAGGCCATTGCACCAACTCTAGGTTCTTTTTGACGCCCCAGTTGAGCGCCTGTTGGTGCAGCGGCAAATGACCGATGTCGTCCTGGTGGATCTTCAGTGCCTCGTGGATCATTTCGTTGCGTTTTTTCGTATCGGTCTCGGAGGCCACCAGATTGGTCAGATCATCGACCCTAGCATTGGTGTAAGAGCCCAGGTTGAACTGGCCACGGCCACCGTCACCGGGTGTGGACATGATGGGGAAAAGCACGTTGTGCGCATCGACCGTGCTGGCGGTCCAGCCCAGCATGTAAAAGCTGGTGTCGCGGCGCAGGATTTTCGGGAAGTAAGTGCCCTTGGTTTCGGCTTCAAGGTTGATTTTGACGCCGATGCGTGACAGATTGGCCGCCACGGCCTGGCAGATTTCAGCATCATTCACATAACGATCGTTGGGGCAATTCATCTTGAGTTCAAAACCGCTGGCATAACCCGCATCTGCCATCAGCTTCTTGGCGGCTTCCAGGTCAAACGGCAGGCGTTTGGCAAGGTCGGGCGAAAAGCCATTGACCTGCGGCGGCAGCAGCAGCGCCACTGGCGTTGCCGCGCCGCGCATCACGCGACTTTTGATGGCTTCGCCGTCGATGGCCTGGTAGAAAGCCTGGCGAACACGCTTGTCCTTGAACGGGTTTTTGCCCTTCACGCTGGAAAACTGCAGTTCGTCGCGCTTTTGGTCCATGCCCAGGAAAATCACGCGCAGCTCGGGGCCTTGCAGAACCTTGAGATTGGCGTTGCCCTGGATACGGGCCACGTCCTGCACTGGTACCGGTTCCATGATGTCAAGCTCGCCGGACAGCAGCGCCGCGACGCGGGTGCTGTCGTTGCCAATCACGTTAAAGATAACCTCGTCCACATTGCCGTCAATCTTGCCCCAGTAGTTGCCGTTTCGCGCGAAGGTGGTGCGAATATTCGGCTGGCGTTCGCGCACGCGGAAAGGGCCAGTGCCGTTGGCGCGGAAAGACGCGGCATTTTCAATGCCTTTGCGGCGATCCACCGGTTTGGTGGCCTGGTTGATCTCGCTCCACTTCTTGCTCATGATATGCCACTGCGTGAACAACTCAGGCAATATGGGAAAGGGGTTGTTCAGCACGAAATCGATCGTGTGGGCATCTATTTTTTTGATTTCCTTGATCTGGCTGACATAGCTTTTCATGTCGGAACCATCACCTTTGGCGCGTTCATAGCTGAAGAGCACGTCGTCAGCGGTAAACGGTGTGCCATCGTGAAACTGCACACCCTTGCGCAGGTTAAAGCGCCAGACCGTCGGCGAAGTCTGCTTCCAGTCAGTGGCCAGAGACGGTGCGATTTTGTAATTGCGGTCGCGCGTGACCAGCGGCTCATAGACATTGCCCACCACCGTCAGCTGCAGGGACTCATTGAGCGAATGCGGATCCAGCGACAGGGCATCGCCCTGGTTGCCGACCCGCAAGGTGACTGCTGACGCTATAAAGGTTGCAGCTGCCAGCGCAGTACCCACAAGGGCAAAAGCGACTTTTTTCTTGAAATGCATAAGTTTCTCCGGTTGAAAAAAATTGTTTAGCGCGGCACGGATAAAGGCATGGACTGCTCCACCAGGCTCGCATGCAAGGCAGCGCCCAGCGGCAGTATATCGTCGTTGAAGTCGTAACGGCTGTTGTGCAGGAAACAACTGCCGACGCCGTTTTCGGCCCCCTGGCCGATGCGCATGTAGGCGCCGGGCTTGACTTGCAGCATGAAGGAAAAGTCTTCCGCGCCCATGCTGGGCTCCATGTCGCGCACCACATGGTCGGCGCCGAGCAGGGCTTGTGCCACATTGGCAGCAAACATGGCTTCATCAAACGAGTTGATGGTGGCGGGATACATGCGCTCGTAATGGACAGCGGCGGTCGCGCCAAAGCCCAGCGCGATGGCGCCGCACAATTCATGGAGGCGGCGCTCTACCATGTCCTGCACCTCCAGGCTGAAGGTGCGCACCGTGCCCACCAGCGTGGCCTTGTCCGGCATCACGCTCATGGCGGCCAGATCGCCGGCGTGCATCGCGCACAGGCTGATCAGGGCGCTGTCAAGCGGCTTGACGTTGCGCGAGACGATGCTTTGCACCGCCGTGATGATGTGCCCCGCCACCAGCACTGGATCGACCGTCATGTAGGCATGAGCGCCGTGCCCGCCCCGGCCGGCGATCTCGATGGTGATGCGGTCCGCGGCCGCCATCATCGGCCCGGCGTTGATGCCCACCGTGCCGGGCTTCATGGACGGCCAGTTGTGCATGCCATAGACCGCCTGCACCGGGAAGCGGTCGAACAAGCCATCTTCAATCATGACCCGCGCGCCAGCAAAACCCTCTTCGCCGGGCTGAAAGATCAGCACGGCCGTGCCGTCGAAATGGCGCGTGGCGGCCAGATAACGGGCCGCACCCACCAGCATGGCGGTGTGTCCGTCGTGGCCGCAGCCATGCATCAGGCCAGCCCGCGAAGACTTCCAGGCAAAGTCGTTGTGTTCCGTCATCGGCAGCGCGTCCATGTCGGCGCGCAGGCCGATCATTTTGCCGCTGCTGCTTTGCCGACCCTTGATGATGGCCACCAGGCCGGTCTTGCCGATGCCGCTATGCACATCGTCCACGCCGCAGCGCTGCAGCGCTTCCTTGACACGCGCGGCGGTATACACCTCTTCAAAGCCGAGTTCAGGGTGGGCATGCAGGTCACGGCGAAAGGCGGTGAGCTCGGGGTGAAATTCGGATATCTGTGCGAAGGCTCGGCCATTGGCCTTGAGCGTCGGAACGGGACGGGGCGCCAGCATCAGTGGCCTCCTGCATTGCTAACGCGCAAACGCGGATCGACCACAAAATACAGCAAATCGACCACCAGGTTGATCACCACAAAAATCAGCGCAATCAGGCAAAGATAGGCGGCCATCACGGGAATGTCGGCAAAGGTCACGGCCTGGATGAACAGCAACCCCATGCCGGGCCACTGGAACACGGTTTCGGTGATGATGGCGAAGGCGATGAGCCCGCCCAGTTGCAGGCCGGTGATGGTCATCACCGGCACCAGGGTGTTTTTGAGCGCATGCCCGAAGTGGATGGCGCGGTTGGAGAGGCCGCGCGCGCGGGCAAACTTGATGTAGTCGGTGCGCAGCACTTCGAGCATTTCAGCGCGCACCAGCCGCATGATCAGCGTGAGCTGGAAGATGGCCAGCGTGATGGCCGGCAGCGTGATGTGGTGCCAGCCCTTAGCTGTCAGCAGGCCGCTGCTCCACCAGCCCATTTGCACCACTTCGCCGCGGCCAAAACTCGGAAACCAGCCCAGTCCCACGGAGAAAAACAGGATCAGCAGGATGCCGATCAGGAAGGTCGGCAGCGACACGCCCAGCAGGGAAGCGGTCATGAACAACTGACTCATGAAACTGCCCCGACGCAGCGCCGCATACACCCCCATGGGAACACCAATCAGCAGCGCCATGAGCGCGGCGACCAGTGCCAACTCCAGCGTGGCGGGAAAGCGCTCGACGATCAGGCGCGAGACCTTGGCCCCTTGGCGCAGGCTCAACCCGAACTCGCCCTGCACAGCATTGACCAGAAAGTGGCCGAACTGCACGAAAAATGGCTTGTCCAGCCCCAGATCGGTGCGCAACTGGGCAATCTGATCCGGCTGCGCATCCTGCCCCAAAAGAAACACCACGGGGTCGCCCACGTACTGAAACAGCATGAAGGCAATAAAGGCCACGACGACCATCACGATCACAGCCTGGAGCAGGCGACGGAGAATGAATGCAGACATCGGGGTATGTTTGTGAGTGAGAGCCCATGCTAGCAGATCAAGCGCCGTGCCGACAGCGGGATTTCTTTTAGGGACTCGGAAACTTCATGCACACCAGTTTCGTCATTGCAGGCTAAAGCGCGGCAATCCATTGTGTTGGTGCGCCATCGCCAGCTATGTGCTCATCGCCATCGCGTTGCCGTACGGGTCACGATGCTGATGTGCGAGGTGCCGTATTCGGGCTGCTGCGGTGCGCTGTAGGCAAAGTGCGGCGGGGTGCTGGTACAGGCTGCCAGCAGTAGTGCCGCTAGGATCATGCACATTAGCGTGGTGCCAGGCGAATGGCTCCATCTAGCCGGATCACTTCGCCATTGAGCATGTCGTTCTCGAAAATATGCTTGACCAGTTTGGCGTAGTCCTGCGGCGTACCCAGGCGGCTTGGGAAGGGTACTGCTGCAGCCAGCGAGTCCTGCACTTCTTGCGGCATACCGAACATCATCGGCGTGCCAAAAATGCCGGGAGCAATCGTCATGTTCCGAATCCCGTTACGCGCCAGGTCGCGGGCGATCGGCAATGTCATGCCGACGATGCCGCCTTTGGAGGCGCTGTAGGCGGCCTGGCCGATCTGGCCGTCGTAGGCTGCAACCGAGGCGGTTGAAATCATCACCCCGCGCTCGCCTGTGGCTTCTGGCTCGTTTTGGCACATGGCATCAGCCGCGAGGCGAATCATGTTGAAGCTGCCGACCAGATTGACCATGATGGTTTTGTTGAACACGCCCAGGTTGTGCGGGCCGGTTTTTCCGACGGTTTTTTCGCCGCTTGCAATGCCTGCGCAATTGACCAGGCCCATCAGTTTTCCCATAGCAACAGCCTTGGCGACTACGGCCAGGCCGTCAGCTTCCTGACTGACATCGCATTTGACGAAACAGGCGTATTGGGCGCCGCCAAGCTCCTTGGCGATGGCCTCGCCTTTTTCTAACTGCATGTCGGCAATCACCACCTTGCCGCCGCTGGCAACCAGCATACGGGCGGTGCCTTCACCTAGGCCTGATGCGCCGCCTGTCACGATAAATACTTTGCCTGCAATGTCCATGATGTTCCTTTGAATGGGTCGGCTTGTTGACATTGACGTTAACGTCAATTCAGTCTGCAATTATGGCGCAAGGCAAAATGGCGGATGCCTCACGTTAACCGTTACTTCGACCGTTACTTCCGCCGTTTGTTTTGCCTGATCGTCGCTACCTTGCTGTCGGCCTGCTCAACCGCGCCAGTCGCCACCACACCCGCGCAGCCGACATCTGATGCCGCGATTAAAAAGCCCTTGAAAATCGGCCTCGCTTTGGGCGGCGGTGCGGCGCGCGGCTTTGCGCATGTGGGCGTGATCGCAGTACTCGAAGAAGCCGGGCTCAGGCCACAGCTTGTAGTGGGTACCTCGGCTGGCAGCCTGGTGGCTGCGCTGTACGCCAGCGGCAAGACCAGTGCGCAACTACAGCAGACAGCGCTAAACATGGAAGAAGTCGCCATCACCGACTGGATGCTGCCGATTTTTGGTCGTGGCATGTTCAGGGGTGATGCGCTGGCCCGCTATGTCAATGAACTGGTGCTCAACCGCAGCATCGAGAACATGGTGATTCCGCTGGGCATCGTGGCAACCGACCTGGGCAACGGCCAGGCGGTGCTGTTTCAGCGTGGCGATACCGGCGCGGCGGTGCGGGCATCGAGTGCTGTGCCGGGGGTGTTTGTGCCGGTCAAAATCGGTGCGCGTGAATATGTCGATGGCGGGCTGGTCTCGCCCGTGCCGGTGCGTTTTGCAAGGCAGATGGGCGCTGACGTGGTGATAGCCGTAGATATCTCAAACCCGCCCGAGGCCAATTCGGCCAGCAATACGCTGCAAATCCTGTTGCAGACCTTCGCCATCATGGGAAAAAGTATTAACCAGTATGAGCTGAAGGATGCTGATGTGGTGGTGCGGCCGTCGCTGGTGGGACTAAATAGTGCTGATTTTTCAGCCCGCCAGCGCGCCATGGATGCGGGCAGGGCAGCGATGCTGGCGGCGTTGCCTGCGCTCAGGGCCAAGCTTGAAAGTCCCCGTTAAAACCAGCAAAAAAAAGCCCAGTCTTGCGACTGGGCTTAACTAAGACTCGTGAAAAGTTAATTTCGAGAAGAGTCCGAGGAGACAACTGGTTTAGAACTTCGCCGCAAGGGCCAAGTTCTGAGTCATTCTTCAGCTAGAAATTAACGCTTTTTAGCGGCAGTCTTGGTAACGTTCACGGCCGTCTCTGTGACTTTGGTGAAGTTGGCTTCGGCCATGTCGCTGGCTTGTTTGACAGCTTTTTGCATGGATTCAAAAGCGTTGTTGGCAGCAGCCACGGCGCTTTTCATCACAGCCACTGCGGTCTCAGAACCGGCTGGTGCGTTTTGGCTGGCGCTATCAACCAGGCCCATGACTTTTTTCTGTGCATCAGCAGTCTGGGTTTCAAAGGTTTTGCCGAGGTCAGCACCAGCGGCGGTGGCGATGTCATACAGATGACGGCTGTATGCAGCAGTCTTTTCAGCCAGTGGCTGAACCATACCGGCTTGCAGGGCCAACAGTTCTTGCGCGTCTTTTATACCCATCACGGCTTGTGCGTGGTTGGTGCTTTCAGCCAGGGCAGCTTTGGTGGCTTGTAGGTTCAGTTCGACCAGCTTTTCAACGCCTTCAAAGGCTTTGTGGGTCAGACCAAACAGGGTTTCGATGTTGGCTTTGTGGGAGGCCATGATTTGTTCAGCAGTCAGCATAATTAATCTCCGGTGTAGTCCAAAAAAAGATGTCGAGGGAAAACTGTTGCTTTGCTTTAATTTGCTGCACTGCAACATGACCTCAAGTATAGGGAATACCCGAGGGATTGCAAGCATTTTTTGCTGCATTGCACCATTTTAGGTGTGAAACCCTAGTTCCCAAGGTAAAAGCAGGGTTTCAG
>Ga0105054_10001513_pt1 | contig 38286 bp, 37 predicted proteins | sample BON02_FD_78091 | JGI IMG/M metagenome (GOLD analysis project Ga0105054, IMG submission 78091) | Freshwater microbial communities from Lake Bonney liftoff mats and glacier meltwater in Antarctica - BON-02 (megahit assembly) | ecosystem: Environmental > Aquatic > Freshwater > Ice > Glacier...
CGCAAAGTTGTTGCTATTGAGCGTGACGACCGGTGCTTGCCAATTCTCCAAGATGTGGCTGACGCTTATCCGGGGCGCTTGCAGGTGCTTTCGGGTGATGCGCTCAAGCTTGACCCACGCGCACATTTAACACCCCCAGTGCGCATTATCGCCAATCTGCCCTATAATGTGGGCACCGAACTTTTAGTGCGCTGGCTAACGCCCGACCAATGGCCGCCGTTTTGGCAAACGCTTACTTTGATGTTCCAAAAAGAAGTGGCCGAACGGATTGTCGCAGCCCCCGGCAGCAAGGCTTTTGGACGGTTATCGTTGCTGGCCCAATGGCGCTGTGATGCAAAAATCGTCTTCGAAATTCCGCCGCAAGCCTTTACGCCGCCGCCCAAGGTCACATCGGCCGTTGTCCACCTAATAGCGCTGCCCGAACCCCGGTTCCCCGCGGATGCGCGTATATTGTCTGATGTCATAGCGCGTGGGTTTAACCAAAGGCGCAAAATGCTGCGGGCAAGCCTCAAGGGTCTAGTGCCCAATATTGAAGATGAGCTTAAGCAAATAGAAATCGACCCGCAAATGCGGGCCGAGCAACTTTCATTAGAACAGTTTTGTGCGCTTGCCCGCCATGTGGCGCAGCTGCGACTCGCCTAGTTATCGTTGCTAGGCTGCGGCTCGGGTGCTGCATTTTCGCGCGGAACTGCGGGCCGCCGGGGACGTGGTTTGCGGGCCGGTTTTGCAGGCGCATCGGCATTTTCGGGCGTTGCAACAATTTCAGCTTCAGCCGAAATATCGGGCTGGGGCGAATCCGATTCAATCGGACTGCGCTGATTATCGCGGTCATGATATGCGGGGCGCTGGTCATTTTGCGGTTGGCGCTGATCATTTTGCGGTTGCCGCTGATCATGCTGCGGTTGGCGCTGATCATGCTCACCGCCCTGGTTTTGCCCATTGCCGTTATTGTTATTTGCCTGTGCGCGTTCATTCGCTTCAGCCGCGCGTTCAGCCGTTTCGCGCATTGCTTCGCTCAGCATCCGCACATAATGCTCGGCATGTTGGGCAAAGTTTTCGGCGGCCACACGGTCGCCAGATAGCTGGGCATCACGCGCAAGCGTTTGATACTTTTCAATTATCTGCTGCGGTGTGCCGCGCACTTTGCCTTCAGGCCCGGCCGAGTCAAACACCCGGTTGACCACATTTCCAAGGTTTTGGCGACGGTTGTTATTTTTATTGCGCGAACGCGATTTGTTTGATGGTCTCATGTAATGATTCATTGCCTCGTTGGCGGGATACGGAATGCTTGGCATTCCCGGGCGAACGTGATTGGCCCAATTTTCGGTTAACCGATGTCTGCCAGAAATGACCGAGCCAGTTCTTATGCGGACAGCTAAGCCTATAGCGGGCTGAGCCAATAAAACAAGCTAAAAAACAGATATTCACGCCAAATTGCACCATTTATTTGGCTTTTGTGAGCAGGACTAAACGATCATGGCCATTGATGTCTTTAACAAGCTGCGGCAGTGCCCATCCCTGCGCTTGCATCAAGGCAACAACCTGCGCGCCTTGCTGATAACCAATTTCAAACAACACACGGCCATTTGGGGCCAAATAAGCGTCAAGCTGTCCGGCAAGCGCGCGATATACTTGCAATCCATCGCGCCCCGGCGTCAATGCCAGCTTTGGCTCATGGTCGCGCACGTCAGGTGCCAATTCAGCCCATTCAGCTTCATCAATATAAGGCGGGTTACATATGATCAGGTCAAATTCCCCATCAACCTGTGCCAGCCAATCGGATTCTCGAAATTCTAGCCGTGCGCTGACACCGTGCTTTGCGGCATTCTGTGCGGCCACATGCAGCGCGGCAGGGCTGATATCTACGGCCAAACCCGTCGCCTGCGCGCGCTCGGCAAGCAAGGTTACAATCAGCGCACCCGACCCTGTGCCAAGGTCCAGCACGCGCGAAAAATGATCGTCAAGCGCGGCGGCAATAAGCGTCTCGCTATCGGGTCGCGGGTCAAGCACATCCGGGGTTACCACAAACCGACGCGACCAAAATTCACGCCGGCCGAGAATTTGAGAAATGGGCTGAAAGTTTTGGCGTGCCGCAATCATTTGCAAATATCGGCCGGTTTCAGTTACATTTAGAACCCGATCAAGGCTAGTAACCAACTGCCCACGCTCCACGCCTAAAGCTGCTGCAAGCAATATACGGGCTTCGCTGGCGGCATCCGGGTTTTGGGTTGCCCGCAGCGCAACGATGGCTTGTGCCAACGCCACAGCCGCCGTTTGCGCCCCGCTCACAATGCCAATTCAGCCAATTTGGCAGCTTGGTCCGCCGAACTTAACCCGTCAATAATCTCATCCAAATCGCCGCCCAATATGGCATCGAGTTTGTATAATGTCAGATTGATCCGATGATCGGTCAGCCGGCCTTGTGGGAAGTTATAGGTGCGTATCCGCTCAGAACGATCCCCCGAACCCACCTGCCCTTTCCGGGCCGCTGATCGTTCATCATCGGCCTGTTGACGCTGCAAATCATATAGCCGCGTGCGCAGCACTTGCATGGCGCGTGCCCGGTTTTGGTGTTGTGATTTTTCCGCCGAGGTCACCATAATCCCGGTCGGTAAATGCGTAATCCGCACCGCGCTATCGGTGGTATTCACATGCTGGCCCCCGGCCCCGCTGGCGCGCATCGTATCAATTCGAATATCGCTGGCCGGGATATCAATATCCACTTCCTCAGCTTCAGGCAGCACCGCCACCGTGGCCGCCGAGGTATGAATGCGGCCGCCGCTTTCGGTGCTAGGCACGCGCTGCACCCGGTGCACGCCACTTTCAAACTTTAGCCGGGCAAACACATTGTCACCGCGCACGGCGGCAATAACCTCTTTGCAACCACCCAATTCGGTTAGGGATTCTTCCAAAACCTCAACCTTCCAACCCCTGTTTTCGGCATAACGCTGATACATCCTAAACAAATCTGCCGCAAATAGCGCCGCCTCGTCGCCACCAGTGCCCGCGCGAATTTCCAAAATTGCGGGGCGGGTATCGGCGGTATCTTTGGGCAAAAGTGCGAGCATCACGGCATGTTCCACCGCATCGCTTTGCGCATTGATATCTTCAAGCTCGTCTTGCGCCAGGGCTTTCATTTCCAAGTCGGCCAAAAGCCCCTGCGCTTGCCTGCGCCGCTCATTCAAATCACGCCAATCGGCAATGGTCGCCACAACTGGCCGCAATTCGGCATATTCGCGGCCCATCGACGCCAGTTCGGTTGGCGTGATGCCAGTCGCCATCTTTGCTTCCAAAAATGCAAACCGACTTACAAGCTGATCCAGACGATCTTCAGGAATCATAATTATTGACTTGTCGTTTCGGCTTCGGGCGTTGCGCCAAGCAAAACAATTTCCTGTGCTGGCCGTTCGAGCGATTCAAAGTTAGAAAGCCACTCGTCAATCCGCGCCTTGTTAACACCCATATCACCATTGCCAAACCGCGAGCGTGACCAGATGATAACTGTCGACGCACCGCCTTCTAATGCAATAAACTTGATGGTGATATAATCCGGTATGCGCCAAAATGCCGAGCGCTGGACATATGTAATCCACCCCTCATCCACGCTGCCGGCAACAACAGCCACGTTGCTTTGGCGGATAATAAAGTCATCAAAAGCTTTGGCGAGCACCGCGACATCAATACTATATTGTGGGGCTTCGCGATCTACCGTTGTAACCAGCAACAACTGTGGCGCCACAAGATATGTATTTGGCGTTGTGGGCCGTTCTACAAGCTGCGGGTCAATATGCCAAACTTGTGGATCATGGGTGGCCGAAATAAACCGATACATTGTGAACGCAATGGCCATTACAAAAACGACTAGCAATACAACAAGTATACGAAACATTAGGCCTCCGCGCTCTGCGCAGCTTCTATGGCCGCCGCTTTTTCTTCGACGAGTTCGACAATATGGTCAATCATAGCTGCATTATCCATTTTATACGCCTGTTTGCCAGCCAAATACACCATACCCGACCCGGCACCCCCACCTGTAAAGCCAATATCGGTCATCAGCGCTTCACCGGGGCCGTTTACAACGCAGCCGATTATGGAAAGCGACATAGGCGTATGAATATGCGCAAGCCGCTTTTCAAGCGCATTCACGGTTGAAATAACGTCAAACCCTTGGCGTGCGCAGCTTGGGCAGGAAATGATGTTCACGCCCCGATGCCGCAGCCCCAATGATTTCAAAATCTCAAATCCTGCGCGCACTTCTTCAACTGGATCAGCCGAAAGACTAACGCGGATCGTATCGCCGATCCCGGCCCATAGCAGGTTACCTAGGCCAATGGCGCTTTTAATCGTGCCCGAAACCAGCCCGCCCGCCTCGGTTATGCCCAAATGAATTGGTGCATCCGTTGCATCAGCCAAACCATGATAGGCGGCGGCGGCCATGAACACATCACTGGCTTTGACGCTAATCTTAAAGTTGTGAAAGTCGTTATCTTGCAGAATACGAATATGGTCGAGCCCGCTTTCAATCATCGCATCCGGGCAGGGTTCGCCGTATTTTTCTAACAAATGCCGCTCAAGACTGCCCGCGTTCACGCCAATGCGAATCGCGCAATTATAATCGCGCGCGGCCTTAATCACCTCCCGCACGCGTTCAGCCGAACCAATATTGCCCGGATTTATGCGCAAACACGCCGCGCCAGCTTTCGCCGATTCAATGGCCCGGCGGTAATGAAAGTGAATATCGGCCACAATTGGCACCGGGCTATGGCGGACAATTTCAGCCAAGGCCGCGGTCGATTCCTCATCCGGGCAGGAAATGCGCACAATATCGGCCCCAGCTTCGGCGCAGTCTTGCACTTGTTTGATGGTCGCCTTGGCATCATGGGTAAGCGTATTGGTCATGGTTTGCACCGAAATGGGTGCATCGCCACCAACGGCGATATTGCCAACCATAATCTGGCGGCTTTTGCGGCGTTCAATATTGCGCCAAGGGCGTATCGGGTTATGGTTCATGAGGGTCCACCAAGTTTGACCCTTACATAATACCGCAGGCCAACCGTGTCACGGGGGCATTGGGTTTAATTGCTAATTGCTGGCCTGATTAGCGGCCATTGCTACCAATGCGCGCTGCATTTCAGCGCTAGGGCTGCCAAATACCGGGTAATTGCCGCTAATATCGGCGACCTCAAGTGAAACATTTTTGGCAACCGAACCTTCGCCACCAATCGGGCCATAGGCTGTGCCATCAATCATCAGGTAAACCGCCGTTGCATTGCCAGCGCGCAGGGTTGCACCCTCTAGTCCATTTGGCAGGGCATAGCTTTCACCAGCATCCAAAATGGATTCATGCACAATGGTGCCATCTGGCGCTGTTACGCGTATCCAGGCTGGGGCTTGCGCGTAAATGCCAGCAACAGGCGCAACTACTATGGCATTAATTACCGGCTCGGGTGGTGTTTGCGCCTCAGAATTCGCCACTTCAACAGTTGTGGTTTGGATATTCACGATCGTGCCATAGGCTTCTGGGTCAATAAAGGCGATCGGGCCATCGCGCGCCACCACAAACGGGGCATTGGTATCTGCGGCGCTGTAAAGTCGGGTAATATCGGCAGCATGTTCACCAGCCCGATCCAGCACAATGCCTTCAAGGCTGGCTGCGAAATTGCTGCTATCCAACTGGTCAAGCACGTCGGGCGTATCATCAATGGGGGCGATGTCGACGCGCTGAATATCTTGCACCATCATCCAGCCGCCATAGCCAATTGCAGCGATAACGGCGACCAATACAAGCAAGGGCGCCATGGCCGATAAGGCCGGTGCCAAACCAGCCCCAACAGCGACGCGGCCTTGTATGGCGCGAATGCGGGTCGTTTCGTTTACTCCGCTTAGCGCGGCAGTGGCGCCGATCCGGCTTTTACCTTCACGATGGCGACCAAGATCTGGATTTGCACCCTGAAAACCAGCCTCAACACAAAAGCGCCCAAAGATCACTTCCGGGTCTAGCATCAGGTAGCGCGCATAGGAACGCACGTAACCCGCTATAAACGCACGGTTTTCAAAGACATCGAGGTCACAGTTTTCAATGGCGGCAATATAAACGGCCTTAATCCGCAGATCTCGCTGCACATCCAGCAATGATTTGGCCATTGTGGCCCGCTCACCACGCAGGAGATCGCCAAGCTTTGTTTCGAATGAATCAAAGCCGTGCAGATCCGAAACGGTTTTGCTGTCTGCCATATTTCGCCTGCCTTGCGCCGCCAATAGCCCTACTGACCCCGCGTTTCGTCTTATTAGGAAATACGCGACCTCGGCCCGAAAGGGGAAGTCATTTGTTGAGAAAACGCTAAAAATAGTCACATTGGGCGGATAAATGCCGACTTATCCGGCCTTTTCCATACGATTTAGAGCACATGAGCGCCACAGTTCGTCGAGTGCTGACACCAAATCATCCATCAACCCCGAATCATGCACCGGGGAAGGTGTGAACCGCAGCCGTTCTGTGCCACGCGGCACCGTTGGGAAGTTGATGGGCTGGGCGTAAATGCCATGGTCCCACAATAACCGATCGGACAATTGTTTGCAGTGTTTAGGGTCACCCACCAAAACCGGCACAATATGACTTGGGTTTTCCATGACGGGCAGGCCGATGGTTTTGAACCGCGTTTTCAAAACTTTCGCCGCCGTTTGGTGCGCCTCACGCAATTCCGGATGTGACTTTAGATATTGAACCGAGACTGCACCACCTGCTGCCAATGCGGGCGGCAGTGATGTTGTAAAGATGAAGCCCGGCGCATAAGACCTTACGGCGTCTACCATTTTCGCGCTGGCGGCTATGTAGCCACCCATCACGCCAAACGCCTTGCCAAGCGTGCCATTGATAATATCAATCCGCCCCGTCTGGCCCAATTGCTCAGACAACCCGCCGCCGCGGTTGCCATACATGCCAACCGCATGCACTTCATCCAAATAGGTCAGCGCGCCAAATTCTTCGGCTAGGTCGCATAACTCGACCAGGGGGCCAAAATCGCCATCCATCGAATACACTGATTCAAACGCAATCAACTTGGGCGCGGCGGGATCGGCAGCCTCAAGCAATTGGCGCAAATGCGCGGTGTCGTTATGGCGGAATATGTGCTTTTCACAGCGACCGTGTTTTATACCCTCAATCATCGAGGCATGGTTGAGCGCATCTGAAAATATGATCAACCCGGGGAAAAGCCGCGGCAGCACCGAAATCGTCGCCTCATTCGCAATATAGGCCGAGGTAAAAACCAACGCCGCTTCTTTTCGGTGCAGATCAGCCAATTCCGCCTCAAGCACCCGATGATAAATTGTGGTGCCTGATATATTGCGCGTACCGCCAGAACCCGCGCCTGCATCATTTAAGGCACGTTCCATCGCGTCAAGCACAAGCGGGTTTTGGCCCATGCCCAGATAATCATTGCCGCACCACACAGAAATTTCACGCGTGCTGCCATCAGCCTGCACCCAATCCGCATAGGGGAATCTTCCGCGTTTGCGGCGAATATCCAAAAATACCCGATAACGCCCCTCGTCATGAAGGGCGCTTAGGGCGGCATCAAGCTGGTTGTCATAATTCATCAGGCAGATCCTCAGCTTCGTCGCCTGCCCTTATACATTATACATTAGCCGTTTCGACACCACAAATTGCCGCATGACTGGCAATATCACCCTAATCTCTGCATAAATTCCGTTTATTGAATGGCTGCTAGGCAGTTGGCCCGCATAAATCAGTAAATAAACCGGATCTGATCTGTCCAAAAACGCTCGATTCGGCGCATCATGCCGTTCAAATCATCGAGCTGATCGCCCTGCACGACATTCTTTACCAGCAAAGTTGCTGAATGCCGCGCAAACAATTCGGCCACCATATGGCGCACATCACGGCCCTTCTCGGTTAGGCGCACGCGCACGGCCCGGCGGTCAACCTCACATTTTTGGTGGTGCATATAACCCGCCTCAACCAGCTTTTTAAGGTTATATGAAACATTGGAGCCTTGGTAATAACCGCGCGATTTTAGCTCGCCCGCCGTCACCTCATGTTCGCCAATGTTGAACAATAACAGTGCCTGAACCGAGTTGATGTCGATAATGCCGACACGCTCAAATTCATCCTTAACCACATCCAGCAAAAGCCGGTGCAACCGTTCAACAATTGATAGCGTTTCAAGATAGACCCCCAGAAACGCGCGTTCGTCCACCGCGTTGGGGGTATTTTTGGGTATGGTCTGCACATTCATATGATGATCTCCGCAATCTCAATTTCCATCGAGTTTGGCGCGAGAATCGCAATAAGATGTTAAATTCAACGCAAAAATACAGCTAATTTCGGCTAGATTGTATATATTGAACCATTGCTAAATGTTCAGAAGGCACCGCTGCGGCCCCACTGAACCAGCGAAACAAATCTTGGTCATTTTCATCCAACAATGCCTCATAGGCGTCCAATGCCGCTGCATTGAGCGCACGAATGGGGCCATCAGAAAACGGGCCTAGCAACAGGTCCATTTCCTTCATGCCACGCCGCCAGCTTCGGATATGCAGGCGTTTTAGGCGGATTTCGGGGGTTTCTTCGGGCATTGTGTCTCCTGATTGGGGTGGAACTAGCACAGATCGCAGCGTTGATGCCACTGAGAACATCAAATTTTCGAGCGCTATCAATGCTGGTTTGACGCTGCTCAAAAAGGGTGCAAAAAGCAGCATATTCTACCGATAGGAGTTTGAAATGCACGATATCCGGATGATACGCGACAATCCCGCTGCCTTTGACACCGCTATGGCGCGCCGGGGCCTGTCACCCATATCGTCCGAAATTCTGGCCGTTGATGAGGCGCGGCGCAGTGCCATTGCTGCCGCCGAAACCGCGCTTGCCACCCGCAATGCCGCCAGTAAAGAGGTTGGCGCCGCAAAAGCCCGTGGTGATGATGCAGAGTTTGAACGCCTGCGCGCGCTGGTTGCGGCCAAAAAAGATGAGGTCGCCACGATGGAGACTGCTTCAGCCGATGCCACCCAAAAACTAACCGCCCTGCTAGAGGCCCTGCCCAACCTGCCCTTTGATGATACCCCCGATGGCAAGGATGAGACCGATAATATTGAAATGCATCGCTGGGGCACGCCGCGCAGTTTTAACTTTGAACCACGCGAACATTATGTGCTTGAACCCGCGCAAGCGCTGATGGATTTTGCCACAGCGGGCGTTATTTCTGGCGCGCGGTTTGTCGTCCTAAAGGGCACAATCGCCCGCCTGCACCGCGCTTTGGCGCAATTCATGTTGGATACCCATATCAACGAACACGGACTAACTGAGGTGAACGCCCCAGTGCTTGTGCGCCCTGAAACCATGTATGGCACCGGGCAATTGCCCAAATTTGCCGAAGACAGCTATGAAACCACCAATGGCTGGTGGTTGATCCCAACTTCCGAGGTTACGCTCACCAGCATTCCAACAGCGACTTTAGGCTCATCAGGGTCGCTCGATGGTGCTGATTTGCCCATTCGGATGACTGCGCATTCGCTGTGCTTTCGGTCTGAAGCCGGTAGCGCTGGCAAAGATACCGCCGGCATGCTGCGCCAACATCAGTTTGAAAAAGTTGAAATGGTCTCGCTTACCAAACCCGAAGATAGCCGGGCGGAGTTGGACCGCATGACCAAATGCGCTGAAAGCATATTGGAACGGCTTGAACTGCCCTACCGCACCATTGTGCTCTGCACCGGCGATATGGGCTTTGGCGCGCGCCGCACGCATGACATTGAAGTCTGGTTGCCGGGGCAAAACACCTATCGTGAAATTTCATCCTGCTCGGTTTGCGGTGATTTTCAGGCCCGCCGCATGAATGCCCGCTTCCGCCCTGCCGAAGGGGCCAAGCCCGAATTCGTGCATACGCTTAACGGTTCGGGCCTTGCGGTTGGCCGTTGCCTTATTGCCGTGCTGGAAAACTATCAACAAGCTGATGGTGCGGTGATCATCCCTGAAGTATTGCGCCGCTATATGGGTGACAAAACCCAAATCTTGGCCGATGGCACGCTGGCCTAAGTATTTTCTGCAAGCGCCCCCCGTTTTGGGTGGCGCTTGCAGGCCTACCTGCATAATTGCCACCCAAATAGACGCATGAATGCAACGGTTTGTGGCAATTCGGCATCAAACTGCTAGATATGCTGGACGCCCCCCCTTGCCTTGCCTAAAACAGCCCCAAACCAGATGGGGTCTTGATGCGCATTCTAATCACCAATGACGACGGAATAACCGCCCCCGGCCTTGCCGCTGCCGAAGATATTGCCCGCGAAATTGCTGGGCCTGAGGGTGAAGTTTGGGTTGTCGCCCCGGCGATTGAACAATCTGGCGTCGGCCATTGCATTTCCTATATCCACCCGATGCGGATTGAAGAGCGCGGCCATCGTCGCTTTGCCGTTGAAGGCGCGCCCGCCGATTGTGTGTTGGCCGGGCTTGACCATGTTTTAAAAGGCCGTGCGCCCGATTTGCTGCTTTCGGGCGTTAATCGCGGTTACAATGTGGCAGAAGATACATTGTATTCCGGCACAATTGGCGCGGCGATTGAGGCCGCGTTGCACGGCGTTCCGGCGATTGCCATGTCGCAATATTACGGTATGGGCAATGTTGATTTGCCCGACCCATTTGCCGCCGCCCGCGCCCATGGCCCGGCAATAATCCGCCGATTACTGGACGCCGCCACATGGCAAGACGGCCCCTATGGCGTGTTTTACAACATCAACTTTCCCGCCTTGCCAGCTGACCAAATTAAGGGGCTTAAGGCCACTGAACAAGGGGCGCGGCGCGGTGGTGGGTTTGGCGTGAAACAACAAATATCCCCGAATGGACGTGAGTTTTTATGGGTAACGCATAATGCGGATAACGCGCTTGCCGCACCCGGAACAGACGCTTGGGAAAGCCGCGATGGTTATTGCACTGTCACCCCCCTGCGCGCTGATTTGACCGCGCGCGATGTGCTGGCCAATTTGGGCAGCGCGCTGGAGGGTGCATTGTGAATGATGAACGCAAAATGCAGTTTCTGCTTTCGCTGCGCCAGCACGGTATTACCGATAAAAATGTGCTTGCTGCCATGGAATCCCTGCCCCGCGAGGCCTTTTTAAGTGGGGTTTTTAAGGCTCGCGCGCATGAAGATGTGCCCCTGCCCATTGCTTGCGGCCAAACCATCAGCCAGCCCTCGATCGTGGCGCTGATGACCCAAATGCTTGAGGTAACGCCGCGTTGCAAAGTGCTCGAAATCGGCACCGGGTCTGGCTATCAGGCGGCCATATTGTCCAAGCTGGCGCGCCGGGTTTATACGGTTGAACGCCACCGCCCCTTGGCCCGGATGGCAACCCGTGTGTTGCAAGAATTTGGGTTGGTCAATGTTGTAGTAATTGCTGATGACGGTAGCCGTGGCCTACCCGAGCAAGCGCCGTTTGATCGCATCCTTCTAACCGCCGCCGCCGAAGACCCGCCAGCACCGCTTTTGGCGCAGCTTCGGGTCGGTGGTATTATGGTGCTGCCAGTCGGCCAGTCCGACACTGTGCAAACGCTGATTAAAGTGGTAAAAACTGAACATGGCCTTGAGTATAGCGAGCTTGGCGAAGTCCGCTTTGTGCCACTGATGGAAGGTGTCGCGGCGGATGTTGACTAATATGACCCGTAAACGGGCGGCGAAATGGGGCAATGCAAAGGATTTGACGTGGTGAGCAGAAGAATTTCTCGTGGTTTTATGGCTGGGGCCTCAATGTTGGTGCTCAGCGGTTGTGCGGGCGGCTTTGATTTGGGTGCGGCAAGCGATGTGTTTCGCCGTGATCCGATTGCCGTGCCCTCCATTGACCGCCAAACACCCGATGCGCGCGGCGTTATTACCTATGAAACCTATCAGGTCGTCGTAGCCCGTCCGGGTGACACAATCGCCGTATTGGCAAGCCGTGTTGGCGTGTCTGCCGATGCTTTGGCCCGCCATAATGGCCTGCCGCTTACATATCGCCCCAATGTTGGCGAAGTGCTGGCCTTGCCGGTTAATGTTGGTGGCTCAGTTGCCGCCAGCCCGTCTGGCTGGTCAGAAGAAATTGCGGTTACGGCAATTGAAAGCGCCGGTGGTTCGCCCGCCGCCGTTGGTAGACCAACAGACCCCATTCGCCACCGTGTTGAATCAGGCGACACCGCCTATTCAATTGCGCGCAGCTATAATGTTTCGGTAACAGCGCTTGCCAGTTGGAACGGGCTTGGCCCCGATCTAGCCGTGCGCCCCGGCCAGCAGCTTATTATTCCGGTACCAGATACATCACAAACCGCCCTGGCCCCAGCGCCTGTTGCAACAACAACGAGCACGGTAACCGCCACCCCTGCCCCCGTAACGCCAGTAGCCCCTGCCAGCACAGCCCGCTTTGCCGCGCCGGTATCCGGCACAGTTTCGCGTGGCTATTCGGCCAGCAACGAGGGCATTGATTACGCAGTTGCAGCGGGTTCCGATGTGCGGGCGGCGGCCAGTGGCACCGTGGCGCTAATTTCCAATTCCACCGGCGGGCTTGGCACAATTGTGCTCATCCGACATGCCGATAACTTCATAACCGTCTATGCGCGCGTTACCGACGTGCGCGTTACCCAGGGGCAAAGCGTTTCGGGTGGTGATGTGATCGCTAAAGTTGCCCCGGCGGCCACGCCTACAATGCATTTTGAGGTGCGTCGCGGTAACACAGCCGTCGATCCGGCACCGTTTATGCGTTAAGCAAGCGTCTGGCCGCGACGACCGGCCAGATCTTGCACATATTGCCAAGCCACGCGGCCCGACCTTGCGCCGCGTGTTTGCTGCCATTCAATGGCCTCGGCACGCAATTCGTCATCGCCAATACTCAGGCCGTAATGTGTGCAATAGCCCCGAATCATAGCCAAATACTGTTCTTGGTTGCAGGGATGAAAGCCTAGCCACAGGCCAAACCGATCTGACAAAGACACTTTCTCTTCAACCGCTTCACCGGGGTTAATGGCGGTTGAACGTTCATTATCAATCATGTCGCGCGGCATCAGGTGGCGGCGGTTGGAGGTGGCATAAATCACCACGTTTTCGGGCCGCCCCTCAAGGCCGCCATCAAGCACGGCCTTCAGGCTTTTGTAATGCGCATCATCATGTTCAAAGCTTAAATCATCGCAAAACAGCAAAAACCGGGCTTCAGCGCCGCGCAATTGGCCCAATAATCGGCCAATACTGGGCAAATCCTCACGGTGAATTTCAATGAGCTTGAGTGTGCCAAATTCATCAGCCGCCGCATGCACCGCCTTCACGAGCGATGATTTACCCATGCCGCGCGCGCCCCATAACAGCACGTTATTCGCCCCATGGCCGCGCGCAAATTGAACGGTGTTCCGCAACAGCACATCGCGGGCGCGATCAATCCCCAGCAGTAAATCAATACCAACCCGCGCAACTTGCAACACGGGGCGCAACTGGTCAGGGGTAACTTCCCAAACAAATGCGCTACTGGCCGCAAATTTAGGCGCTTTGGCTGGTGGCGGCGCTATCCGCTCCAGCGCCGCAGCAATGCGTTTAAGCGGTTTGCTCATTCACCGGCCTTGGTTTCAGGTTTAGCCTCACCCTCGTCTGCATCTTCGTCGTCAAAATAGCCTTCGGCACGCAAACGCTCATTGCGCTGTTTCTCGACAAGCCTGACCAACAGAATCGAAACTTCATACAGCCCATAGACCACTGTAAATAGGATAACCTGCGTCACTACATCGGGGGGTGTAACAACTGCAGCAAGAACCAAAATAGCGACAGCCGCATATTTCCGCGTCGTGGCCAGTCCGGCGGCCGAAACAAGCCCCGCTTTACCCATAAGTGTAAGCAGAACGGGTAGCTGAAAACACAGCCCAAAGGCCACGATCATTTTCAGCGTAATATCCAGCGATTCATTGACCTTGCCGTAAAACACAATATCAATTCCAGACTCAGTTACCGGGGCCACAGCTGGAATATTAGGGTCAGTGCCGCCAGTAATTGCGGCCAACATTGACGGCACATCAGCAAAGCCAAGGAAAAAGGCCATTGCCAGCGGAACAACAATGTAATGCGCAAACGCGGCCCCCAACAAAAACAAGGCTGGCGAGGCAATGATAAAGGGTAAAAAAGCACCCTTTTCAGAGCGATACAGCCCCGGCGCCACAAACCGCCATAGTTGATAAGCAATCACCGGAAAACCCAGCACCAAGCCACCCACCATTGAAATGCGGATCAATGTAAAGAAATATTCCTGCGGCGCGGTGTATTGCATAATGGGGTTTTCGTTACCCAGTGCGCGCATCGTTTTTTCAATCGGTGTGAGCAGAAAATCAAGAATTTGGCTGCCGAATGTAAAGCAAATGACCATGGCCAAAACAAAGGCCAGAACCGCGTAAATAAGCCGCTTACGCAACTCTGCCAAATGCTCCATCAACGGGGCTGATGTCTCGTCGATGTCATCCTTATTCATGCTCAGGACTCCTCGACCGGCTTGCTGGCAGCTTTAGGCGTGCGCTTCACCGCGGGTTCCGCCTTGGTGGCGGTCGGCGCTTTTGGTTTGGCTGGCGCTTTCGGCTTGGCCGCAGCCTTTGGCTTGGCCGCAGCCTTTGGCTTGGCCGCCGCCTTTGGTTTTGCCGCAGCTTTTGGCTTTGCGGCCACTTTTGGCGCAGCATCAACCCGCGCAGCCGTGCTCGCAGGCGTTGCGGTGGTTGCGGGAACTTCAGCCTTAACAGTTTCGCCAGCGGCTTCTTTGGCTGCCTTTTCAGCAATCTTTGCGTCGCGCGTTGCCAAAATGCTGTCGGTGTATTTTTTATTGCTGTCTTTAATCGCGTTCAGCCCTAGCGGGTCACCTTTTTTGAGGTCATTAAAACCACGCGTCGCCTCGCCCAGCCCGGCCTCATCGGCGGCGTCTTCCATTGAGCGTTGAAACTCACGCGCCATTCGCCGCGCTTTGCCGACAAAATTGCCAACAGTACGGAACATATTGGGCAAATCTTTCGGGCCGATCACGATCAGCGCTACGATGCCAATCAGCAACATCTCAGTCCAGCCGATATCAAACATCGTTTAGGCTCCAGCCTAGGGGTTAGGCTTAGGCCTTATCTTTTTCAGTTTCAGGCGTCACATCAACAGCGGTGTCGGCAGCGGCAGCTTCAATTTCAGCATTGCCGTCTTTGACGCCTTTTTTGAAACTGGTGATACCCTTGCCAATTTCGCCCATTAGCGACGAGATTTTCCCGCGCCCAAACATGACAAGAATAACAACGGTGATCAGCAGCAGGCCCGGTAGGCCAATATTATTTAGCATTTCTACTCTCCCAAAACGGGCAAGCGGCCCGCATCGCACCCAACTTATCTAAGGGTTTGCGCGCGCAGGTTCAAACCCCAATCGGCAGTAATCCAAGCAAATCTTTGTGCTACGGCACAATTATGCCGCCTTTGGGCCTATTTTGGGTAAACACAAAACAGCGATCACGGCGCAAACTTAACCATAGCCGTGTGCCAGCCGCAGGCATAAACACCCCTGGTACCGAGGCCCGCAGAACCGCGCCGTCATGCTCCATCGCCAAATCCACCAATGAATGGCCGCCTAAAAACCGGGCGCGCTGGACATGGCCACAGGCTGGCACGCCATCTTGGGGCGTTGGAAGCGGGCCTTTGCCGCTGCGATCAAAGTCTATTTTCAGGTGCTGCGGGCGGATCACAATTTCCACCCCCGTGCCATCGGCAAGGCCAGGCGTTAGAAAATGCCCAAAAGGCGTTTCGGTTTGCATATTCTTAACTTGCCCCGGTATCACATTGATATCAGAGAAAAATCCAGCCGCTTGTCTATCAATCGGTGCATTGTAAATATTATAGGGTGCCCCCTGTTGGATGATTTTGCCATCGCGCATTAACGCAATATTATCGGCCATACGCATGGCCTCTTCAGGCTCATGGGTTACCAATAAAACCGCCGCATCTTCGTGTTTGAGAATTGCCAAAGTTTCATCGCGAATGCCATCGCGCAGCCGGTTATCGAGCCCTGAAAACGGCTCATCCATAAGCATGATTCGCGGGCGCGGCGCCAAGGCGCGGGCCAAGGCCACACGCTGTTGTTCACCCCCGGACAGCGTATGCGGATAGGCCGTGGCCAGCCTTTCCAATCCCATACGCTGCAACTGTTGCAGCGCATCATTTGGCAGGTTTTTGCCTTTTAGGCCGAATGCGACGTTCTGAAGCACGGTTAAATGCGGGAAAAGTGCGAAATCTTGAAAAATGAGCCCAATGGCGCGCGATTCTGGCGGCATATGGGTGCCCTCATCCGAAATCGACTGGCCATCAACCATGACAGCCCCCATGTCTTGACGATCAACACCTGCCGCAATTCGCAATGTAGTGGATTTGCCACAGCCTGAAGGGCCAAGCAGGCAGGTCACCTGCCCCGGCAACAGCGCAAGCGACACGCCATCCACAACGCAGCGGCCGCCAAAACGGCGGGTAATGTCTTTAAGTTCAAGGCGCGGGGTGGCCGCCATGCCAAATCCGATTCATTTGCTCGGATAAGCAGATAACAAGCCAAAGCCCCGCAAACAAGTCGCTACATCGTCGCGACAGCGCGCAGCTACATCGTCGCGACAGCGCGCAGCTACATCGTTGAATTAAACGCCCCACCATCCAGTAATATATTTTGCCCAATCATATAGCCTGCATGTTGTGAGCACATAAACGCGCATGTTGCCCCAAATTCGGCAGCGGTGCCGTATCGACCAGCCGGGATTGTGGCAGCGCGTGTGGCGCGCGCTTCATCAAGCGTTTTGCCCGATTGGCTGGCGACACCCTTATCCAATTGGTCCGCCCGGTCCGTGGCATGAATGCCCGGCAATAGGTTGTTAATAACAACCCCCTTGCCCGCCACCTGCCGCGCGGTGCCGCCGACATAACCGGTCAGCCCGGCCCGTGCGGCATTTGAAAGGCCCAGCACACCGATAGGAGATTTGACGGATTGGCTGGTAATGTTCACAACCCGCCCCCAACCCCGCGCAATCATCCCCGGCAACACGGCTTTCATCAGCGCGATCGGCGTCAGCATATTGGCATCAAGCGCGCGGATGAAATCCTCACGATCCCAATCGCTCCACATTCCCGGCGGCGGGCCGCCTGCGTTCGTAACCAAAATGTCGGGTGCGGGCGCAGCAGCCAAAACGGCTGCACGCCCTTCTTCGGTGGTAATATCGGCGGCAACCTCAACCACTTCGGCACCTTGTTTGCGCAGTTCTGCCGCGGTTTTGGCCAATGTTTCCGCATCGCGCCCGTTCAGTACAATTTTTACACCGGCTGCGGCCAATGCCTCGGCACAGCCACGCCCCAACCCGCGCGAGCTGGCGCATACAATCGCCGTCTTGCCTGCAATTCCCAAATCCATCTGCAATCTCCTTGTTTGTGCAAACATCACAAGGCTAGCGCAGTTTGTCTAGGAAAAGCGGTACTCAATTTCATTAAACGCCGTTTCACCAAAGCCATAGGCAAAGCTAAGCCCTTCAGCCCCGGCCATAATCCCGTGTTCGGCATTGCCGGGAATATAAATGGCGACCCCGGCACGCAACACATGGTTAACACCCTCAATTGTCACCGTGCCGCGGCCTGACAGGCCAAAGTAAAATTCAGGCGGCGTATGGCGATGAAGGTTTAAAGTGCCAAAAGCCGCGCAGGTGGCAATGCCCAGAACAAGCCCGCTAGAGCGCCCTGTTTCGCCAGAAATCAATGTCTGCCAGGTTATAGTGCCAAATGCGGGGTCAAATCCGCCCTCAACCGGCTGCGCAGCCACATCCACACTAAAACCCTGTTCTGCCGGAGACATTAAATTATTGTCCGCGATCGGCAATTCAGCGATATTTTCGACGTATTCAGAGCCGATATCAACTGGTAGAGTTGCGTGTAGCATGGCGCGTTTCCTATTTGAAGTTACCCGCATATTGATCTGTGCAGTCGTGGCAATCAACGCGCAAAATGCGAATTATATTATACGATGGGGTTATAATGACACAGCTTCCCAGCTTTTCTGGCCTTACTGCATTTCATGCGGTGGCGCAGCATGGCACCCTTACCCGTGCAGCCAAGGCGCTGAATGTTTCGCAACCGGCCATAAGCAGGCGCATTGCGTTACTGGAATCAGAATTGGCGGCCGTGCTTTATGATCGTAGCCACAAACCGCTAAAACTTACCACGGATGGGCACACCCTTAACCGGGCGTTAGAAGCAGGGTTTGGCCAAATTTCCGACGCGGTGGAACAAATCCGCCTGGCCCATGCGCCGCGTAGCGTGTCGGTCGCGGGTCCATCGGGCTTTATCGCCTTTTGGCTTATACCGCGGCTCGGCGAATTGCATGATGCCTGCCCCGGTATCTCGGTGCGAATCCTTAGCCATGATTTTGGCGATACGCCAAGTATCGGCGATTTGACGGTACAGTTTGGCCCGCTTGATACCGATATACGCAATGGGCGCAAGATTTTGGGCGAATCGGTTTTTGCCGCTGCCAGCCCGCTCTATCTGGCAAAAAACCCCGGGTTGCGCGGCTTGGATGATATTGACGGGCATACGATGCTGAGCATGGAACATGGCCGCCACAATTGGTATGATTGGCCGAGCTGGTACAAAGCTATCGGTCGCCCAATGCCTGCGCGCCGTCGCATGCAGGAATTCAATGCCTATGCCATGCTGATCAACGCAGCGCTTGCCGGACAGGGGCTGTGCCTGTGCTGGTCGGGCCTGCTGGACAGTTTCCTTGAAACCGGCGCGTTGGTGGCGATTGATGGGCCCAGGGCGCAATCTGATCGCGGCTATATTATTGCCCCGCGTGAAGGTGCGCGCAAACGCCCGGCTGTTGAGCAGGTCATGGCCTGGATTGCTGCGCAAAGTGTCGTCTAAATTCGCCCCCATTGCCCTTTTTTTCTGGCTACCCTATAGACTTCGCCATGTTGGACATTGCCAAAAAAACACTCGAATTGCCGCCGGAAATTGCCCGGCGTCGCACATTTGCGATTATTAGCCACCCGGATGCCGGTAAAACGACGTTGACGGAGAAGTTTTTGCTTTATGGTGGCGCGATCCAATTGGCGGGCCAAGTGCGCGCCAAGGGCGAGGCACGCCGCTCGCGTTCAGACTTTATTAAAATGGAGCAAGAGCGCGGGATTTCGGTTTCCGCCTCGGCAATGTCGTTTGAATTCAAAGACTTCTGGTTCAACCTTGTTGATACGCCGGGCCATAGTGACTTTTCCGAAGATACCTATCGCACGCTAACGGCGGTTGATGCAGCGGTTATGGTGATTGACGGCGCTAAAGGCATTGAAAGCCAAACCCAAAAGCTGTTTGAAGTGTGCCGCCTGCGCGAACTACCCATTTTGACCTTTTGTAATAAAATGGACCGTGAAAGCCGCGACACCTTTGATATTATTGATGAAATTCAAGAAAACCTAGCCATAGACGTGGCCCCCGCAAGCTGGCCCATCGGCATGGGGCGTGAATTTCTGGGCTGTTATGACATGCTGCATGACCGGCTGGAGCTGATGAGCCGGGCTGATCGGAATGTGCGCGCGCAATCGGTGCAGATTAATGGCTTGGATGATCCCAAAATCGCCGACCATATCCCTGCGCACTTGCTCAGCACTCTGCGCGAAGAGGTTGAAATGGCACGCGAATTGCTGCCAAAGTTTGACCGAGCCGCATTTTTGCAAGGCACGATGACCCCCATTTGGTTTGGCTCGGCCATTAACTCATTTGGTGTGCAGGAACTCATGTCGGGCATTGGTGAATTTGGGCCAGAACCGCAGGTGCGCCCCGCTGAGCCGCGTAATATTTCGCCCGATGAAACCAATGTGACCGGGTTTGTGTTTAAGGTTCAAGCGAATATGGACCCCAAGCACCGCGACCGTGTGGCCTTTGTGCGGCTATGTTCGGGGCATTTTATCCGCGGGATGAAGTTAAAGCATGTGCGGTCGGGTAAACCGATGGCCATTTCCAACCCAGTGCTATTTCTCGCCGATGATCGTGAATTGGCTGAAGACGCTTGGGCGGGTGACATTATTGGTATCCCCAATCACGGCCAGTTGCGCATTGGCGATAGCCTGACCGAGGGTGAAGACCTGAAATTCACCGGCTTACCCTCATTCGCACCCGAATTGCTACAATCGGTCCGTGCGGGTGACCCGATGAAGGCCAAGCATTTGGAAAAGGCGCTAACACAATTCGCAGAAGAAGGTGCCGCCAAGGTGCTCAAACCGCTTATCGGTTCGGGCTGGATTGTGGGTGTTGTTGGGCCGTTGCAATTTGAAGTGCTGGCCAGCCGCATTGAAAATGAATATGGCCTGCCCGTGCGGATGGAGCCCACGCAATTCACCTCGGCCCGCTGGGTGCAAGGCCCGCGCGATAAGGTTGATGCGTTTATTAACGCCAATAAGGGCCATATGTCAGCCGACCATGATGGCGACCCGGTTTATTTAACCCGTCTGCAATGGGATATTGACCGCGTGCAGCGGGATTATCCCGACATTGAATTGCGGGCGATCAAAGAAATGCAAGTTTAGCCATGGCCGAACTGCGTTTGCATTTGGGGGTTCATAAAACCGGCACCACTTTTTTGCAGCGCTGGTTAGACCGCAGTCAATTTATAGCGGGCACGCGTTGGGTAAATGAAATTGAGGCCCGCCAAGAGCTTACGCCGAACACCGCCCCCCCCGCTTGGCTTGATGGTGATGAAGATGTTGTGCTGAGTGATGAGAACTTGCTTAGCTTTTTCCAAAACTTCCGTAATTTTTCACGGCCTACAGAACGCTTGTCATGCCTAGCGTTGGAAAATACGTCCATTTTCTTGGGGCTACGCAATTATGCCGATTTTTTTGCATCGCGTTGGGTGCAGCATGTTAAGCGCAATCGCTACCGCCCGTTTCCGATAACCGAACCCCTTAGCCGCCGTTGGCCCGATTTGCTGCGTGAACTTGCTGAAATGTTCCCCAATAGCCCGATAACCGTTTGGGATTACGCGCATTATGCAGGCAACGAAGGAAATATTGCACAGTTGATTTCGGGCAATCGTATTGCCGAATTTGGCGTGCGCCCACATCCAACCATCAATCAACGTCTGTCAGAATCTGCCATTTTGGCGCTGTCAAAACTGCGCAACCCACCCCAAGGCGATGCTTTTCGCGCCTTTTTTGCTAAACACAAAATAACCCCCAGCAATCCAAGGTTTGAACCGTGGACAGCCGAATTGCGCACGCCATTTGACGCCGCCTATCAACAAGATTGGGCGGAAATCGCTAAATATGCGGTGATTTGGACACCAAGCTAATCGACAAACGCCTTTTCAATAACAAAGGCCCCCGGCGCGCTGTTTGAGCCTTCAGCCATACCAAGACCCTCACAAATAGCCTTATGGTCTTGCAGCATCGCCATAGATCCGCAAATCATAACGCGGTCATGTTCAGCGCTCAGCGGCCCGCTTGTCGCGGCAGCAAAGCGATCGTCGCGCAGCCAATCGGTCATCCGGCCCATTTGCGCGCTATCTTGCCGCGTTGTGGTTGATATCAGCGTTAAGCGCTCACCAACGACGTCTGAAAGCAATTCATCGCCTTCAATTTCGGCCAAAAGATGCTTGCCATAATCAAGCTCATCAATATCGCGGCAGGTATGCGTAAGCACAACGCGTTCAAATTTATCATAGGTTTCAGGGTCGCGGATGATGCTGGCAAAGGGCGCAATGCCTGTGCCGGTAGAAAACAGAACAAGCCGCTTGCCGGCGATAAGCGCATCATGCACCAAGGTGCCAACCGGTTTGGGGCGGATCAAAATCTCATCGCCAACCTGCAAATTCTGCAATCGGCTGGTCAGCGGGCCGTCAGCCACTTTGATGGAATAAAACTCCAAATCGTCGGCCCAATTTGGTGAGGCAATGGAATAGGCCCGCAGCAAAGGTTTTTCACCATTGGGCAGCCCGATCATGGCAAATTCACCCGACCGAAACCGCAGGCTAGCGGGGCGTTCACAGGTAAAGCTAAAGGTGCGTTTCGTCCAATGGCGCACGGATAGCACCTTTAGCTGGTCTAAACCGCGATAGGTTTTTGGCAGTTCACCGGATAATTCAGCATTCATCATCATCATTCCATTCGTTTGCCCCGGTATAGGCGGCAAATCGAAGCTAAAGAACCCCTTATTCTTTGTCGCATTGACGCAGCCAATCAGAGCGGCTAAACCCGCCCCATGTTTAGCAGCAATCCGGCTGTTGGCCGCGTCGATAGTGCGGCATCCAATTTCGCCGTAACATATCATAAAAGCGAGCCACGATGACAAAATTCTCCGAACTTGGTCTAGATCCCAAGGTTCTAAAAGCGGTTGAAGAAACCGGCTATACTATCCCCACCCCCATTCAAGCCGAAGCAATCCCCCATGCGCTACAAGCGCGGGATGTTTTGGGCATTGCCCAAACTGGCACCGGTAAAACCGCCAGCTTTGTGCTGCCGCTGATCACCATTCTTTCTAAAGGCCGCGCCCGCGCCCGCATGCCGCGCAGCCTTGTATTGTGCCCCACACGCGAATTGGCCGCGCAGGTGGCCGAGAATTTTGACACCTATGCCAAATATTCCAAGCTAACCAAGGCGCTGCTTATAGGCGGCGTCAGCTTCAAAGAACAAGATATGCTCATCACCCGTGGTGTTGATGTCCTTATCGCCACGCCCGGCCGCCTGCTTGACCATTTTGAACGCGGCAAACTACTGCTGACCGGCGTGCAAATCATGGTGGTAGATGAGGCGGACCGCATGCTTGATATGGGGTTCATCCCCGATATTGAACGCATTTTCAAACTGTTGCCATTCACACGGCAAACGCTGTTCTTTTCGGCCACTATGGCGCCGGAAATTACCCGGATTACCGAAGAATTTTTGCATAACCCAGTTCGCGTTGAAGTGGCCCGTCAGGCAACCGCTTCTGAAACCATTTCGCAGTTTCTGTGCACATTTGCCCCAAGCCGCCGGGACCGGGCTGACAAAGAAAAACGTGACGTTTTGCGCAGCCTAATCGCGGGCGAAGGCGAAAAACTGACCAACGCCATTATATTCTGCAACCGCAAACGCGATGTAGATGTTGTTGCTAAGTCCTTGAAAAAGCATGGGCTTGATGCCGCCGCTATCCATGGCGACCTTGATCAATCGGTGCGGACACGTATTTTGCAAAGCTTCCGTGATGATGAGTTGCGTATCCTCGTGGCATCCGATGTGGCCGCGCGTGGCTTGGATATTCCAGCCGTAAGCCATGTCATCAACTATGATGTGCCAACCCATTCCGAAGATTACATACACCGCATTGGCCGTACCGGGCGTGCGGGCCGTTTGGGCCGCGCCCTAACCATTGCCGTGCCAGCCGATGCTAAAAACGTAGCAGCGATTGAAGACCTGATTGGTAAACCTATTCCACCCATGGACAACCCGATGGCCAGTGTAGCCCCAACGGCTGAAAAAGCCCCCGAAGCTGAAGAACGTGGCGCGCGTAGCCGTTCACGCAAACGGGCACCCAAGGTTGAACAACCGGCAGAAACGCCCGCCCCAGCGCCCGTGATTGCCAAAACACCCGCCGCCCCACAAGAGGTTGTCGCGCAGCCTGAAGCGCCGCGCGAGCGTGACCAAAACCGTGGCGGCAACCGCGAGCATAACCACAACAATAATCGCGATAATAACCGCGACAACAACCGTAACCGTGACAATAACCGTCGTGGTGGTGGGCGTGATGAGCGGGTTTTGGGCATGGGCGAACATGTTCCCGCCTTCTTGATGCAAGATTTTCGTATGCCCATCATCAATGCTAATGATGATGAAGAAACGGCCGCCGAGGCTGAATTGGTTGACGCACCAGCGCCCGAGGCCAAAGAGCCACCCAAACGCAAGCCACGCAGCCGTGCTAAAAAGCCCGCAGCTGAGAAACCAGCCGTCGATGAAGCAGCCCCGGTGACTGCTGAAGGCAACGCAGCACCTGAAAATGCTGAACAACCGGTTGAAGCACCAGCCGAATCAACCGCGCCTGTGGTTGCAGAAAAACCCAAACGCAAGCCGCGCACCCGCACTAAGGCCCCAGCGCCAAAGCCGGTTGATGGGCCAGCAACCCCGGCACCAGTTGTTGAAACTGCCGCCGATGCTGAACCCAAAGCCTAACGCTTAAGGCGGCGGAGCAAGCTGGATGTATCCCAGCGCCCGCCGCCCATAGCTTGCACATCTTTGTAATATTGATCGACCAGCGCAGTAATTGGCAGCGATGCGCCATTACGATCAGCTTCGGCCAAACAAATGCCCAAATCTTTGCGCATCCAATCCACGGCAAAACCAAACTCAAACTCATCATTCAGCATGGTTTCGTGCCGGTTGGCCATTTGCCAACTACCCGCCGCGCCTTTGGAAATCACTTCAATCAGTGCTTTGCCATCCAGCCCGGCGGCTTGGGCAAAATTCAAACCCTCAGCCAAACCCTGCATTAGCCCGGCAATGCAAATTTGGTTGACCATTTTGGCCAATTGCCCTGACCCGCTTGACCCAAGCAAACGGCAAGCTTGTGAATAGGCGGCAATAACGGGTGCGGCGCGCTCAAATGCGGCTTCATCACCCCCGCACATAACCGTTAGCTTACCATTTTCAGCACCCGCCTGCCCGCCTGAAACCGGCGCATCAATAAAGGAAAAATTGGCCATTTCAGCCTCACCCGCCAATACGCGCGCCACTTCAGCGCTGGCCGTTGTGTGGTCCACAAAAATCGTGCCCGGCCCCATGGCACCAAAGGCCCCAGCTTCGCCAATGGTAACGCTGCGCAAATCGTCATCATTGCCGACGCAGGCAAACACAATTTCGGCATCTTTAGCGGCGGCATCGGGTGTTGGTGCGGCTTGGCCACTATATTTTGCCACCCAATCTGCGGCCTTGGCGGCTGTGCGATTATACACAGTCACATGATGCCCCTGCGTCTGCAAATGCCCCGCCATGGGAAAGCCCATCACGCCAAGTCCGATAAAAGCAACCTTCGCCATGCCAATTCTCCCTACTGTAGCATTGTGACAGCCTTGATGGACTGCTATGTGACCAAGGTCAAGAAACCCAATCCGGATTACTGATGCTACGCCTTTTCAAATGGCTATTTTATACCTTTTTGGTGGCGCTGATTCTGGCAGCCACGGGTTTCGGATTCCTTTGGTATCTTGGAAGCCGCTCTTTGCCTAACTACACGCTTGATTTGCAGGTTGACGGCCTGTTTGGCCCGGTCGAAATTATCCGCGATGCGCAGGCCGTGCCGCATGTTTTTGCCAGCACCGATGCCGATGCGCTATTCGGCCTTGGCTATGCCCATGCCCAAGACAGGCTGTGGCAAATGACACTGATGCGGCGCACCGCCCAAGGTAAACTTTCTGAAATTTTTGGCGCGCAAACAGTTGAGACCGACCGGCTGATGCGCGCGCTCGACATTTACAACATTTCGCTGAATGCCGTGGACCAGCAAACCCCCGAAACATTGGCATTGTTGAACGCCTATGCCGCAGGGGTGAATGCTTGGCTAAACTATGTCCGCGCCGAAGCTTTGGGGCGTGGTGCCCCCGAATTTTTCATCCATCCCAGCGGCATCGCGCCCTGGACAGCGGCTGATTCCATTGCCGTGATGAAGTTGATGGCCCTGCAAATGACCGATAAAGCGGCGTTAGAAGTGCTGCGCGCCGATGTGGCCCTGCGCCTCGATAACCCGGCCCGTTTGGATGATTTGTTCCCGCTATTGCCCGGCGCACCCATTCGTGAAGTGCCTGACCATGCCGCACTTTTCGCCCACCCAGCCCAACAATTTGCCGCCACAACGCCCCCGCCATTTTGGCCGCTAGCCGCGCCGGGTTATGCAGGCGCAAGCAATGCTTGGGCAGCCTTGCCGTCGCGCACGGCCAACCAAGGCACCATGCTGGCCAATGATCCGCACCTACGCCTTACCGCACCCGGCACATGGATGTTGGCAAGACTTGAACTGCAAACTGGCGGCGTGATTGGCGCCACTATTCCAGGGATTCCAGCCATCCTTATCGGGCGGTCCAGCACATTCGCCTGGGGGTTAACCGCCAGTTACCTTGACGACCAAGACCTGTTTTTGGAACGGCTCGACCCGCAAAACCCAAACGAATACCTCACCGAAAATGGCGCGATCCCGTTTGAAACCCGCGACAGCGTGCTGGTCATCAAAGACCAACCGCCCGAAACGCTTGTGCTGCGATGGACAGCCAATGGCCCCATCATTCCCGGTGATGCGTTTGGGTTAAACAGCATCCGCCCCAGCGGGCATGAGTTTTCACTGTCATGGACAGGCTTGGCAGTTGATGACCGTTCGGTTGGTGCCGCGATTGCGCTAATGCGCGCGCCCGATGTGGCCTCGGGCCGCTTGGCTTTGGCCGATCTGATTGCACCCTCAATGAATGTTACCTTGGCTGACGCCCAGCACATAGCGCTTGTGAGCGCAGGGCGCATGCCTGCGCGTGACCCCGCCAATGAAACGCTTGGCCGCCTGCCCGCCGCGGGCTGGGTCGATGTTAATGCGTGGCAAGGTGCGTTTTTATCCTCCGCGAACCCTGTGTTGCAAGATCCTGCCAGCGGCATTGTTCTCAACACCAATAACCCGGTTTCGACCGAAGCTTTCCCAACCCATTTTTCCTATGATTGGGGGGATGGCCAACGCGTGCTGCGCGCACGCGATTTGCTCGCGGCACGGGAATATCATTCGATTGAAAGTTTTGTCGAAATTCAAAATGACACCGTGTCAATTTCAGCCCGGCTGTTATTGCCGCTTATGGGCCGTAATCTGTGGTTTGGCGACCAAGGTGCCCCCGCGGGCAGCCATGGTGCGCAACGCCGCGAGGCGCTCGACCTGCTCGCGAACTGGAACGGCGATATGTCGCTGCATGATGCCGAACCGCTTATTTATGCCGCTTGGCTGCGGGCCTTTCAGCGCCGGGTACTGGCCGATGAGCTTGGCCAATTATCAACCGAGTTTCGCGAAGTTAACCCGCTGTTTTTGGAACGCGTGTTGCGTGATTTTAACGGCGCGGGCGTGTGGTGCGATACCACTGGCACGATTGAGGTAGAAGATTGCACGCAAATCGCCTCAATCGCGCTGGATGAGGCCATTTATGAACTGGAGGCCGCGCAAGGCACCAGTATCAATCGCTGGCGCTGGGGTGAGGCGCATCAGGCATTTCATGAAAACCTTGTATTTGGCCGAATGCCCGTTTTGGGCTGGTTCGCAAATATTTGGCATGAAAGCAGCGGTGGCGACCAGACACTAATGCGCGGCTTGACCAGCGGCACGGGCGCGGCACCTTATACGAATGTTCATGCCGCCGGGTTTCGGATGGTCGTCAATATGAATAACCCCAACAGCTCGCTTTATATCGCGGCGACAGGGCAAAGCGGGCATTTACTCTCGCACTATTATGATGATCTCAACGAAATTTGGCGTCGTGGTGAATACCTACAAATGTCGCTTGACCCAACCCAAGCGCGCGGTGGTGCGGCGGGGGTTACCCACCTAACACCACTACCCCAGTAAATCGTGGCAAAGCTCTAGCCCATCAACCAACGCATCCACTTCGCCGCGGGTGTTATAAAGCGCAAAGCTGGCCCGGCAGGTGGCACTAACGCCCATATGGTCCATAAGCGGTTGGGCGCAATGCTGCCCGGCGCGCACCGCAATGCCGCGTTTATCCAAAATGGTTGAAATGTCATGCGCATGCGCCGGGCCGTCCATGTTGAATGAGAATATCGCCCCCTTATGCGGCGCATTTCCTTGCAAATTCAACCAGTTCAGCCCCGATAGCCGCGCCTGCGCATAATCACGCAAATCCGCTTCATGGGCGGAAATTGCATCAAACCCGAGCGCATTTATATAGTCAATCGCCGCGCCAAGCCCGATCATCTGCACAATACCGGGCGTGCCGGCCTCAAACTTATGGGGCGGGTCGTTATAGGTAATCTCATCGCGGCCAACATGGTTGATCATATCGCCGCCACCCATAAACGGGCGCATTTCGGCCTGTCGCGCGCGGGTAATGTAAATCGCCCCACTGCCCGATGGGCCATATAGCTTATGACCGGTGATGGCGTAAAAATCCGCCCCGATATCAACCATATTGACCGGCATATGCACGGCGGCCTGGCTGCCATCAATGCAACTGGCAATCCCGCGCTCGCGCGCCGCAGCACAAATGGTTTTCACATCCACAATCGCGCCAGTGACGTTGGACATATGGGTGACGGCGACCAGCTTGGTGCGTGGCCCCATAGCGTCAATCACGCGCGCGGCATCAAGACTGCCATCTGCCTCGGGTTCCACCCATTTCAGCACCACGCCCTGACGTTCGCGCAGAAAATGCCATGGGATGATATTGGCATGGTGTTCCAACACCGACAGCACGATTTCATCACCCGCCTGCAAACGCGGCGCGGCCCAAGCATAGGATACTAGGTTAAACCCATAGGTTGATCCGGTGGTAAACAGCACCTCATCCTCATGCGTCGCCCCCATAAACCGCTGCAAAGTGCCGCGCACAGCCTCATATTTATCGGTTGATAGGTTTGACAGGTAATGCAACCCACGATGCACATTGGCATAATCTTCGGCGTAGGCGCGCGTTACCGCATCAATCACCGCATTCGGTTTTTGCGCTGAGGCCCCACTGTCTAAATAGACCAAAGGCTTGCCATGCACCTGCCGCGCCAAAATCGGAAAGTCGGCGCGCACTGCGTTGATATCAAACATGAAATGCCTTTCTAAAATATGCCGCGTGCGCGCAATACAAGCGCCCCAAACCACACCAACATCGTGAGTAGCGCCATCGCCATAAACAGCGGCGCTGATCGCTTAAATCCATGTGCTTCGGCAGCCCCCAGCGAACACAGCCAAACAAATGGCATCAGCGCCAGCCAATAGGGCAATTGCGCCACAACCGAATTGCCAAATAACGGGATAACGCCCTCAAGCGATGAAAAGATGACTGTCACAATCGCCATCAGCAACCCAAAGGGCGCGGCCACAAAGCTGCCCCAAAAAATGCCCGTGCGCGTGTCTTTCCAACTGCCTTTGCCGCCAAACAAGCGCAAAATCGCCCCCAATATGGCAGAAAAGACGTAAACAACTGCGGTGCGTAGAAACAAGGCCGAAATCAGCACCGAACCGATGACGATATTTGCCTCGACCCCGCCGCCACCTTCGAATGTGTCTTTGAATACCTGTGTTGGCGCCACGATGGTTTTGATTGACCATGACAAAAAGAAAATCATGTCCGACATCAGCACATAAAATAGCAGCCGCGCTTCTGAGGGGTTTTCCTCAATCAGCCGCCGGGTCGCCCCGCGCATATCACGCCATGAATCAGCCATCCGTGCAAAAAGCGATGTGCGTTTTGTATGGTAGGCCCCGCGCAATGCCGAGAAAGCATCATCTTGTTCGTCCCGAGAGTTCATCGCAACACCCAATCATCCAGTCGGCAACATGCCGATCAACACCAAAACACTACCCCCGATCGCAGCCAAGGCCAAGCCTGTGCGCAGCCGTGATCCAAATTGTTCAGCGACGCTCATCGTATCCGCCCAAATAAGCAAAAAGGCGAATAAACCGAAGTATTGTAACGGTTTAGCTAAGGCTGGCCCCAGCAGATTGCCCAATATAGCGGTTAACAGCACAAGCGGTGCCACACATAGCAACGCCCAGAACAGGCCAAGCCGCGCATGCAGAAACGGCCCCGTAGCGCCAGCCATACGCGCCGCAATATGCGCAACAGCGGCGATGCCATAAAAAGTAAGCGGCCCTAGAAACAACGTGAACAGCGATGACATGATAAGCGCAATCGGCGCTTCAACAGGCGCGGTCCCGGCGGCCACTATATTGCGAAAACTGGCAGGAGCTGAAGCCACGATGATGAGTAAGGTGGCCAGCATGACCCAGCCAAGCGCACGTTCTTCACCGGCCCCAGATTCCATTTGCCGCCGCAAACCCCGGCCCCAGCCATGTCGCCAGGCCCATAAGATTTCGCCTGTCAGGCTCATCCCCGATGCCGCTCCAGCCAACCACCAAGGCGTTCACGCAACCTATCAGCCAGCACATCATCGCCAATTTCGGCAATCGCCTCGTCAAGGAAGGCCAGCACCAACAAATCTTGCGCTTCTGCCCGCGGGACCCCGCGCGATGTCAGGTAAAATAACGCCGTGTCATCCACCGACCCGCAGGTTGACCCGTGCGAGCACACAACATCATCGGCGTAAATTTCAAGCTCGGGTTTCGCAAGGAAATTGCTGTCATCATCCAGCAGCAAGCCTTGCGAAATTTGGTAGCCATCGGTTTTTTGCGCACCGGGTTTGACCAGAATTTTACCCTGAAACACCCCATTCGCCCCATTGCGCAGCACTTTTTTGAACACTTGACGGCTTTCGCAATGCTCGGCGTCATGGGTGATAAAAATCGTGTCATCATGCAAAAAATCACCGTCACCCACAGCAGCCCCGGCAATATGCGCCGACGCGTTATCACCGGTTAGGGTAATCACCGCCTCATTGCGCGTTAGCTTGCCGTTCAATGAAAGCGTGAAGGATTTGAAGCGTGATTCTGTGCCAAGCCGAGCAAAAATATGCGTCGCCAATTGGCGGCCATGGTCGCGGCCTTGGTTGCGCACATGGTCAAACATGGCACGATCGGCAATATCAACTTCAATCACTGCATTCAGCCGGGCGGCAGCGGCACCATCTTCTAACAAGGTTAAAGAAGCCCCCGCATCAAGCTTGATAACATGGTGCAACATCGCCTCGGCATTTGCAGCACGCCGCTTATGGCGCAACACAACTGGGCGGGCAGCACCGCTAACGCGGATCAGAACGCCCTGCCCGGCCCGCGCGGTATTGAGCGCAGCCAAGGGGCGCGGCACGGGGTTTTGCCCGGCTGATTCAAGCGCGCCAAACAGGTCCGCTGCCCAATGAATATCGGCGCTAGCATCGTTTAGCGTTTGGATTTGCAGGGCATCATCGTCGCGCAAGGTTGATTGTGCAGCGTCAAAAATACCATCAACAAACACCAATTCATGCGCATCGCCCGCATCAAACAGCGCTTTATCGTCAAGCTGTGCAACATCGGCTACATCGCCAAGCAGGCTGGCCGGCGGCGTGTAGCGCCAATATTCGTCACGCGCATGGGGCGCACCCATTGTGGCCAAGCGCTGCGCCGCATCTTTGCGGGCATTGGCCAACCATTTAGGCGCATCGGGCGCTGAATATCGCGCCAATAGGGCTGCGGCCCCATCAATTTTATGTGCGGGTAAGGCCATTACGCCACCTCGGCCAATAAATCGGCATACCCGTTATTTTCAACTTCCAGCGCCAAATCTGGCCCGTCGGTTTTGATGATTTTGCCATCGGCCATAATATGCACGAAATCGGGCTTAATATGGTCCAAAAGGCGCTGGTAATGAGTAATAATCAGAAATGACCGGCCCGCAGAACGCAGCGCATTCACGCCTTCGGCCACCAGTTTCATCGCATCCACATCCAGCCCGGAATCCGTCTCATCCAGAATGCACATTTTTGGTTCCAAAACTGCCATCTGCAAAATTTCGTTGCGCTTTTTCTCACCACCCGAAAAGCCCACATTCACAGGGCGTTTCAGCATTTCAGCGTCAATTTGCAGGCTGGCGGCCTTCGCACGCACGAGCTTCAAAAACGCCGCCGCGCTTAGCTCTTCCTCGCCGCGCGCTTTGCGCTGCGCATTCGCTGCCGTGCGCAAAAACGTCATATTGCCAACACCGGGAATTTCGACCGGGTATTGAAACGCCAAAAACAACCCGGCCGCAGCCCGGTCTTCCGGATCCATATCCAATAGATCCACGCCATCAAGGCTGGCGGATCCGTCGGTCACTTCATAGCCATCGCGCCCTGCCAGCACATAGGACAGCGTCGATTTACCCGAGCCATTCGGCCCCATAATCGCATGCACTTCGCCAGCGCCAATGTTCAGGTCCACCCCCTTCAGGATAACCTTATCTTCTTCTTCAAGTTTAACGTGCAAGTTTTTGATATTTAGCATTTTATTTTCCTCATCACGGCCTTAGCCGACTGATCCTTCAAGCGATATAGCCACCAATTTCTGGGCCTCCATCGCAAATTCCATAGGCAGTGATTGCAGCACTTCTTTGCAGAACCCGTTCACCACCAGCGCCACGGCCTCTTCTTCATCCATCCCGCGTGAGCGGCAATAGAATAACTGGTCATCATCGACCTTCGAGGTTGTCGCTTCATGCTCTATCCGGCTGGAATTGTTACGACATTCGATATAGGGAACGGTATGCGCCCCGCATTGATCGCCGATCAGCAGGCTGTCACATTGGGTATAATTGCGGCTATTCTTGGCCTTGGGGTGCATCGACACCAATCCACGATAGGTGTTCTGCGCCTTGCCCGCCGAAATCCCTTTAGACACAATCCGCGAGCGGGTGTTTTTGCCCAAATGGATCATTTTCGTGCCGGTATCGGCCTGCTGCATATTATTGGCAATCGCGATTGAGTAGAATTCGCCCTGCGAACCGTCACCGCGCAGAATGCAGCTTGGGTATTTCCATGTGATGGCCGAACCCGTTTCAACCTGAGTCCACATCACCTTGGCCCGGTCCCCCCGGCAATCGGCGCGTTTGGTTACGAAATTGTAAATCCCGCCCTTGCCGTTTTCATCACCGGGATACCAGTTTTGCACGGTGGAATATTTGATCTCGGCATCTTCATGTATGATCAATTCAACCACCGCCGCATGCAGTTGGTTTTCATCACGCATTGGCGCGGTGCAACCTTCCAAGTAACTGACATAGCTACCTTTTTCGGCAATAATTAACGTGCGTTCAAACTGCCCGGTATTCTGCGCATTGATCCGGAAATAGGTGCTTAACTCCATCGGGCAACGCACGCCTTCGGGGATGTAAACAAATGATCCGTCTGAGAAAACCGCTGAATTCAGCGTGGCGTAATAATTGTCGCTCGCCGGAACAACCGTGCCGAGGTATTTTTTAACCAATTCAGGATGGTCACGCACCGCTTCAGAAATCGGGCAGAAAATAACACCGGCTTTTGCAAGTTCTTCCTTGAAGGTCGTGCCAAGCGACACACTATCAAACACTGCATCCACAGCCACACGGCGCTCACCTTCCGGTGCTTCAACACCAGCCAAAAGTGCTTGTTCTTTCAAAGGGATGCCAAGCTTTTCGTAGGTACGCAAAAGCTCTGGGTCCACCTCATCGAGCGATTTGGGGCGCACGGCCATGCTTTTGGGCTGGGCGTAATAGTACTGGTCCTGAAAATCAATCGCAGGGTAATGCACCATGGCCCATGTCGGCTCGGTCAGGTTCACCCAGCGCCGATAGGCCGCCAAACGCCAATCCAGCAGCCATTCCGGCTCTTCGTTTTTTGACGAAATCAGCCGAACGATGTCCTCATTCAACCCTTTTGGGGCATATTCCGTTTCAATATCGCTTTCAAAGCCATATTTATAGCGCTCACCAACTGTGCGAACAGCGGCGACCGTATCTGCATCCACACCTTCGCGGACCACGTCAACTGTATCTATCTTCATATCTTTTTCCCCAATTCTCAGGCCGCGCGCGCCTTATAGCGCTGATATTCGGCCAGCCACGCATCACAAAAACGCGCAATGTCTGTCTCTGTCGTCTTTAACCCCAAACTGACGCGGATCGCGCTGCTGGCAGTCACATCGTCATACCCCATGGCGCGCAATACCCGGCTGGGCCGCACCTTACCGCTGGAACAGGCGGAACCCGCCGAAACTGCAAAGCCTGCCAAATCCATCTGCATCACTTGGGTTTCACCCTTCCAGCCCGGAATGGCGAAGTTTGAGGTGTTGGGCAGGCGCGGTTGGTCGTCTCCAAATATAATTAGGCCGTGCGCGCTGGCTTTCAACGCCGCCTCCATGCCGTTGCGCAGGTTTTCAACCCGCGCCCATGTGCTTGCCGCCAAATCCGCCGCTGCCGCCTCGGCCGCAGCGCCCATTCCAACAATGCCAGTAATATTCTCGGTGCCCGCCCGGCGGCCCTGTTCTTGGCCGCCGCCAATTGCCAATGCCGCCGCTTCAACCCCGTCCCGCAAAATCAGGGCGCCAACACCCTTGGGCCCGCCAAATTTATGAGCCGACACAATGGCCATATCTGCACCGGACCAAGCAAAGGAAAATGGCACCTTTCCAACAGCTTGAACGATGTCCAGCAGTTGCGCGCCACTGGCTTCAGCAATCACGCCGGTTTCATTATTGGCATAGCCCGCCGCTTGCAGCGTGGCACCCGGCTTATGATGCGCCCAAACGCAATCATGCGCGGTTGGGTCAACTTCGGCCCCGGCGGCCAGCACACGCGCTGCTTCGGTCGCGCCGCTGGTGAAAATCACTTCATTCGGGTTGCACCCTATGGCTGCAGCCACTTGGCCGCGTGCACGTTCAACCAATGTCCGCGCCGCGCGCCCTTCGCCATGCACCGACGATGGGTTGCCAAGCACATCCATGGCCGCAATCATCGCGACCCGCGCCTCGGGGCGCAGCGGCGTTGTGGCGTTATGGTCCAAATACACCCGGTTCATGGCTCATCTACCATTTGCACAAAGGCGGGCACGGCGGGGCATGGGGCCATTTGGTTATCAATGATGTCACTTAGGCGGGTCTGGTGCAAAAACACATAAACATGCGCCGAAAGCTGTTCCCACAGCTTATCGGTCAGCACTTGCGCCTCGGTGCCACCATCACCGCCCGAGGCCCCGGCCCCACGGCTAAGCGCATCCATAGTTTCATCCACCGCACCAAGCACCTCAATAATCCGGATCGCTTCGGGCTGCCGTGCAAGCCGATAGCCACCGCCCGGCCCGCGCACGCTTTCCACAATCTCGGCCCGGCGCAGTTTGACAAAAAGTTGTTCCAGATAAGCGAGTGAAATATCTTGGCGTTCGGCAATTTCTGAAAGAGAAACAAGCTTATGCTTGGCCTCAACGGCCAAATCTGCCAGTGCGATCATCGCATATCGCCCTTTGGTTGACAGTTTCATGGCGTAGCCTCGACACTATTGTTGACGCGCGCCCTTACAGGGCTTACTTGACCTGCTAAGGCGGCGTATGCTGCAATTTAGAATGTTTCTAGGTTGTCCGAGTGAATTTGTCAAGCATTCGGCGGAACCTAAAAAGGAGCGATTGATGCCCGAAGTTATTTTCGCCGGCCCGGAAGGCCGTTTGGAAGGCCGTTACCACCCGCAAAAAGAAAAGAATGCACCAATTGCCATCATCCTGCACCCCGATCCTCGGTTCGGTGGCACGATGAATAATAAGGTGACCTATAACCTGCATTACGCCTTTTATAACATGGGCTTCACCTGCCTGCGGTTCAATTTTCGCGGCGTTGGCCGTAGCCAGGGCGAATATGATCAGGGGATCGGTGAATTATCCGATGCCGCCTCGGCGCTGGATTATTTGCAAGCCCAAAACCCAAATGCCCGCACTTGCTGGGTGGCCGGGTTTTCATTCGGTGCATGGATTGGCATGCAATTGCTGATGCGTCGGCCTGAAATATCGGGCTTCATCTCGGTCGCTCCGCCCGCCAACATGTATGATTTTACGTTCCTAGCGCCCTGTCCAGCCTCGGGTCTTATCATCAATGGTTCGGCAGACCGCGTGGTGCCGCCCGATGATGTAACCGGCTTGGTTGAACGCCTGCAAATGCAAAAAGGCATCACCATTAGCCATGAAACCATTGAAGGTGCCGGGCATTTCTTTGAAACGGGTATGGATCCGATGATTGATAATGTGAACAGCTATGTGACTCGTCGTTTGGGCGAGCCTGATATTCGTTAGCGCGCGTTCCCCCGTCGGATGCCTCCGGCGGGGATATTTAAGAACAAAAGATGTTAGGGTGAAATGCGTCCACCACAGGTTGGGCGCGCGCAGCCTGTGGTGCTAGGCAGGCTCGTTGGTAGCCCGTGTAGCACCCGCACGGCCAAATAGGCGAAGGCTTGCGCCTCGATCATATCGCCGTTCAGGCCAAGCGTATCAATATCGCGCGGGGCTTGGCCTAGGCTAATTTCAAGCTGTTGCAGCAGCGCATGGTTATGCCGCCCGCCCCCCATAACCAGCAATTCCGCCCCGTGCGGCACTGTTTTGGCAATGCTCTGCGCTGTGAAGGCCGTAAGCGTCGCGGCAGAATCAGCATCACAAAGTGTTGCGACCGCCACCAAACCGGTATGAAATTGGTTGCGATCAGCCGATTTTGGCAAGGGTTTTGCAAACCATGGTTCACGCAGCAATTGTGCCAGAATGGTTTCATCCACCCGGCCCTGCAAAGCCAGCGCGCCTCCGGCATCATAGGGCAAGCCACGTCGCTGTTGCATCAGGTCATCCAGCAACGCGCTCGCCGGGCCAGTGTCACCGGCCAGTAACGCGCCGGGGGCTAAATCATCCAAACCCGGATCAACCCACGTAATATTGGCCACACCGCCGAGGTTTAGAAATACTGTCGGCTTTGATAACCCGAGCGCGTGTGCCAAAGCATGGTGAAACAACGGCACAAGCGGTGCGCCCTGCCCGCTAGCCGCCACATCGGCACTTCGAAAATCCCATACCGTGCGCCAGCCTGTGGCCTTAGCCAGTGCCGCACCATCGCCTAGCTGATGCGTTCGGCCATGGGCAGGGTCATGCGCCAATGTTTGGCCATGAAACCCGATCAGGGCCACCCCATCAAAGCCAGATGCGATATTGATATGCGCTGCCTGAACCACACCAAGCGCCGCGCGCACATCCTCACCCGGCCAGCGCCCCAGATGCGCGCGCAATATATCCCGCTCGACAGCTCCATAGGCCCTAAATGCTGTGGCCCCAAAACCCGCAATGCTACGGCCATCGGTTTCAACCACGGCCGCATCCACCCCATCCATTGATGTGCCGCTCATTAGGCCCAAGGCGCGCATAGCAACCCTTTCATTTGTTCCAATATCCGTTTACAACGCCAGCCGATCAATTCAAAGGGTGACCCGATGCTCAGCAAGCCAAAATCTGAATTTCTGCGTGTGATGATTGAGCGCGGCTTCTTGCAAGATTGCACCGACCTTGAAGGGTTGGATGATGCGCTTATCGCAGGTGTAGTGCCCGGCTATATTGGTTTTGATGCGACAGCGGACAGCCTTCATATCGGCTCGCTCGTGCAAATTATGATATTGCGCTGGCTCCAAAAAACCGGACATCGCCCGATTGTGCTTATGGGCGGCGGTACGACAAAAATTGGAGACCCGTCCGGCAAGGATGAAGCCCGCCAATTGCTAACAACCGAGGCGATCAATTCAAATATTGAAGGTATTTTCAAGGTTTTCGCACAATATTTGGATTTTGCCCCAAAAACGGGTGCAATTCGTGAAAATAATGCGGCTTGGCTGGATAAGCTAAACTACGTTGCGTTCCTGCGCGACTATGGCCGCCATTTCACCATCAACCGCATGCTCGCCTTTGATAGCGTCAAGCTGCGCTTGGAACGTGAACAGCCGCTCACCTTTCTTGAATTCAACTATATGCTGCTTCAAGCCTATGATTTTCTTGAACTTCACAAGCGCCACGGTTGCTTGTTGCAGCTTGGCGGGTCCGATCAATGGGGCAATATCGTCAACGGGGTGGACCTAACCCGGCGGATCGAGGCGGCCCAAGTTTTTGGGCTGACAACGCCGCTGATCACCAAGGCCGATGGCTCAAAAATGGGTAAATCGGCTGCGGGGGCGATTTGGCTGAACGCCGATAAACTTTCGCCCTATGAGTTTTGGCAATATTGGCGCAACACAGCCGATGCCGATGTTGGCAAGTTCCTCAAGCTTTTCACCGAAATTCCCGTGGCTGACTGTGACCGCCTCGCCGCACTTGAAGGGGCTGACATTAATGAGTCAAAAATCGTGCTGGCCGATGCCATCACCACCCTGGCCCATGGGGCCGATGCTGCCGTCGCCGCCCAAGCCACAGCGCGTGAGGTGTTTGAATCGGGCGGGATTGGTGATGATCTGCCAACTGTTACGCTCAGCGCCGCCGACTTAGTTGATGGCATTAGCCTTGCGCAGCTCTTCGTGCGTGCCGGTTTGGCTTCCAGCGGCAAAGAAGCCAAACGCCTCGTTGCAGAATCCGGAGCCCGTGTGAATGACGAGTTGCAAACCGATCCGGGCCGCATGATCACCGCCGATGATTTGGCCCAACCG
>Ga0105054_10001519_pt1 | contig 38238 bp, 29 predicted proteins | sample BON02_FD_78091 | JGI IMG/M metagenome (GOLD analysis project Ga0105054, IMG submission 78091) | Freshwater microbial communities from Lake Bonney liftoff mats and glacier meltwater in Antarctica - BON-02 (megahit assembly) | ecosystem: Environmental > Aquatic > Freshwater > Ice > Glacier...
AATGGTCAGCCAGATTCGTGCAGGTGTAGTTGACTTGGCTCGAAAGAAGGTACTGGCAGTAAAGTTCGCGCGTTGTTTTCATCCCATAAGTTAATAAAATTTCAGTTTTGCGAAAGTCCTACATTAATAACCGTGCGGTCAATCTGCTGTTCAATAAAGGGCTTCTTGGCTACCACAGTTATCTCATCCAATAGTTCAATACTAGTTGTTAGTTTCGTTGGAGAAAGTGGAATATCTCCTTTATTAACATCGAACGGTTTACTATATACTTTTTGATACCCAACCATGGATACTAAGGTAAAGTAGCGGCCAGTTACTACCTGTTCGAACTGATAATTTCCGTCCGCATTTGTAGTTAATCCTTTGGCCAACGTAGAATCAGCGGCTTTGAGCAACAGTACATTAACGAATGGGAAAGGCTCATTTTTTTCGTCCAGTACATTGCCGGACACTTTGTTAAGTGAAGAATTTTGCGCCCATAGTAAGGATGTAGTTAATAGCGTTGCTGCTACCAACGAAGTAAAGAATTTCATGGCTAATAGATAGTTAAATTACTTTTCTGGCTGTAATTCCCTGTTTGAATTACTTAACAAATGTAGGTAGTATGCATAACATAGAACCTTTTAATACATGAATGGTTCATTATGTTTACGAGTGGATATTGGACACTTTTATTGCTGTTGCTCTCGGTATATAGATGCAAAGAGAATAGAATACGTTGCGTGGGGAGATAGTTTTTTTTCAAAAGGGCTTAAACTATTGCTGAGTGGGGTATTCCCAAAATATGGCAGGTCGTATTAAAAAGGAGCGTTGGAATGATTGAAAACTGTGAATACAGTAGTTTTTTAGTAATGTTGCAGGTGTTACTTAATCTACCCTAAACCATGGTCAACCGTCTCTACAATACTTCACTCAGCTTGCTCACCGATCTCTACCAGCTTACCATGGCCTACGGATACTGGAAGTCGGGGAAAGCTGAGCAGGAAGCAGTTTTTAATTTGTACTTTCGTAAGCACCCTTTTGACGGGGGCTTTACGGTAGCTTGTGGGTTAGAAAGCGCTATTGGGTATTTAAATAATTATGGTCTTTCAGATGAAGATATTGAATACCTGCAACAGTTAATGGGTAGCGATGATAAACCCTTGTTTGAACCCGAGTTCCTGACCTACTTGCAGAATATCGAATTTAGTTGCGACGTGGAAGCTATCCCCGAAGGTACCGTTGTATTCCCTAACGAGCCACTTCTCCGTATCAAGGGGCCGATACTACAATGCCAGTTGCTGGAAACTCCATTACTCAACTTGATTAATTTCCAGAGTCTTATTGCTACCAAGGCGGCCCGGATACGATTAGTAGCCCCCAACGACGCACTACTCGAATTTGGCTTACGGAGGGCACAGGGCCCCGATGGTGGTATGACCGCGAGTCGGTCGGCTTATATTGGTGGTTTTGATGCTACCTCCAACGTACTAGCCGGAAAACTGTACGGGATTCCGGTAAAGGGTACCCACGCGCACAGCTGGGTGATGTCATTTGAAACCGAGTTGGAGGCTTTTGAAACCTACGCCCGCTACATGCCCAACAACGTAACCTTACTGGTGGATACCTACGATACCACTCAGGGGGTCCACAACGCCATTGAGGTAGGTAAAAAGTTGAGAACCAGGGGCTACGACCTTGGGTCAATCCGGCTAGATTCGGGCGATTTGGCCTACCTGAGTATTGAAGCACGAAAAATACTAGATGACGCTGGATTTGAAAATACTTCCATCGTAGCCAGTAATGATCTGGACGAGCACATTATTCAAAGCCTTAAATCGCAGGGGGCCAGAATTAACGTGTGGGGGGTGGGTACTAAGCTTGCCACGGCCTACGACCAACCGGCTCTGGGGGGCGTTTATAAATTGGCGGCTTTGCGTACTGAAGAGGGAGAGTGGGAGTACAAAATGAAACTATCCGAACAAGCCATTAAGATTTCGACGCCGGGCATTCAGCAGGTCAGGCGTTTCATGAATAATGGCGGTTTTGTGGCCGATATGATCTATAATGAAGAGTATTCGGTAGAGGAAAGGGTAACCATGGTAGACCCGTATGATTTTACCCGACAGCGAACCTTTGGAAAAGGCCATACCCACGAAGATCTCTTGCAGCCGATATTTCGTCACGGTAAGCAGTGCTACATTAGCCCTCCCATTGAAGCATCGAGGCAGCGCGTTCAGCAGCAGTTGAGTTTACTTCACGAAGGAACCAAGCGTTTCGTGAACCCGCATACGTATCCGGTGGGTTTAGAGAAATCGTTATTTGAAACAAAAACCAACCTGATTCTAAAACTACGGGCCAATAAATAAGTTTATTGAAGTATATACTACCGTCATGGAGGTAATAAGTGAATAAAGTCTTGAATAGTAAACTGGCCTCGGGTCGATAGCATAGTGAATAGTACTAAAAAAAAAGCAGCAGTAGTTGGAGCCGGTATTGGTGGCATAGCTTCGGCCATCCGTTTGGCGGTGAAAGGCTATGTAGTCGATGTGTTTGAGGGAAATGCGTACCCGGGTGGTAAATTAACCACCATTAGTCAAAAGGGCTACCGGTTTGACGCGGGCCCTTCGCTGTTTACGTTGCCAGCTTTGGTAGATGATTTATTCAAGTTAGCGGGGAAAAATCCATCGGATTACTTTCAGTACCAAAAACTACCGGAAACCTGTCGGTACTTCTTTGAGGATGGCACCCACTTTACGGCGGATGCCGAACCGGAAAATCTGGCAAAAACCATTGAAAAGTACCTGGGAGAGCCGTCCGAACGTGTGTTGGCTCATTTACGGGATAGCGCCGTTAAGTACGAGGTAACCGAAAAACTGTTCTTACACCGCTCCTTGCACAAGCTAAGTACCTACTTCAACGCGGATGCTTTAAAAGGCTACTTGAATATGCATAAGCTGGATGCGTTTCGGAGTATGAGTAAGGCTAATTCTGATCGTTTCAACGATCCCCGGGTGGTGCAGCTTTTTAATCGGTATGCTACTTATAACGGCTCGGACCCTTACCAAACACCGGCTACGATGAATATTATTCCGCACTTAGAATATAACATCGGTGCTTTTTTTCCGAAGGGAGGGATGGTAGCGATTACCAATAGTCTCGTAAAATTGGCCAAAGAATTGGGGGTGAACTTTCACTTTTCCAGCCCGGCGGAGAGACTGATTACGGATAGAAAAAAAGTCGTCGGTATTCAGGTGGCCGGAAAAGCCATGGGTTATGAAGTAGTAGTGAGTAATATGGATGTGGTCAATACATTTCGACGGCTGCTACCCGAAGCGAAGCAGCCGGAACGGGTACTTCGCCAACCCAAGTCTACCTCGGCTTTGATTTTTTATTGGGGAATCAAAAAAGAATTCTCCGAATTGGGATTGCATAATATCCTGTTCAGTAAAGATTATCCCACCGAGTTTGCGACCCTTTTTGAAAAGCAAACCATTCATAATGACCCGACGGTGTACATCAATATAACCTCCAAATATGAGGCTGATGATGCTCCCAACGGAAGTGAAAACTGGTTTGTGATGGTTAATGCCCCGGCCAACGATGGTCAGGATTGGGATAGCCTGATTTCTGAAACCCGTACGAATATCATTTCCAAACTCAGCCGACTGCTCGGTACTGATATTGGGGCTCTCATCGAATGTGAAGATGTGCTGGACCCTCGCCTGATTGAGAGCAGAACGTCGAGCTCGCAGGGGGCCTTGTACGGCAACAGCTCTAACAATCGATTTGCGGCGTTTATGCGCCACGCTAATTTTTCCCGGCAGTTTAATAACCTCTATTTTGTGGGGGGAAGCGTACACCCGGGCGGTGGCGTTCCGCTTTGTTTGCTTTCGGCAAAAATTGCGGTTGATTTAGTAGAGGGGTAGTACTAATTTTGTTTAACTAATGTTGAATCGTTTTCCGTATCCGACGCAACAATATAAAATTTCCAAGTGCAACTTACGTAAGAGATAGATTCACGTTACAGGATTGCACCCTGATCATAAATCAGGGTTGCTGAAAATTATCAAAGGTGCCTCAGAAGAAAACGGAGGCACCTTCTTTTTTAGTTATGAGATACGTGACGGATCTACAACCATTTCTCATAGTACGCACGAGTTTGAGGTCTATTTTTTCTGTGCTTTAGAAACTATTGCTCCCACTACCATTGCGATCAAAAAGGAGGGCGCCAGTACGTCAAGCTTGACCAGATACGGCCCAATCGTATCCATTTCCTGGAATACAAATTTGAATAAAGGCACGCAGATGAACCCCGATATCATACTTGCTATGGCCCCTTTTTCGGTGTAGCCGGGCCAGAATAACGTGAGAATAATAACGGGACAGAAAGTAGCGGCAATACCCGACCAGCCGAAAATAATTGTCCAGAAAATTTGTCGATCAGGCGATAAAATCGCCGTGAGCATGGCGAGGCCCAGCGCAATCAGGGCCATAATGAGCGTTACCCAACGAGACATTTTGGTTAGATTTTCGTCTTTCAGATCGGGGCGAAAAATCTTTTGGTAGAAATCACGCGTGATGGCGCTGGATGCCAGTACCAGCAATGAATCAATGGTACTCATGATGGCTGACAACACAATGGCGACGTAGATAGCCACCAGTATATTGGGTAAAAAATTCTCGGTAACTACCTTCAAAACGTCAGTAGCGCCTATGCCGAAGATCGACTCAGGGTCTTGGCCGGGCTCGGTGAAAATGATCCGGGCCAGGATGCCGATTGTCACCGCAGCTGCGTCTGTCAATAGCGTAAAAAGGGTGGCTACCCATTTGCCTTTATCTATTTCTGTTTCGCTTTTGATCGACATGAAGCGTACGTAAACCTGCGGCGATCCCAGAAATCCTAGCCCGATCATGGCAAAACCCAACATCGTGAAAACGTTCATCCAAATATCCTTACTACCTCCCCAAATATGGGTTAATGCGGGGTCGATAGTATTGAGCCTGGGAATGATACCTTGTCCGCGATCCATCGAAAACCAAACGACTATGGGTAAAAGTACTAGCCCAAAGAACATGAGCAAGCCCTGGAAGAAGTCGGACCAAACAACGGCGACGAAGCCACCGATAAAAATATACACTAATACGATGGTGAAGCCGAGGAGCGCACCTGCGTAGTAGTTCATGCCCAGCAGCGACTCAAACGCAATACCCGTTGCGTCGATCTGGGAACTTACATAAATAATTACAAAAATTGAAAGTACCGAAGCTGAAATGATACGAAGGGTATGCGTGGTACTTTGGAAGTGGCTTTGCAGATAATCAGGAATGGTGATGGACTGGTACATATCCGATCTTTGTTTGAATCGCTTGGCCATGAACCACCAGGAAATGACCACGCCCAGTACTTCTCCTACCACCACCCAGTAAGCCGAAAGCCCTGCCAAAGCTCCCATACCCGTGAGCCCGATAAGTAACCAGCCCGACTCACCCGTGGCTCGGGCTGAAAAGGCCACCGCCCAGAAGCCCAAATTCTTGCCGCCCACATAGAAATCACTCATGCTCTTAATGCGCCGGGAAGCTACAATGCCAATAAGAAACAGGATGGCTACGTAGAGGCTAAGGACAATAATTTTTGTGAGCATGGGCTAAGAATTTGTAATAAATCAGGAATACGATGAATCCAAGTACTACATTTTTGAGCTACCAAACAATTTTTTTGTGTGGACTTTAGAAGGTTGGAGTAAGTAGTTTTAAGAAAATAGCCGGGGTATTTACCATCCAAATGGGTACCTGTTAATACCGATTTCTAGTGGGGACTGTCCGCAGTGCAGCTGTGTCACACAGCGTTTTAACGCTTTCATATTTACGTTAAAACTCAAGTATGAAAGCGTCCCGATTACAAACTAAGACGAGCATGGTTATTCTATCAAATCAAGAGTTTTACTTTCTAACTCGACAATAACTTCATTTTTTCGATTAAAAAATTCGTAGGGAGCATTATACCCTAAAAAGTAAAATTGGTTTGTGTACGAAATACCTTCCGCGTCTAAGGCTGCTTTTAATTGTTGCTTATATTTTTCTATTTTTTCATCATCCGACCAACCTCCAAAGGTGATGGCAGCCACCGTCTTAGCCGGTTCTTCCCGAAACTCTATCTGCGATGCGTTAGGCTGAGGAAGCGTGGATTTATTGTATTTTTTCGGGACCATGAACATTACCGTCATAGAGTCTTCCAATGACATGGCTACGGGGGAGGTCATGGATATTTTTTCGTTGGTTTTATTTCCGCCGAATATGTACCCGGCTAAAATGGAGAAGCCTTTGCTTGATCCCTCTTTGTATACGTTAGTAGAAAGTTTGACGGAAGTAAACAAGCTAGCTTCGTAGCGGCGTACTTCAAATTCATTGTATTTTTCATCAACTAGATAAGGATATGTTTCAATGTTTCGTTGTCCGCTTACGGCAAAGAGCTGGACAATGATAAAGGCTACAATGAGTACGGCGAGTATGATTAAGAATATTTTCATCATTTGGTTTGAAGTATAGGGTTATTTTGTCGTTTGTCTAGCGTAGCGGCCTATTCTGCCTTTATCTGTGCATAGTTCAGGGCGGCAACTAAAACGACGCCACCGATGATATTTCCAATGAGTGTTGGGAGTGTATAGCTGAACAGAACCTCCCACCATGAATATTTGCCATAGGCAGCAAGGGTAAACATTTCAATTGAGCCTGCTATTACATGACTAAAATGGCCGATAGCAACAAGGTAAGTAATCAAAATAATGACCCACACCCGGGCTGTTTCGGCATAAGGCATTAGCCACACCATAAGGGCAATAAGCCAACCCGCAAAAATACCCCGAATAATGTGGGTCGTAAAGGCGGGTTCAATGGCTTCCTTACCTATTTTTATGAATTCATTTACTACTTCCGGACTAAATACTGAGGTATGAACGATGACTAATGATACGATGGCGGCACCCAGTAAATTCGCCACGAGTACCACACCCCAAAGTCGACCAACATTTAAAAGTTTTCGTTGGCTTCTCGTCCTAAGTATGGGCAGGATGGGGGTAAGAGTATTTTCGGTAAATAACTGTTGTTTGCCTAAAATGACGATAAGGAATCCCATACTGTAGCCAAGCCGGGAAATTAACACACTCCACTTTTCATCCGGGAGGTATGCTTCCAGAATTCCCATGGCTATCATAGAAAATCCCATTGACATTCCGGCCGCCAGTCCAGACCAGAAGAGGCTAGACGAGGGGCGTCTAAGTTCGGCCTCTGCTTCTTGCAAAATGGAAAAATAGATAGCTTTGGCGGAAGGAGATTGACGATTTCCAGCCTGTTCTTTATCTGTTTCGGTTTGTTCGATTTTGTTCATGAATAGCAATGTCTAAGTACGAAATAGGGAAAAATTAGGGTGGTGTTAAATAAGTAATGCTAGGTGTTTGTTGTAGTGATAAATAAAATAGTTGATAGCTCCGATATGATTGTCTAATTTCTTGGAAAAAGATAACGTTTTTCTGATCAGCCTGCTGCACCTTTGCCTTAGTGTATTATTGAAACGCTCTATATGATTGGTGTACCCTTTTCCTGACGCCCTATGCTTTTTACTGTCTAATACGTGGTACCCGTTCCAAAAGTCAGTAAAAAATACCGCATTTGTTTTGAGCAATTCAGGGATTTGATTAAAGAGTTTTCGTGCGTCCGGTTGTCCCCTACCTCCCACGTGACAGGCAATTATCTGGCGATTAGCCGTATTCATTACTAACCAAATCCATTGTTTATTTCCCTTATTCCGTACAAAGCCGCCGGGCGGCCCCGTCCACATCTCATCGGCCTCAAAACGATACAACTCATACAATATGCCCTCTTTTGTTTCGTGCAACTGCTCCATCAACGGGTCCCGGATTGGACTAAACAACTCAAAACAACCCTGTAATCCAGGGTCAAATGCCTCCATATCAGTTCATGGATCTCGACACTCAAACGGAGAAGTGTTTTTTTAGAGGACTAATTTCGTAAATATAGTTGTCAAATTTATCTTTTAAATGCGCCTGCATTGCTGCTTGGTGAGGTAAGTCTGCACATAAATCATCTGGGCAGGCGGCATATAACTTGCTGATGTAGCCTTGTAGCCAAACCTGAGAGACTTCCAGTGTACGGGCTACACCCGCCAAGGATATTCTCTCTAATAATAGTTTGTCTACCAAGGCTTTCTCCTGCTGGGTAATCACCTTATTTTCGGCATGAAGAACAAACTGGCGACCGCATTTTTTGCATAAGTGGTTCTGCTTTTCGTTGTGTATGTGACCATTCAATTTGATAGAATCGCTTTGGCAGCTAGGACACATAATCATAAAAAAGTACTAATTTTAAATTTCTATCCCTCTTTACTATTTCTTTACTACGTTAACTTACATTGCTCAATAGCATTACATGGTTCACGCTACCTGTTTTTTGATAGAAAAACGGGTTAACTATGGTGGTATGGTTTTCTGTGGTAACGTTAATTATTGCTTTTGAACTACCAATCAAATTTGCATTTTCAAGCATTTTAGCTTTTGCATTTTGAATTAGAGTTTTGTTTGAAAGTCCACCGATACCAAGCAGATAAGTGGCAGTTGATTTACCGCTAATTTTATCTATAACTTTGAAGTTACTTCTGCTCAGTTCAACATTCGTAACATTATTATTGATGTTGGCCACCCTTGCAGAATGTACACCATAACTAGTCATTAGTACTGTTGCAATGAATAGACTTTATTCGAATAAATTTTTAGGCTTGCGCGTAGGCGTGGGCGGACGCAATCAATCTTTCCGAATAAAGTCTAATAGAATCGAAATAAATTTCACTATCCTCATTTCACTAAATTTTGTATTTCTTGATGTGTAAAAGACAATTTAGACGAAATGGGAAATTCCTAGATTACTCTCTATTATTATGAGGTACACCTATCCGTAAATTTCATTCAGTAGCGTTGCCAGATGAATACCCGCTTGCACAAGGCAGGTTTGGACGGTGTTGAAATTATCGTAAGAGTAGCGGTAGCCTAGTTTTCCGTCGGCGGGAAAATTATACACCTGCGGAAAGTGCGACTGCGAAACCGCCGCCCACTCTCGTACGCTCATTTTTTGCCACTCTTTGCGGGTTGCTTTGGAGGGTTCGTCTAGGAAACCAGCCAAATCAGAATAGCTGAGATTTTTGTTTTCGATCATATCGCTGTCCCACACGCGGTGCAGGTTGGAGTTTTGACCGAACCAAGTCACTCGTACTTGATTTCCTCCCTGATTGTCTCGGTCGCCGATGTGAAGCGGTTGGTGCATATCTCCTACGAGGTGGACAAGGTACTTTAAATACACTTCCTCTTGAATTGCGGATAGCCCTCCCGTCTTCAGAGTAGCTACCAGTTCCTCAATTTTTATAATCACGTCGCCCTTAGGGTTCTTCTTGCTCTGCTCGTAGGTTTCGCCGGGCAGGACGGTCACCCAATGCCAATCGTGGGTATGGTTATAGGCAGTATCCGACTTTATGTCGTCCATCCAGTTGGATACTTCCGCCAACGAGTTTTGATTCAAAATTGAGTTAACCTTTCGGTTTACCCGATTTTGAAGGTGATTTTGGGCCACTAACCCTACCACCCGGTGACCGGTGACACCCCAGGCAAATGCGGTTTGGTTGAGTGTAATAAGCGTTAAGCAGACGGCAATAAATTTCTTCATGAGTTGATTACTATATTTTCTGAGAGATGGAACGACAAAAGTACAACGCAATAAAAGGATAGGTAGTTAAGAAAGCGTTATTTTTTGTTCCTTCATTTTTTTAACTGGAAAAGTAAAAGTGTAAAGTGATTATTGATTTTCCCGCTTAAATACTTCAACTTAGCCAAACGATTAAGAACCCCTAAAACGAATAAAAGTGAAAAATAGTTGGGCATTTATTGGCCTCGTAGCACTTGTATGTGGATGTACCTCCTCGGCGGACTCACCGGAGGAGGCGAAGAGTTTCTTAATAGCCGTACCCGAGTGGACCATCGAGGAGGTATACGTCAATGACGCATTGAATTTTAAGAACGGGAAAGAAGTGCCCAATTTTGGCGGAATTTCATTCAACCGCTACATGGAAAGCGTTTCTTTTCGGGAAGATGGCTCTTTTGTGGGTAAGTATTCGGGAGACGAAGAAGGTGATGTCCTAAACTGGGAAATTGATCCGGCGGAGCAAACTATTTTGGTTACTGCCGCCGATAGCAGTCAGTCCGAGCGTTCTGGCTGGACCATCGCTCCCCGTACCGTGTCTCAGCATTCTTTCGAAATGACAACTATTACCGCCGCCTTCGACTACCCCCGAACTACGAAGATTACTTTGAAGTTTAAAAAAAAGGAGGTTTGAAAGGGGTTGAGGGAGAAGAGGGTTGAAGGGAGAAGAGCAGGAAAAGATTTAGGGAGGAGATGAGGATGGATATTTAACCCTTTTTTCCTGCCTCCTCTCTTCCTTTTTTCGGTATTCTCCCTTATATCTACTCCCTAAAATCTCAATGCATTGGTTTTTCGGGTGATGGGGCAGATGCGTGGTAATCATTACGAATCAAGTCGGCATATTCGTCCATTAATTGTAGTATTCGGTCACGGCTTTTAGAGCCAACGATGCATCCAACGTGGTACTCCTCATTCATCCGCCAAGTAATTTCGGGGGCATTGAAGGCCCCCATATCCGGCCACTGCTGTCGGGCCAAAGAAATGACAATGCCAGAATATTCTCTACGAATCGAGGGTAGTTTGTAGGCGGAGCCAAGAGCAACGGCCGTTTCCAGTTTGGCCCACTCGGTCCAGAGATTAAGCCCGGAGGCAGCCTCTACCATATTCGATAAGTGGGCGCCACCTACGCGAGAGGAGGTTTCCAGAAAATAGTATTGCCCGTCATCGTGGCAGTGGATTACCTCCGTATGCGACGCACTATGCTTCATGCCAAAGGCTTTGAGTACATCCACGGCCATGGTTTCCAGAGCATGCCACTCGGAAGAATCATAGGGGACCGTCACCGAGCGGAAAATACCCCCGCCGTGGGCCACATCGAATGGTGGTGCCAGGTACTGACTATTCCAGGAGAAAATAACCCGGCCGTTGTGCGTGAGCGAATCAACGTGGTACACATGTCCGGGTTTAAATTGCTCGATAAGGTACTCATGTCTTTGTTCACCCAGGGAATGAATAGCTTCCCACAAATCATGATCGTTGTGTAGTTTTTTGATTCCGGTAGCGGAGGCTTCGGAACGGGGCTTGATCATCCAGGGGCCAGGGTACTGCTGTATAAACTCGTTAATTACTTCGTCGCTGAACAGCCCACAAAAACCCGGTACCTTGATACCCGCTTCGGCTGCTTTGGTACGCATGGCTAGTTTATCCCGAAAGTAGCGGGCAGTGGTTTGGCCCATACCTGGAATTCGGAAATGTTCCCGCAGCAAAGCGGCTTTTTCTACGTCAAAGTCATCCAGTGCCACAATCCGATCGATGGGTTGGCTTCGCATGACGTGCGCCAACCCATCGATAAAATGTTTCATTTCGTACATCCCCTGATCGGTTTCTTCCACGAAAAAGAACTCATCGATATAGTCGCGGCACCAGGGTTTGTCTTCTAATTTTTTTGCTGTCAGTAAATATACCGTATTCCCGGCCTCTTTACAGGCTTTCAGGAAGTCATTTCCTTTGAAAAATGTGGATACGCACAGAAAAGTTAGGGGTCGTCTCATGCGGGTTTTATATTAATGGAGTTGAATCGTGACTTATACCAAATCTACCAAAAGCACGTTGTTTGTCAAGGCAAACAACGTGCTTTCTTGCACCAAATGATACGTTATCCTTATAGATTTTCGAGATAGTTAATTAAAAGACGAACACCGAAGGCTGTTCCAGCCCGGTTGGGAGCAAACTCGTTATCACCAAAAGCAGTACCGGCAATATCGAGGTGGGCCCAGGCGGGGTGTTCGTCGGTGAAAACTTCCAGAAACTTTGCGGCTACAATAGCCCCGGCCAGTGGTTTACCATGATAATTACGTACATCGGCGATATCTGACTGGATTTCCTCTTTGTACTCATCCCACATAGGAAGCCTCCACAGTCGTTCGCCCGTACGATCACCGGCTTTTTTTAACTTAGAAGCCAGGTCATCATTCGGAGAGAAAAGTCCGGCGGCCAAGTAGCCAAGGGTCTGTACCACACTACCCGTGAGGGTGGCCAGGTCGATTACTGCGTCTGGTTTGTAATTTCGGACGGCATAGCTGATGCCATCGGCCAGAATGAGCCTTCCCTCGGCGTCCGTATCAATTACCTCAATACTTCTGCCCGAGTAGGAACTAATCACATCCCCCGGTTTGGTACTTTCACCATCAATGCAGTTTTCCGTGGAGGGTACTATACCAATGACCTGCACCGGAAGTTGTAGCCTTGCTACCAATTCTAGGGTGCCAAGTACCGCGCCGGCTCCCCCCATATCACTTTTCATGAGGTGCATATTATTGGAGCCTTTGATGGAAATACCCCCGGTATCGAAGGTCACGCCCTTTCCAACCAGCACAATGGTCTTCTCGTATTTCTCTGGGGTATATTCGCTCACAATCATGACGGGTGGCTCAATACTTCCTTTGCTCACCGAAAGCAAAGCGTGCATACCTAGCGCTTGCAACGAATCTTTTTCCAGAACCGTAACTTTATAACCATGCTTCCGGCCAGACTCCAAAGCCCATTCGGCCAGCACGCGGGGTGGTTTTTTATTGCCCGGAGCGTTCATGAGATCCATAACCCGCATCTGTACGGCGGCAATTGCTTTGGCTCTTTTGAGGACCTTCTCGGTCTGACTATCGTTTTGATTCGCCCAAATGGTGAGGGTACCTTCTCTGCCGAAGAATTTACTGTATGGTTTTGGTTCTGACTTATAGAGCCAAAGTTTATAACCACCCAACATAATACCGTTGATGGCGGCCGTTAACCAGTCGTCGGATAGCTCGCGGGCGTCGAGGGTGATGGCGTTAGGCCAGCGATCCTTACGTTTAAAAAATAAGGTACGTACGCATTTGGCGATGGTTGTAAAAGTCGGTTCCTTGCCGAGCCCCAGCCAAAGTTCCTGATCGGTGGCCCACCAGAGTTCGTTTTTGGTAGCCTGGAAATTTTGTTGGGCTGGTTGTGTATCCTGCTCAAACAGCCTGATAAGAAGCTGATCTGTTGGGGTAGAAGTGCTAAGTTGGATTACCATATATTCGATTGATGAAAGTCTGAGTTGAGAAATAGCGATGTTGTTAAAGGCAATTTAGTAGGATATTTTAGTAATTTTCACTCATCGGTTAATTTAACCAGATCAATTCTGTCCGAAAAGAAAAAATTTTTCCTAGCCGGCTAAGAGGAAATGCCGAATACTTTTGAGTTCAAAAAACAATTCTCCTTCACTAGTAGAAAGTATACTTGGGGTAGTTTCTGAGCAATTGGAAGGTCTTGATGTTAGTTCAGTCATTGAGTTTTTTCCCATAGGGAAGACCCCCGTACAATCAGTTCAGCATCCAGGACCACAGTTTCTGGTTGTGGAGTTTCTTCTTCGCCTTGAATAAGCCGCAGGATCATGCGGGCGGCCGCTTCGCCGATTTGTGAAGTGGGTTGCTTCACCGTCGTGAGGCCAGTACCGATATGGGCCGCGATGGAGTCGTCGCTGAAACCCAGTACGCCCAAATCCTCGGGTATATTCAGCCCATTTGATCGGGCTAGTATGATGATTTCGATGGTGGTTTAGTGTCTCTTTCGCTTTTAGGTTCAGGGTAAGGGAGGGTAAAGTGGTACGCATAGGCTTTACAGAGAAACCGCTGATTTCCTCGCACAAAGCCGGCCTTCATGGTGGTATCTGCCCGTTTGCATTTATTTTTATGATTAATTTAGCATTATTTGCGAATAAAACGGATTCTTCTCGAAGAATTAGGTTCAGCACTTCAATTGCAAACAAATTTTTGAGTATGCATCTGATATTTATGAATGGCAAAACCGTACAGATATTTTCGGAAAAACAATGATAGAAACTAGACAACTCATGAGAAATATAAGACTGGTAGTATTTATCCAGATTCTTTTTTCTGTCCATGCTTGGGCCCAGTACAAGCCCCTTTCCACGCCTCTCGTGAATCAGGCGGGGTATAATCGGGGCGAGGCCAAGCGTTTTGTGTGTTATGACGCACCCGAGGGTACAGCTTTTCGGGTGCTTCGGCAACCGGAAGGTCAGATCGTCTTTACGGGTGTAATCAAAAATGGAGCAGGGGACTTTACGGCTTTCAACCCGGACACATCCAGGTCTGAATATGTAATCTCAGTGTCAGAACGTAAACTATCGGTGCCGTTTCGCATCGCGGATCACCTGATGGAGGGGGTTTCGTCCAAACTGGCCTACGATTTTTTTATGGATGTGCGCGGTTCAGAAGATCCGATTCACTCTAACGAAGCAAAAGTACATGGCGGAGGTCCCTCGCGCGATGCAGGTGCTTATGGTCTGGAAGCGACTTTCGAGGCTTTGTTTTATGCATCAAATCCGGCTTTATTTGATCGGTGGACCACTGAACTTGGCGATAAGCAGACGGCAGATCTGATTGATTTGCTTCTCTGGCACGGTAAATTTGCCTATCACCACGTTGACTACAACGGGCCGATTGCCAACCGATTTGGTAGCCTGGGCTATGAGGGGCAACCGCGCATGAACTATGATTACTGGAACACGCTGGACCAGCTTGCGGCTGTGTGCGCAGCCTATCATACATTTCTGAAACCGCACCTTCCTCGCGAGACCTACCTCAGCTACCGCGACGAATGTCGCAAACGCTGGAAAGACTATGATAGGCATAAAGTAGTCCGTCATTGGACTCATAGTACAAAGTGGGTTGATGAGGGCTTTCAGGAGTTCAACGAGATGGGCAACGCCTACGGTCAATCAGTGTTCAGGAATCTGTTTATGTACCTGAGCGAGCGAGGCGAACCCGACGGAGAGCCCGAAAAGTACCTGCGCTGGGCGCAGGAGGGTGCTGATGACATCATCAAAAACTGGGATTTTAATAATATCCGCCACATGTGGTGGATTAGAAATGCCGAACATATTACCCCACAGGCATTAGCTTTCTTTCTGCTAGTAGCCCCTGACCAAGCTCCAAAAGGTACTCGCGAAAAACTAATGGCCTGGCGAGATCATATGAAAGCTAAAACGCACAATGTGTGGCAATACCGCGTCCACAGCGATACCGAATGGGCGCACCCCAAAACCAAGGAACTGGGTGGTGCCCCGGCATTAGGCGGGTCAATGTTTGCCGTCGCCCACGTGCTGAACGATCCCGAACTCCGAAATTTGGGCTGGTCGCAGGTCAACTTTGTATTTGGGGTGAACCCGCTGGGGGCACACCTGAGCAACAAAAGCCCCGAAAGACTGGCTATCAAAGGCTACTGGGAAGGCGTAGAACATGGCTGGCCACGCGCCCTTCCCAACGGCTACGGACAGCTAGGCAAGGTTCGGGGTACCCTCGATGGTAGTCCGCTCGACGGACAATTTCCCAGACCGGGTCATTCTACTTCTAATTCTGGAAATGAATCTGCACAGGCAGACCATATTAGTGAAGACGCCTATGCCACCGAAGGCTGGGCTATTTCGAACCGGGGCTGGATGGCCACGCTTACTTTTGCGCCTTTGGGTACGCAGCATATTCGTGTACTCGACCAAACCGGCAAGCAACTTCTGAGATCGGCCAAAAATGGTCAATCGGTTGTGCTCGAACTTCGGGCTGCGCTTAACCTTGACCCCACCCTACCAGAAACGGGCTGGGTGCTGGTATCAACCCCTGGTCAGGAAAACTCTAAGGTACTATTACAAGAGACTGGTCCTGATACAGGGGTTTTTACCGCCCTATATATGATTCCTGATTATGTAACAAAGTTCCTCGATCTATCGTATGGCTATTGGGGACTAGGCGCTAAGACCTCACTGCTGATACAATGAAATCATGTACAACTCGTGTTGGCAGATCCGAAGCAGTCAGTTCAGTCTCTCCGTTGTTCGACGTTCAAGATAGACGACCCCCGCACTACCAACTCCGTTTCCAGTACCATCGTTTCGGGCGCAAAGGCTAGCTCTTCGCCCCGCATTATGCCCAGAATCATTACCGCAGCCGCTTCGCCAATTTGGTCGGTAGGTTGCTTCACGGTGGTTAAGCCTTTGCCAATGTGAGCCGCAATGGGGTCATCACTGAATCCGACTACGCCCAGTTCCTCGGGGATGCGGATACCCTTTGCCTTGGCTAGGGTTAGGATTTCGATAGCCGTGGGGTCGTTGACGGCAAAAATGGCGTCGGGCGGTTCGGGCAAGTCTAATAGATGCCGTGCGTAAATCGCTGCCTTTTGCGAGGTGAAGTCACCGTTGATGACGAGCTCTGGTAGTAATGGCAAATCGTATTTCGTCAAAGCCTCAAGATAGCCACGTTTCCTCTCCTTGCTGATAAGAAGATTGGGCGGGCCACCTAGATGCGCAATGCGGCGGTAGCCGTTTTGAATCAAATGCTCCACCGCCAAGAATGCTCCCTGGTAGTCATTTGCGACCACTTTGTGCGTTCCCAGCCCTTCGATTACCCGATTGAAATAGACAATCGGAATATTCCTTTTTTCAAAAGCCAGAAAATGGTCGTAGTTGTTGGTTTCGTGGCTCATCGATACTATCAGTCCATCCACCCTATTTGCAAGTAACGTTCTGGTATTGGCCACCTCGTTTTCATACGACTCTCCGGACTGCATAATCATAAGATTATAGCCCGCCTGCCGCAAAACCCGTTGTGCCCCCACGATGATGTTCGGAAAGAATTGGGTCAAAAACTCCGGCACCACAATGCCTACGGTATTTGTTCGACTCTTCACCAGATTATGCGCCAATTGATTGGGCTGGTAATCCAGTTCCTGAGCTTTTGCTAAGATAGCCTTTTTGGTGTCGAGATTAATGTCCGGGTGATCGTGCAAAGCCCGTGACACGGTGGAGTTAGACACCCCTAGCTCCTGGGCAATGTCGATGATTGTGGTTTGGTGGCGGCCTCGCCTTTCATTTTTAGGGTGGGCGGTAGGCAGCGTGAAATAGTATGAGCAGTCCTTACAGCGAAAGCGTTGCTTTCCGCGAATAAAACCGGCTTTCATTAGGCTAGTACCTTGGCTGCATTTAGGGCAAATTTCCATTCGAAAATAATTGTATTATTCTAATATATTAATAAAAAAATCTGACTGGGGTTCCTAAAACAGATAAAAAAATTTATTCCGTATATAGTGATACAAAAATAAAGAATTTTTATGTATCGGTAACCTTTGCGAATACGTTACCGATACTTTTTGTATGTATTCTGGATTAATTTGTGATTTTATAGGCTTGTAGGTGGTCGGTGAATTCTCTATATTCAATTAAAACCTGTCCAATTCCCCCGATACAAACATTTAGCATACACAAACCTTTACTTTTTTATCTGAATTTTTTACACATTAAATTGTCTTTTGTTAATATTTGTTAAACCTTTCAATCAACGTTTATATGTACAAAAAACTACGAAGACTAAAATTAGGGATACTCCTGGTCGGAATACTGCTACCGTATTCCTTGCTGGCGCAGGACATAGGAGTGAGCGGCAAAGTCGCCGGCAACGACGGTGAAGGAATTCCGGGCGTGAGCATCACCGTGCAGGGTACCCAGCGCGGCACCATCACTAAAGCTGATGGTACGTATAACCTAACAACAGCCACGACTTCAACCTTGGTATTTTCGTTCGTGGGCTATGTCAACCAAGTGGTTCCGGTCAATGGACGTAGCAAGATCGACATTACGCTGGGGGAAGACACCAAAGCCCTAGAAGAAGTAGTAGTGGTAGGCTACGGAACCCAAAAGAAGGCTAACCTGACAGGGTCGGTAGAAACGATTGATGGAGTTCAGTTGGCCCGCCAACCGGTCGTACAAACCTCACAAGCCCTCACAGGCCTAGCCCCTGGCCTTACGGTTATCCAAAGCAGCGGACAACCTGGAAATGATGGCGGGTCTCTGCGAATTCGTGGGATTGGCTCATTGGGTGCATCAAACGACGTACTGGTACTGGTAGATGGTGTAGAGGCTGACATTAACCGGCTAGATGCGGGTGATATCGAATCGATCTCAGTATTAAAGGATGCCTCAGCAGCATCCATTTATGGTTCGCGTGCATCGAACGGGGTGATCGTTGTGACGACTAAGCAAGCGGCCAGTGGTAAATTGACCATGAATTACCGGAACAACCTTGCTATCCAAAACCCAACGGGATTGCCCAAATTTTTTGGCGCCCGCGAGTATTTGCGGTACTCAGGGGACAGCCAAGCATTTGTCGATGATTATAACCAAAACCTCGGCACTGACTCTGACCTATACACCGATACAGACTGGGTCAAAGAGCTTTTTACCGAAAATGGTTTTCAGCAATACCACAACCTAAGCGTAAGCGGGGGTACTGAAAAAGTGAAGTCACTAGCTTCCATTTCTTACACAGGTCAGGATGGCAATATCACAAACTTCAATTTCAAACGCTACAACGGCTTGTTTAACACGCAGTTGAAGCTAAATGATAAGTTTGACATCAGCTTCAATCTTAACTTCAGTAAGTCGGAACAAACCAGCCCAAATGAGGGTTTGGAACAAATTGTCCAACAGGCTTATAGAATTCCACCTATCTACTTTGCCCGGCATTCCGACGGGCAGTGGGGCGATGGCTGGGCAGGCCAAAACCCCTTGGCTGTGGTGAATGATGACGGTACTCGGGTCAATAACTCCAATTATTTCCGAGGAATTCTGCGGGTCAACTACTCACCCATTAAGGATTTGAAGTTAACCCTGATGTACTCTCCGGAATACGATGACGGTTTTGTGAAATCCTTCAACCGGACGTACTTTACGGTGATAGATTGGAAGTCACAATCTCAGCGCATTCGTAACAATCCGAACTCATTGAGTCAGACCAACATCCGTGGCTTTACCGAAAACACCAACTTCCTAGCCAACTACTCCAAGGCGTTTGGCCAGCACAGCTTCTCGATTTTGGGCGGTTCGGAATTGATCAAATTCACCACCGAGCAATTCGGGGCATCTCGTCAGGATTTTGTGTTGCAAGATTTTCCGTACCTGAACGCGGGCTCAGAAGCCGTGGCTCGAAACAGTGGCGATGCCACCGTCAATGGCTTAGTTTCGTTTTTTGGCCGTTTGAATTACACCTTTAAAGATAGGTACCTTCTAGAAGCTAACGTCCGACGTGACGCCTCATCACGATTTGCTAAGGAAAATCGGGTTGCCATTTTTCCTTCTGTTTCGGCCGGATGGCGCTTATCTGATGAGCCTTTTATGCAGAATCTGCGCGGCGTGTCTAACCTCAAGCTTCGCGCTTCATGGGGGCAGCTAGGCAATCAGCAGCTCAACCGCGATTTTCCTTACGTGGCCAATATTTCGCTAGGCCGAGACAATTTCGTATTTGGAAATACCGTGACAACGGGTGCCACCCAAACGAATCTGTCCAACAGCCGGATTCAGTGGGAAACTACCACGATCAGCAACTTTGCCGTTGATGCCGGATTCCTCAACAACCGACTTTCGCTCACGGCTGAATACTACATCCGTAAAACCACTGACTTACTCCTCACACTACCCGTTCCGATCAACCTTGGATTTAGTCCCGCAATTCAAAACGCGGGTGACCTAAAAAATAGTGGGGTTGATTTGTCACTAGATTGGCGGGATAAAAAAGGCGAATTTCAATACGGAGCGAGGGCAATCTTCTCGAGCGTAAGAAACGAAGTGACCAACCTCGCGGGAGTGGGGCCAATTATCAATGGTAACAGTATTACCCAAGTGGGGAGTCCAATTGGTTTGATTTTTGGCTACGAAACCGAGAAAATTTTTCAGAATCAGGACGAAATCAACAACAGCCCAGCTCAATTTGGTAGGCTCATCCCCGGAAACCTGAAATATAAAGATCAATCGACTATCGACACCAACGGTGATGGAGTGCCCGATCAGGCCGATGGAATTATTAATCCCAATGACCGGGTAGCGCTCGGAAACCCTTTTCCTACCATCTCTTTCGGACTGGATTTGACCGCAGCATACAAAGGGTTCGATCTGGCCGTCAATATGCAGGGTGTGGGGAAAAGGGACGTTCTGCTCGGAGGCGACATGGTTTGGGGACTGTTCAACGCGGGTAAAATCCAAGAGTGGCAGGTAAGAGAATTTTGGTCACCGACCAACACCGGGGCAGAGTTTCCCATCCTATCTGCCACGAGTGTGGGAAGCAATGATATTCAGGCGAACGACACTTGGGTGTTCAACGCGGCCTATCTTCGTGTAAGAAACATCTCGCTGGGCTATACCATACCGAGCAAAGTATTTCAGAAATCGGGTTTGAGCGGCCTAAGGGTTTATGCGGCAGCGCAGAACCTCTTCACATTCGACAGCTTACCCGAGGGAATCGACCCGCTTGTGCCCAATGGTACCAATGGCAACATTTTCCCGATCACGCGGCTGATTAGCCTTGGTATCGACGTTAAATTTTAATCATCTTTTTATAAAAAATAAATCATGAAACGATTCAAATATATTTTGGCGTTGACCTTGGTTTTTGGATTTACCGCCTGTGAGGAGAAATACCTCGACCTACAGTCTCCCACTGAACCAACAACGGGCAGCTTTTTTAGCAATCAGGCTGAACTGAATCTCGCCCTGACCAGTGTGTACAACAGCCTTATTATCCGGGGTGGCTACAATATGCCCATCCAATCCAATATGGATAATTCCGCCACCGATATTGGTCTCACCCGTGGCCTGAATGGTGGTGCTTACGAAGAGTTTGGGGCAGGAAATCACAGCCCCAACTCGGGTGGGTTCCGGACCACCTACGTTGAGCATTATACTGGTATTGCTCGCGCCAATTCCCTTTTGGAATACATGGAACGAGCCAAATCGATAGTTTCCGATGCAGTTTTTCAAGATATTAGGAATCAGACGATAGTCATTAGGGCGTATCATTACATGTACCTCACTGAGGTATTTGGGGATGTCCCTTTTATCGAAACGATCATTGAGAATCCGACGGACGCACTTTTACCTCGTACCCCAAAAGCAACAATCGTCGAAAAGCTCCTTGCTGATCTTAAAGCAGCAGCCGCAGTTTTACCTCAAACTAGACCCGACGCCGAGCGGGGAAGAATCACGAAGGCGGTGGCACTTGGCCTAAGAGCCAGAATAGCCCTGTACAATAAAAACTACGCAGAAGCAGCGGCATCGGCCAAGGAAATCATCGACAGCGAGGCGGCCAACGGACTCATTCTCCATCCGAGTTATGAAGACCTTTTTAATGCTAAAGGTCAAAATTCAAAGGAAATTATGATGATCATGCCTTATAGACAAGGTTTTTCGCCCAGTAATGGTGCTTCGGACTTTAGCAATTTCCCACAGGCGCAGGGTTCTCGCAACCGTGGCTCGTTCACCACCGCCACACCAACTCAGTCCATGATCGACTCCTACGAAGCAACGGACGGTAAGCCCATCGACGAATCGGCGGTCTATGACCCATCTAATCCTTTTGCGAATCGGGACCCCCGCTTGGGGGCATCAATTGTCACCCCTCAGACCATATGGGCAGGATTGAGGTTCGAGAGCCATAAGGACAGTTTGGTTTTTCGGAACTCAGCGGGAGTCAACCTCGGAGCCAATCGTGACAGCCGAATAGTCTCTTGGCCAGCGGCTTTCTGCGGATACCTATGGAAAAAATACACAGATGAAAATAGCCAAGTTGCGCTTCAATCCATCAGTTTCCTGAATTTTTCCCTAATGCGTTACGCTGAAATTCTGCTGATTTACGCCGAGGCCAAAATCGAACTCGGCCAAGCCGATCAAAGTGCCCTTAACGCCATCAACCGAATCAGGGCCCGCGCCTACGGGGTCAATGTGGCCAATACAGCCAGCTATCCGGCCATCACCACCACCAATCAGGCCGAATTGAGAACCATAATCAAGCGTGAGCGTAAAGTAGAACTGGCAAGCGAAGGCTTCCGGCTGTTTGACATTCGCCGCTGGCGGATTGCCGAAAAAGTAATGGGAGTGCCGCTCTACGGACGGATCCTCAATACAAAAACGGCCACGATGGTCCCCCAGATTGACGCGGATGGCTTCGTGTCGTATAAAGGCGTGGAGTCACAATACGATTTGAATACCGATAGCCGCTTTCTCAACGCTTTTCGCACCTTTAATCCAGCGCGTGATTATTTGTGCCCGATCCCCCAGCAGGAAATCGATACTTACGCGGGTAGTGGCGCTGTTTTGCAGCAGAATCCGGGGTATTGATATTTGTTCAAGTTTTTCTCATAGGTGATAGTTAAAGCGGCCTCTGCTGGTCAGGGGTCGCTTTTTTGTAAATGTTCAACGTTTACGACATGAAATTAGAGTTAAAATATTGCTTTTTAATTTATTTTATATTTATACTGGCTTCGTGCAAAGTGATTGAACCTTCAAATTTCACGTTGGAAGGTAAAGCGTATAATTTAGTTATTGAAAGGAATACTTTTAAGTTTTATTTCACCGATAATCAAGGAAGTATTATTGTTCCTCCGCACACCTCTTCCGGTCTAACTATGAATGGAAATGAGGTAGTTAATTGTACTATAATAGATAATAAAAATAGCGCTCAAAGAAAATCATTTCTTCTAATTGATTCCAAAGGAGAAGAAATAATTGTGGATGTCTCTTTTGAAAATAATATCGCCTCATTTAGTGTACATTCCAATGATCAGAAAGCGAGATCAATCTGCCTGAGGCTCGGGGCAATGCCTTATGCTCACGGATTGGGCGATGCCGGTTCGCGGGGTGAGTCTTTTAATCTTGTGAATAATAAAAAAAGTAGTTATCCAATTATTAATAATGGTAGTACTAATCGTTGGGCGAGTACTTTTGCCATTTTTCCCAAAAATAATGTAGCCGGAGTATATTTTTCTGAGGGAAAGAAAACAGTGTCTATAAGTAATTTAGAATATTCCATGAGAATAGACAAAATAAGAAAAGCCAAATTTTATTATTTTGTTGGTGATCTAAAATCTATTTACAAAAACTACAAGATCGTCAGAGATCTAGAAACTTTCGAGGACGTAAAACCCAAGTCTAGACTTTTTGAATTGGGATGGGAATCTTGGGATGCATTAGGCTGGAATACCAACCAAAATTCCGTTAAGGAAATATTGCAAATGTATCTTGATAAAGACTATCCGATTAAGTGGGCCGTAACAGGATCAGGCTTTTGGGAAGAAGGTGGTACATCTACCAGCTTTGGAAAATGGGGAGAGAAATTTTCTGATACCTCCACTTTCAAAACATGGATGAATGAACAAGATATTAAGTGGATGATTGGTTTAAGAACCAACTTTGTCCCTTCGGGTGGCCCATATATTCCTTTGTCTAATAAGCGAGACAGAGATCTAAAAGTTAATTCCTACTACGGAAACTCATTATCAGATGAAGGATTAAAAAACTCTTTTTTTGTAAAAGATGGATCTGGTACTCCTACATTTTATACTTCGGAAATCTTTCCTCAGATTCCATGTTACATTCTCGATGGTAATGTACCAGGTGCTGCCAATTGGTACCTGCAAAAATATAAGAACTGGCAAGTTGATGGAATCAAGGAAGATACCATGCAGGATACTGATTCATTGATCAGTATTTATACTAATCCAATAACTAAAATTGCAAAAGACAATGGATTAGTAATGGCTCGAAATGGTAGTTTTGTTGCGCCGGGAACATTGTTGAGAATTAATGATACGCGTGTTGATGATATGCAAAAAAGGACCCCAATTAATTACTTTCAATATGCTGCTAGTGGGTTTCCAAATGTTTATTCTGATGTAGCAGGAATCCATAACATGCACAATATGAAGGATGTAGACAAAAATATACGGCATACGTGGTTATTATCTCTCACGGCTGGATTATCAGTTGGTGCTTACCCAGACAAATGGACTGAGGAAAAACAAAACATATTTAAAAAAGCAATTGATTTTCATTATAGCATAGCTCCATACATGTATAGTGCAGCCATGGATAGTTATACTTCTGGGTTTCCATATACTCTTACTCCTTTAAATATTGCCTATCCAAAAGATACATTAGCTTACGAACTTCCAAATTTTCAATGGATGATAGGCGAATCAATATTAGCAACTCCATTATTAAAAAATGATATGGATGGAATGATGGATATATATTTGCCAGAAGGTATTTGGTATGATTATGATACTGATGAAAAGTATGAAGGACCTGTCTTACTGCAAGATTTCAAAATGCTGCTTAATAAAACGCCTTGTTTTGTAGGCGGAAAGGGGATTGTAGCTGAACGAAAGAAGGATAGATTAAATGCAAGAATATATCCTGTTAAAAAGAACACCTCAATAATATTCACTCATCTCGATGGAACCGATAAAAGTCAAATCACTGTTGGAAATGTCGATTGGGATAATATTAAAATTGTAGATACTACAATACACAAAGAAATATCGTATGAAAGAAAAGGTGTTGCTTATATTTTTGAATTGAAGAGAAACCATAACTATAAAATTCAATAGATAGCATAATATACTATTGTCAACTAAAAAATAGTGCATTTGACGGATAGAACTAAATTTGAAGATGATTGTAATAAATATAGTAGCATTTTGATAGACCCCCGTTGGGAGGAGTCTTCTATGTCGTGATTCTTGGGGAAATGTCTTCCGAACGGAGGCTGCGTACCAAAAAACAGTAAGGCATCTGGTGTATTTTATAAATGATGAGTCGGTAGCCGCATCCAGACGCCCGCCGAAGTGTCTAATGACCCGGTCATTGTCAGGCTGGTGTTTGTTGAGCAAGTTGGTTCTACCATCAGTCGACTATTGTTTCTCCCGGAAGGCTTAAAGTAGCCTCGGGTCGTCTGAGGTAGCTTTTTTTAACATGATTATCTTTTATTCTTAATATCTTTTCGGTTTGAATACCCTGTTTTATATAAAATAACATCTCACTAGTTTTTTAAGCCGAATCACAGTTTTTAGCCAAACAAACCTAATTATGAAACGTCTGATATTGTTCCTTTGTGTTTTGTGCAATTATAGTTACGCGCAAAAGCCTGCCACAGTACTCCTCGAAGCTGAAAGTTTTGAGAACAAGGGCGGTTGGTCGATCGACCAGCAGTTTATGGATGTGATGGGCTCGTCTTTCCTGATGGCCCACGGCATGGGCCACCCGGTACAAGATGCCACCACCACCGTCACCTTCCCCGAAACGGGAACCTACAAAGTGTTCGTGCGCACCCGCAACTGGACGGCCCAATGGTCCGATAAAGCAGCGGCGGGCGAGTTTCAGGTGTTGGTTAATGACAAGCCGCTCGCCAAAACTTTCGGTAAAGAAAACGGAAAATGGAACTGGTCGGAAGGCGGTACGGTGCAGATCACAGAGAAAAAAACTAAGATTGCTCTCAAAGACCTGACCGGATTTAACGGCCGCTGTGATGCCATTCTTTTCACGAGCGTACCTAACTACAAGCCCATTGAAGACCAGGAAAAACTGACCGAATACCGGAACGCGTATTTTGGATTTGACAAGAATCCGAAGAACGCCGGAGACTTTGATTTCGTGGTAGTAGGTGGTGGTATGGCGGGTACCTGCTCGGCCATCTCGGCCGCTCGGAAAGGCATCAAGGTAGCCTTAATCCAAAACCGTCCCGTTCTGGGAGGTAACAATAGCTCGGAAGTACGCGTGCACCTCGGTGGTCGGATCAATCTGGAACCCTACCCTGCGCTGGGTAATCTTGTGAACGAAATTGGCCCTTCGGAGGGAGGAAACGCCCAGCCCAAGGAATACTACGAGGATGAAAAGAAAATGAAGGCCGTTTTGGCCGAGCCCAACATTACGATCTTCCTAAATTACCACGCCAACAAAGTGGACAAGATAGGGAGTAGAATAGACAAGGTATACGCCACCAATATCGAAACGGGCGAAAAGGTGTACTTTGAATCTCCCCTCTTTGCCGATTGTACCGGTGATGGTACCATTGGCTTTCTGGCGGGTGCCGAGTACATGATTGGCCGCGAAAGTCGCGATGTGTACGGTGAAGCTACGGCACCCGAAGTGGCCGACAACCTCACGATGGGTGCTTCGGTACAATGGTTTTCGGAGAAAAAAGAGCAGCCCGTGTCATTCCCGGATATCAAGTGGGGAATGGATTGGGATGAAGCCAAAGCCGAGGAAATTACCAAGGGCGACTGGGAATGGGAAACCGGCATGGGGCTGGATATGACACTAGATTTTGAGCAAATCCGGGATTACGGCATGTTGGCGGTGTACTCAAACTGGTCGTACCTGAAAAACCGCGCCTCCAACAAGGAGAAATTTGCCACCAGCTCTCTCACCTGGGTAGCGTACGTAGCCGGAAAACGCGAATCGCGGCGTCTGAAAGGAGACTACGTACTCATCGAACAAGACCTGACAGATCAGCGCGTGTACCCCGATGGTACAGCACCTACCTCCTGGACTATTGACCTGCACTATCCTGATCCCGAGAACTCCAAGCTGTTTCCCGGCGCGGCCTTCAAGTCCATCGCCAAGCACATCAAGATTTATCCTTACCCCATTCCGTTTCGTTGTTTGTATTCCAAAAATATCGACAACCTGATGATGGCGGGTCGTGACATCAGCGTATCGCACGTGGCGCTGGGTACAACCAGGCTCATGCGCACCACGGGCATGATGGGCGAAGTGCTGGGCATGGCTGCCGCCATTTGCAAAGAAGAAAAAACGACCCCACGCGGCTTGTACCAGAATCACTTCCCCAAACTGGAAGCGATGATGATCGAGGGGGTAGGGAATGCGAAATTGCCTAAGGACCAGGATTATAACCTGGGAGGCACCTTGATGGAAGTAGTAAAATGAAGTTGATCATTTCTGTTTTGATGGGATTGATGGGTCTGCTTACCTATTGGGTGAGCGGCCCTGGCCATGCCTTCGAAATAGAAACAAAAAATGGCGGCAGTTTTGGGGTGAACGAGGTACACTGGGGCGATCAATTAGAAAAATACTCGGCCACTATCATGGCCCCCGTGTGCGAAGAAGGGATTTGCTACAACGTTAATGTGGTTTTTAACTGGAATCTGATTGGGGAGTTTCTCGACTACCAGGTGCAGCCGTACGACCCGCTTACCAAACTGGATCACAAACCCTTCACGCTGGGCGATTACGCCAAACTCCAAAGTATCCTGAAGAACCACGACCTGGTATTTACGGGCCTTGCAGCGGATAAACTAGTGGTAAAGGCCGAGGATACCGTAGATGGCTACTCCGGGGCTACCATCGAGGCCATCAAAGACGAAGTAATCGACGGAGCACTCTTTACCTGCTACACGTTGTGGCACATCGCCAACGGGGCCGTTGTGGATTCGATTCGTCAGCACACGCAGCGGCGGCTGGATAAGCCCACGATTGCCAAAATTATCGGTTATTCATCTTCCTCGGCACCGTACTATCTGATCGAGCACATGTCAGAAACCCAGTTTGAGCAAAATCTATCGGAGGTCATCGGGCTGATCAAAACGGGGAAGGGGTACTTTCCTAAAAACGCCATCGAGAAGATTCCTGAAAGACTATTTGGCAAGAAAGAAATACAAGATTTTTTGGTTCAAAATTACGATTCACTTTCCTACTATACCCAGGTAGCGGCTTTGAATAAACTCCAAAAAGTATCGTTGCAGGGGACTTTGACAGAAAAACTCCTGACTGAAATAAGCGACCGTAACAGCGCCCAGAATCAGAAAATCATCACGCTGATTATCAAAACCAATGATGCGAGTTCAATTCAAAAACTGATGGATTTATTGATCGAAAAGAAAATCAAATTGTCGGAATCAAACTACCGACTTCTGCAAGAGATGAAGGTAGACAGGTTAGACTCGATCGAGAAAACTTAAACGATGATTTTCAAAACGTTTTTTTTGCCATTTTTCCTGAGTCTGTTGCTAGTTCTTACGCTCTTTATCTCCTCTTTTCGGGCCTTGAAAAGTCTGGCCATTGATAAAGAGGAAAGCCAGTTTTTGGCCGGAAAAATTCCCTAAGCATCGTCTGGAAATGCAGCCGGGGCACATAACGGATATTTTCCCTACTTTGATGGAAGTAGCGGGAGTAAAATACCCTGAGAAATCTGCCTCGGGCGAAGCGACTATTCCGCTGGAAGGACAAAGCTTGCTGCCGATTTGGGAAGGGCAGTCACGGCAAAAACCTTTCGAGAAAGGCTGGGAACATGAAGGAAACCGCGCCTATCGGCAGGGTGAATGGAAACTGGTCTCAACTAATGCTGATAAAAAATGGGAACTCTACGATTTACGGAAAGACCCTGTGGAAGTCAATGACCTAAGCGCGAAAAATCCGGCTAAGCTGGCGGAAATGAAGCGACTGTATCAGCATTGGGCAGCGCAGGTCGGGGCGGAAGACCGGGCGGCAGTTCAGAATGCAAGAAAAAACAAATGAGTATGCAAAATTGGATAAAGTTTTTAATGGCTTTGGGAGGATGCGTTCTGGTGGCCGCCATGGGACGGCTGGATCCTAGTGAACTCAGCCCAAAAGTACCTAATCGAGCGTCGGATCGACCCAACGTCCTCGTCCTCATCGCCGACGACGCGGGCTGGCAAGACTTTGGCTGCTACGGCCACCCGACCATCCGCACGCCGAACATCGACAAATTGGCTCAGAGTGGCTTACTGTTTCGGAATGCTTTCCTGACCACCTCCTCGTGCAGCCCGTCGCGGACGAGCATTTTGTCGGGGCAGTACGCCCATACCATCGGTACCGAAGATATGCACGTACCGTTACCGGAGGGCATACGACTCATTCCGTCGTACCTTAAAGAAGCCGGGTACTTCACGGGTAATATGTTTAAGCAACACTACGGCCCAAACGGCGAAAAGCAGTTTGACTGGTACAGCAAAAAGCTGGCAGACTTCCAGGGTTTTTTGGATAAAACCCCAGACAAGCCTTTCTTCTGTTGGGTGGGCTTTCAAGATCCGCACCGCCCATACGACACCAAAGAATATGACAATCCCTTCCCACCCGATAAGGTAGTCGTGCCACCGACCATGGTGGACAACGCGGCTACCCGGCAGGATTTGGCTGATTATTACAGCGAAATCGAACGCATGGATGCCGAGATAGGGAAAATTGCCAGTTGGCTAAAAGCTAAGAACAAGCTTGATAATACGATTATTATTTTTCTAAGCGACAACGGCGCACCTTTCCCCCGCGCCAAAGGAACGGTGTACGATGCGGGAATCGGAACACCGCTTATTTTCTCGTGGCCGGCTGGTGTTCCGAAAGGTACTACCTACGATCATTTGGTCAGCAGCATCGACTTAGCGCCGACCATTCTTCAATTGGCCGGAATTCAACCCCCAGCTGGCATGCATGGAAAGGTACTTCAACCGATTTTTATAAATCAGAAAAAGCCTGTCCAGCAATACGTATTCAGCGAGCGCAACTGGCACGGTATCGACGAACACATCCGTAGTGTAAGAACCGACCGCTACAAGTTAATTGTGAATGGAGCTTACGAAAAACTACCCTTCGGATCGCCTTCCGACATAGCCGAAAGCCCGGCATGGCTGAGCCTCTACCAACTGCAACAATCGGGTAGTTTGACTCCCGCACAGCGGGAACTTTTCAAGTATCCCAGAGCGAAGGTTGAGCTTTACGACCTTCAAATTGATCCTTTTGAATTAGACAACCGTGCCAACGATCCCAGGCAAAAAGGACGAATTGGGCAGTTGAGAACGGTGCTTGAAGCGTGGAGTGAAAGTACTAGTGACGTAAAGCCCGCCGAGCACACTATAGCTGATAAAACCGACCGCTTTACGGGAAAATCTTTAACAAAAAACGAATGAAATCTGTAAGACTTAGTCAGGACCAAGTAGCTGCTTTCCATCAAGACGGCTACGTTATTTGTCGGGATTTTTTCAATTCCGAAGAAGTCGAAAAACTCTACACCGTGGCTGTGGGCGACGACACCATCAGCCGCAACGCCTACGGAGTGGTAGACAAATCGGGACGGCAGTCGAAAATGGCCTTATGGTTCACGCCCGGCGACGACCTGTACGGGCTAATGACGCGTTCGGAACGTATGGTGCAAGGCGTGGCCTCTCTCTTGGGCAACAGTGCTCCCGTGTGCCATTTTCACTCTAAACTCATGATGAAAGAGCCCAAAATGGGTGGAGCCTGGGAGTGGCATCAGGACTACGGGTATTGGTACAAAAACCAATTCCTGTACCCCGAACAAATGATCTCGGTGATGGTGGCCTTCAACGCCGCCACGATAGAAAACGGCTGCTTGCAGGTCATCAAAGGTTCGCACAAGCTGGGCCGGGTAGAACACGGCTTTGCGGGTGAGCAGGTCGGAGCCGATGCGACGATGGTGGAAAATGCCCTGAAAGCCGGACTGGAACTGGTACACGTGGAGTTGGGAGCGGGCGATACGCTTTTTTTTCATTCCAACATTCTGCACCGCTCCGACGCCAACCTGTCTGATAAGCCGCGCTGGTCTTTCATTTCGGCTTACAATTTACAATCGAACAAGCCATTCAATGAGAAATCCACCTCGTGTATCACGCCCATCGACATGGTGCCGGACTCAGCACTGCTGGAAGCCGGAGCCGTAGGCATGAGCGATAACGGCGAGTTCCTCTCGAAAGAAACCGACGTAACCCTGAAATAAACTGAGCCGATGAACACGAAAATCCTCCTCGCTTTCTGCCTATTGGGCATGGGTACAGCCTTAGTTCCGAACGAAAATCCCGTTCGGACAGAGGTGGCTTTTGTGGTGTTTCTTGAAGATTCGGTGCAGGTGGCAGTGGACTTAGTTTTTACGAATGATAACCAGCCCGACCACTACCAAAGCCAGGTCAAAACGCCCGTCTGTAAAGATAGCCTGTGCTATCTGGTAGAGATAGATTTGTACTGGGATCTGCTCGGAAATTTTAAAAATTACCGACTTCCTCCCGATGCCCCGCTGACCAAGTTCGACCATGAAGAATTTGAGGACGTCGATCACGTAAAATTAAAAAAAATACTAGCCAACAAAACCTCACTATTGCGCGACTACGATATGAAAAGTCTGGTGGATAACAGCGTCAAGCGCACCTCCGCCGTAGTGGACGCCACCACCGGAGCCACCAGCGCCTCTATAAAGGACGAGGTAGTCGGCGGTGCCTTGTACACGACCCATAAACTCTGGCATATCGTGAATGGCGAAGCAGCCCGCAAAATCCTGCAACATACTGAGGCGATGTTTGGCGACCAGATGCTGGTGGAAATGCTGCGCTCGGACTACTACCACTACCAGTACTATGCCCTGACCAAAATTCCCGCCGAGGCCACCGAAAAGTACCTGCCTGAACTGGTTCGACTGGTAGCAAGCGGCGACGAATACGTGCCGTTTTTTGCCGTAGAAAAACTGCCGAAAGGCATTTGGGAAAATGAAAACTACCAGTTGAAATTAGTCGAGATGATCGGCAGCCTGAATTTTGAAATGCAAAATGAAATCATTAACCGTCTCAAAGGCATCCCGCTAAGCGGGGAAGCCAAAAGTATATTAAAAAATGTATTACCAAAACTAACCGAACAGCAAAGAGCAAAAGTCGAATCGTTGCTGAAAACCGGGACTTAAAGTACCCTCGCGTTTGCAAGCGCAAGGCTCAACCGAGAAATGAAAATATTTCAATCCCAAAACCTAAACCCATGGAAGCCAAAAGAAGAGATTTCCTTAAAGCTGCCGGACTCACGTCGGGCGCGTTTTTTACCAGTCCCGTCTCGTTATTCGGCAAAAGCCCGGTGGAACAGGCACGAGCCGCCGAAAAATCGGTTTACCAAGTCAAAAAATACGACACGGATTTTCTCGTAGCAGGCGGAGGCATGGCCGGAGTGTGTGCGGCGATCTCCGCGGCCCGCAACGGTGCCAAAGTGATCCTCATTCAGGATCGCTCACGGCTGGGCGGCAACGCCAGCAGCGAAATAAGGATGCACGTTTGCGGGGCCACTGCTTTGAAAGGCCAGCCCTGGCGCGAAACGGGAATCATGGAAGAACTGTTCCTGACTGAAGCCGCTGAGAACCCGCAACGAAGTTTTGAAATCTGGGATTTTATCATGTATGACAAAGTCTTTTCTGAACCAAATATAACTCTGCTGCTCGACACGGTGCTGTATGAAACGGAAGTCGCTGGCGGCGAAATAAAGAAGGCTAAGGCCATCTGCTCCCAAACCGAAGAGATTTACGAAATTAAGGCTAAGTACTACGCCGACTGCACGGGCGACGCCACGATGGCGGCTCAGGCAGGGGCCGATTTCATGCGAGGCCGCGAAGACAAAGCCCGTTGGGGAGAGTCATTGGCAGTGGACGTAGCCGACAACAAGTCAATGGGCAATAGTTTGCTGTTCATGTCCAGCAAACACGGTAAACCGATGCCCTACACACCGCCCGTCTGGGCCAAGAAATACACGAAAAAAGACTTCATCCACCGCAACATCAGAGGGGTAGAGTATGGCTACTGGTGGCTTGAATTAGGTGGTCTGGTGGACATTATCCAGGATGGCCAAGCCCTTCGGCACGACCTGCTGGTGACTCTCTTTGGCGTGTGGGACTACATCAAAAACTCAGGCAACCATCCCGAAGCTGAGAACATGGCCCTATCGTGGGTAGGTATGATTCCTGGCAAGCGCGAGAGTCGCCGTGTGGTGGGCGACTACATCATGAAGCAAGACGACATCCAGAACGCCAAGATCTTCCCCGATCGCGTGGCTTACGGCGGCTGGCCGCTCGACGACCATCCGCCAGAAGGCATGAGCAGCACCGACATGGTTCCGTACATTTCTATTCCGCTCAAAGGTCCCTACTCAATCCCGTTTCGGTCGCTGTACAGTAAGAACATCAAGAACTTACTCATGGCAGGGCGCAACGTCAGCGTTTCACACGTGGCACTTTCATCTACCCGAGTCATGGCGACCTGCGCCATGATGGGACAAGCGGTAGGAACAGGTGTGGCCTACTGCGTCAAGAATGGCATTTTGCCTACCAAACTAGGAAACGATTCCAGCCACATGAGCCGCTTTCAACAGCAACTGCTCCGCCAGGATCAGGGCATGTTGGGCGTGAAGAACGTGGACAACAAGGATTTGGCCAGAAAAGCCATCGTCAAAGCATCCTCCGAGACCAAAGCTGGAGCCGCTGCCAACGTACTCGACGGTACCAACCGTGATATTCAGGACGGAACCAGCCACCAATGGCAGGCCGAGATGAAGGGAGGCGAACCTTGGCTCGAACTTTCTTTTGGCCAACCTGTCAGAATGAACAAGGTGCAGTTGACCTTCGACACGGGCTCGCACCGTCGCCTAATGCTTTCTGGCGACGACAGCGTGTATAACATTCAGGAACGCGGTCCGCAACCTGAAACGGTGGCCGATTATGTGATCGAAGCGAATACTAAAAACGGTAATCAGGTATTAGCGCAAATAGAGAATAACTACCTGCGCCGGGTGGAGCATATTTTCGAGCCAACGGAAGTGAAAAGCATTCGCATCAAAGTGCAACGCACTAACGGTGATGCGCTTGCCCGGATTTTTGAGGTGCGTTGCTACTTAGAGGACATACAACGGATATGAGGTACTTGGCAAAGAGATTTTTCCACGTACTGATGATTTTCTGCCTTTGGCAAACCAGCACTTTGGCCCAAAGTATAATCCTCGCAAACGAAAAAATAAAAATTGTTTGGAATCAGAATTCTGAGGGTTGGAAAATAAGCGAGGTTGCGGTGCGAAAGGGAAAAGCCTGGGAGACTACTTTGGCTCCCTCCGGCGAATACATAATCCTTTTTTCGGAAACTAAACCCTCAACGGAGGTATCCCAGACTTTTGAAAAAAGTACCGGCGGTACGTTCCCCGAAGGTAACTACCACTACCAGCAGGAGCAATGGAAAGAAAGCACCACGGCCGTGGCCTTGAACACTGCGGGAAAAGCCTACCATTTTTTTTCAACTACGGGTAAAATGGTGGGTAAAAATCACCTGCAGTTTACGTCAGAAACCGACGTAGCTATCCTAACCACGGATTGGGAACTGGACGAAAAGTACCCAACGAATGTGTTGATTACCCACTCCCTGACTCCCAAAATACAGGGCTATTTCTCACTGGCTAGTCCTACGATTGCGACGGTTAGCGTGGCCAATATGGGTTGGGCGTCGGTGTCGGGGTACTTTCAGGGAAACTATATGCAGGATAATTTCGCCAAAGCCTACGCCTACGGATTTGGGGTACCAAAGCTACCGGTAGTGTACCGTGAGCGTACCGCGAGCACCTTGGTCCCGCTGGTCAGTACCAAAAGCGGCCTGACGTTGGCGGTTATTCCTGAGCCGAGCCTGGCGCGCGATCCTTGGGCAAAGGACAAAATCACCCAGGTCGACTGGCGAATCGGCCTCTCGCACATGAATCGAAAAGGGCAGCTATCGCCTACCTTATACTACCCCGTACTGGGCGAATATGCATCCAAACGGAAGCCCGACCAACCCCTGACGTACTCATTTCGATATAGCCTGCTCGATGGGGATTGGTTCAAAACTCTGAAACATGCCATCTACGACATTTACAAATTCAAAGAAGGCTTACAACTGCGGCAAAGTACCCAATCACTGACCAGCCGTATTGAGCAGATGCACCATTACCTAACTGATCCCAAGACGTCGATGTGGAATATTGAGGAATACAAAGGCCGGGAAATTGGGGCGCAGTCTTACCTTGGTGGGGTAGTAGGCTCCAATAAGGACGCCATGAAAAACTCGGACTACGGTGCGATGTGGATGCTTGGTAAAGCTACCCAGGACCCGGAACTCACGAAGAAGGTACTTCCCTACGCCCTGAATTTTAAACTAACCCAACAAATTACCGACGGTGATTTTTTCAAGGGAGCTATCGAAGGTCAGTACTATTTGGCTAAGAAAAAGCAATTTGTGGAGGAATGGAGCGAGGTGGTAGAGCCGATTGCGGTGACTTACTACATCATGCTGGACGTGGGTAACATGCTGCTCTTCGAGCCCAACAATGCCGAGTTGAAAGAGCACCTTCGTTTGGGGGCGGAAAATTTACTCCGCTGGCAGAAAACAGACGGTAGTTGGGCCGTAGCCTATGACAAAAACACCGAGGAAGAACTATTCAAAGATATAGCCGACTACCGCCCTACCTTTTACGCATTGCTGGTAGCTTACCGAATTTTAGAAGACCCAAAGTATCTGGAAGCCGCGAAGAAAGGGGCGGACTGGTTTATAAAAAACGGCGTGAACCGGGGTAGTTTTCTGGGGGTGTGCGGCGACGCCCGCTACGCACCCGATTTTGCTACGGGTCAGTCGGCGCAGGCTCTGCTGGACTTGTATGAATTGACCAAAAATAAAACACACAAAGCGGCGGCTATCCAGGCAGCAAAAATATATACCAGTTCGGTCTACACGCACCCGATTTCCACCCACGAAATCAAAACGGTGAACGGTACCCCACGCGAAGATTGGGAAATAGCTCAGGCAGGCCTCAGTTTCGAGCATGGCGGGATCTTTGGCTCGGCCAGTCGACACGGTCCTATTCAGTTAGCCAGCCACGCAGGCCTTTTTATTCGCATGTTCGAGCTCACCGGTGAATCCCTGTTTGCTGATATGGCCCGTGCCGCAGCGGTAGGTCGCGATGCTTTTGTTGATCATAAAACTAGCGTGGCTTCCTACTATTGGCAAGCCATGAACAAAGGCGCTGGCCCGTACCCTCATCACGCTTGGTGGCAGATCGGCTGGATTACAGATTACTTGCTTTCGGAAGCCGAACTACGCTCGAATGGCAAGGTTTCATTTCCCCGCGGTTTTGTCACTCCCAAGGTAGGTTCGCACCAAACGTATGGCTTTACTCCCGGTACCATTAACGGCGAAAAAGCCAATCTGGTGATAAACGAAGAATGGGTGCTGGTGGATCACCCCTCCATTGACTATATCCTGGCGGAGGGAGTAGGTAGCCAAAAGAAATACGCTATCCTGCTCAACAATCGAGCCCAATCTACCGACTTTACTATAACTCCCAAAGGAGAAAAAGCAATTAAAAAACAGCTTCCTGCCTGGGGGATGGAGGTGGTGCAATTTTGAATGAGTGAGGGGACCGCCCCCGCGGTGACAGAATATGTGAATAGAGAATAACTTAAAATAAAAATTTCATGTGCTCTGCGAAACTCAATTTAAATCTCTCTTTAACTCTGCATTTAATAAATTGACAAAACAAAAAAGCCGATAGCCAACTAATATGCAACAACTTGATTTCATCGTCATGGCCGTTTTTGCGGTATTTCAAATGGTTGTAGGCTTGGCCTTCTCCCGGACGGGTACCGATTCCAAATCCTTTTTTGCCGCCGGAGAAGCCGCCCCCTGGTGGGTAAGCGGGCTGTCGCTATTCATGAGCTTCCTGTCGGCGGGTACCTTTGTGGTATGGGGCTCCATAGCTTATGAGCTGGGGTTTGTAGCCATTACCATTCAGCTATCCATGTGCATCGGTGGGTTGGTAACTGCTTACTTCCTCGCCGCCAAGTGGAAGCGTACCCACACCTTAACCGCTGCCGAGTACATAGGTCGTCGACTAGGTTTAAAAGTGCAGCAGTTATTCACCTATTTGCTTACACTTTTCACCCTATTTACCATTGGTGGGGTACTATACCCTGTTGGCAAGTTGGTGTACGTCGCCACGCCATTCTCGCTTGAGACATGTATTGTGGTGTTGGGGCTCATGGTAATTTTGTACACCGCGATGGGCGGCTTATGGGCCGTACTGGTTACGGATGTGCTACAATTCGTTATCCTGTTGGCAGCAGTCCTCATCCTGGTGCCACTTGCTCTGGAACAAACCGAGGGTTTTGCGGCCTTCGTGGAGAAAGCACCCGCTGATTTTTTTCAGGTCTTTAATGGTGATTTCTCGCTGGGCTTTACGTTGGCTTTTACGTTGTTTCATATTGTCTTCATCGGCGGTAACTGGGCTTATGTGCAGCGCTACACTAGCGTCCGCACGCCGAGCGAGTCGAAGAAGGTGGCCTACCTTTTTGCGGGGCTATACGCTGTCAGTCCGTTTCTCTGGATGCTGCCGCCTATGATTTTTCGTTCGATTAATCCCGATTTATCGGGCCTGGAATCGGAGGGTGCTTACATTCTCGTGGCACAACTCGTGCTGCCCGCCGGACTGGTGGGACTGATGCTGGCCGCAATGGTATCGGCCACGGCTAGTACAGCTAACACCCTGCTCAATATGCTGGCGGCGGTTTTTACCAACGATGTGTACAAAAAACTCATTGATCCCGATGCTAGTGAAAAGACGCAGGTGCGGGTGGGACGTAGTATGACGGTTGTCTTCGGTCTCATCACGATTGGCATTGCCCTGGCCGTGCCACATATCGGTGGGCTGGTCAACCTGGTACTGAGTGTGGGGGCGATATCGGGTGGCTCGTTGCTGCTGCCCACGCTCTGGACGTTGTTTTCTAAAAGACAAAATGCCACTTCCATTTTGGTTGTGTCGCTGGTGAGTCTGGTGGTAGGGTTGTTTTTTAAATTTGTCACGCCTGCCTTCTTTGATTTTTCCCTTAACAGGGCGGCGGAAATGTCGCTCGGTGTAGGGCTACCATTAATGATATTAGTGTTCTACGAGTGGATAGTGTTTAAAAACAAACCGCAGGATCAGCAGTATAGTCAGTACCAAGTCTGGTACGCTACTCGGGATAAGGTCGTGGAGGCGGAGATTGCGAAAGCAGTTTCGGGAGATACTCAATCCCAAAATACTTTTGCGCTTCGTGCCATCGCCATAAGTTTCGCGCTGACAGGTCTGAGCATTGCCGGGCTAGGGATCAACGGTGGTCAGGATGTAGGGTTGATCGTCGGGATTGGGCTGGTGATCGTGGTCGTGGGGGCTTGGGTAGGGTGGTCGTCGAGAGCAATTAATGCTGTCGACGCTGGGGTAGAGCGGGATTCTTAGTACGTATTACTAACTGATGTTACGCAAGTCTATTGTATATGATAAAAAAAGCGAATTAAATTTGGCAGATGAAAACAGACCTTGATCTATACACGGATTATTTGATCAGTTTCCTGGGGCAAACCAGT
>Ga0105054_10001523_pt1 | contig 38181 bp, 25 predicted proteins | sample BON02_FD_78091 | JGI IMG/M metagenome (GOLD analysis project Ga0105054, IMG submission 78091) | Freshwater microbial communities from Lake Bonney liftoff mats and glacier meltwater in Antarctica - BON-02 (megahit assembly) | ecosystem: Environmental > Aquatic > Freshwater > Ice > Glacier...
AAACCAGCAGTGGCTGCAGAGGTAAAATTTCTTATTTGATTATTTCTAATCTCTAATTTTGAAGGCCCACCAACGGAAAAAATACCTAAAAAACCTGTTGATAAAGCACCAACTTCGCAGTCGCGTATAATATTATTGCTAATTAATGTTCTATTGCCTGCTCCTAAAGATCCTGCCCCACTTTCTATTGCTGCAGTTTGAAAAGCAGCACTTGCTGCTTTTAATATGATAGTATTATTGCTGATAGTAGTGTTGGCATTATTAGCCACAGCAATCAAAATACCCCTTACATTTGGATGATTTGCACCACCCCCATTGTTGTTATTAATTGTGTTAAATCTAACATTTAAATTGTATTGAAATGCCGTTCTAATGCCTGATGATAAAGTATTAGAACTGATTCCTCCACCAAAGTTTATCACTAAATTTCCTGTTGCACTTGCGCTACCACCAATATCATTTCCTCTATCAGCAAATGTAAATGGGGCAATTTCGTTTCCACCTGCCAAAAATATTCCTTGATGACATTGCTCTACAATATTGTTATGGTAACTATTATTACTATTACCTCCTGCCAAACTTCCTGCTGCAATAATTGTGGTGGCAAAGCTATCTGTGCTTGCAAATTGCCCAATAGCTGTAGAACCAAATCCCATAGGATAAATACCAGAAGCAAAATTTTCTCTGCTTAAAGTAACTCTGCAATTTCGTATCACATTGTTTTGACACCCATTTAATGCAGAAACTTTGAATAATCCATAGCCATACTCCATCAAAGAAGAACCAGCATTACTTGTATTTTCTATTAAATTGATGCCGTCTATCGTTACAAAATCACAGCCCCGAAGTGTAAAAATACCATCTTGATTTGCACTCGTTGGGGTAGATGTTCCACTCACATAAGCAGTTAATAAAGGATTTGTGCCTGCACCATTTTTCTGAATGGTAATAGGGTTTGCCAAAGTGCCTGTGGCAGATAAAATGATTTTTCGGGTTAAGGTTTCTGTATGCCCCGCATTTATATTTACAGTAATCGTGCCTGTGTGCAACAATGCACCATTTATCGCACGAATGGCAGAATCGACTGTAGTATAGCTTGCAGAGGTACTTGTGCCTCCAGAAGAGGTGATAGAAATCTGTGCTTGAGAAAAATTAAAATAAAGACATACAAAAGATGTCAAAATCGACTTGGTAAATTTGTTCATATTATTATATTGTTAAAAGTTTTGAAATATATATCTAAAAATGTAAAATTTTAATATATTCTAGAAAAATTAAAACCTTTATAATATATTTAAACAATATTATATTAATGTTTAGTTTTTAGAAAAATAATTGAATTATAGTAATTATATTTTTAGCCGAAATGTACTTAATTATATACATGATTAGTTTTATATACACCTATTTGTTAATTAGTTTCGTCATTTTTTTTTACAAAACTGCAAATACTGTAATTTTTATGATATTTTTAATATCAAAAATTTGCTAATATAATAATCAAAAACTATTATTGCACCAATTAATAATTTTGATTTTTTGCATTACAGATATAGAAACGAACGGAGGCAATAATAGTGGCAATAACATTACTGAAATAGCCAGTATATTGACTAATGGCACAGAAATACTCGACCGTTTTGAATGCCTTATTAAACCAGACTATGCCATCCCTCCACAAATCACAAATCTAACGGGAATAACAAATCAGATGCTGGCCAACGCACCTTCATTTAATCAAGTATTCGAAAATTGGATGCAATTTGCTAAAGATGCAACCTTTGTAGCTCATAATGTTGCCTTTGATTATAACTTTATTGCAAATGCTATAGAAAGAAACGGAAAATACTATTCACCAAAAAAACTATGTACCGTTAGGCTTTCAAGAAAAGTATTTCCTAATATCGAAAGCTATAGCTTAGGAAAACTGTGTAGCAGTCTAAATATTAAAATAGAAAACAGGCACAGAGCTATGGGTGATGCAGAGGCTACAGTAAAACTTTTTCATGCATTAATAGCCAATGATAAAAATAAAGTTATTCAGCAGCAATTAGAACAACAAAAGAAAACTTATATATTACCGCCTTTTATAGATGAAAACACATACCATACATTGCCGATGCTGCCAGGTGTATACTACCTTAAAGATAAGTTAAAAAAAATATTATATATTGGCAAGGCAAAGAATATAAAGCAACGAATTAGCACCCATTTTAGAACAGCAAAACGCAGCTTGCTCGACAACCTCTACTTTATTGATTACACTTTGACTGGCAATGAATTGTTAGCTTGTCTAATAGAATCAGAAGAAATTAAAAAAAACTGGCCACCTTATAACGTAGCCCAAAAAAAACCGACAAAAACGTATACCATCACATCATATACCAATCAAAACCTTGAAATTAAATTAGCTATAAAATTAAGCAAGGTATCAGAATTATCTCCTCTCTTTGGTAATCAATTAGTGGCAAGAGAATACATAAACACTTGGATTTATGATAAAAAACTCTGTCCAAGACTGGCTGCTTTTCAACAAAGCTGCAAACACCTAGACAAATGTGCTTGTAATGACACAAAAAAACACAACCAATCAATCCTTTTATTGGTAGAAGAGATGAAAGCCCACTTGCCATCATTTTGCCTCATTGACAAAGGAGTTTCATTGGACGAAAAAACTATTATTTGGGTTCAAAATGGCAAATATATGGGCTTTGTAATGGTAAAAAGAGACGTAAAAATAGATTTATTATTCTTAACGCAACAAATTATACCTCAAAAAGAATATTTAGAAACGGCATCAATTATTGGGCAATATCTTATTCAATACATAAAATCAGAAAGTGAACAGAAATATTATTTAGAAATCAACAATTAAAACATAAAAAAAATGAAAAAGACACATCATTTCGGAGAAAACATAAAATTACTTAGAAAACGAAAAAAAAGATCTCAAGAAGAGGTTTCAAAAAGTTTAGAAATTAGCAGATCAGCATACAATAGCTATGAGAATGGCGGTGTAGAACCTAATTTTTCTACTATGATAAGTATTGCCAACTATTTTTCAATAGCAATAGATAAATTATTAAAAATAGATTTGAGCAAACTGGGCGAAAAGAAGTTATTTGATATAGAACGTGGTTTTGATTTAGATTTAAAAGGCGAGCATTTGCGAATTTTGGCCACCACTGTTTCGCAAGAAAATGAAGATAATATAGAATTAGTAACACATCAAGCACGCGCAGGATATACTACTGGATTTGCAGATCCTGAATTTATAAAAATTCTTCCAGCATTTAACCTCCCGTTTTTATCACCAAAAAAAAAGTACCGCACATTTCCCATTATTGGAGACAGTATGCCACCAGTATTAAATGGTGCATTTATTACCGCAGAATACATTGAAAATTGGACATTGATACAAAATGGATTTCCCTATATTATAGTTACTAAAGATGAAGGCATCGTGTTTAAAGTTATTCATCATCAATTAGATAAACAATCTAAGTTACTGTTATGCAGCACAAATCCTGAATATGACCCCTATGAAATAGATGTAAAGGACATTTTAGAAATTTGGAAATTTGTGAATTATATTAATCATCAGTTTCAGGCTCAAAATTTAGAAAATAAAGAGGTAACCACTACCCTACTAAGCATCAAAAATGATATAGGCATTATAAAAAGTAAAATGGAATTGAGCTAATTCAATTGCATAATCTCCTAGCTTTGTGAATTAAAAAACCTATTGAATCACATCAGTAACAATGCTAATTTCAGCCTATTTATAGCAATCATTGTCCATTTCTAACACTTTAAATAGATTTAGTTATAGATTAATATTTTGCACTAAAAATTCACTTTTGCCTATCTGATAAAAAGGCTTATTTTTGCACCCGACTAAAGGCAAAAAAAATAAAAAAATATGAAATACGATATCATAATAATTGGCAGCGGCCCTGGCGGATATGTGGCTGCTATACGAGCATCACAATTAGGCAAAACAGTAGCGATTGTAGAAAAAGCAGAGTTGGGTGGCATTTGTCTTAATTGGGGCTGCATTCCTACAAAGGCTTTGCTAAAATCTGCACAGGTATTTGAATACACACAGCATGCTGCAGACTATGGAATAACAATAAATGAATCAAAAGTAAACTTTGATGGCATGGTGAGCCGCAGCAGAAATATAGCTGGAGGAATGAGTAAAGGTGTAGAATTTTTGATGAAGAAAAATAAAATAACTGTCATTAAAGGCTTAGGCAAATTAATATCCAAAGGAAAAGTAGAGGTAACTACTGATGAAAAAAAAGAAATTATTGAATCAGATCATATCATATTGGCTACAGGTGCTAGAAGTAGAGAATTGCCGGGAGTGAAACCAGATGGCAAAAAAATAATCGGTTACAGAGAGGCAATGGTTTTAGAAAAACAGCCAGAATCGTTAGTAATTATAGGTTCAGGAGCAATAGGAATTGAATTTGCATATTTTTATGCAACTATAGGCACTAAGGTTACAGTAATTGAATTTCAAAACAGAATACTGCCAATAGAAGATATAGATATATCGAAAGAGCTGACAAAAATATACAAAAAGAAAGGCATCACCATTATGACAGATTCTGCGGTACAATCTGTAGATACCAGTGGCAAAGGATGCAGTGTACTCGTAAAAACTGCAAAAGGTGAAGAAACAATTTCATGCGATGTCGTGCTATCTGCAGCAGGCATTCAAGCCAATTTAGAAAATTTAGGATTAGAGACTTTGGGCATTAAAACAGATAAGGGAAAAGTAACCGTTGATGAGTTTTATAAAACTAATATTGATGGCATATATGCAATTGGAGATATTACACCAGGACCGGCATTGGCGCACGTTGCATCAGCAGAAGGTATTATTTGTGTTGAAAAAATTGCTGGCGAACATACAGAACCTTTAGACTACAATAATATTCCTGGATGCACCTATTGTATACCAGAGGTTGCCTCTGTTGGCTTAACAGAAGAGCAAGCAATTGCTAAGGGTTATGAACTAAAAATAGGCAAATTCCCATTTTCTGCTAGCGGCAAGGCCAGTGCAGGCGGAATGAAAGAAGGATTTGTAAAAGTAATTTTTGATGCAAAATATGGAGAATGGCTTGGTGCACACTTTTTAGGAACTGGAGTAACAGATATGATAGCAGAAGCAGTGGTAGCAAGGAAACTAGAAACTACTGGACATGAGATATTAAAGGCAGTTCACCCCCACCCTACTATGAGCGAAGCTGTAATGGAAGCCGTAGCACAAGCTTATGGCGAATGCATTCATTTATAGAATTTTATAACCTTTAGTCATAAAATTTTTATGCTAAATTACCATCAATTGGGTTTTTATAAACAAATTCATTGAAAACAAAATACAATCACACCCTTTTTACACTGCTGCTAAAAAGATTAGTAGTTGTTTTTATTTTATTTTTTATTTGCCGGTGTATCTATCTAGGTTATAACTATCATTATTTACCCCACGGTTTTGTTGAAATTGCTAAATCATTTTTGTTTGGGATAATATTTGATGCCTCTGCCATAGCCTATATATTTTCTCCATTTATTTTAGCTTCAATTTTTCCATTTAAGTGGCAAGAATCCCTTATTTTTCAAAAAATAATCAAGATTATATTTTTATTCATCGCTATTTTATGTACCATCGCAAATATTGCAGATACTATTTACTTTAAATTTAGTAGAAAACGCTCAGGTATAGATGTTTTTAGAATGTTAGATGACAAAGGCAATCCTTTATTTAATTATTTAAACACATATTGGCCATGGATTTTGATTACCATTGTATTGATATTATTAACAAACTATACCTATACAACAGGTTTAGCAGACTTGAAAAAATCATTTAAAAAATGGTGGTTTTATTTGGTAGTAATTATTGGTTTCGGATTAGCCGCTAGAGGCAGCATAGGTCTAAAACCACTTAAAACTTTTGATGCCGCAAGATTTGTTAATCCAGAATTAGTTCCATTAACAGTAAACACTCCATTTAATCTTATCAGTACATTTCAAGGCACTGCTATTGATAAGCAAAGCTATTTTAAAGATAGTGTGGCGAAAAAAATTCTACCAGTAACACAATCCTATTTCATAGTAAATAAAACACCATTAAAACCAAACATTTGTATCATTATTCTTGAAAGTTTTTCAAGAGATTATTGCGGTTGGTTAAGAGGTAAGCCAAGCTTCACTCCTTTTTTAGATTCGTTAAGTTTACTAAGTCTTAATTTCACAAATTTTTATGCCAATGGCAGTGTTTCTATGGATGGTTTGCCGGCAATAATAGCTGGAATGCCCAATCTATTAGAAGTACCCTATATTAATAGTTCATATCAAGATAATAAAATAAAAAATATTGGTAAACTTTTGTCAAACATTGGGTATAAAAACCACTTTTATCATGGTGCAGACAACGGCACTATGGGGTTTAATAATTTTATGAAAATTAGTGGATGGCAAAACTACAATGGTATAGAACAATACCCAAACAAAAACAGAGACTATGATGGTGCTTGGGGCATTTTTGATGAACCCTATTTTGAATATGTAGCAGATGAAATGAAAAAAATGGAAAAACCTTTTATTACATCTATTTTTTCGCTTAGTTCACACGATCCTTACCCAATGCCAGATAAATATAAAGATAAATTTGCTGGTGGCGATTTACCAATTTATAAAACCATAGAATATACAGATTTTGCCTTAAGAACCTTTTTTAAAAAAATTAGCACTGAATCTTGGTTCAAAAACACCATCTTTTTTATTACTGCAGACCATTCTAGCCATAGCAAGGAAGAATATTTTTATTCGCCACCCGGAAAATACGAAATTCCCTTGCTTATCTATAATCCAGGCCATGGATATATTAAACCTGGTATTGCGCAAAAAACTACTAATCAAATTGATATTCTACCAACAGTAATGGATATTGTAAATTTTCCTTATCCATTTTTTGCACTTGGCAGAAGTATGCTTGATGGTCAGCAGGGTTTTGCATATCAAAAAAATGGAAGCGTATTCCAAATAATTAGCTACCCATACATTGCTCAGTTAAAACCAGATGGCAAATTTATTTTTTTTAAGCAATATAAGGATGTTATGGAAAGGCATTATGATTTATTTCCAGAAGAATTTATAATTCGAAATTTGATGTTAAAAAAACTGCTTGCATTTATTCAATTGCACCATAATAATTTGGTAGACAACACCTTTTATATTGAATGATATGGCAAATCTTAGGTCAAATATCAATTTTCAGATTATTAATTTTCAAAAAACAGAAAAAAAAAGCATTAAACAAATAGTCTAATGCTTTAAATAAAGTTTAAAAACCTATTTTAGATTATTTATCTTTTCATTCATTTCTTTCACTTTAGCAATTTGCTTTGTTTTGCCATACAATTGCTTCATGTAAGTATACATTTCTTTTCTTTCATCATTGGCTAAAGAGGTAAATGCATCTGCTTTTTCAAAATAGTTTATTGCCTTATTGAAATAAACAGTTTGAATTACAGTTAATTCATCAAACTTAGCCGTTTCATTATATGGCAAAGAAGAAGCTTTATCATAAAAAAAGTTCCCCCAATTGGTATATAATACTGCTAAATTGTAGGTGGCATCTAGATTTTCTGAGGTAAGTTCTATTGTGGTTAGATAATCTTTTTCTGCCATACGCAAATAAGATGTATCTGCTTTTCCAAGTCCTTTTTTACCATTGCCATCTATTGCTCCAGTGCCTATTTGGTCATTGATATAGCCCCGAATATAGTAAAAATTTGGCTCGGCATTACCTGCTTCTATCTCTTTTTGAATGATGTTTTTTAATTCTCCCAATTTATCATTCTGAACATAAAAATTAATTTCTTCACTTATAATATCTTTACTTTGAGGAAATTGAATTCTTCCCTCTTTAATTGATTCTAACTGTTTAGCAGTATTGCGTTCTCTTTCATAAGTTCTTGCTTTATAAATATAAATTTTAGGATCAGTATACTTATTCAGTATCAACCTCTGTAAATAGCCTCTAGCCTGCTCTTGCTCATTTGCTTTATCAGCCACCGCATAAGCTTGCAATAAAATAGTATTATAGGTAAGAGTGGATGTTGGACCATTTTTTAATACGCCTAAATGTTCATTGTCATATTTTATCAAAGAAGCTATTTTTTCAAATATTGGCAAAGTGGCTTTAAATTGTGAATCCACGATAAGTTTTATCGTATTATTAAAATTACTAATAATAATTGAAGGTAAAATAGTATTTGCATCACCGCCATATTTTCTAATCATTTTTTCATCAGCCATGCTATAAAATTTGTCAAGGGCGTCAGCAGCAATTGCAGCTGCTTGTGGTTCTGATAACTGCAAAACAGAATCTCGTTTTTCTGCATATAATCCATAAACATATGCTTTTACATACCAAAAATAAGGCAATGATTCTGAACCACTCATTTTGGCGGCATTGTCTATACTCGTTTTTGCCTCCAATACAGAAGGTGGGCTCTGTCGTAATAATTGCTCTGCTCCCTTAATTTCTGGCATTTGAGCAAATAAAATACAAGTGGTAGAAAAGCCAATAATTGCTAATAATGTTTTTACTTTTTTCATTTTTATCTATTTATTTTACAGTTTATACATTAATTGTGCCAAAACTTTCTATTCCTTATCATCCGTTTCAGTTTCAGTTTCAGTTTCAACATTGCCTAAACCATCAGCTGTTGGTATAATACCATCATTAAGTTCCTCTTCTTCCTCTACTTCTTCTTTTGGCACTTTAGCAAGACTTGCAATGGCATCATTTTCTTTAATATTAATTAATTTTACACCTTGTGTGGCTCTGCCCATAAGACGCAAAGAGTCTACAGACATTCTAATTGTTAAACCAGATTTATTGATGATCATTAAGCCATCCTCGTCTGTAACACTCTTTAGGCCAATTAAATTACCTGTTTTTTCAGTTATGTTAAGTGTTTTTACACCTTTTCCTCCCCTACCAGTAATTCTATAATCGTCTATCAAAGTTCGTTTTCCATATCCTTTTTCTGATACTACTAATATGCTTGTATTATCTTGTTCTGTTGGGTCTAAAACTACTAATCCGATAACTTCATCTTTTGCATTCTCTAACCTTATACCCCTAACACCAGCAGCGTTTCTTCCCATTACTCTTACTTTCTCTTCATTAAATCTGATTGCTTTACCACTTTTTTTGGCCATCACTATTTCCGATTTGCCATTTGTGATTCTCGCCTCCACTAAAGTATCTCCATCTCTTATGGTAATGGCATTTATTCCATTACTTCTTGGGCGAGAATATGCTTTTAAACTAGTTTTTTTAACAGTTCCATTTTTGGTACACATGAGTATAAAATTATTGTTTATATATTCTTCGTCTGCAAGATCTTTAGTTCTAATAAATGCTTTAACATTATCATCTGCTGGCATATTTAATAAATTCTGAATAGCACGCCCTTTAGTTCCTTTTTTGCCTTCTGGAATTTCATATACCTTTAACCAATAACACCTTCCTTTTTCTGTAAATAATAAAAGATACTGATGGGCTGTTGCCATAAATAAATGTTCAGTAAAATCTTCGTCTCTGTGTGCTACTCCTTTCATGCCTCTGCCTCCTCTGCGCTGCTCTTTATAGTCCGACAAAATGGTTCTTTTTATATAACCCATGTGGCTAATGGTAATAACACATTCATCATCTGCTATTAAATCTAAGATATTGATATCATCAGCGGCAGGCTCTATTTTTGTTCTTCTTTCATCACCATATTTTTCTTTCATTTCTAAAATATCATCTTTTAATATTTGATATCTTAAAACCTCATCTGCCAATATACGTTCAAAAAATGAAATGGTTTCCATTAATTGTGCATATTCATCTTTAATTTTATCTCTTTCTAATCCGGTTAACTTTTGTAATCTCAGGTCTAGAATAGCCCTTGATTGAATTTCTGACAACTTAAAGTTTGCCATTAATCCTTCTCTCGCTTCTTCAACGGTTTTACTTGCCCTTATTAATTTAATTACTTCATCTAAGTGATCTAATGCGATGAGTAAGCCTTCAAGAATATGGGCTCTTTTTTGGGCTTCGGCTAGTTCAAATTCGGTTTTTCTTATAAGCACTTCATGCCTGTGTGCAACATAATGTACTATTTGGCTTTTTAGGTCAAGCATTTCTGGACGACCTTTTACCAATGCAATATTATTAACAGAAAAAGAAGATTGAAGCGGAGTATATTTATATAATTTATTAAGAACTATGCTTGGCATGGCTTCCTTTTTTAGCTCAAAAACTATGCGCATGCCTTGTCTTCCACTTTCATCTCTTATGGCTGAAATACCTTCTATCACTTTTTCATTAACTAAATCTACTGCCTTGATAATTAAATTAGAAGGATTAACTTGATATGGAACTTCATTAATTATTATCATCTCTCTTCCATTTTCAGAAGTTTCAAAATCCACATTTCCTCTAATAACAATTCTGCCTCTGCCGGTCTCAAAAGCATTTTTTATTCCTTCATAACCATGTATAATTCCACCTGTTGGAAAATCAGGGCCTTTGATATATTGCATCAAATCGCTGTTGGTGATATCCCTTTGATCAATATATGCAACGATGCCATCAATCACTTCCGCCAAATTATGTGGTGCCATATTGGTGGCCATACCTACAGCAATTCCAGATGCACCATTTACTAACAAATTGGGGATTCTTGCTGGTAAAACTGAAGGTTCTTCTAATGATTCATCAAAATTTGGCCTAAAGTCTACTGTATTTTTGTTAATATCTGCAAGCATATCTTCAGCAATTTTTCGCAATCTCGCTTCAGTATATCGCATGGCAGCTGGTGGATCACCGTCAATTGAGCCAAAATTTCCTTGCCCATCCACCATAGGATAGCGCAAACTCCAAGGCTGTGCCATCCTAACCATCGTGTCATAAACCGATGAATCACCGTGCGGGTGATACTTTCCTAACACCTCTCCAACAATACGTGCTGATTTTTTATAAGGCCTGTTAGGAGCTAATCCTAACTCTGTCATGCCATAAAGAACCCTTCTATGCACAGGTTTTAGCCCATCTCTAACATCTGGCAAAGCCCTTGAAACGATAACAGACATTGAGTAATCAATGTAGGCAGTTTTCATTTCATCTTCTATATTTATAGGTATAATTTTCTGATCTGGATATTCGTGCATGTTTATATTCTTAAAGCCTGCAATTTACAGTATTTTTATCATTAAATATAGCTATAAACCAACAAATTGTAAACATTTTAGACTGCCTATAATTTAACCCAAATATTAAATTTTATTTTTTTTATCTAAAAATATTGGGAGTGGAAAATCGCTTCAAAAATATTTTCTTCTTCATAAAAAAAGCTATTACAGACGCAATAGCTTTTTAAAAATAAATCTTAACAAAAACCTTATTTCTTTTTCTTTACAATTTTTTTACTTCCTGATCCATCAGTTTTAAGCATTGCAGGCTTACCATAACCTAATTTACTCACTGGTTCTTTAATATAAAAGGCATTTCCTACTGCAATAATTATCATCTCTTCTGGTTTAATATACTTTTTAATTATTTCATTAATTTGAGCAACTGTCATTGCATTTAAAATTTCTGTTTGTTTAACCCTATAATCATCTGGCAATTTTTTATCACTAATAAATCCTAAGTAATTGGCTTTTCCAGAAGATGATTCATAACGCAGCACGTCAACAGAAGCCAAAGATTTTTTTGTAAAATCTAGCTCCTCTTGGGTAATCCCATTCGCTGTGTAATCATTTAGGATGCTCATAATCTCTTTTATGGAACTATCAGAAGCAGATCTTTCAAAACTTCCTTGAATAGCAAACACCCCAGGAATATTCTCTATGCCGTTAGAAAAGCGTGAACCTGTTCCATAAGTCCACCCATATTGTTCTCTTAAAGAAAGATTTAATCTAGAATTAAAAGAACCACCTAATACAAAATTGGCGATACTGGCTTTATAAAAGTCACCAAAAGCATCATAAGGAATTGTTCTATAACCAATTGCAATATCTGTTTGGCGGGCACTTGGATTATCTATCATAAAAACCTGATTTGTTTCATAATTTGGAAAATTTTCTGGAGTGGGTAACTTTACATTTTTATTTTCCCATTTTGATAAAAAGCCAGCGCTTTTCATAAAATCTTCTTTAGATAAATTGCCAACAACAATGATTCTTGAAACATTTGGAGAAATAGAATTTCTGTGATAATTTGCCAAATCTGTTGTAGATATTTTACTTACACTTGAAGGATTACCATTAGAAGATTCTCCCATAATTGAATTGTCTCCATAAATTAGTTTTGCCCATCCCTTTTGCATCATAGATGCACTATTAGAGCTTTCACTTCTAAAGTTTTCTAAAGTTGCTTTTTTATCTTTGTTAAATTGTTTGTTGTCAAAGTTTGGATAGAGCAATCTTTGCTCAAAAAAATTCATGGTGGCTGTCAAATCATCTTTAAAACAAGAGAAATTTGCTCCTAATTGGCTTCTATCTGCATAGAAACTCATAAAACTGCCAATTTTTTGCAATTCGTCATCTAATTCTGCAGCAGTATACTTTTGAGTTCCTTCATTCATCATACCTGCTGTTAGGTTAGCAGTGCCAGAAGGATAGGTTCCATTAGATTCTAATAATTGACCTCCTTTTATCTCTAAGAAAACATTTACACGTTGTCCTTCGGTCTGAGTTCCAATAATTTCAAGACCATTTGGCAAAGTTTCTTTCCAATATTTTGGTGTACTAACTAATTTTGCAGCTGATACTGTTGGCCTAACTTTTCTATCAAAGTTTTCAACTGTTCTATTATAGGTTAAATTTTTATACTGTGCATCTTTTGGATCATTTTTAACATCAGCATATTGGTTAAAGCTTGTAACTGGCTTATATTTTTGTCCTTGAATAAATTGTTTTGGGTCTGGTAATACCTGAATAATTGCAGCATTCTTATTTTTAATATATTTTTCAAAAACACGCATTACATCTTCTTTAGTAACTGAGTTATATCGGTCTAAGTCTGTTTGAACATTCATTTTACCATTGGTAAAAGTTTGATATGAGGATAAAATTGTTCCTTTTGTAGCTACACTTTCATCTAAGCTGTAATACCTAGATGTAATCCCTTTTTTTACCCTTGCTAGGTCTTGATCTGAAAATCCTAATTCTCCAAATTTGTTAATGGTAGCTGTAATCAAATCCCTTGTTTTCTTTAATTGTTCGTCAATTTTATTGCCAGGATAACTTACAACAAATAAACTAAATTCGCCCGCTAATTCAGATGTGATATTAGCAACTTGAGCCTGGAGGTATTCATCAGTAGAGTCAATAAAAGTTTTATAAAATAAGGAATTTTTGCTACCTGCCATTAATTCTGCTAGTATATCTAATGCCGCTTCATCTTTATGAAAAGAAGGAACTGTAGGAAAATTGACATTTATTAAAGGAAAATAAACCCAATCATAAAAATTATCAATTTTTTCTTCAGGCAATATCACTTGGGGTACTTTTTGTGTCTGCACTTCTGGCCCCTTAGGAATACTGCCAAAATATTTTTCTACCATTTGTATTGCTTCATCACTTTTTACATCACCAGAAATAACTAAAACCGCATTGTTCGGCCCATACCAACGCATAAAAAACTTTCTCACATCCTCTAATTGAACTCGGACTAAATCGTCAGTGTAGCCTATAACGGGCCAGCTATAAGGATGTCCATAAGGATATAAAAGATTGTCTTTTCTTTCATCCAACATACCATAAGGCACTCCATAGCGTTGGTCTTTTTCGTTTATTACAGTTTTTCTTTGGTTCTCAAACTTCTTACTTGTAAGTGAATCTAAAAGATAAGCCATCCTGTCAGACTCTAAATACAGTGCCAACTCTAAGTTATTGCTTGGTAAAGTTTCATAATAGTTGGTTCTATCTCTATTTGTAGTTCCATTCATTTCTCCACCTGCACCCTCTACTATTTTGAAATGCTCTTCGTCTGCAACATGACCACTGCCTTGAAACATCATGTGCTCAAATAAATGCGCAAAACCTGTTTTACCCATACTCTCTCTTGCAGAACCAACATGATAGGTTACTTCCACATGAACAATTGGATCTGAGTTATCTTCATGAATTAATACTGTTAATCCATTTGGCATTACATACTTTTTGTAAGGTATGTTTAGAGAATTGGGGTCAGGTAAAACCTCTTCTACTAGGTAAGGGTTTTTCTGAGCAAATGCTGCAAATGCAAAGCTTAAAATTAAAATTGATAAACAAATTTTTTTCATATTTTTTTTATTAAAGCTACAAAGAAATAAAAAAAATAGGAAATCAACAATACTTATTTTGATAAAAGTGTAAAAAATAGCTACAAACGTGTAAAAAAATTTACATTAATTCGTTTAAGGTGACATGAATGTAAATTCTCACTGATAAAAAGGATTGCCAAGTGCTATTATTTTGTTTGTGCGGCAGTTTTACCCATTGATAAAATATCTCTATCAAATAAGTATAATCCACCTTTATCATCACCAATTAGCTCCAACTTATCATTTATTATTCTGGCCAAACGCTCCTCTTCTATTTGCTCACTCACATACCATTGTAAAAAATTATGGGTGGCATAATCTTTATCATTCAAAGACAAATCTACTAAATCATAAATGCTTAAAGAAACTTTTATTTCGTGCGCCAGTAAATCTTTAAATGCATGCCTCATAGAGGGAAAAGTGGCAATTGGTTGTTCAAATGAAGGAATTACAGCAAATCCACCTCTCTCATTGATGTAATGTATGAGTTTTAGCATGTGTACTCTTTCTTCATCAGCATGCTCATAAAAGAAATCTGTTACTCCGTCTAAACCAGGCTGTATTTCTGCCCAACTCGCCATGGCTAAATAAATGTTAGAAGACTGTCCTTCCATCTTTACCTGCTCATTGAGCGCTTTTTTCATTTTTTCACTTAACATAGTTGCAAATATTTATTGTATTATTTTAGAAACAAAATATTTTAGATAAAGTTAGTATCCATTAAGATATTTAGAATTATTCTTAGTAAAGTTTTATAAATCTAGATACTTCATAAAAAGTTGAAAACGTTCATTATCGGCACCCTCTTTGTCTTGCTGATTATCAACAAACTTAACCGTATAATTGTATCTGTTAAAACTTTGCAAAATTGATTGCAATTGATTGGTATTAAGCAACAAATGCACATCAATGGTATTGTCTAAATTGTCTGTGGTTAGGGATAGAAGTACTCTTTGATTATTATATTCTACAATTCCACTGATTTTTGATAAACTATATTGGTAAGGTTCCATATTTAATACAACAATGGCACTATGTTCTACACTTTTATTTGGGTATAAAAAATTCAAGATTTTTTCTATGTTTATTATCCCAACAAACAAATTATTATCGTTTTCTACAGCAAGCATTGTAGTTTCATATTTAGCAAAGATTGGCAAACATACAAGTAGATGCTGATTTAAATTCACACTAATTTTTTCGTTTTGATTTTTTTTTGGCAAATTGATTAGTAATAAATCTTTTTTTTCTAATTTTAGTTGATTGATATTTACCCAAAAAATTAACTTTCCATCATCAATAACAGGCAATTCTAATATATTTTGTGAAGTGAGTAAGTCAATAGCTAGTGCCGCTGTATCTGATGCACGTAGACTAATAATTCCATTTTCTATGATTTGGCTTGCAAACATTATTTATATAAAAAAACAAAGATAATGAAATAATGATTTATTTCAAAGTTTTTAGATGGTTTTTTTTAATTATTTTAGGTTAAAAAGGTCTAAGTTTATTACCTTTGCAATTCAAAAGAAAATTTAATAAATGAACGGATTTACAAAAATACCTGTTGCCAAAAATGAACCTGTAAAAAACTATGCACCAAATTCTAATGAAAGAATATTACTAATAAATGCGCTCAATGAGGCAAGAGGAGAAATAAGGGACATTCCGATGTATATCAATGGTGAAAAAATATACACTGGTAAAACTAAAGATATATTTCCGCCTCATGATAATAAAACCAAAGTTGGTCATTTTCATAAAGGCGATAAAAGCCACGTGGTTATGGCAATAGATGCTGCGCTATCTGCTAAAAACCAATGGGAAAATATGCCTTGGGAACATAGGGCAGCAATCTTTTTGCGTGCCGCAGACCTAATTGCAGGACCATATCGTGCTAAACTAAATGCAGCAACAATGATAGGACAGAGCAAAAACGCATATCAAGCTGAAATAGATGCATCTTGCGAACTCATAGACTTTTTAAGGTTTAATGTGCAATACATGACTGATATTTACGCAGAACAACCATCAGAAAACAGCCCGACAGTTTGGAACCGATTAGAATATAGAGCGCTTGAAGGCTTTGTTTTTGCTTTAACTCCATTTAATTTTACGGCAATAGCTGCAAATTTACCAGCTTCTGCAGCAATGATGGGCAACACGATAGTATGGAAACCCTCAGATACACAAATTTATTCAGCACAAGTATTAATGGAAATATTTATTAAAGCAGGCTTGCCTAAAGGTGTAATTAACCTTGTATTTGTAGATGGCCCTACAGCAGGAGATGTTATTTTTAAACACAAAGATTTCGCAGGAATACATTTTACAGGCTCAACATCAGTTTTTAAAACTATCTGGAAAAACATTGCTGAAAACATAGATATCTATAAAACCTATCCTAGAATTGTTGGCGAAACTGGTGGAAAAGATTTTATTATTGCCCATAAATCTGCAGATATAGATGTATTAGTTACTGCTGCAGCAAGGGGTGCTTTTGAATATCAAGGCCAAAAATGTTCTGCAGCTTCTAGACTATACGTACCTGATAACCTATATCCTTCTTTTATTGAAAAATTGGCCAATGAAATAAGCACAATGAAAATGGGGCCAACTGAAGATTTTAGCAATTTTATTAACGCAGTAATTGACGAGAAATCTTTCAATAAATTAAAAACTTATATTGATAATGTTAAAACTGACGCAGATGCAGAAATAGTGTGTGGTGGAGTATGCGATAGTAGCAAAGGTTGGTTTATTTCGCCAACAGTTATTCTTGCAAAAAAGCCTGATTATATCACCCTATGTGAAGAACTTTTTGGACCAGTTCTTACAGTGTATTGCTACCCTGCTGATGATTTTGAAAATACACTTACCCTAGTTGACAACACCTCGCCCTATGCACTAACTGGAAGCATAATAGCAGAAGACAGGTATGCAATCATGCTCGCAACTGATAAATTAAGACATGCTGCGGGTAATTTTTATATTAACGACAAACCTACTGGAGCTGTTGTTGGCCAGCAACCATTTGGTGGCGCTAGAGCATCTGGCACAAATGACAAAGCAGGATCTAAAGCCAATTTAATGCGGTGGACTTCAATGCGAACGATAAAAGAAACACTTTTACCAGCTACAGATTATCGCTATCCTTTTTTAGATTAACATGAGGATAACCCTTTTGCTTTCTTTATTAATATATTTTACATCTGTAAATAATAATTTGTTTGGGCAAAATACCACTTTAGTATTCAGCGGTCAAATAATGTCGCCAACGCTAAAACTCGTTCAAAAAAATATTGATAAACCTACAAATTTTGGTTACATGGCACAAAGATATAAAACCTCGCTTGGCGCTGGAGTTGGCTTTTATATTGGCACACAAGTTAAAATGGATAGCAGTAATATTTATTGGAGCTTTGGTTTAAATCAAAATTATGGAAATAATACCCTTATAGCTGACCAAATATTAAATGGCAATGAAAGAAGTGAAATTTGGCAGTCAAATACGCTAAACTTTTTACCCGGTATTGGTTTTAGAAAATATGGGAAATTGCCTATTAGTATTCAAATTGGACCTGTTATCCCTTTGTTTAACAATACAATTTATAGATTATTATTAAATGATGGACCGAATAATTTTGAAGCATCACACCGGGTTAAATTTTATACGAGTATGGGATTTTATACTCAAGCAAATTTTAACTTGAAATTAAATAAGCGAAGTAATTTGATTTTTGGGGCACAATTTTTAGCACTAAATAGGTCTATTAAATCAAAAAAAATAATTAAAACAGATCTAAAATCTGGTCAACCTAATTATGCAAAAAATAAATATGGTGAAGAAATAAATTATATTAAAAGTTTAAATAGCACTGTTAACGATGAAAGTTTAAACGCACAAGGCGTAGATTATAATAAGGCTAGAGTAACATTATCCCAACAATATGGTTTTAGCAACCTTGCTTTTCAGATAGGATTTAATTATTTGCTAAATTGAAAAAACTACTCTCCTATTTATGGCCTCAAAAATCTGGCACGCTAAAAACTACTTTTTTACCTCATGTTGAACTTAATATGCATAATGGCAAATTGCATATTGATGGCATGAATGTAAATTATTCTTATGGTGCACTGCATGATGTTTTTAGAAAAGTGATTTATCATAAAAAGGCAGCTTTTAAGCTGGCAAAAAATGTATTAATTTTAGGTTTTGGTGCAGGTAGTGTTGCAAAAATACTTATACAAGAACAAAAGCTAGATCACCTAAATATAACGGGTATAGAAGCAGAGCTTGAAATGATATCATTGTCAAAGCAATGTCTGCCAAAAGCTATATTCTCAAAAATAACCCTGATTAATGAAGATGCAGAAGTTTGGATTAATGAACAAGAAGCTAAATTTGAAATTATAATTATTGATTTGTTTATTGAAGATAAAATGCCTGTTTTTTGCGGCACAAAATTATTTGTAGAAAATTTAGCGAAAAGCCTTTTAAAAAATGGAATGATAATATGGAATACATTAGCACACTATGACTCCCAAACATTGATTAACAAAATGATAGAAACAAATGGAATTTGTTTTATAGAAAATATGGAATTATTTCACGAAAATAATGTGCTTATATTTTCAAAAGATCAAGACTAAAAAATAACCACAAACAATATTTTTTTTTATATTTGCCATGTTTTAAATGTCTTCAAAAATCACATTAATAGAATGCCCTAGAGATGCTATGCAAGGGTTTCATCATCAGTTTTCTACACAAGAAAAAATAAAATACATTCAACTATTAGATAATGTTGGGTTTGATTACTTAGACTGTGCAAGTTTTGTTTCTTCAAAATCAATACCTCAAATGGCAGACAGTAAAGCGGTATTGAATGGATTAAAAGAAACAAAAACGAAATTGCTAAGCATTGTTGCAAATGAAAGAGGCGCACTAATGGCAGCAGAAACTGATCAAATTTCGGTTTTAGGTTACCCTTTTTCTATTTCAGAAACTTTTCAACTTAGAAATACCAATAAGAGTATTGATGAATCATTGGTTTTAATAGAAAAAATAAAATCAATTACTGACAATCATAACAAAGATCTTGTCATTTATTTAAGCATGGCATTTGGCAATCCATATCATGAAAAATGGAATATGGAATTAATAAACCTTCAAGTAGCAAACCTTGCAAACCTTGGGGTTAATGTAATTAGCTTAAGTGATACTATAGGAGTAGCAAATAGTAAAGATATAAAAGAAATATTTATTCAATTAATAAGCAATCATCCTAAAATTATTTTTGGCGCACATTTACATTGTAAACCCTTAGAGTGGGAAGAGAAATTGAACGCTGCTTTTGATGGAGGTTGCTTAAGATTTGATGGAGCAATGATGGGATTTGGAGGCTGCCCAATGGCTACCGACAGTTTAACTGGCAATATGCCAACAGAGCATATTGTGCAAAAATTTCGCAAGCAATTAAAATCTAAATTTATAGAAAAAAACTTTACCAAAGCACTGTTTGCTGCTGGCCAATTATTTAATATTTAGCATTAATTATTGTTTTATATTATTTGATTTCAATTGGCTAAAACTACTTCCAACTCTCCTTTTTCGAGTGCCATTTTGTATGCTTTTATAAAAATAGCTCCTAAGTTTTTGTATGGTGGGATATAATCATAGAACTTTTCATTGTTTTTTAATTTTTTCTCTAAATCCGTCCAAAATATTTTCCAATCTATTGACTTTCCATTTCTTAGCATTTCTGCCATATCTTTTATCAACACATCATTTACACTCATTGTGCCTATTTGCTTAGTGCTAATTATTTGCACATCTTCAGCATTTTCTAGCGCTTTGGCTACCTGATGATACCCTCCACAAGATCCCAAAATCACAATTTTTGTACTTTGGTTTAATATATCTAATGTCCCGTCTAAATAATAGCTGTGGCCGCGATGCACTGCAATATCTGGATACCTGCCTAAAGCAGCAAACAATAACGCTAACTCTTCTTGCCCTTGAGCCTCTCTTGAAGGCTTGTTTGCAAATATATAAACAGGTAATCCTTTTTTAGATTTTACACATATATAATTTTCATTATCAATCAATTTCCAATTTGGATCTCCTTTAAAACTTGCTAAAAATGAATTATAGCTTGCTAAACCATCCTCATCATCAAAAAATAAATGTTGCTGTATGTTTTGTCCATCAGCAAATAGTGTACTCAAAGGCAAAATAGATAGATTGGGTAAGCTAAAAGTTACATTTTCAATAGCATTTATCTCAGATTCTTTTCCTCCACACAGTTTATATAATAAGCCATATACAAATTGTCCATAGATATCTTGCAAATTTATATTTGATTGGTAATTTAATAAAATTTTATTTCTAAATTTTGAAGATAAAACAGTGTCCATAATGCTTCCATAAATATCTGCCACTTCTACTGCTGCATATATATCACCTTTTGTTGTTGCTAAATCTTTTACCACCAATAATAGTAAACTATCTTGTTGTATTGGGCTCATTGTTTTTAAAAAATCTTCAAGCACATTAAAACCTGCACATTGTTTGATAAATGTTCTAAACCTATTGAATTTTATTTCTTTTAAAAAATCAAAACCACTTTGTTTACCTATTTGAACTCGCATTCTATTATACAATCCAAGAAATGTACTTGTATATATTTCTTCTGGTGTGTAAACCATTAAAGTATATAACTCTGCTTTATTTGCCTTTAAAACAGATTTGAATCTTATATTGGGGTTTGATACGTCATGCAACTCATTAATTTCATCTACTTTTTCATGACAAAGGTGTCCTATTTTTCTCTCAATACTATAGCTTCCTAAAACATCCGGCATCATTCTTTCATCAATTAGCCAATTCAAATATTTAGTGTCATCTTTTATCAAGGCCTCAGATTCTGCGATATTTAACCGCTTGTGATAAAGCGCATCAATGTTTATAAAACTATTAGAACTTTGTCCATAAATTTTAAAAATCTCTGCAATCTTTATCAAAATAGAATCTTTAGACTCTTTGACAGACTTTGCCACTGGTGAATTCGTGCTCAAAAACTGTTTTGTAGAGTGTGGGTCTAAATGTGTTAGCACCTTTATAATAGTATCTAAGTATGCAGTTCTGTTATAATAATAGGCAGCACCTAAAGTTTCGTAGGGCAATTTAGCGCCAATAAAAAGTAAGAACTCTGATGCAAAATTGCGTTTTTTAAAAACCTCGATTAACTTTAAAGCCTCTGTAGGATATAATTTACAAACTTCTAAAATCACAGCATCGCTGCTGCTATCATATAGTTTATTGATGATTTTAAAAGAGCGCTCATAACTATTTATACGTTGATAATTTATAGCATTAATATTTTTGAAAAATGGCAGTAACTTAACTATTTCTAGATTGCGCAAGCTAATAGATGGATAGGTGTTGCTTAAATTATCAATTAACTCATTTAATCCATCAAAATAAATGTGTTTTGCCCTTTTATTTGCATGGTCTAATCCTATATTATAAATTGTATCTGCTTTTCCATCTAGCGCGTCAATTCTTAGCTGCTCTCTTTTTAAAGATGAAATAAAATCAATTTGTGCATGACAAATAAGATTTGAAAACACAAAAAATAATATGGTGCTTAAAATTTTCATTAATAATTAATTTCTCAACAACTCCCACAAAACTAATGCCACACTAACAGAAACATTAAAACTATGCTTTGTGCCGAATTGAGGTATTTCAACACAATGGTCAGATAAGGATAAAATTGCTGGATCTACACCCTCTACCTCGTTTCCAAAAACCAAACAAAGTGGCAAAGCAGCTAAATTATTTTTTGACAAGGTCCTACTATTCTTAACCTGCTCCACACTGCAAATGGTATATCCACTATTTTTTAATTCTTGGATTGCCATAACAGTGTTTTCAAAATATTTCCAATCAACACTTTTTTCGGCTCCAATTGCTGTTTTTCTTATTTCGCGATGTGGCGGCCTGCCTGTGATACCGCATAAGTAAATTTTTTCAACAGCAAATGCATCAGATGTTCTAAAAATACTGCCAACATTGTGCATACTTCTAATATTATCTAAAACAATTACTACCTTGTTTTTTTCTTTTTTTTTAAATTCTACAAGGGATAATCTTCCTAATTCAGCTGTCTTTAATTTTTTTGGCACAATAGGTACTTTCAATATTATTGGCACAAATATAAGTTCACTTTTTTGGCTACTAAAATTTTTTATCAAATTTAAAATAGAATAATTTCTATAAAACAATTACATTTGCCGTCATTTTTTATGACCTTAATAACATCTATTTCTGGAATCAGGGGCACTATAGGGGGCAAGCCAACTGAAAATTTAACCCCAATTGATATCGCTCAATTCACTGCTGCTTACTGCGCTTGGCTGCAATCACAAAATCATGATAATAAAACAATAATAGTAGGCAGAGATGCTAGAATAAGTGGCCCTTGGGTTTCTAATATTGTTTGTTCTACAGCTATTGCTATGGGTTTTAATATTATTGATGCGGGCTTAAGCACTACCCCAACAATAGAAATTGCGGTAATTAAGGAAAAAGCTGCAGGTGGTATAATTGTTACAGCAAGCCACAATCCTAAACAATGGAATGCCTTAAAATTATTGAATAACAAAGGTGAATTTATTGATGAAAAGGCGGGTAATATCATCATTAATCTTGCAAGCGAAAATAATTTTTTATTTGCTGATATTGACTCAAACGGCAAAATAAATGCTCATTGCTATATTAACGAACATATTGAAGCTATTCTTAAATTACCATTGGTAAATATAGAAGCTATAAAAGACAAAAAATACAGGATTGTTGTAGATGCAGTAAATTCTACAGGTGGCATAGCTGTGCCCAGGCTATTAAAAGCTTTAGGAGTTGATGATATAATAGAAATACATTGCACCCCCAACGGCATATTTCCGCACAATCCGGAGCCATTGCCAGAGCATTTAGGCGATTTAATCAGCGAAGTTAAGAAACAAAAGGCAAATTTAGGAATAGTTGTAGATCCTGATGTAGACCGTTTAGCAATAGTTTGTGAAAATGGCGACTTGTTTGGAGAAGAATATACATTGGTAGCAGTAGCAGATTATGTTCTAAAAAACACAACAGGAAACACTGTTAGTAACCTCTCGTCTACAAGGGCATTAAAAATAGTAACAGAAAAATATGGTGGAAACTATAATGCTTCTGCCGTTGGAGAAGTTAATGTAGTAGAAAAAATGAAATTGACCAATGCAATAATTGGTGGCGAAGGCAATGGTGGGGTTATTTATCCCGAATTGCATTATGGAAGGGATGCCTTGGTGGGAATAGCGCTTTTTTTAAGCCATCTTGCAACAAGTTTTAAGTCTGCTTCCCTGCTTAGAAGTACTTTCCCTAATTTTAATATTTCTAAAAACAAAATAGACTTACCGCAAAACTGTGATGCAGATTCGCTCTTATCAAAGATTGCAGAAAAATATAAAAAACAACCCATTAATTTAGAAGATGGCTTAAAGATAGATTTTGATGATGAATGGGTGCATTTAAGAAAATCAAATACAGAACCTATTATTAGAATTTATGTAGAAAGTGCAAGCGAACAAACAGCACAAGTGCTCGCTAAAAAGATAATAAAAGATATTGGAGAGCTAATTAATAAAAACAATGGCAAATAGATAGAAAAGAGTTATTAATATGCAACTCTAAAATCTGCGAATAAATGAATTTCAATTTGATTTTTAACCTACACCTTGTAATGATTAATTAAAACAAATAAGTAAAAAAATTGATAACACAAGCTTAGCACCTAATTTGACAATCAATATAATTTTCAAAACACTAAAAATTTACCCCTTAAAACTAAAAAACCATGGCACTAAAATGCGGAATCGTTGGACTTCCAAATGTCGGAAAATCAACCCTGTTTAATTCTTTAAGTAATGCAAAAGCACAAGCTGCTAATTTTCCTTTCTGCACCATTGAGCCAAATATTGGCATTATAACAGTGCCCGATGAGCGGTTAAATAACTTAGCAAACCTTGTAAATCCTGAAAATATCGTTCCAGCAACTATAGAAATAGTAGACATTGCAGGATTGGTTAAAGGCGCAAGCAAAGGCGAAGGTTTGGGAAACAAATTTTTATCTAATATTAGAAATACAGATGCTATACTGCATGTACTTCGATGTTTTGATGATGACAATATTATACATGTAGATGGTAGTGTAAATCCTATTAGAGATAAGGAAATTATAGACATTGAATTACAGTTAAAAGATTTGGAGTCTGTAGAAAATAAAATTAACAAATCGCAAAAAGCAGCAAAGGCCGGTGATAAAGATGCTGCAAAATGCCTTGCCGTTTTAGAAATTTATAAATCCCATTTATTAAAAGGAAAATCTGCAAGAAATGCGCCTATAGATAAAGATGAAGATAAGCAATATGTATCAGACCTACAGTTATTAACAATGAAACCTGTTTTGTATGTATGCAATGTGGATGAAAAAAGCGTGGTAAATGGCAATGAATATGTAGTTAAAGTAAAAGCAGCTATTGCAGAAGAAAATGCATCTTTACTGATGATTTCCGCTGCAATTGAAGCAGAAATTGCCGAATTAGAATTATATGAAGATCGCCAATTATTTTTAACAGAATTGGGATTGGCAGAAAGTGGAGTTTCAAAACTGATTAATGCTTCTTATAAATTGCTAAACTATATTACCTACTTTACAGTTGGTGTTAAAGAAGTAAGGGCATGGACAATAACAAAAGGAATGAGTGCACCGCAAGCAGCAGGAGTTATTCATACCGATTTTGAAAAAGGTTTTATCAAAGCTGAAGTAATTAGTTTTGATAACTATATGTTGTATAAAACCGAATCTGCCGCAAAAGATGTGGGAAAATTATCGATTGAAGGTAAAGAATACATTGTAAAAGATGGAGATTGCATGCATTTTAGGTTTAATGTTTAATAATATCTACTGATTTAGATTAAAACAATGGGCCACATAACATAGATTTAAGGTGCAATAAACAACCTAAGTAACTGTGCAAAAGTACCATATTAGCAGTTTTTAAAAGAAATTAAACTTTCATGACAATTATACTTTATTTAGAACAATTCTAAATTAATAAAGTGTTAATAAAAAGGTTATGTAAAAAGCAAAACCTATGTATTTTTGCGGCTGTTTAATACATACAAACATTAAAGTGTAATGATAAATATACTTAGAAAAATTAGAACCACAAACAAGCTAGTAAAAGCTATTGCCCTTTTTATTTTAACCATTTCATTTTCTGCTCTTGCATTTGGACAAGACGCCAAAGTAGGAGAAGAAATTTTTAAGGCAAATTGTGCCTCATGTCATGCCATAGACAAGAAAGTGATTGGCCCAGCCCTGAAAGGTGTAACAGCCAAGTATTCAGAAGAATGGCTCATTAAATGGATTAGAAACAATGAAGCACTTAGAAAAACTGGTGATGCGCAAGCACTAGCAATATATAATGAATACAATGGAGCTGCCATGAATCTTTTTGAGCAATTGACAGAAGGGGATGTAAAAAGTGTATTAGCATACATAGATGCGTATGTTCCGCCCGTTGCAACAGCAGTTGTTGGAGATAAAAATGAAGGAGCCTTTTATACAGGTTATACTTATTATCTACTGGCAGTGGTTGCATTTATATTACTATTGGTGTTTGTAATTCTTGTTCGGATATTTAATGAATTAAGACGCTTAAATAGAGCAAAAATTGAACAAGAAACGGGAGTTACTTTTAAAGAAGCAGGTGCAAGCTGGTGGGCTAAAAATAAATCAAAATTCATTATAGTAAATCCAACAATCACAGCGCTTGCAGGTGGAACAGGTTTTGCTGCCTTGGTTTTTTTACCTTGGTTTTATTGGTTTGGGATCACTAAAGTTGGTGTTCAAAAGGGATATCAGCCAGACCAACCAATTGCATATTCGCATGCACTGCATGCAGGCGAACTAGAAATAGATTGTAAATATTGTCATTCTACGGTAGAGGTTAGTAAATCAGCAAGTATACCATCACTAAATACTTGTATGAACTGCCATAAAGGAGTTCAATTAACTGAAAAATACAATGGTGAAATTAGCCCAGAAATAAAAAAAATATATGCTGCATTAGATTACGACCCAAGCAGAGATCCTGGAAAAGAATATGGACCAAACAGAAAGTCTATTCAATGGATTAGAATTCATAATTTGCCAGACCATGCTTATTTTAACCATGCTCAACACGTTAAAGTAGCAGGTTTAGAATGTCAGGAATGTCATGGCCCAATACAGAACATGGAAGTTGTAGAGCAATATTCAACATTGCAAATGGGTTGGTGTATAGACTGTCATAGAACAAAAGGGATAGATGTTGAAAATAATAATTATTATGAAAAACTTCATGCTTCCGTAAAATCTAAAATGAATAGCTCAGATAGTGTAAAAACTAAAGACACTTATTTCAAAAACGGCAAATTGGTTATTACTCCATCAATGAATGGTGGTATTGAATGTTCAAAATGTCACTATTAATTTATTAAAAAACATAATCTTAAACAATGACTTTAAAGAAAACATATTGGAAAGGCGAAGAAGAACTTTTAAGAGATCCTTCTTTTGTTCAATCAAGTAAAAACGAATTTTCAGAAGGCTTGCCTTTGGATGAAGTATTGAATGATACTGATTTAGAACTCTCGGCAACAAGAAGAGATTTCTTAAAAATATTTGGTTTTAGCATCAGTGCAGTTGCTTTAGCAGCGTGTAACAAAACACCCATAAGAAAAGCTGTACCATATTTAGTAAAACCAGATGATGTTACTCCAGGAGTTGCAAATTATTACTCATCAACATGCGGATACACCGGATTGCCAATAGAAGTAAAAGTAAGAGAAGGTAGACCCATAAAAATTGATGGCAACCCAAGATCTAATGTTTTTAAAGGAGGATTGTCGGCAGTAGGCCATGCCGGTATTTTAGAACTTTATGATAATGAAAGAATACAAAAGCCATTAAAAGCTGGTAAAATAAGCACTTGGTCTGATGTAGATAAAGATATTTCTACCATTTTGGCAAATATAAAAGCTAGAAATGGAAAAGTAGCGATTGTTTCAGGCTCAATAAACAGTCCGAGCACTCTTGCAGCAATCAATGAATTTAAAATTGCTAATCCTAACACATTGCACCTTACTTATGATCCGATATCTTATCATGGTATCATTTCAGCAAACAAAGTTTCTTTTGGAAAAGCTGTAGTGCCATCGTATCATTTTGAAAATGCAGATGTAGTGGTTGGTATTGAAGCAGATTTTCTAGGTACTTGGTTGCTTGCAGATAAATATACGATTGATTATGCAAGCAGAAGAAAACCAGGAAAAACAATGTCTAGACATATTCAGGTAGAATCGGTAATGAGTTTGACTGGTTCTAATGCTGATGTTAGGTATCCTATGCAAGCAAGCAATCATGGCATATTATTAATTTCTATATACAATGCAATTGCAAAACTATTAAACGAAAAAGAATTACCAGTAGCCAAGCAAACAGATTTAGCAGGTGGTGGAGTGCAGAGAATAGCAAAAGATTTAGTGAATGCAAAAGGAAAGTCTTTGATTGTTAGTGGGTCAAATAATCCAAAGCATCAAATTATGGTCAATGCCATCAATCTGATGTTAGGCAATTATAACAATGCCATCAATATAAATAATCCAATAAATCAATATTCAGGCGATGACGAATTGTTTGATGCATTTATTACCAACCTTAATGAAGGAATGTATGATGGTGTAATATTTTATAATAGTAATCCTGTCTATACACATCCAAAGAGTAAACAAATTGCAGACGCATTAAAAAAAGTAAAATTAAGTATTTCTACCAGTATTTCTTTAGACGAAACTTCAGAATTATGTCAATTTGTAACACCTGATAATCATTATTTAGAGTCTTGGAATGATCATCAGCAAACAGCGGCATCATATTCATTTACTCAGCCAACAATTAGCCCTGTATTTGATACAAGGCAAACGCAAGTTAGCTTACTAGTTTGGGCTGGTGTTGTAGGTAACTATTCGGAAAATAAATTTAAAGACTCTGGTATAAATGGTGAACAACACAGCACAAGTCCTTTTTATAATTTCATAAAAAAAACTTGGAACATCACAGATGCATTATTTAACACTTACTTACATGAAGGAGTTTTAGAAAAAGAAGCGGTTGCACCCTCTACTCCCGCCCTATCCATCAACACTTCAGAAACTGCTTCTCAGATTGAGTCTGAAAGTACAAAAAATGAAGGGTTAGAAATTATTTTAATAGAAAAAATTGGAATGTTGGCTGGCGAAATGGCAAATAATCCACAAATTCAAGAATTACCTGACCCCATATCAAAGGCTACATGGCATAACTATGTAGCAATTTCTAAGGCGATGGCAGTACAAAATGCTATTGAAGACAATGACGTATTAGAAATTATTGTAAAAGGCATCAAAATTGAATTGCCAGCATTAATACAACCAGGGCAATCAAATGGCACAGCATCTATCCACCTAGGATACGGAAGAAAAACATCGGGAAGAGTTGCAAAAAGCAGAGGCGTTAATGTTTCACAATTTATAGACGTTTCCAATGGCTTTCAAAACTATTTTATAAAAAATGCTAGCTTCAAAAATACCGGGAAACAATATGAAATTGCAAGAACTCAAAGCCATCACATTGTAGAAGGCAGAGATATTGTTAGAGAAACAACCTTAGAAGAATACAATAAAGATAACAAGGCGGGTAATAAATATCATAAACCTCCAGTAGTATCACTTTGGAAAGACCATGATTATCAAAAACCAGGCGCTCCTAATCATTTATGGGGATTAGCCATAGATATGAATAAATGCACGGGTTGTGGAACCTGCGTTATTTCTTGTAATTTAGAAAATAATGTTCCTGTTGTAGGTGAAGTAGAAGTGAGAAGAAGAAGGGAAATGCATTGGCTTAGAATTGACAGATATTTTACATTTAACAACGTAAAAGAAATTAATTATAAAGACGCATTGCCAGGTGTTGCAATGGATGCAGATTATCAAGGGGCAAAAATAAATAAAGAAAAAGGACTTCAAGCAATGGATAACATACTTGGCAAAGATGGAGGATACGAACATTACGAAAATGTGAGTGTAATACATCAGCCAATGATGTGCCAACATTGTGGAAGCGCACCTTGCGAAACAGTTTGCCCAGTTTTGGCAACTACCCATAGCACAGAAGGATTAAATCAAATGACTTATAACCGATGTATTGGAACAAAATATTGCGGAAACAACTGTCCATACAAAGTTAGACGTTTTAACTGGTTTAGATACAACGATAATTCAGCATTTGATTTCAATTTCAGTAATGATTTAGGAAAAATGGTTATCAACCCAGATGTAACAGTGAGAACAAGGGGTGTTATGGAAAAATGCTCATTCTGTGTTCAGAGAATTCAAGCAGCTAAATTAACTGCTAAAAGAGAAAATAGGGCTATAGTTGATGGTGATGTTAAAACTGCTTGCCAAATAGCTTGCCCATCAGAAGCAATTATTTTTGGTGACATAAATGACCCAAAAAGTAAAATTGCCGAATTCTTTAAAGACGAAAGATCTTACAGCGTTTTAGAAGAATTAAACGTAAAACCTTCTGTAAGATATTTAACCAAAGTTAGAAACGCCTAATCATATCATTAATATTATTTAAAATCAATATGCATCAAATAGAATCACCAATTAGACCTAGACTAATATTAGGTGAAAAAACATTGACAGAAGTCAGCAATGACATTTGTAGACCAATAGAAAATAAAGCTTCCAATGCTTGGAAATTTGGTTTTGGAATTTCTGTTCTCTTTCTTGGACTTCTTGGCGTTACCTTATTTTATACCACATGGACAGGTATTGGTGTATGGCACATAAATAATACCGTAATGTGGGGTTGGGATATTACCAACTTCGTATTTTGGGTTGGGATTGGCCACGCAGGCACACTCATTTCTGCAATCTTATTGCTTTTTAGGCAAAAATGGAGGATGTCTATTAACAGATCAGCAGAAGCAATGACAATTTTTGCAGTAATGTGTGCAGCTATTTTTCCTTTGTTTCACATGGGTAGAATTTGGGTTGGTGCATATTGGGTGCTTCCATTACCAAATGCTTTTGGTTCTCTTTGGGTTAATTTTAATTCACCATTATTATGGGATGTTTTTGCCATCACTACTTATTTTACAGTGTCATTATTATTTTGGTATTTAGGTATGATTCCAGATATCGCAACAGTTAGAGATAGAGCTACTTCTAAATCGCGTAAGTTTTGGTATGGCTTTTTTGCTATGGGCTGGAATGGAAGTGCAAGAACTTGGCATAGGTATGAAGTAGTATCTTTGATATTGGCAGGAATTTCTACACCATTAGTACTCTCAGTTCACACAATTGTATCTATGGACTTTGCAACATCGGTTGTTCCTGGTTGGCATACAACCATATTTCCTCCCTACTTTGTGGCAGGTGCTATATTTTCGGGATTTGGTATGGTATTAACTCTTTTGATCATTGCTAGAAAAGTAATGCATTATGAAGAGTATATCACAATTGGACACTTAGAAGCAATGGCAAAAGTGGTTATGCTAACGGGCACACTTGTTGGAATTGCTTATTTAACTGAGTTTTTTATTGCTGCTTATTCTGGAGTAGAATATGAACAATATGCGTTTATAAATAGAGCTACAGGTCCATATTGGTGGGCCTATGCCACTATGATGTCTTGTAATCTTTTGGCTCCACAAGTATTTTGGTTTAAATGGTCTCGAACAACGCCTTGGTTTTTGTTTATGATGTCTATTATTGTAAATATTGGAATGTGGTTTGAGCGTTTTGTAATTATTGTTACATCATTGCACAGAGAATATATTCCTGCTCGTTGGGTAATGTATGTGCCTAGCTGGGTTGAAGTTGGTATATTTTTAGGCTCAATGGGCTTATTTTTCACTTTATTCTTTTTATTTGCTAAGTTTTTACCTGTAATTAATATGTCTGAGGTAAAAACTATTTTAAAATCGAGAGAGTAATTATTTTAAACAATCAAAAAATGAATCAAAACAAAGTCTTATATGCAGTATTTAATCACGGAGATGATCTAATACAGGCTGTTGAAAAAGTTAGAATAAAAGGAATTGAAGTAATAGATTGTTATACCCCATATCCTGTTCACGGATTAGATTTGGCTATGGGTATCAAACGTTCAAGATTGCCAATAGGTGCATTTATTTGTGCAATGTTGGGTTTAACGTGTGCAGTTAGTTTGCAATACTATACCATGGGCTACGATTGGCCAATAATTATTGGGGGTAAGCCTTACGTGGGTCTTCCCTCTTGGATTCCTGTTACTTTTGAGCTCAGCATATTATTTACTGCCTATGGAATGGGTATTTTGTTTTTTATAAAAAGTAGAATGCTTCATGGTATGGAAGCAGATTTAATTGATTTGCGTCAAACAGATAACAAATTGATTATGGCTATAAATATAAATGGTGCTGAAAAATTAAATGATGTAGAAGATTTATTAAAATCAAATGGAGCAACAGAAATTAAGTACGCATCAGATTTTGGTATAAATTCAGAAAATGAAATAAATATAGATTCAAAAAGTATTGATAGCCAAGCAAAATCAAAAAAAGCTGAATCAAATACTGGATTGAGTGATGAAGAAAAAAATATCCGACTTACGGCAATTTTTACTAAAATTGGGGTAGCAAATATAAAAGCAGATGATTTAAAATTAATAAAAGGAATAGGTAAAGTTTTTGAAAATAATTTATTTTCTATAGGTATAAATTCATTTGAACAAATAGCAAAATTAGATGCAAATACTATTACATTAGTAGAAGAGGTAACAAAATATTTTCCAGGAAAAATAGAACGCGAAGATTGGATAAATCAAGCTAAACAATTAATGAAATCATGAAATTGATGAAAAAGATAAAAACAATTATTCATATTAGTCCCATAGTATTACTATTTATAGGATGTGCAGGGGGTAATAATACGGGAATAGAATATGCGCCAGATATGTATTATTCTAAAGCCTATGAGCCTTATTCTCAAGCTGATTCTCATAATTACAATGCTTATGGAGCAAATATGAGGGTACCAGTAAAAGGAAGTATAGCTTTTGGAAAAGAAGATTATAGTTATCAATTGGCCAATAATGGCGATGGGTATGCGCTAGCAGCTACAGAAATTACATTGCCATCTAGTTTTATAGAAAATTCTTGCGAAGGCGCTAGATTATACAATATTTATTGTACGCCTTGTCATGGCACTGAAGGAAAAAATGATGGCAAGGTTTTTCAAAAAGTTAAAACTTTAATTCCAGGAGCTTGGGCTGATGGATATCAAAATGATTATATAAAAAATTTACCTGTTGGTCAAATTTATCACACCCTTGTTTACGGAAAAAACAATATGGGCAGCCATGCCAGCGTTTTAAACCCAACACAAAGATGGCAAGTAATAAATTATGTAAAACAATTATCAAAAGGAATTGTAGGATGCACAAATGAGAATAATTCAATCGCGAATAATGCAGTTAATTTTAATGATACAATATTATTTACCAGTTATGAAAAAGTAAAATTAGCAGATGCTGATATGGCTGTATTTGCTCAAAATTTGGCCGCTATTGAATTTGAAACTGGAAGTGATAAATTAAAAATTACTAGCCAGAAATCATTGGATATTTTAACTAAGATATTAGCAAAAAATCCTTCTCTAAAAATAGTAATCAATGGACATACAGATAATGCAGGCGATAAATTAGCTAATATGTTATTGAGTAAAAAAAGAGCAGAAGCACTCAAATCTTATTTGATAGGCAAAAAATTTGAAAGTGGTCGCTTGATAACAAATGGTTTTGGAGACAGAAAACCACTCTTTAATAATGATACTGATGACAACAGAGCAAAAAACCGAAGGGTAGAAATTGATTTAACAAAATAATATTTACAAATTAAAAACAATGGAAAATCATCATTTAAAAATAGAACAAGAGCAATTTAAAGTACCAAAAAAAGCTCAAACCTCTGCCTATATAATTATCGGAATAGGGATTGTATTAACAATCATTGGTTTCTTTATGGCAAAATCTAAAGCAAGTTCAAGTGAGTCTGGCCATGCAATCAACAAACACAACACAACAATACTTCAATCTAATTTGCAAGAAAATGCAAATACTGGGGCAATTGATTCAAACAATCTAGGCACAGATTCTCTTAGCCATCAATCAGATAGTAATCAAGCAACAATTAATGCCAATAACCTTGATGAGAATGCTATGCAAGTTCACACAGAACACAATGCTCACAGCGAAACAATTACCCATAATGGAGAACACCACAAACCTTGGTATGCAAGAGTTTGGGCTGCATTACTTATGAACAGCTATTATATTATGCTTATATCATTGGGTGGCTTGTTTTTTATTTGTGTGCAATATGTAGCAAATGCAGGTTGGGCAACTGCATTATTGAGAATACCAATGGCTATACAAACTTTTTTTTTAATACCTGCTGCGGTTGTAATGCTTATAATTGCTTTTGCTGGGGCAGATTTATACCATTGGATTCACTATCAACATGAAAATATAAAAGAAGGTTTACCAGGCTTTGATAAGCTTCTTGATGCTAAAAAATGGTTTTTAAATCCTACTTTTCTTTTTATAGTTTTACCAATTATGATTATAGTTTGGTATTTTTTGGGCAGAAGAATTATGAGATTGTCAAAAAGAGAAGATGCAGAAGGTGGTAAACTTTTTTACTCCAAAATAATAAGAACATCAGCTGCTTTTATGGTAATATTTGGTTTCACTTTTTCATTGCTTGCTTGGTTAGTTGTAATGTCTTTAGATGCACATTGGTTCTCTACAATATTTGGAATATACCATTTTGCAATCCTTTGGGTTAGTTTTCTGTCTGTGATGATGCTTATTACTCTATTTTTAAGAAAACATGGATATATTAAAATTTTAACTGATGAACACATCCACGATTTGGGTAAATTTATGTTTGCATTTTGTGTGTTTTGGATGTATATTTGGATAGCTCAATACTTGTTGATATGGTATGCAAATATTCCTGAAGAATCTATCTACTACATGATGAGAAGAGGATCTGCTTATGATGTATTCTTTATTATTAATATATTCTTTAATTTTATTATTCCTTTTTTATTACTAATGACTAGAGAAAACAAACGAAATCCTAAAATATTGGTAGTTGCAGCTTGCTCCATTCTTTTTGGTCATTGGATTGATATTTATTTAAGTATTTATCCGGGTGCATTTAATGGAGAAGTTATTTATCCTGGTTTTTTAGAAGTTGGATTTGGACTAATTTGGATTGGGATATTTATACTTTGGGTTTTATACTCACTCACAAAAAGAGGATTAATATCAAAACATCATCCTTTTATAGAGGAAAGTGTTACCCACAATGTAGGGGTTTAAAAAGAAAAAAAAGCATCTAATTATAGATGCTTTTTTTATGTTCAATAAAAAAATTACCTTTACGCTATGAAAAATTATACAATTAAAATTTGCTTAGCACTTATGATTATAATAAGTATTTCGGGCATTTATCCTTTTAAAGATAAGCCAGCGTTACAGATTAATGATAAAATTATTTATGCTGACGTGAGTAAATTGCCAAGTGTACAAGAATTATATACTGCAGCTAAGCCTTGTTTAGGTAAATTTGCTAAACTATTTATAGTAATTAAAGTTAAAGAAACTGGTAATGATGGAAACTACGCGAAGGTTTTGATAGAAAACAACAACCTTACAGGAATGAAAATGCCAGGCCAAAGGTTTACTTACGCAATTGGTAAAACGAGCACAAGTTATTGCATTTATGAAAACTGGTTTGAAAGTATGCTAGATTTTAAAATATATATGCTCAAAGAAGAAGGGAAATTTAGAAAGAAAAAGAAAAAGAATTTTGAAAATGAACAGCAAATGATAAATCACATGTATGGTTCATACAATACTCATATTGAGTGGAAAATAAGTTTGGAAAACATGCTCCAAAATTTTAATTGGAAATAAACTAAATTTCGTAAGTCGTATTTTCTTCGGCTATATAAGTATTTTCAAACACTTCTTTAGCCTCATCAAGCAAGAAATCTATTTGATCATAACGTGATGAAAAATGACCTATTAGTAGTTTTTTAGCATTCGATTTTAATGCAACCTTAGCTGCTTGCTTAGCTGTAGAATGACCAGTTAAAAATGCCCTCTCTAATTTTTCTTCTCCAAACGTAGCTTCATGGTACAATATATCACTCTGTTGCACTTCTGTCGGCAATTTATCAAAATAATTTGTATCAGAACAGTAACTATACGATTTATTAATTGAAACAGCAATGGTCAAATCATTGTATTCAAAAGTATCCTTTTGCAATTCTCCCGCTGATAAACCCTTCAATAATGATAACTTTGATTTTTTGTCTAAATCGAGCTCATTAATTTTTTCTTTATTTAGTTTAATAAAACTTTTTATTAAACTAAATTGAAATCCAGTAGTAAAAATTCTGTGTTTTAATGGAAAAGCACTTATCTTAATACCATTATTTTCATACATCAATGTCTTTTCTATAACATTATCAGTTTCAATAAATCTAATCTCAAAGCAAAAGCTAAAATTATTTTGTAATAGAATTACTTCTATCATGTTTTTTAAATATTTAGGAGCAATAATAATGAGTTCTTGATTTCTTTTCTCTAGAGAAAAGGTAGAGAGCAAACCAAAAATACCAAGAAAATGATCTGCATGAAGGTGTGAAATACAAATACCTGTTAGTTTACTTTTTTTTAACTTTTGCTTAATAATAGAAAACTGAGTTCCCTCCCCACAATCCATTAGCCAATTTTCTGTAGCTATATTTAGCCATTGCGCTGATGGTTTTCTGTTTTTATGGGGGGCTGCACTGCCATTGCCAAGAATTGTAATTGAAAATTTAGATTGCACGGGTTATTATTCATTACACTAAAATGAGTATATACCCCCAAAAAAAAACATTAGGCAACTTTTTTTAAATTAAAAATGTATTAATGATCATATAACCAAAAAATATTCTAATTTTGTATCGATATTATAATAAAAACATGATAAAAAACATACTCAAATCATTGCTTTTTGCAAGCTTTTTCCTGATTCATACTGATACTGTTAAAGCAACCCACCTTATGGGCAGTGATTTTACTTATGAGTGTTTAGGGGGCGGAAGATATAAATTGATTCTGAAACTTTATAGAGATTGCAGGGGTATTCCTTTAGGAACTATTGCAAGTATTCAAATGGAAGCACCTGGCTGCGCTGGCGCAACACTATCTGCTCCAAATGTAAGCATAAAAGATGTTACTCCCACATGCCAAGGAGCACTAAATCCTTGTGGTTCTCAAAACACAGGTTTTCAGCAAAAAGGTGTAGAAGAACATACTTATGAAGTAACCATTGACTTATCCCTAGCGCCATATAAAGATTATGCAAGAAATGGATGTTGCCAAATTTATTTCTCTTGGCAGAGTTGTTGCAGAAATGGAGTAATTACCACAATCCCTTCTAGCGGCTCAAGCGGCTTATACTCTTATGCTATGTTAGACATCTGTAATGTTAAAAAAAGTAAAGATACTTGGTGCAATAGCTCTCCCAAATTAACCAATCCACCAGTAGCTTTTGCCTGCTGCAATCAACCTTTTACTTTTAATAATGGAGCAAGCGATATAAAAGATTATGATTCTCTATCTTATGCTATGACAGAGCCCTTGCAAAATAGTCGTACAGGGACAATAACTCCTATTTCGCCACTTGACAAAAATACCCCTATGACACCTTATTGTTTTGCAGGCACTCCTCCCCCATGTACTGCGGTGCCGCAGGCAGATCCGCCAATTGGTTTCTTTTTAGATGTTGCAACTGGAGACATAATTTTTACCCCAACAGATTGCTCAGAGGTGGGCATAATGGCTATAGAAATTAAAGAATTCAGACGAGATACTAATAAAGTAATGAGACTCATTGGCATTACAAGGCGAGATATTCAGGTATGGGTGGAAACTTGTGGTGAAAATAACCCTCCCCAAATTTTAGGTCCATTTTCTGCATCTGTATGCGAAGGAGACAATATTTGTATGGATATAAAAAGCAAAGATGACGCTGTAATAGTGCCCCCTCCTGGTATATCACAAACACCTGATACAACTACATTAACATGGAATAAAGGAATTGTTGGTGCCACTTTTAGCATCATCAACCCAACAGCTAGGCTAAGAACTGCCAGAGTTTGCTGGACTCCAAAAATAGGTCAGGCCAGTACATTGCCATATACTTTTACCATAACTGCAAAAGATGATGCTTGTCCGAGACCTGCTGTCACTATTAGAGGGTTTTCTATTATTGTAAAAAAACGCGCTCAGGCTGCTAGAAAATATGATACTTTTCCTTGCGGAAAATTACGATATGAGGCCATATTACCCGCTGATTTTGAAGGATTGCCTAGATATATTTGGACAATAAAAACTTTGGATCAAACACAAATCATAACTACATCTTCTAAGCAAAAAGATTCTTTTAGGTTTAGAAAAGGAGGTACTTATATTATGGAATTATTAATCAATAATACCGCAAGCTGCCCATCACTTTATTTAGATACCATTATTATTCCCAA